>JAABUJ010007564.1_pt1 | contig 10095 bp, 7 predicted proteins | sample 5559131 | NCBI WGS metagenome assembly JAABUJ01 (sample SAMN10711875, study PRJNA513366) | rock metagenome | isolation source: Antarctica rocks | place: Antarctica: Victoria Land, Mt New Zealand nord | collected 2016-01-07
GTTATAATAAATTACACCTTAACTAGCCATATAGGGATAAATTACACAGTCACAAGATATATTACTGAATAAGTTATGAAAATCATGACTTTTTGTGAAGGTGCGCATTAGAAACACACATTAGTAAGCATGTGTATGTGCTTACTAAGTGCATACACATGCTTACTAAGACTATATATAACTCACAAAAAACCCATAACTCTATGTAAGTCAGGTCAGGTTAATCTGCACTTAACTTAGCTAAATAAAAGTTAGTCTGACTTAACTCAATACTCAGACTCAACTCTGACTTACATGACCTATAGACAACTTACATACTCAGTTTAACAGTATAGTTAAGCATTACAAAGAAAGAAGACTGAGTACTTATATGAAATGAAGAGTTTCAGAAGTTTAAAGCTAAATGATTTAAGTCTTATAAGATATTGAAAACTTATTTATTAAAGACTTATGTATTAAAAACATTTACAGAGCATGTTTTATAAAATTTAATTTATAATAATTAATTTGTGAAAGCACATATCTTTAATGTTAATGAATTTTGAACTAGTTCAGAGCTGCAGTGCAGTTTAAAATGAGTTAAATTATTTATGCAGTAATTAAGTTCTGAAGTTGATAAGATTCTTAAACAGAAAAAGTTATTATTGTTTTTTTATAAAGAATTTTTAATCATATCTTAAGTTGAATGAGATTACAGACAAAAGAAAGAGCTATATAAGCTTTTAGTAAAGAAGAAAGAAGATTTTTCTCAGAAGATAATTTATAAAATATAAAAATATTATGAATGAGTAAATTTATCTGTATTCTCATTACAGAATGTTTTAAAAGCACATTGAAGTGTTGCTTTTTTTAAATTGATCTTGATTGAAGTAAATAATGTAATAAATGCATTATAGAAAACTATTAAAAGCTGAAGAGATATTGATGACTTAACTTTAACATTTATGATAGAAGAAAGATGTAATTAAAAGAGAGTGAAAGTTCTGATGTTATATAGTATTAAGAAAAAACTGAATAATTAAAATTGATTTAATAAAGATTTGCAACAATGACATAATGAGTTGAAGTCAAAGTGAACAAGAAGTAAAGCTAAAAAGAAAGATTAAAAAGTCTTAACTTCAATAATGATTAATAGTGATTTGATGATGATCTGTAAAAGAAATATAAATTTATATAATCTATATAAAAGGCTCAAAAAAAAGACTCTTGTAAACTAGAAGATAATAGTATCAGAAGTAAAGCAATTTTATTAATTATTTATCTATTAAAAAAAAAAGAAGACTATGAGCTAAGTATAAACTGTATTTAAAGCAAAATTACTGTTTACTGCAATGACACAATGATGAGTGAGAATGCAATTGATGCAGACTGTTGAGAAGCAGTGTTCTAGCTGCTTCTATAAAGCAGAGTAAAACTAGCATTAGAAACTGAGTGAAGACTCTGCTTACATTGACTGCAGTTAACATTCTTTCTACTTCTTCTGCAACTTACTCAATCAAGACATGCTCATAGACAACATGATTTAGGGATTTCACTAGACAGCATAGTATAGCATGAATATTCATTTCTTTCAATAGATTATGAGCCTGAATTAGCAAGAAGCTTTTTAGAGAAAGTGTATACTTTTAATGTATGCAGCAGCTGAGTCTGTAGACTTTTAAGATTCACAGTGAATTCAGCTTTAGCAGTGTTACTGGCTATTGAGGTTCATGATAAATCTGACTTTAGTGAAATTAGCACAGTGATAGCAGCTTAATATGCATCTGTTAGACAAACAAGCATCTTCAGCAGCTGAGTATGTTTGACTCAGAAGATTTAAGAAGAATCAGTCTCAGCAAAAATTAGCACTCACAGTTGCTCACAGAAGCACTGTTCTTTCAGCAGCTTAATATGTATTTTGTTGAATAGACAAATAAGCATTCACAGTTGCTCAGAGAGCACTGTTCATCAGTAGCTTAGTACAAGTTATCAGAATGAATAAGCACTACTGTCTTACAGAACAAGAGGTATAAAAGCTTTCTATTTGTTTTATTTACATTATCTTTGATGCATACATTGTTATCTTACTTTATTCACTTCTTATACTACATGTCAACTATCATCACAATGAACTTCAACAACTTCTTTGCAAAGTGATGATTCATCTCAATTCTCACTTGTAAGAACTGTAACCAATGATTCATTCTCATGAGAAGATAGCTGATAGAAGAAGATCTATAAAATGTTGTTGAAGTCTCAGTAATCAATACTTCTGTCAGTGAATTCTCAGCTGTGTTTCTTCTCAGCAATCTCAGCTTTGAAAGCCAGAAAACCAACATAAAGATCTTATATTGACTTATTATCTACATCAATGTAGATAATCAAGAATATCTGATGAACAAGATCAGCACAAAGAATGTTTGAGATATGCTAAAGTTCAAATACAAGAAGAAGTTGCAGATGACTGAGAGACAATATCTGATGAAGTTTGTCAGATATAAGATGTCAGAGAATGTGTTCATTAAAGAAGTATAAACTTATCTAAGCAAATTTGACAGAAAGATCACTGCAACTCAGTCTAACATGACTGAGTTGTTCAAATCAGAACAACAGTTTCAGGCACTGCTTCAAGTGCTGTTAAACAAGTATGTTGTGATCTGTGATGTCATTGATGCTCAGAACAATTCAGATGTTGAGAAAGATCTGTAAAAGTTTCAGAAGAAAGAGGCACAGCTTAAGACTGATAAGACTGTTATTGTCTTGTGAGCAGACAAACAGAAAGAAGATCAATGTTCAATGAATCAGAACTGCAGTTCATCAAATTACTGCACAGCTAATATTAAGTGACACTATTACAGATCATTCAGCTCAGACAGTGATCATTCTTCTCATTATTTTATTAAGTACTTTCTTTGCAACAGCTTTCACTTCATTAAAGATTGTGAATTTCTTTCTGATGTCAAGTAAGATGCTCAAAAGAAGACAAACAGATCAACTGCAGTCAAGCTGCACAGGTTGACTGCAGTTAAGTTGTATTAGAAGTCAGTTTACAAAGAAAAAGAAAAGAGACACAGAGTCTTTGACACAGAAGTCAGTGACAGTAATGATGATGATTTCTTCTCTAAATCTAATGAGAAAGAGAAAGTCAGCAATGAAATTGCTGCTCTGTTTAAGAAGACTGTCAGTAAGGTGCTTAAATCTGAATGAATTGCAGATTCTGAATTCTTCTCACACATAACTGATTAACTTCAACTCTTCAGTGACTTCCTCATATGAATGAGATGCCAGCAAATTAAAGTTAAAAGAGAACATTTATACTCTTACTATTGTGAAGTGATCATTATGCAAGTCAGATTGAGAAATTCTGTAAGGCTGAGTTCAACACTCTATGTGTCTGAACTTGAGGTCAATCTTTTCTCAGAAAAGTGAATGTGCAAAATGAGACTGCATGAGAGCTTTAATCAACACTGTCTTTAAATGTGTAATAAGCACAGCAAGACTATAATAGAAGCATTAAAGTAAGATGAAGTCTATATAGTTAAGCACATTACAAAGAGTCTTAATGAATTTGCTCTGATATCTGCAGTGCACACATCACATTCAGAGGCTGCTTTCCTCACAGTTGCTTCAGACACAAGTCTGCACAACAACATGATTAATTTTTCAGAAGTTGACACTGCATCATTGAATGAAAAGATCAAGGCTTACAGGCTTTGACATTGACAATTTGCTCATCTTGATTCTGCAAAGTTGCATGATCTTCACAAGATGACAACTCTTGAAAAGTCAATTCTCATTGTTGAGAACAATAAGAACATGTATGAGGTTTATGTTCTGATCAAGTTCATCAACAAGTGAGATTACACTGTAAGTAAAAGAAAGACTAACATTCTTGTTCTTGTCTTCATTGACATATGCAGTTCATTATTTTTGTCATTTAATGAATATCAGTACTTTCTGAAGATAGTAGATAATCACTCTCAGAAGATGTAGATGATACTGCTGAAGCAATGTGATGAGATCTCATAGACACTGCAAAAATGATGACTGAAGACTGAACTTCAGACTGATGCAAAGGTTCTTGCTGTACAAAGCAACAACAGAATGAAATTAAAGTTCACTTTAAATGACTGATGCAAGTCTCTTAACATTACACTGCAATACACAGTGTTCTACATGTCAATTCAGAATGATGTTGCCAAAAGGGCCATCTGAATCACTGAGAACTCAGTGTGTACCATGATTAAAGAAATACAACTGTTAATAGAGTTCTGAATGCAGACAGTACAGACAGATGTCTATCTTTGCAATTGAACAGCAACTGATCTCTTAATTGATAGCAAGCAGACAACTTTCAAGAAAGCTTTCACTGATGTGAAGTCATTCATCAATTACATTCATGTATGAGAATGCAAGTGCTACAGCTACATTGATCTCAAGTTACTATCTGAAGACAGATGTAACAAGTTCATGAATTGAGAACAAGTAAGAGTCTTCATGAGCTACATTGAGAAAATCACAAAGCAGTATCAGCTTTGAGCTTCAGACCTTAAGCACATCATCAAGAATCACACTGTGAAGTTTGCTAAAAGCAAGAAGAGAGACACTGTTGATCTTAAACTGTAACAGCAGACATTAAATGTTCTTTTAAACAGAAGATCTGTTGAACATTTATGAAAGAAGTTAATCATTGTGAAGGTTACAGCTTCAGATCAGGCATTCACAACTTAGAACAGTAAGATGCAGCCTGACTTGATCATGATCAAGGTTGACAAGTCTTAAGATAAACAACATGAGGTTAAGTTGACTGCAGTCAACCTAGATGAGTTGTTAAATAAGAAGATCAACACTGATTAAATTAAGATAATGACACTCAAAGAAGTCAGAACCTTTCTGTGCATTGAGATCTCAAAATGAAAGAGAAACAACAATGATGATGATTAAGATGTGAATGAGTTCTTAATCAAAATATTAAGAATTATGCTGACACTTACAGCATTCTCTGCAGACAAAGAAAATTCTGTGATCAGACCTGACATTTTGATGTCTGTCACCTATGCTGAAGCAGTGAAAGACTCAATCTGAGAAGAAATGTGAAAGAATGTCATTCACATGAAGCTGACAGCCTTGATGACAAATGGAATATGAGAAGAGGCTGTGCCACTAAGAAGAGTCAACATTGTGATCAGCAAATAAATCTTTAAATTTAAGCTGAACATCAATGAATTCTTGAACAAGCTCAAGGCAAGACTTGTAGCAAGAGGCTTCTCACAGATATACAGTGTTGACTACAAGAACATCTTTGTTCTCACTGTCAAATTTAACACTCTGTGAGTCTTTCTGACTATTGTTGCACTCAAGAATCTAAAGTGCCATCAAGTGAATGTCAATAACATCTTCACAGAATTCTTTCTGAAGAAAACAATCTATATAACACTCTCTTCTGAAGTCAATATCACATCTAATTGTGTTCTGCACATACTGCACAGCCTTTATGATTTTAAGCAAGCTGCACAGAACTGACATGAACAATGTGTCACTAAACTGCTCAAGTTGAGTTTTCATCAAAGCAAGACTGATTTCTGCCTTCTTCTTTACAGCATTAAAAGAATCATGCTGCTTCTTTATGTAAACAATATTGTTGTGACTTCAGCAAATCTATCACACATTCTCTGGTTCAAGCAAGCTCTTGTGAATGTGTTCAAAGTCAAGGACTTAAGAGAGACACAGAAAATTCTTGACATTTAAGTTACATGCAATCACAAAATGAGAATCCTGTGCCTGAACCAGACTCACTATGTGAACAAGATACTAAAGAATCTTCATATGTGATCTGACAAGCACAGAGTCATCAGCATTTTACTTAACAGATATGATGCTTTTTGTCTTGTCAGCTTAACTGACTAAAGAATAGATTAAAGACAGTATCAACAGACAATTGAAAGTCTAATGTATGCAGCAATTCATATTTGATCAGACATTGCCTTCACACTAGGTCAACTAAGTCAATATCTCAGTGATTCTGCAAAGCATCATGAACATGCACTTAAGAAACTACTACAGTACATAAGATCAATCATCAATCTCAGCATCATGTACAGTTCTAGTGAAAGCCAAGCAATGCTTAAATACTCTGACTTCAACTATGCTTTGAACAAGCAGAATTAGAAATCAATTCTAAAGTGTGTCTACATGCTTAAAGATGAATCAGTGTTGTGAGCAAGTTAAAAACAGAAGTTTGTCATCATCTTAATCACTGAGGCTGAATACATGACTATGTCAATGTGCACAAAGACTGAGATCTGGCTTGAACAGATGTTAAGAGACATAAGTATGAGCAAATATCTTGAAGTTAACTCACACTGTGTGAACATTCAAGAGAATGAAGCTCATTAAGCTTCTTCATTTATTCAGCTCAGAGAAGATAATCAAGCTGTCTTGATCTTAATCAAGAATGCACATGTATATGAGTAGTCAAAGCACATCAATGTCTTCTATCACAACATCTGTGATCTGCATAAGCACAACCAGATTCAGATAGACTTTGTGCTCAGTTAAGAGATGATTGTCAACAGGCTTATTAAGTCTCTGCTTAGACAGATCTTTAAGCAGTTCATTGAATTTATAAAACTCACTGTTAATGATTAGTTAAACTCTTAAATGATTTGTTGAACTCTTAATGATGCATTTAATCATCTGGTGTTTGTTGTCAGTGAGAGCCAATAGATGCAGCCTCATCAAGTAAGAGTGTTGAGAAGTGATGTTCTAGCTGCTTCTATAAAGTGAAATAGAATTAGCATCAGAGACTGAGTAAAGACTCTATTCACATTGACTGCAGTCAACATTCTTTCTACTTCTTCTGCAACTCACTTGACCAAGATGTGCTCATAGACAACATAGTTTAGGGGTTTCACTAGACAGCATAGTATAGCATGAGTATTTATTCCTTTCAATACAGACAGAATAATGATGTAAATAAAGCAATAAATACATTGATGTTAAGTCTTTTAACTTAATAATAAAGAATCTCAGCAGTTATCTTTAACTCATTTACAGCACTTAAAACATTCTCTATTGATGAGTAATTGTAGTTAATAAGAAGCATAATGTTGTCAATGATGATGATGAAGATAGTAGATAGAGTGACAACACAATAATAATGAAAAATTATTAAGTTAACAGATAAAGAAAATTTAAACTCTGCATAATTTAAAACAATAAGTAATCATCATATTAATATAGATTCATACTTACAAAAGCTGCACTGAATACTTTGTGTATTTTAATGACAGTTTGTACACAAATTACAGAAAAAATAATAATTATTAAATTTAATTTAAATGCATATTGTAAATAATCTGTCTTTATACACACAGTTGTTGCATGCAGTCAGCTTATGTTTTTCATAAATGTAAGTAACAGTGACTTTACAATATGTTTAATAAGCATAAAAATGATTTAAATTCATATTAATGCATAAAATTAACTATTAAATTATTGACAACATCTTAAGCTCAGTTTTAAGTCAATTCTTCAATGACAAATCAATCAGAACATTAAGCAACAAGAAGCTGAGCTGATCAGTAATTAATTCATTAAAGAGAGAAAAGAAAGCAGCATTAAAAATAGAATATTTAATCAGCTTTATGTATTGTTAATTTTTAAACTGAAATTGAAATAATAACATATTGAGAAAAGAGTTTTGCAAGCTTTTTTTAAAATAAGAGCAGTCAATAATCTTGTGAGCATAATTAAAAGTAAACTTCTTTTAATTTAAATTGTCATTATCTGCATCTGATAATAAAGTAACAGCAACACAACATAAAACATAAATCTTAATGAATGATCTATAAAACATTAACAACATGCTGTGAATATATTATGAAAGCTTACATAATGATAGAGTGAATAAAAAAAATTGATAAGTTAATGAAGTAATGATTAAAAGTTAAAGTGTAATCAAAAATTAAAGAAAAAAAAAGAGAATTTCTTTTAAGAAGTTGTAATCAATGATATAGACAGATAATGTAAACAGTAAATAATTTATCTTACTGTTATAATGACAACAATCTGCACTTCTAGTTACTTTTGAATGACAATAGTAATGTAAAGCAGAGTAAAACAATGTGAATGTAAACTGCAGACAGAAATTTTATGAAATGTTAAGCAAATCTTTACATTCACATCAGTGAACTGTTGTGACTGTGCAGTAAAGAAGAATATGATATTGTTGTTTACTCATCTCTTATTAAGTGTCTTTATTTATGTCTTAGTCATCATTTCCTATATATACTCTACATAGTGTAAATGAATAGGAACAACTTTAGTTGTATCACGTGAGAAACCTTATAACGAAAGCCTGTCAACATCTGGTACCCCACTGCCTTTTGACCAGGTAAGGTATGCTCACCAGTCCATATCTCTATCTCAGGATCAAGGGTCCAGCAATCCTGACCAAACAGTGAGCTTCGGCCCCTCTTCTCATCCCACATATTTGATATTTCGCTACCTTACCTTACTTGACTTAGGTATTTATCCTGAGGAGTGCATAGCATACGGTACCCGCGTGACAGCACAGTCAGCATCACTGCTCACCGCACCATTGACGAGAGAGTCAGTCCAGTGATGGAAGCCTCAAGCGTGCCTGGATCGACAGAGTCTCTCCTTCCCGCCGATAGCCGTGGGGCTTCACAGTGATATTATCATGCGACGTGATTACCTTAAGGGACTCAAGTGCAGATGATATGCACGACCATGGATCAGATCGATCAAGCCGACGAAAATGCTTTGGTGGGGCAGATGACGGGGTGACTGACCCGACAGATGCGGATCTGGATCTTCAGGGTTTCCCCACAACACAGCTTAGGGCACCAAACAAATCGGAAAGATGGACCTCTGACGTCTGTTTGAGATGCAAAATCGCTTTCAGGTTGACCCCGTGACTCCGCTGCCGTATTTTACACGGTTCAAGGTGTGATTCGACATACATTATTATTGACCCTGACGTAATATCAAGGCATTACGAGGTACCTTAAAGTAGTCCAATTCAGTAAGGTCCCGGGTATGCTAGCTGTTTCGGGCGGCCCCGGACCACGATCCTTGGTACGAGTACCTTATTCATCCCAACTTCGAGCGGTGTGGTGAAGCCCAAGTGGGTATGCCTGTATGTCACGCACCAATACCACCTTGAGGTGAATTCGCGCAAATCCATCACGATGGAAGAAGGGCAGCGGGGTCACCCTCCTGGGTCATCCCCTCAATCCCGGCGTCTACTTATTCTCATTGTCTTCCCGCCCAAGGGATACGGAAATCTCTTAGTTTGCATCAAGCGGTCCTTGCAATTCGGTCCGCCCTAGCATGCCAGCAATCTCATAACATTCCTATCGGGCTTGGCTCGTGAATGCTATCCTGAAAATATACACGGAAAGCACCTTGATATTCTTTTGGAAAGCCTGTCTGCTGCAGTATCGTCCATCATGATCGTCCAGAGCGTCTTGCGCCAGGTCATCTGCACCCTTGCGCTACTGACCATACGGTCTGAAGGTGCCCCGACTTTGTAAGTGTACTTACATACACTGGATCCCGTATGTGTGGTCCTCCGCTGACAACTCCAATCCAGTCACCTCGGTAGCCGGGAGCTCACATTCGACTACAACAACAACAAAGTCCGCGGTGTCAACCTCGGTGGTTGGTTCGTGCTTGAGCCATGGATCACCCCATCTATCTTTCAAGAATGGTCTTCGAGTCGGACCGTGGTGGACGAGTACACGTACACTCAGACCCTTGGCAAGGCCGAAGCTTCTTCTCGTCTCAACACACACTGGAACACTTGGATCACTCAAGACGACTTCAACCAGATTGCAGCTGCTGGCTTGAACCATGTTCGCATTCCTATCGGATACTGGGCCATCAACCCTCTTCCTGGGGATCCTTACGTTCAAGGTCAGCTTCCGGTACTAGACCAAGCCATCCAGTGGGCGAGGAGCGCAGGGTTGAAAGTGATGATCGACCTGCATGGAGGTTCGTCTCCAGATACCCTTCATCTTTGCTGACGTCAAGCTGACCTTGCTCTCTAGCGCCGGGCTCACAAAACGGTTTTGACAATAGTGGCCGTTA
>JAABUJ010007565.1_pt1 | contig 10094 bp, 11 predicted proteins | sample 5559131 | NCBI WGS metagenome assembly JAABUJ01 (sample SAMN10711875, study PRJNA513366) | rock metagenome | isolation source: Antarctica rocks | place: Antarctica: Victoria Land, Mt New Zealand nord | collected 2016-01-07
GCCGGAACGAGGGGCGCTGAGGGCGCCCCGACCGGGCTGACCCCCGACCGCAGTCGGCGTCACGCTGCCATGCGACCGCAGTCGCAGGCCAATCGCGCTCACCATCACAATCGTGGGGCGCACCCCGCCATCAGCCGTCGCTTGCCTCGCATCACCAATGCGTGTTACGATAGCGCCATCCCCGGTTCGCGCCTTTGGCGTCCCCCCAGCACCCTCTCGCGCCCCACGCCTCGCGCCTATCCGCGCCCGTGACGACACGTAGAGAGAGGATGACTTACACCATGTCCAACACGCACTCCGCGCCCCTACGCGCCCTCGGCGACGCGCGCTCCCTGGAGCCTGCTGGTCCCGAGGTACTCCTGCCCGCCGTCGAGGCGCATGGGCTGATCCGCTGGTTGCTCGTCCAGCGGGACGAGGGCTACTATCCGGGCCACGAGGGTGAGGCGGCATATCTGCATGGGCGGCTGTGGCTAGTTTATAGCGAACTGGGCGGCTACACCTTCGTTGATGGAACATGCTCGTACTATGACGGGCCGACGCTCTGCTTGGCGGCGCGGTGGCTCATGCCAGCAGTCTAGCCGCCCATTGGGACGACCAGCGCCAACCGCTACCCCTCGCGTGCCGGAACAAATATGTGTCCCCACCGCCTATCGCCCGCTGCCTCTCAAGTCGCTGTCAATGCTGCCGATATTAGTTATAGCTATGACGAAAAGGGAGGACGGAACATGACCACGGCCATCGAAGGGACTGACAGGAACGCATTGAAACGCCGCCGGATCGGCTTCGGGCGCGGACCCTTAGCCGGGACGCGCACGGAGAATCTGGCTTGGCTAGCCCATCTCGTGATCGAGCACGAGGCGCGCAGGGAGGCAATCTGGCGCTGGCACGAGAGCGGCTATGGCGGCCTCTACCCGGACGAGACGACCAACCTGGGGACGATGGTCGGGGTGGACGCGCCCGACACACTCGTTTTCTTCGTCAGTGTTGGGCGGGATCATTGTGCCGCCTGGGTCGAGCGTCTGCGCGCCGCCGGATTCATGGACGTACAGGCGATGGGCGACCAGGCGCACGACGGGCGCTACCCCGGCAAGGTACGCCTGGTTCTCTCCGACCCGTGCGACGTAGCCGACGAGACGGTACGCGCATTTATCGCCGTGCCGTGGACCCGCGCCAGGTAGATGGTGACGAGACGAAGGAGGGGATTGATGAACTACCGAGAGTACTGGCAAGAGTTCGCGCGGAACGGCGACTTCGATCTACACAAGCCGAAATCAGGAAGCACCCAATATCGGGCTCTTTTACCCGGTACGGCCAAGGAAACATGGCTCTACGCCTCCCTCCATGGTGACGATCCCAGGATCAAGCGGAGCATCGGCGTCGGGGTCTCCTTCACGGGTCCGTATGCCGCAGAACGATATGAAGCGTTGAAGCAACGGTGTGCCCAAGAGATCGCCCAACTCCAGCAACCTGTGTATGACGGCGATTTCGCGGCGAACGGACCGTTCGAGGACGCTGCCGCTGGCCTACTGTTTTGCTTTAGCGTGCGGAACGAAGGATTCGATCCAGAGAATACGGCACAGTGGCGGGACCAGCATAACTGGATGTGCCGGTGGCTACCGAAATATCAGGACGTGTTTCGGCGTTGTTTGTCCAGGAAGTAAGCCGTTCCAGCTGCATCCCTCAGGGCAGTGACTATCTATGAGGTCGTGCGGCGCATCCTTGGGTTACTGGTCAAAGATATCATCAGGTTGGCTCAGTCACGCCGAAGGAAGGCGCGGTCGTGAACACCTGTCTTTTCAGGGTGATCCGCTCTACAAGCTATAGAACAGGCCCCCTGAACAGCGACAGTTGGCGGTATGGAGAGGTCGGGCGTAGCCCCGCCACGCGCAAACCAATCAGCCGCACGGGGCGACGGGTCCAGTGCGCGCGCATGAGCGCCGCCGCCTCCCGCGCGATCTCGTCCCCGTCATCGACGGGATTGGGTACCGTGCGGTCGCGCGTGATCGTCTGGAAGTCGGGATAGCGGAGCTTGATGCCCACGGTCGTCCCCGCCACGCCCGCCCCCGCCAGCCGGTCGGCTATCTCGTGCGCCATGCCTTGGAGTTCCGTCCACAGGCGGGAAGGGTCGCCTTCGTCACGGGCGAAGGTCTGCTCGGCGCTGTAGCTCTTGCGCTCCCGCTCGACGATGACGGCGCTCTCGTCCACGCCACGCGCCAGGTCTTGCAACGCGCGGGCGCGTCGTGGGCCGACGGCGACGGCGAGGTGCGCGATGCTCGCGGTCGCCAGTTCCCCGACGCGCGCGACGCCGATCTCGTGGAGCGCCTCCGCTGTGCGCGGCCCGATGCCCCACACCTTCTCGATGGGCAGCGGGGCGAGGAACACCGCCTCGTGCCCCGGCGGGACCACGACGAAGCCGTGGGGCTTGCGCAGGTCCGACCCGATCTTGCCGCACAAGCGCGTGGCGGCGACCGCGATGCTGGCGGTCAGCCCCGTCTCGCCGTGGATGCGTTCCTGCGCCCGCCGCGCCCGCCCCACCGGGTCGTCCTGGCCGGTCGCGTCGATGAACGCCTCGTCGATGCTGACCTGCTGGAGGACCGGGGAAATCTCCGCGCGCAGGATTTCCATGACCCGACGGCTGTAGGGGCGGTAGATGTCGCGGTCGGGGCGGACGAAGATGGCCTCGGGGCACAGGCGACGGGCCTGGGCGCAGGGCATAGCGGAGTGGATGCCGTAGCGGCGGGCGACGTAGGAGGCGGTGGCTACGACGCCGCGCCCGGCAGGGTCGCCGCCGACGACGAGGGGCGCGTCGGCCAGGTCGGGCTGCCGCAGGATGTGGCAGGCGGCGAAGAAGGCGTCCAGGTCGGCGTGGACGATGACCCGCGCGCCGCACGGCCATGCCGTCTCTTGATTGTCCGTCACCACCTTGACCCTCGCTCACCGCCCGCCGCCGTTCCTGCTTTCCCCATACTACCAACCGGCCACCGAGCCCACACGCTGTTGTGCGCCTTATTCAACACACCCTGAGCTATCCGTGCGATATCAGCTCCAGCCGTACAGCCAGCACGCCTCGCGCTTTCCGGTCTCCCGCCCCTGGGCCTCGCGCGCCACAGGCCCCCACTTCGCTGACACTGTACGCCGGTACTACGACGGCTCGACGCTGTGCTTGGCGGCGCGGTGGCTCTTACCGGCAGCCTAGCGGCCCCCCCAGTGGGAACGGTCGCCAAACGATAGCCAACCAAGCGGCGACACAAGGAGGCGCTCATCCTTGCCCTACTAACGTTGGGACGGCAAAGGCAAAGATGAGCGCGGGCCTGAGGTCGGGCGTATCGTTAGCTACATACCGGCAGGAGCGGCGAGTGCGGGTTGCATGGCCTCTACGGGTGATAAACCCGTCCTCATCGGGTGCGCCGTTCAGGCGACTCGTGGACCTTCTCTAGCTCGATCAGCAGGCGTACCAGCACGATGTGGCTGGCGCGGGACGTGCGCGGCATCTCGGCTAGCCGCCCCTCGCGGATCATGATGTAGACGCCTTGGTAGGACCATCGAAGCTGCGCCACCTCGTCCGGGTCGCGGTGCTCCAGATCGGCAGTCAAGCGGGTGATCGTTTCCCCTACGTCGTCGCCATAGCCGTCCTGTTCCGCTTTCACGCGCCGAAGCCGTTCGCGGTATGCCCGCTGGTAGCGTGCTTGTCGCGTCTGCTGCTCGTCAGATTCATAATCTGCCGCGCGCCGCTTGCCCCAGCCCTGACGATTCAAGTGGATAGCAGAGTACTGCGCGACAGCCTCAGGTGTGATGCGCCAGCGGCCCTTGTACCATGTAGCTGCGAGTTTGCCTGCACGAGCGGCTGCCCGCACGGTCGTGGGGCTCAGGCGTAGTTGAGCAGCGACCTCCTCCGTGTTGAACCATAATCCTCCTACACCCGTTATCACATTCACCCTACCCTCACTCTCACTCCCCTGAAAATAGCGGTTCCCGACGCCTCTGCCGCGCCAACTTTTCATGCCCGCTAGTCGCGGCGCGCCGCGAGGGTCCCTCCCCTAAAAATAGCTGCCCTCAGTCGTGTCGCCGGCACAATTTTCATGGCCGTTGGTCGCGCCGCAGCGCGAGGAACCCTACCTGTTGTTGTCATAATGATCTAACAAGCGTGTCCAGTCGGCTGGAGAGCAACTGCGTCCTGAAACCGGACATTATCTTCGACGCGAACCTCAAAACGATGCAGGGTTCTTGGTAGGTGGCGTAACGTTCGCCATCCGCCTGTCGCACGGCTTGGCTTCACCTCTTGCTCACTCTCCCGGTTCATCCCACGGTATGAGTTTCAGGTCGTCGTAAGCTATGCCGCTGGCGTCATAGCGCTTGTGATCCTCGCTGTCGAAGAGCTTGAAGAGTTGGCGCGGCTGGTCGAAGTTGCACGGGACATGCACGCCCGCGCGTCCGAAGCGGTTCTTCAAGAGGATCAGGTCGGTCTGCAAGACGGGCGGCTTGTCCCCCTCGGCCTCGGCGTCGTAGTGGGGATGGATCGCTAGCACGATACTGGCGTCGGACTCCAGCGTGCCCGAGTCGCGCAGGTCTTTGAGCGTTGGCTTGCGCTTCTCGCGGTCGTTGGAGCGGTTGAGTTGCGCCCCCACCAGGACCGGCACCTCCAGGTCGCGCGCTATGCCGCGTATGGTGCGGCTGATATACCCAATGCGGGCGTTCTCGTTACCGCCGCCATAGCCATCGGTCAGGATGTGCAGGTAGTCGATCACCAGCAGGTCGAGCCCGCCCATCTCTTTGATGGCGGTCCGCGCCGCCGCCATGCAGGCTGAGGTGTTCATCAGGCCGGAGTCCTTAAACATAATCGGCCAGCCACCCATATCCTTGAGCGCCACATCGACGTGCTCCATCGGCCAGAACTCGGGGTTCTGGTCGAAGCCGCTCTGACTCATACCCGTGAGCCGCGAGAGCGTGCGCCAGGAGAGTTGGGCCACGTCCATCTCGATGGAGACGTAGAGCACCTTCTTGCCGAAGGACGCCGCGTGCTCCGCGATCTGGAGCTTTAAGACGCTGTTGTGCGTCACGGTGAAGTCACCGAGCAAGAAGCGCCCGTCACCGTCGAGCATGAACCCACAGTAGGGGCCGCGCCCCAATGGCTCTACGGAGAAGCCAGTGCGTAGAGCGTTCTTGACCTGCTGACGCGGCGTGAGGCGCAAGACCTTGCAAGGGATCATGTTTACGTCACCCGAGATGTAGATGCGCCAATACCAGCCCTCGAACTCAAGGTCCTTGATGGCCGACTTCTTGTACGTCGCGTAGGCGGCGAGGCCAAGACTGCGACAAAGATAGAGCAGATCATCCTTGAGCCCGTCGTACTTGGTGCTGATTTCGACGCAGACTTTCGAGACATATCCATCGGTATCAAGCAGGCCCGCGAGCAACTCCAGGCGCTTCTGGCGACTATTGACGAGGTAGGGTGGCGCAATCCGCTTTTGCCCATCCTCCTGTACGAGCCCCTCAAAGCCAAGGGCGATGGCGTTGTGGCCGGAGCCACGCTTCCTATCCTCGCGCTGGAACTTGATTGACTGAGAGTTGTTCGCAGGGAGGGGTGTCACGGAGCAGGTGCAGCCGTAATCGCCCGCCACCGCCCGGCAGTACGCCGCGACGACGGGCTCTTTGTTCGTGATCTCCGGTCGATCTTTCGTCCCATCACCGAGCCAGAGCCCCGCGAGATACGGCGCGATCAGCGTCTCGCGCTCGGGGAACTCCACGCCCACGCGGAAGAGCTTGAGTTTTCCTCGATCCAAGGGCACGTCGGGATTGAGGTACTCATCGAGGGGCACGTCGATGATCTCGCCGCTACGCCCGGTGCGGTTGCGGACCAGGCTCAAAACGTGCTGGCTATTACACTCCCAGGGCTCGCCCTTGATCGGCACGATGCGAAACATCTCATCCTCGCCCGTGGTCGTGGAGAGCACGCGGCGTGGCCCGCCGTCTGGCCCCATCACCCGATCCCCGACGCGCACATACCGGGCCTGCTTGAGCGCGCCATCGGCCATCATCACGGTCGTCCGAGGGCTCAGGCACTTGCCCGTCCCCGGCCTCCCCGCCACAATGTAGACCGCGCCGGGACGCAGGCCCCCGCCCAGGAACGCGTCCAGCGGCTCGATCCCGGTGGAAATCGTCGGCGGGCGCTTACCCACGATCATATCCTCGATCATGCGCCGCATCTGCTCGACACGCATGTAGCTGTTCACCAGCACGTCGCCCGTGAGCGTCTGCTGCGCCTCGATGGCCTTCTGCACCAGCAGGTTCATGCCGTCCGTGAAGCCCACGCGCCCCTGGTCGATGTTCTGGAGCAACGCGTTGAGGTCGATCAACGTGTTGAGCATGAAGGCGTGTTCGTCCGGGCTTTGCTGCGCCTCGGGCTCGTCGGGCTCAAACACCAGCAGGTCCAGGTTATCGTCGTTCATGAGCGCAGCCCTCCCTCGCCGCGCAGGGCGAGCTTGTAATGCTCCAGCAGCGGCACACGCTCGCTCTCGGACTTCGGCTCGAAGAACACGTCCAGGTGCGGGACCTCGCCATCCTCCGCGACGATAGCTTCGTAGATGCCCGCGCCGTCGTGGTGCCTGATGTGTGTGGGCCTGTATGCGGGCTCGGGCAGCGGCTTGCGTGAGGGCTCGACCATGCGGCTCTCGACCCAGCAGCCCAGCGTGTAGTCCCAGGTCTTGAACCTGTCAGGGTGCGCGTGGTAGAACGCCCACGCCTCCTCCAGCCCGCCCTCCGGCAGCGGGTGGTACTCGACCACGCCCCGGTGCTTGTGGGGATGCGCCGCTTTCCAGGCCGGGAGGTCCTGAGCGATCATGCGCAGGCTGTAGAGCCCCGGCCTCTCCGGCACCGCGAGGCGCTTCTCCCGTGTGCAGAGATACAAGTCGCCCAGCGTCCAGAGCCTCTGCTCGACGCCCGCCGCCACGTCGTGGGCGGCGCGCACGATCCCGGAGTACGCCTTGCCCTCGGGGAGCTTGACCTTGGCCCCGTCAGCCCAGCAGCGCACAACGTTCTGCAGGAGGGACTGGTTCTGCACGTACTGCGGCGTCTTGCGCCAGGGTTCATTGGTGTACTGCGCTTGGCCCAATGCGCCCGTCCCCGTAGCGCCTTCTTGTCGCCTATCTTTACCTTTGCTCACGGACGCATCGTCTGGTGACGCCGGTTCCCGCCGTCGATATTCCTTAACATGACCGGCCTTGCGCTCCTCGACCTCGCCGTACTCCACGAGCCGCTTGAGCGCATCCCGCGTCGCCCGTTCGGAGTAGCCCGCCTGCTTACGCAGGACACTCTGGCCCATCCATTCGTTCGACAACAAGTGCCGTACCCGCTGGACGCTGTTCATCTCTCCCGATACCAACTTGCACCTCCTCATTCGTTCAGCTGAACCGGCAGTAGATCGTTGCCGGTTCTAGCCCCGCTGCCGGTATTGCCGGTTCTAGCCCCGCTGCCGGTATTGCCGGTTCTAGCCCCCTCGCTCCTCTTCCCCCGGACCCCTATCACCTCACTCCTCCGGGGGCGACGCCGCCCCCGCGCCTGCGGCGCTCCCCCTGCGGCGAGGCTGCGCCCCGCACGGCTCTTCTTGTATAGACGATGAGTCTGCATGACAGCTTTGAGGGGGACGTGACTGCCGTCCATGCTGGGCCTCTCAACCCATCTCTAAAGAGCCAGTGGCGGAGCGAAGCGACGGCACGAGCGGGGGTGCGGGGGCGGCTCAAGAGCCCCCGCATACGTTCTGCCGACGGTCGCTAAAAAAGGACAGGTCCTATCTTCCTGTCTCTTCTCCTCTATTTGGGTGCAACTTTTTGCCCCCTCGCTGACCAAGTTTTGCCCCCTCGCTGACACGAAGTTGCACCACGTTGGAGGGGTCAGCGTGGGGTAAGTCTTTGCGCCTCGACAGCTTGGCTATGAGTTGGTCAAGGGGGCTGATGGCGTACTGGTTGCTCCAGCCCCCACTGTCTACAGGCCTCTTTGTGACGCTGATCGCGCCTAGTTGGTTGAGCTTCCTGACGTGGTTCTTGACGGTGCGCACACATTGTCCTGTCTCATGCGCTATTGTGCTCATGGACGGGTTCGCTCGACCATGTTCATTGGCGTGCAGCAGGATGTTATAGAACGTCGTGGTCGCCGAGCCGAGATGCACGAGCAAGCTCGTGCGGCTTAACAGGCGACCGTACTCAAAGGACCGGAAAGGACCGGCAGCGTCTTTCTCGTCGAGGCCCTGAGCGGCTTGGAGCACCTGAGCGTGTGTGGTTGGCGTGCTGATCGTCTCAGGCCTTGCTGCCTGTCCGCGCAGTAGGATTTTTGCCACCTCTATGACTCCTATCAGATAGTATCGCGGAGGGGGGAGGCAATCCTGATGCGCCTACGAGTATGCCAGACTAAGCGCAACCGCTTGTTATGGCATACTCGTGGTGGCGATTGGGTACGCTTGTCGGCTTGGCCTGCCGCCTCCGCGACCGGCTACTCCTTCTGTAACGTAAGCGGTGGAGTAGTCGGTCGTGTTATCATGACTTTCGATGTGCCGATGAACGCTGGGATAGTCTCTCCTTATTTATGCAGCCCCCGTGGCTGACCCCAAGCTCGTCGCCTTAGCCACCCTCACGGACGATCCTCAACACATACATGTCTCCTTCGTGATAGCGGCACCGATGCGCCGAACCAACTCCAAGTTTTAGCTTGGCAGGTCCTGATTTTGGGTAAACGTCACCCAAAGTGGTCGACAAGGCCAAAAAGTAGACTGAGCCGCGCCCAAGGGAGGGGCGCTACATAATTAGGCCGTCGTCCTAGCGACTCGACGCTGCACGATCTTGGTCACGACCTCGGCCAGTGGCATGAGCGCCTCCTCTTTGGTCTGCGCCACGGTGACGGTGGCTGGGCTTTGTGTTGGTCACGCCAGAAGCCTCCGATACGAGTGCGCCTCGTTCATGGGGACTCCCCTGCTCTAGACGGCGCAGCGCCGCCTGGACCATCTGCTCACGTTGGGGCGTTAGTCCTTGGCGTAATGACTCTACTCGCGCCACAATCCCCTCACTCAGGCCAGCTTCTCGCGCCAGGCGCAGTTGGCTAATACCCAGGGCCTCGCGCTTCCTTACAAGCTGCTGCACTTTGAGTGTGTCAATGGGCGTAGCAGGGCGCGGCATATTTCCTCCTTCCGTAACACTGTCAACCTAATACGAGTCTACAACAAAAACGACGAAAAAGATAGTACTGCTACCAAAGTGAGCGATAGCGTCTATTCTGAGAATCATCGAAATAGTTTGACTAACGTAGAGGGCGTTTCCTAACCCACTTTGAGGGCCGAAAACGTGAGGTTATGTCGAACAAAGAGCGCGTGTAGCGCCGCAAAAGGCTTGCCGAAGTCAGTTCCGCGCGTCCAAACTGGTACTACGTGGGCCATTCTGCTCGACATAACTTCTCCGAAAGCCACCTTTTACGTTCAAGAAGGTGGTTAGGAAACGCCCTCTAACGTATCTCGTGTAAATCGGTACGGCAGCTTTAATGAAGTTGGTCGAGTGCCGTTTGACCAGTCGCTCTCCAACGGTTTGACAAGCGTTAAGCTAGCGTCTGTCTTTGCGGCAACAGGCGCTTCCGGTCGTGGGAAGTATATGATCGAGGTCGATGATGGCCAGACCTTGATTGGTACCTGCACCTTTACTTTCGTCTAGCAGTTCATAGTCGGCCACGCTGCAATAGAGGGGACGCGAACAGGGATAAGGTCCCTGTTCGCGTCCCCTCTATTGCAGCGTGGTATCAGGACAAGATCGCGATGCTGTCAATCTTTCCCTGCAACGTTATCGAAGGCGGCGTGAAGAATCACACGAACGCCGCTACAGCCCGCAGCCGATCCAACATTCATCCAACAACCTCAATCGACTAATTTTGTTTTGGGGGGGAACCCACGATAAACTGCTGCATTGATGCTGAAACGGAAGTGGATGCGAAGAAACGTTGTTGTAAAAATACTCGAGAGGTCCCCCCCTAAATCTGAAAATATCTTAGGGGGGACCTGGCTTTGCCCATAAAGTACATGCGTTCTAACTTTTTCCGAACGATATCCACTAAACCAGCTTGAA
>JAABUJ010007566.1_pt1 | contig 10092 bp, 7 predicted proteins | sample 5559131 | NCBI WGS metagenome assembly JAABUJ01 (sample SAMN10711875, study PRJNA513366) | rock metagenome | isolation source: Antarctica rocks | place: Antarctica: Victoria Land, Mt New Zealand nord | collected 2016-01-07
TTCAAGTAGCTCGTTCCTGGCGTGTGCCCTCATCTCTGGTAGATGCTGATCGAGGCCTTTGCCATCTGGCCTAATAAGGGTCAAGCTAAATTGGCGATTGCTGGGTCAAATCTCACCGGCGTTGACAGACATGAACACAATGATGGAACACGGACACAGACACGGGGTGGCGCGTGACGACGCGCGCGTGCGGGCGGCGCTGGAGCCCGATCAGCTCGTCGAGGCACGGCGCGCGCGCTACGGGCGGCGCCCGCTCTCGGCCGGGGCGCTCACCGCGATGTGGGGCCTGCGCATCTACGCCCTCCTCATGGTGCTCGTGGTCATCTATAGCGTCGTGCGGGCGATCCACACCGGCGGCTAGCGACACCGCCGCCGTCCGCCCCCACACGTATCCCGCGCATGCGCCCTGCTACCCCAGGGCCGGCATCCCTGGCGCTAGGCTAGCTGCGGTGGGAGATGAACGATGATGCGGTCAGCACAAGCCACTCCCATGATCCTCCATAGCTCCCCGATTGCCCGCGGGCGCATCGGCCCCGATCGCTCGGAGACCGAGCGACCGCAGCCTCGTGATCACCCTGCACGCGACGCCCGCCGCCGAGAGAGCGCAGGCGAATCTCCTGACAGGCAATGCCGTGGTCCGCGTCGATGCGCGGGCGCTGGACACGGCGCCCAGGGTGCCCTGATGATAGCGGTGTGACCTCGTGCGGTCGATGATGGGACAGCGGTCGCCGGTCGTGTGCCCGTCGCCGTAGCGCCCGTCACACCAACCCTATCACGCGTCGTTTCGGGTGCGGTGCTGGCCCACCGATAGCGAGAGCTGACGGCCCTATGCCCGTCCGCATCATCCTGCTATAGTGCAGGTTACTCATGTGTTAAGAGAGTGTGAAGCCAACGTTGATAGAACGTTACATAAACAGGAAGGGAGAGACGCCATGGCGCTTGACGATTATGTGGAGTCTGAGGTGGCGATCGCCGCAGCGGCGGCGGCGGTCATCTTTTCGCCGCGCGTGCGCGGTGTCCTACGACAGGGCGCCGTCTATGGGCTGACGGGGGTGCTGGTCGCTGGCGACGCGATCGGGTCGTTCGCCCGTGGCGTCGGACGCGGCGCCCAACATGGCGCGCGTACGACGGCTGACGCCGCTGGGAAAGCGGCGGACGCGGTGACGGACACGACTGAGTCCGCGGTGAACGCGACCGCGGATGGCGGCGACACGACGGACGCAACTCTAGCGACGCCCGAGTCCGCCGCGGATGAGGTGGCCGCCGTCGCCCAGGGGACAACCGACGGCACGACCACGACCGGCCGCCGGAGCCGGCGCGCCCAGGCGGCGCAGACGGAGAGCGTCCCCCATGAGTGAGGCGCAGAGCGAGACGGCCGCGAACGTCGCGCAGCGCCCGGCCACGGTACGCGCCGAGAATGCCATCGACCAAGCGGGGGAGCGGGTGGGCCAGTTCGCCGCTCTCCTTGGTCGCCGCCTTCACGTCTTCGCGGCCCGTGCCCGCGAGGAAGCCGAGGATATCTGGGCCGAGGCCCAGAGCAGGCGCCACACGGACGAGCAACCCTAGCCGGTGGCCGCATCCTGCCTGGCTCCCCCATCCCAGCTCCCTCTACCCTGCCGATGACCAGGCGCCCATGAGCCCGTGTGGCCCATGGGCACTCCTACTTACTTAATAGAGGGCGTTTCCTAACCCACTTTGAGGGCCGAAACCATGAAGTTATGTCGAACAAAGAGCGCATGTAGCGCTGCAAAAGGCTTGCCGAGGTCGGTTCCTCGCGTCTAAACCGGTACTACGTGAGCTATTTTGCTCGACATAACTTCTCCGAAAGCCTCCTTTTACGTTCAAGAAGGTGGTTAGGAAACGCCCTCTTAATACAGAAAGTTTGCGCGTCCACGATGAGTATGGCTAGTACCGTCGAACCACACCTGCTGCGCGCGGCCCCCGGCCGCGCGCGCATCCATGTGCCTGGCCTGTCCGCTCGCGATACGCCCGCGATTGAAATGGCGATTCGGCGCGTGCCGGGTGTCCGCGCCGTCGAAGCTCAGCCCCTCACCGGCAATGTCCTGGTCCTGTACGACCGCCAGGTGACGAACGACGGGGCAATTCTCGATGCCGCGCGTGCGTTCGTGCCCGGTGTGTCCTCTGATATGGGCCGGGAAGACGGGGGTGCCACGTCCACGGTGAGCGAGGAACAGCGGGCGCCGTTCACGGTGAGCGAGGAGGAGCAAGCGCCGTCCACCGCGCACACACGATCTCCGCGCGTGATCTCGTCCGGCCGAGGCGGCGCCACGCGCGCGCGTATTGCCGTGCGCGGCCTCGACCGCGACCCCGACCTGGCGCGTCGTGTCGTCGCCCGCCTGGAGCGCCGCCCCGGCGTGCATGCCCGCGCGAACCCACTCACGGGCCGCGTGCTGGTCGAGTCCGACGCGCATCAAGAGGACATTCGCGACCTGCTGGCCGATGTCGAAGGCGTGGAGTTGCCCGGCCTGCCCGGCGAGGACAACCCGACGCACCCGCTCGATCCCGCGCCGCTCGTGCAGAGCGCGACGCGCACGACGGGCGCCACCATCGGATTGGGTCTTATCGCCGCGCAACAGGTCGCCGGTGTAACGGTCTCCGCGCCCGGCGCCGCGCAGGTCTCCGGTGTCATCGGTATCGTGCAGGGCTTTCCCGCGACACGCAATGGGCTACGCGCTATCCTGGGGCGTAATGTCTCGGACCTCCTGTTCAGCGGCGCCAATATTGTCGCCCTTGCCCTCTCGGGCAGCCCCCTTGGGCTGACCGTCACGGGGCTGGAGTCGCTGCGCCTGCTGACCGAGGTCGTGGCGCGCCGCCGCGCGTTCACACGCTACGAGGAGCGATTGGGCGATGTCGCCTCGGCCGAACCGGGCGCGACCGTGCGCCTGGAGGCGGGTGAGCGCAGCCCACTGGCCGCCACTATCGATGCGGGGACGGGCACGGCCATCGAGCGCGACGGGTCGCCGGTCTCCATCGGTCCTGGCGCCGCGATCTCGGCCGGCGCGCGCGTGCAGGGCGGCCCGTTCGTGGTCACGCTGCGGGCCGATACGCCGTTCACGCCTCAGCCGCGCCCCGCGCCTGCGACGCCGACTCTGCCCGACCGCTACCAAAAGGCGTTAGGCCCGGTCTCGCTCGCCTACGCCGTGGGCATGGGTGTGGTGACGCGCTCGCCCGGCCGCGTCTTCGAATCGTTGCTGCTGGTCAACCCGCGCGCGGCCCTCGTCGGCGGCGAGTCGGCCAGCCTCGGTGCCGCAGCGCACGTTCTGGGCGCCGGTGTGACGGTGGTCGGTTCGCGCCCGGATCGCGGCGTGCGCCTCCCTCATGTTCTGGTGATCGACGGGCCGCGCGTGCTGACGGACGGGATCGAGCTGACCGGCGTGGTTCCCCTCGCCGAAACGGGCGATGTCGCGGACGTGCAGGCGTTGGCGGCCGGCGTGGCCGCGGCCTCGGGCTCACCCTGGGGCGCGGCTTTCCGTGCGGCCGGCGGGACGCCTGCGACCGAGGGCCTTTTCGACGGGACGACCGCCGGCGCTACGATCGGCGGCGCGCGCTACACGCTCGGTCCGCTACACGACGCCGAGAACGTTCCGGCGGCGGACCGCCTGCGTGGGCGCGGGGCCACACTGGTGGCGCTGCGCGGCGGCGATGGGCGACCCCTCGCTCTCTTTGCCCTGCGCGCGCGGCTGGCGCCCGGCGTGGCCGACCTCGTCGCGGTTTGCCGCCGTCACGAGGTGGAGATCGGGCTGATCGGCCGCGGCGAGGCCGCGCGCGCGGTCGCCCATCGCGCCGACGTGCCGTTGCTGGACGAGGATACCGCGGTGGCGGCCGTGCGCGCGCGCCAGGAGAACGGCGCCTATGTGGCCGTGCTCTCGGACAGCGCGCACACGGCGGAGGCCTTCGACGCCTGCGACCTGGCCATTGGGTTGACGTCGGGACGCAGCAGCCGTTTCCCCGCGCGCGCCGACCTGCTGGCTCCCGACCTCGCCGGCGTGGTGTCCATCGTCGAGGCTGGGGCGCAGCGCGAGGCCACGGCGCGCGATTCCGTGGGCTTCTCGGTCCTGTCCAACATCGCGGGCGCCCTCTGGAGTGTCCGCGGCGGCGCGGGCATCGAGCGCGCCTCGCTCGCCGTCTACGTCGCGACGCTGGGCGCGCAGGCCGACGGGTGGGCGCGCCTGCGCGGCGGACAGCGCGCGCCATCAACGGTGGCGCGGCTGGTCGACCCGCGCCCCGAGCGCTGGGGCGCGCGCGACGCGGACGATGTGCTCCAGACCTTGCACACGAGTGCGGAGGGTTTGACGAGCGCCGAGGCGCTGCACCGTCATCGTGAGACGCCGAAGCCGCCGCGACGCCACGAGCTGCTGCGTGCGATCCTCGACCAGGCGCGTTCGCCCCTGATCGGCATCCTGGCCGCCGGCGCCGGTCTCTCGCTCGCGCTTGGTTCGCCGCTGGATTTCGCCCTCATCGGGGCGACGATCGGCGTCAATGTGGCCGTGGGCGCGTGGCAGGAGCGGCGCGCCGGTCAGGCCGCCGCCGCGTTGGAACGCATGGGCGCCGCCACGGCGCGCGTGCTGCGCGACGGCGCGCCGGTGACCGTGCCGGCGTCCGATGTCGTGCCGGGTGACGTGCTCGTGCTGCGTTCGGGCGACCGCGTCGCCGCCGACGCGCGCGTATTGGAGGCGCGCAACCTGGAGGTCGATGAGGCGTCGCTCACCGGTGAGTCGTTGCCGGTTCCCAAGGCCCCTGACGGTGGGATCGACGTGAGTCGTGTGGTGTTGGAGGGCAGCGACGTGACCGTGGGGACGGGACGCGCTGTGGTCGTGGCCGTGGGCCAGGGTACGCGTATGGGCGCGACTGCCGCGGCGCTGGCCATTGAGGAGACCACGCAGAGTCCATTAGGGGCGCGGCTCGGCCGCATGTTCCGTCAGGTGGTGCCGTTGATCGGGGTTGGCGGCGCCATCGTGGTGGCCTCGAACCTGCTGCGGGGACAGCCGCTGCTGCCGTCGCTGGTGGTGGGCGCGAGTATCGCCATCGCGGCCGTGCCCGAGGGCCTGCCGTTGCTGGCGGGGGTGGGGCAGGCTGCCGTGGCGAGCCGGCTAGCCGGCCGTAACGCGCTGGTGCGGCGGCTCGGCGCGGTAGAGGCGCTCGGCCGCGTCGATGTCGCCTGCACCGACAAGACCGGCACGCTAACGGAAGGGCGTTTGGCCCTGACGCTCGTGTCCGATCCTCATATGGACGCGCCGCCCTCGGGTGAGGATATGCCCGCCGATCTGTGCGCGGTGTTGCGCGCGGCCGGCCTGGCCAGCCCGCGCCCCGACGCTCCCGACGCCGCCGCCCATCCCACCGATAGGGCCGTCGTGCGCGGCGCCGTGGACGCGGGACTGGACGGCGACCTGCGCGTGGAGCGTGCGGCCGAGGCGCCGTTCGATCCCGTGCGCGCCTTCCATGCCACGATCGTGGGCGACCGGCTCTACGCCAAGGGCGCCAGCGAGGCGCTGCTGCCGCGCTGTGACCGCGTGCGCGACGGCGGTGTGGAGACGCGCCTCGACGAGGCGGGCCGCCAGGCCCTGCGCGAGCGCGCCGAAGATCTGGCCGGGCGTGGCCTGCGTGTGCTGATGGTCGCCGAAGGTGGGGCGCGGACGCCGGTCGACGACCCGCGGGGACTCGTGGCGCTCGGCTTCGTGGGCATCAGTGACCCGCTGCGGCCCGATGTGCCGGCGGCGGTGCGCCGCTGCCAGGAGGCGGGTGTCCGCGTGATCATGCTCACCGGCGACAGCCCGGCCACTGCGCGAGCCATCGCCGACCAGGCGGGCTTGCTCGACGGCGGTGATGTGCTGACGGGCGCCGACATCGCCGAGTTGCAGAATGGCGACCTCGACCGGCGGCTGGAGCGCGTCGCCGTGATCGCGCGGGTCACGCCCTTGGACAAGTTGCGCATCGTGGAGAGCTTGCAGCGCCATGGGCACACCGTGGCTATGACGGGCGACGGCGTCAACGACGCTCCGGCGCTGCGCCTGGCCGACGTGGGCGTGGCGATGGGCCGCGGCGGGACCGAGGTGGCGCGGCAGGCCGCCGACGTCGTACTCGCCGACGACGATTTCGCCACGCTGGTCGAGGCGTTGGTGGAGGGGCGCAGCTTCTGGCGCAACATCCGGCGCGCCCTGGGCCTCTTGCTGGGCGGCAACCTGGGTGAGCTTGGGCTGGTGGTCGGGGCCAGCGTGCTGGGTTTAGCCTCGCCGCTCGTCACGCGCCAGATCCTGGCGGTGAACCTGATTACCGACGCCCTGCCCGCGCTGGCCGTGGCCTTACAGCGCCCGGCGGACCGCAACCTGGCGGGGCTGGCGCGCGAGGGCGAGGGCGCGCTCGATAAGCCGCTGCGCGACGACGTGCTGCGCCGTGGCGTGGCTACGGCCGCGCCCGCCCTGGCCGCCTACCTCGTCGCGCTTGGGACGGGCGGCCTGCCCCAGGTGCGCGCGGTCGCCTTCGCCAGCATCGTGACCACGCAACTCGCGCAGACGCTCGACGCGGGGCGCACCGGCGACGGCCTGACCCGGCCTGTTGTGGCCGCCGTGGCCGCTTCGGGGGGGCTGCTCGTTGCGGCTCTGACCGTCCCAGGACTACGCGACCTGCTCCTGCTGGCCGCGCCGACCCCGCTGGGCTGGGCGTTGATCGGCGCGGGGGCGCCGGCGGCTGTTCTGCTCAGTCGCCTCCTGGGGGAGCCCACCGACAGGGGACGGTCGCTGGCGTTGCCCACCCTGTCCTGGCCACGCATGCTCCCGGCGGCGACCACGTCATAGGCCCTGGCCTTGGAGGCGCCCTCTCGCCGTGGACAGAATCGCGCGGGAGACGCGCGACAGACGGCACGGGACGGGACGCCGGGGGTGTAGGAGACGGAGACCATGAGAGAGAACGAACCATGAGTGCCCCGCGTGGGGGGCAGGACAACGACACCGCGCGGACCACCGGGACGCGGCCCCATCCTTTTCTCGCGCCGCGGCGGCTCCTTGCTGAGCTGCTTGGGACGTTCGCGCTCACGTTCGTCGCCGCTGGCGGTCCGGTCATCGTCGCGGCCAGCGGCGTCAACGTCGGCCTGCCGGCCCTCGTCGTCGCGCCGGCGCTCCTGGTGCTGGCCATGATCTATTCGGTCGGCAATCTCTCAGGAGCGCATTTCAATCCGGCGGTTACGCTGGCGTTCACCCTGCGCAAGGACTTCCCCTGGCGCCGCGTGCCGGGCTACTGGCTGGCCCAATTGGTCGGCGCCGTCGGAGCCGCCCTCTTGTTGCGCGTCCTGTTCGGGACGGTGGGGCACGTAGGCGCGACCTTGCCGCACCACGGAGAGGTGGCCTCGCTGGTCATGGAGATCGTGCTGACCTTTTTCCTCCTCACGGTCATCCTGGCCACGGCCACGAATCATAAAATCGTTGGGCACAACGCCGCGCTGGCTGTGGCCGGCACGATCGCCCTGGATGGGTTATTCGCGGCGCCGATCAGCGGCGCCTCGATGAACCCGGCGCGTTCCTTCGGGCCGCCCCTGGTGGGAGCCTACCTTGACACCTACTGGATCTACCTGGTTGGCCCGGTCGCTGGCGCGCTCCTGGCCGTGGCTATGGCCTGGTTGCTGCGCGGCGGGACATCGCCCGACGCGATCCAGGCTGCTGAAGGTGACAGTGAACGATGAAGGAGCGTGGTGCGCAACGGGACGCGCCCTCTGGGACGGCACACGCACTCCGTTGTCATAGCGTGACGTCGATCGTGGCGGAGGCACGCCACCTCATGCAGAGGACCTGATTACAGAGTCTGGACGCGACCGTGAGCCGGCCGTAAGACCTGGTGGGATCGTGTGGTATCCTCTGACACGTTACTGGTGTGCGGTGGGCATATCGGAGCCGAGCAGGACGACGATGGGCGTGCGCGCGCCATGCTCCGGCCGTGTCAACACAGGTGCGTGCAGCATGCGCCCCAGCGCCTGTGTGACGTCGTCGACCGCGCCAGGGACCAGCGTATTGCGTACGACGATTGTCCGGGTACGCCCCGCGTGCGGCGTACTCCCGACCCCCGCTACGACAAAGCCATCGCGGCGCAACGCCGTCCCGACGCCGGCGGCTAGCCCGGCCGTGCCGCTGCCGTCCCACACCGTCACGCCCGCGCCCGCGCGACCCAACGTTGGGTCGTGGGTCAGCCGCCGCACCAGCGCGGGAATGCCGTCGGCTGTGACCGGCCGCAGGATCGATTGCCCGTCGGAACTCCAGCCGCTCTGCACCAGGCCACTGGCGATGTCGATGTAGGCGTGTATCACGCGCGCCTGCGGCACGCGCGCGTAGGCCAACCCCAAGCTCGGTAGCGCGTTGTCGGGCAGGTCGGTGATAAGTTCCCGCCGCACCAGGGGCAACAGGCGCGGCGCGCGCACCAGGGTGGACGGCGTGAGCGCCTGATGGCGCAGCGCGGCCAGGAACGCCTGCTGATCCTGCACGCGCGCGAGGTCCTGTTGCGCGAAGGCGTGCCGCTCGCGCACGAACTCCAGGGCCGTGGCCCCATCGAGATGTTGGACGCCCGGCTTGATATCGATAGGACAGTAGGCCGTCGTGGTCAGGCAGGGATAGAGCGGATCGTTGAGTTCGCGCGGCACATCGATGGTCACGCCGCCGAGCGCGTCGACCAGCCGCGTGAAGCCGCGGAACGTCAGCGCCGCGTAGTAGTCGACGGGGATGCCAAGCTCACGCTGCAACGTGTACACGGCCAGTCGCGGGCCGCCAACTTCGTAGGCGATGGCCAGCTTGCCGTAGCCGTAGCCGGGGATGTCGACCCACAGGTCGCGCGGGACTGAGAGCAGGCTGGCCTGCTGGCGCGCGGGGTCGAGCGTGAGGACCAGGATCGTGTCGGTGCGGGCCGGCTCAGTCGTGCGCTGCGTCAAGCCGAACAGTGCGACGACGACGCGTGAGCGCCCGTCCCACGCCCGCGCGCCGGGTTGCGCCGGCAACACGCGCGCGCTCAGGGCTTGCAGCGCCGCCGGGTTAGTCAGCAGCACCGTCGCGGCCGCTGTCGGCGCCGCGACAATGAGCGCCAGCAGCGTCAGAAAGACGGCGAGGACGCGCTGTCGCCGGCGCGTGATCCATGGTGTCCGCACGCTATCCTTGCCCACCCACGACCGATCCCGCACACCGCCCCCTCTCGCAACCGACCGTTCCCTGTGCGACACTCGCTTTGCCAGTGTAGCAAAGGCGACGAAAAGCGAGGCGACCAGACGCGCCCTCATGCCTTCAGCTCAGGATGTTGACCGCCCGCGCCGCCACCAGGGCGACGGTGAGCAGCGAGGCGAGGGACTGCACCGTCATGAGCCCCTTGGCCCACGGCGTCAGCGGCATCGTGTCGGTCGGACTGAACGCCGTGGCGTTGGTGAACGACACGTAGAGGTAGTCCACGAAGCCCGGCGCCCAGCCCGCATCCGCGCAGCCCGGCGTCGTCATCTGCGGGAACAGGAAGTCCGGCTCCCGATGCGCCGGGTCGCGGCGCGCGTCCGGGCCGCCACGGTCGAGTTCCCAGTACCACAGCGCGAACACGAGCACGTTGGTCAGCCAGATCTCCACCGAGGAGAATAAGAGTTCGCGCCCCGTGGCCTTGTTCCCGTGTAGCAGCGCGTCCACGAGCAGCGCGAGCGAGAGCACGTTGGCCGCGCTCACCACCCCGGTCAGCAGGATCGCCGCAAGGCGTGTCCAGGGTGGCCTCTGTCGCCGGTGACGCGGCGCGGCGACAAAGAGCACAAGGAGCAGCGCTAGCTCCAGGATGGGCACGCCCCACTTGGAGCCGACGCCGAGGGTGAGCCGCTCCGGCAGTGCGACGTAGAGCAGCAGCGTCGCCAGGATCGTGAGGCGGGCCGGCCACAGCGGCTCCCGCCGCGCCGGGACGCCCCAGGCGCTCGCCGGCTCGCGCGACGTGGTCATCTTTGTCCTCCCTCTAGCAGTTTGTCGGAGAGAAGGGGGCTCTCCGTCCCCTGGGTGGTGATAGACTGGACAGATATGAGTAGAACATTCAAGACCGTGGATTATGAGGCGGCGCGCGATCTGACGGTGCGCTTGGGCG
>JAABUJ010007567.1_pt1 | contig 10092 bp, 12 predicted proteins | sample 5559131 | NCBI WGS metagenome assembly JAABUJ01 (sample SAMN10711875, study PRJNA513366) | rock metagenome | isolation source: Antarctica rocks | place: Antarctica: Victoria Land, Mt New Zealand nord | collected 2016-01-07
GAGCCGTCGATGACCGGCGGGAGGTGCGGGAACATGCGGATGAGGTGGCATGCGCGGGCGTCGGGCTGGCTGGAAGCCTCTGGCGCGAAGCCAAGGTCGATCGCGCCGCCGGTCAGCATCTCGGCCGCCCAAAGATAAGTCGCGGCCGAGGCGTCCGGCTCCACCGCGAAGTCAGCGGCGCGGTATCCGGTCGGCGCCACCCGCCAGCCCGCGCTCCCAACAGGCTCGACCTCCGCCCCGAACGCGGCCATGGCGGCGAGGGTCAGGTCGACGTAGCCGCGGGCGCCGATGGCCGGGCCGGTGAGCGCGACCTCGACAGGGCCGCGTCCGCAGGCGCCGACCATCAGCAGCGCGGAGACATACTGGCTGGACAGGCCGCCATCGACCTCCACCCGGCCGCCCGCGAAGCCGCCGCGCCCGCGCACCAGGACAGGGGGGCACCCGCTGCCGGCCTCCGCGTCGACCCCGAGCCGGCGCAGGGCGGCGACGAGCGGCGCGATCGGCCGCCTGCGCATGTGCGCGTCGCCGTCGATCACCACGTCGCCGTCGACTGTCGCGGCGGCGGCGGTCAGGAAGCGGGTGGCCGTCCCGGCGTTGCCCAAGCTGAGCGGCCCGGCCGGCGCCGTCAGCCGCCCAGCCGCGCTGACGACGAAGCCCGCCGCGTCCGGCTCCATGACCGACACGCCCATGCTGCGCAGCGCCACGGCCATGAACGCCGTGTCGTCGCTCTTGAGCGCCCCGGTCAGCCGGCTGGTGCCGTTCGCCAGCGACGCGAGCAGCAGGGCGCGGTTGGTGATCGACTTTGACCCAGGGGGCACGACCTTGCCGTGGAGCGGGCGGCGTGGCGGGATAACGGTCAGTGCGGGGGGTTGGGCGCTCGCAGCCATCGTGGTCACTCCTGGTTTCGCCATCTCCGGGCATGGATAGCCGAAAATGCCGCCTCCGGCCGGACAAATCCTTCCGGCAGAGCCTGCAATTCGCGCCATCCATCGAACGGCACGGCGGTTTTCCGGCCCGCGCGCAATGCTGCAACCGGGCGGTCTCTCTGTTTTGTGTCTTAGGTCCACCACTTTATATTTTGCTGCCGTTCAATCAAATCGACTATTCGAGAAGCGCGTCGAGACTATCGGCCGCGTTATTAACTTTTGATATTTAGGTTAAGCATTGAACGGCCCTGCCCTTCTCTCGGACATTCGCCCCGCGCAGCTCGCCGGCCGCAGCATCGTGCTGGTCGGCCTGATGGGTGCCGGCAAGACCAGTGTCGGGCAACGGCTCGCGGCCCGGCTCGGGCTGCCGTTCCGCGATGCCGACGCCGAGATCGAGGCGGCCGAGGGCTGCACCATCGCCGAGCTGTTCGTGCGTCGTGGCGAGCAGCACTTCCGCGACGTGGAACGCGATGCCGTCGCCCGGCTGCTGGCTGACGGGCCGCTGGTGCTCGCCACCGGCGGCGGCGCCTTCATGGACGCTGCGACGCGCGTGGCGATGCAGCGCAGCGCAGTGTCGATCTGGCTGCGCTGCGGGCTGCCCATCTTGCTGCGCCGGCTCTCGAACTGCACCGACCGGCCGCTGCTGCAGGGCAGCGATCCCGCCGAGACGTTGCAGCGCCTGATGGCGCAGCGCTATCCCGTCTACGCGGAGGCGGACCTCGTGTGCGACTGCGCCGACGAAAGCCCGGACGCCACGACGGCCAACGTCCACGCCGCCATCCAGGCTTGGCATCCGCCCCGGCGCCTGACCGTCGCCCTGCCGTCGGGATCGTATGACGTGGTCGTGGGCAGCGGCTTGCTGGCCCGCGCCGGCGCCTTCCTCGCCCCGGTGCTGGCGGGCAAGGCCTGCGCCGTGGTGACGGACGAGACCGTGGCGGCACTGCACCTTCCCGCGCTGCTGGACGGCCTGGCGCAGACTGGGATGAAGGCCCACCCGATCATCGTTCCGGCCGGGGAGGCGTCGAAAAGCCTGGAGATGTACGGCCGCGTCGTGGCCGGGCTGCTGGAGGCCGGCATCGACCGCCATACCGCGGTGATCGCGCTGGGCGGCGGCGTGGTGGGCGACCTCGCCGGCTTCGCAGCCGCGACGGTGCTGCGCGGCGTGCCCTTCGTGCAGGTCCCGACGACGCTGCTCGCCCAGGTGGACAGCAGCGTCGGCGGCAAGACCGGGGTCAACACGCCGTTCGGCAAGAACCTCGTGGGCGCCTTCCACCAGCCGCGCCTGGTGCTGGCCGACACCGCGACGCTCGGCACCCTGGCGGGCCGCGAGATGCGGGCGGGCTATGCCGAGGTGGTCAAGGCCGGGCTGATCGGCGACCCGGCGTTCTTCGCGTGGTGCGAGCGCAACGGCGGCGCGCTGGTCGGCGGCGACGTGGCGCGGCTGACCGAAGCGGTGCTGCGCGCCTGCGAGTTCAAGGCAGCCGTGGTCGGCGACGACGAGCGAGAGGAGCGCGCCAATGGCGGCCGGGCGCTGCTCAACCTCGGCCACACCTTCGGCCATGCCCTGGAGGCCGAAGTCGGCTACGGCGGCGGGCTGCTGCACGGCGAAGCGGTCGCGGTCGGCCTTGGCATGGCGTTCCGCCTTTCGGCGCGGCTCGGCCTGTGCGACGAGGGCGACGCGGCGCGGGTGGCGCGTCACCTGGACCAGGTTGGCCTGCCCAGCGAGACCGGCATGTTGAACCGACGCTTCTCCGCCGCCCGGCTGATCCAGCACATGCGCCGCGACAAGAAGAACCTCGGCGGGCGGCTCCGCTTCGTGCTCGCCCGCGGCATTGGCGAGGCGTTCACCTCGGACGGCATCGCCGAGGACGCCGTAGCGGAGTTCCTGCGCTCGGAGGGTTGCGAGGGCTAGGGGCAGCGGCCTGCACTTATCGGCTCCGGCGCACGCTGGCTGGGACTGAGGCAGGCAAGGGAACGGACTGAAGCCTGAGCACGCTCAGGGCACCTTCCCAAACGGCCCAGGCTGCCAGGATGTCACGCTGCGTTTAATCGTGAGACCCGGCTCAAAACGCTGCGCTTTGCCTGAGATGCGCAGCCTGCAACATCGGCCGCAGATGCTCGACCATGGAATGAGGAGTGGCAGGGGGCCGTACGGCAGGGCAGGCACGGCGACCGGATTGGGCGTGATTAGGACTTGTGTCCTTGCTCAAGGAGGTCGATACGGGGCCGGCATTTCAGCAGGCGTATGCAGGACGCCTACGCTGCAAGATACAGCCGCTACTCACCAGAGACTGATATGGACAAAACCTACACGCACCTGCCGGTCCGCAACGTCGCCAACACGGACCTGGGTTTCCAACTCTACCAGTCCGGCGGCATCCACGCCGCGGCCGGACCCTGAATGGGGCGGGGGCGGCCAACGCCTGGGTCCGCATGGCGCCGCGGCTGGCGCCTGGCGCTCGGCCTGGGCGCCGTGCTGCTTACGTTGCTTGCCGTTGTAACCGTTGTATGGGTCGCAACCGGAGACGGAAAGGACACCTGCGAGCACGCCATCGTCGCCCGCGTGCCTTCTCCGGATGGGGCATGGGAGGCCAGGGTGGACGAGGCCGTGTGCCTGTTCGGGTTTGGCGTGGGGGCCGTCGTCGCGGGGGTCCACCTTGTCTCCACCCACGACCCGGCCCGCTCCGTCGACCTGCTCGGGGTGCAAACGGGCGGGCACGAGGACGAAAGGCCAAGCCTGGCATGGACGGCGCCGGACGTCCTGCAGGTCACGGTTCCCAACCCTACCTATCTCAAGGTGCTGACGCGCCAGTTCGACGGCGTGCGGGTGGAGCTGCGATTTGAGTCGGACGACCCCGCCGAAAGGGCCGCATGGCTGCGCCAGTTGCGCCAGTATGACATGTCGCCGGACCCGGACCACTAGGGGCGGGCACCCCACAGACAAGCCTGTGACGCCTTGAGGGAGGTCGTCATGGAAACACATGGAAACCTGCCAAGCCAGAATTTTGCCAGCTTGTTCAACTGCTGGTTCAACTCCGATCTCATTGACGTAAGCGATCATGCCGAAGCGATCAGCCTAGCTGGGACGGTGGTGGCCGACCTGATGCAGAAAGGCACGCCGGCGCAGGAGATCATCGGGCCGTCGACCGGGGCGCTCGCGCATTGGGGGCCGGCAGCCGTGGACGAGTTCAGCAACGCCAGCGATGGCGACTGGTCCCTCAATGCGGATACGGAGAACTTGCTGAAGGACATCGTGCGAGAGATGATTGTGGCCGCACGCCGCCGAGAAGAGCAAGCAACCGCTCTGAAGCTGGGGGACGGGCAAGCAACTTGATGAACTCAGTCTTGAGTGCAGGGTGAGAATACGTGCTCTACGCCGTTCGCAATGCGTATGTTGACGGGCTGGGCCAGCCCGGTCTGAAAACCCGCTATGCCGCCGAGCAGCATGACGCCCTCAGGGAGTTGGAGGGTGAGAAGCCATGACACATCGAAGCTTGGCCAGCCTGGGCTTCGCTGTTTGGGCGGCGGCGTTGGCCCTTTCGACCTCCGCCTCCCACGCGCAATCCTATGAGCAGTGTCAGGCGGAGGCGAACGGGATCATCCCGAGTCTCAAGGCTTGTGACGCTGCCGAACTGGGTCGCCGCGAGGCGGTGCTGAACAGGCTCTACAAGCAAGTCCTGGTTGCCGTCAGCCCTGGGCGTCAGGCAGGGTTGCGCAAGGCGGAGCGCGCCTGGGTGGCCTTTGCTGACGCCGAGTGCGACTTCCGCATGTCGGCGGAGGCTGGAGGCATGGACGCGCCGTTGGTCTACAACACTTGCCGCCTGGAGCTGATCGCACGCCGCACCGACGATCTGCGAAGGGCATTCGAGATTGAACAGTTCCTAGGGGCCACTTCAAGGTAGGCAGGTCGGAAGCATGAGGCACGCCCTTGCGTCCCTTGCCGTCGCCCTGGTGGCAGTGGTGCTGTGGCGCCGACCTGCTGGTCGGCCGAACTCCTGCCGTCAGAGGTCGCCAGGACCCTCGACATCACCTCGTTCCGCAACTCTATCCGTCCTGGACTGAAGCCCGGGACGGAGACTTTGGCCCAGAACGAATTTACGGAGATGAATCCGGTTGAGGGCGATGCGAACAGCGTCGAGGTGTGGCTGCCCGACCGTTCCTGGCTGTTCGAGATTACGGTGCTCAGAAGCGAGGGCGACAAGGCGGTCGTGTGTATCCTCGACAAGGCCGAGAACGGCGGCACATACTTGTCGCTGGAGCCATTGGAGCTGTGGCGGAGCAGGTGGCCTGCTGCACGCCACAGGTCGAGCGGTCAGCAATCCCCGTTGCAAGCTAGAATGGTTCCGGGGATGAAGGAGTCGCGAGCGGGCTTCCGGCGCGGGCTGATGATCTGACTCAAGAACTTTCGCCATCAAAGCGCGCCAGCGGCGTGCGCGGACCAGTGAACTCGGCACGCGGCCGAGGGGCACGCGGCGCAAGCCGGTCCTGGCCGCCCACGGCGCGGCGCTTGCGGCCCACACCGCCCAGCACCCCTCGGCCACGCTGGCTGGCCTGCGCGCCTGGCTTGCGCGCGAGCGCGGCGTGTCAGTCTGGCTAACCATGGTGTGGGCTGCGGTGCGCGGGCTTGGCCTGACGCTGAAAAAATCGCTCCGGGCGAGCGAGCAGGCGCACGCAGACGTCGCCGCCCACTTTTATCAAGGGAGACCGTTTATGGCCCAGACTTTCGGCCATTCTGACGCCGCAAAGTCGGTTGGAGGCGCTGCCCGGCTGGTCCGCCTCGCCGCCGTGATCGCGTCGGCAGCGTGCTTGCCGGCGACGGCCTCCTCGGCCGATATCTGCAAGGCGGTGGCTCTCAGGGACGTGGCCGCGATTGAGAACCCGGAGTCAGTGATCCCCCGCGGCAGCTACGACGAGGCGGTTACGTAGTACAACATCAACAAGCAAACCAAGATGACGAGCCTCTGCTCGCACGGCGGCTACTGCTACCCGACCCATGTGTTCGTCAACGGGCAAAAACAGGAAACGCTGCGGCTGGTGAAATGCAAGGTCGGAGCCAAGGACTCGGAGGATGACGAGCAGGTCTCCTACGCGGTGGACGTCGATAGAACGAGGAACTCCGCGGCGGCTCTGCGCGCGGACAATGTGGGTAACAGGTTCCTTGAGCTGGGTCTTTGTTCGGCCTGTGCGGGCAGCGTCGCGGCCTTCTACATCCGCAAGCCCAACTCCGCGTGCGGCCGATTGGCAAAGCAGGCGCTGGAGGGAAATCCGGTCGCGGTCGGCAAGCTTAAGGATAATCCGGGATATTGCCAGTTTCCCTGACCCGAGCCTAGCGCCCAAGTGGGAGCGCGCCGGTGAAGGGGCACATCACAAAAATGCAGCGCCGCCGCTGGCGCGTGGCGCTCGGCCTGGGCGCTGTGCTGCTGTACGGTTGCAACATCAGGAATGCAAGGCACAAGCCAGCCGCATCCAACAATCTTATCAGGCGTGAGCCGGTTCAGGCTGATAAACACACCCCCGATCACGGATGGATGCAAGCCGCCACAGCTAGGCGGAGTTCCGCATCAGCCGGCCCGACGTCTCCGGGTTCTGCGCCCGGTGCCGCAGCATGTGGTCCGCCAGCACACACGCCACCATCGCCTCGCCGACCGGGACAGCGCGGATGCCAACGCAAGGGTCGTGCCTGCCGCGCGTCATCACCTCGACCGGCTCGCCCCGGCGGTCGAGGCTGCGGCGCGGCTGCAAGATCGAGCTGGTCGGCTTGACGGCGAAGCGGGCGACGATGGCCTGCCCCGTGCTGATGCCGCCGAGCACGCCGCCCGCATGGTTGGAGCCGAACCGCACTTGGCCGTCCTCCGCCCACATCTCGTCCGCGTTCTCCTCGCCGCGCAGCTCTGCGGACGCGAAGCCATCGCCGATCTCTACGCCCTTGACTGCGTTGATCCCCATCAGCGCCGCCGCGATGTCGGCGTCCAGCTTGCCGTAGATCGGCGCCCCCTGCCCCGGCGGCACACCCTCGCACACCACCTCGATCACCGCGCCGATCGAGGAGCCGGCCTTGCGCACCGCGGTCAATTCCTCGGCCCAGGCGTCCGCGGTCTCCTTGTCCGGGCAGAAGAACGGGTTGCGGCCCACCTCGTCCCAGTCCCACCGTTCGCGCTGGACCCGGTGCGACCCCATCTGCACCATCGCGCCGCGCACCTGCACCTGGCTACCGAGGACGAGCCGGGCGACCGCGCCGGCCGCGACGCGCATCGCCGTCTCGCGCGCCGAGCTGCGCCCGCCGCCACGGTGGTCCCGTATGCCGTATTTCAGTTCGTAGGCGACATCCGCATGGCCAGGACGGAAGCGCTCGGCGATGTCGCCATAGTCGCGCGAGCGCTGGTCCATGTTGGCGATCTCCAGCGCGATGGGCGTGCCGGTCGTCTGGCCCTCGAACACGCCGGAAAGGATGCGGACCTGGTCGGGCTCCTGCCGCTGCGTTGTGAAGCTGGACTGGCCGGGGCGGCGCTTGTCGAGCCAGGGCTGGATATCGGCCTCGGACAAGGGCAGGCGCGGTGGGCAGCCGTCCACGACGCAGCCGATCGCCGGACCATGGCTTTCGCCCCAGGTGGTCACGCGGAACAAATGGCCGAACGTGTTGTGGCTCATACGGTCTCCTGCCGGTGACGGCTCAGGCTGCTGCCTGCGGCTGCGCCGGAGAATACATGGTCCAACACGAGGTTTTTGAAACCGGTCGCCGCGATGGCCGTCCCCGCACCCGGCATCAGCTCCGGCGTGTCGGAGATGACGAGCGGCCCATCCAACGGGTCGTCCGTCAGCAGCCCGTGCGAGCCTTTGACCAGCGTCGTATCGCGGATCGGGATCACGTCGAGCAGGGCGCGCTGGCCGAGCTTGCGGCTCAGCAGCTTCACGGCGAGCCGCAGCTTTGCCGCCGGCAGGGCAGGGTCGATGAACAATTCCATCGGGTCGTAGCCGGGCTTGCGGTGGATATCGACGGTGCGGGCGTAGTCCGGCGCCTTCTTGTCGTCGTCCCACCAGTAGTAGCTGAACCAGCGGTCCGGCGCAGAGAGGGCGATCAGCTCGCCCGACCGGGGATGGTCCAGACCGTGCGCCCGCTTGCCATCCTCATCGAGCACGGCAGCGACGCCGTCCAGGTTTTCCAGGGCGCGCCGGGCCGCGGGCAGGTCGCCAGGGTCCCGCACGTAGACGTGGGCCATCTGGTGGTCGGCCAACGCGAAGGCGCGGCTGGCGCCGGCGTCGAGCAGCTCGCGCCCCATCTCGACCCGCACCCGCACCAGTCCGGCGGCCCGCAGCGCCCGGTTGACATGCACCGCCTCGCGCACCGGCACGATGCCGTACTCGGATACGACAACGACGCGGCAGCCCTCCGCGTGCGCCGCGTCGATCAACGTGCCGCACAGCGCGTCGACTTCGCGCAGGTCCTTGGCGATACGCGGGTCGTTGGGGTTCGGCCCCCACTTCTGCAGCCCGTAGTCGAGGTGCGGCAGGTAGCTGAGCGTGAGCGTCGGACGCCGGGTGCGCAGCACGTGCTCGGTGGAGCGGGCGATCCAGCGGCTGCTGGAAATATCGGTCGCCGGCCCCCAGAAGCGGAACAGCGGGAACGTGCCGAGCAGCCCGTCCAGCTCGTCGTGCAGCTCCGGCGGCTCGGCGTAGTGGTCGGGGATTTTCCGGCCGTCGGCTGGGTACATCGGCCGCGGTGTGGCGCTGAAATCGGCGCTGGAGTACATGTTGTACCACCAGAACATCTTGGCGCAGGTGAAGGCCGGGTCGCGCCGGCGTCCGGCCTCCCAGATCTTCTCGCCGGCCACCAGATGGTTCGACTGCCGCCACAGGTGGACCTCGGCCTGGTCGCGGAAGTACCAACCGTTGGCGACGATGCCGTGCCCGCTCGGCTCAAGGCCGGTGACGAGGCTGGACTGCACCGAACAGGTTACTGCCGGCAGCACCGTGCGCAACGGGCGCATCGCGCCGGCCTGGGCCAGCGCCGCCAGGTTCGGGGTGTGCTCGCCGACCAGCTTGGGCGTCAGCCCGACAACGAGCAGGACGACCGTGCGGTGCATCTCCTGGCCGCTCATGCGCGACGGGCGACGGCTTCGGGCGTCTCGATCCGCGGCGTCTGGCCGCCGCGCAGCACCGAGTTGCCCATGTAGAGCGTGCGCTGGTCGATGGGCGCCGGGTCAAGCCAATCCGCCTCGCGCATCTGCCCGTTGCGCCCGTAGGCCGCGAGCGCGTTGCCGTAGGTCACTTGGCGGATCGCGTCCTCGCTGATGCCGCCACGGCGCAGCAACTCGGCGGTCCGCGGCACCGCCAGCGGGTCGGACACGCCCCAGTCGCAGGCAGAGTCGATCAGGATGCGCTCCGGCCCATAGCGGCGCACGATCTCGACCATCCGCTCGCTGCCCATCTTGGTGCCGGGATAGATCGAGAACCCAGCCCAGAAGCCACGGTCCAGCACTTCCTGCGCCGTCTCCTCGTTGTTGTGGTCGATCACCACCCAAGCCGGGTCGACACCCTGCTCGACCACCACGTCCATCGAGCGCGTCGTGCCGCGCTTTTTGTCGCGGTGCGGCGTATGCACCATCACCGGCATCTCCAGCTCGCGTGCGAGGTCGAGCTGCTGGCGGAAGTAGCGGTCCTCCAGCTCGGTCTGCTCGTCGTAGCCGATCTCACCAATGGCCACGACACCTTCTTTCAAGGCGAAGCGCGGCAGGATTTCCATGACCGCCTCGGCCAGCTCCTCGTTGTTGGCCTCCTTGCTGTTCAGCCCGATGGTGCAGTAATGCCGCATGCCGAACTGCCCGGCACGGAACCGCTCCCAGCCGACGATGGTGGACAGGTAGTCGATGTAGCTGCCCACGTTGGTGCGCGGCTGGCCGAGCCAGAAGGCCGGCTCGATGCAGGCGACGATCCCGGCCGTCGCCATCCGCTCGTAGTCGTCGGTGATGCGCGAGATCATGTGGGTGTGAGTGTCAATGAACATGCTTTTTCCTTAGTCGCGCTGCCCGGCCACCGGAGCGGCGTCCAGCGCCGCACGCGCGGCCAGCCGTTCCGCCTCGTCGCCAGTCCGCAGCACATGGGCGAGGTCCTCGCGCGCCGCCGCGTCGGCCCAAGGCCCCACGCAGCGCCACAACTCGGGGCTGACTTT
>JAABUJ010007569.1_pt1 | contig 10090 bp, 11 predicted proteins | sample 5559131 | NCBI WGS metagenome assembly JAABUJ01 (sample SAMN10711875, study PRJNA513366) | rock metagenome | isolation source: Antarctica rocks | place: Antarctica: Victoria Land, Mt New Zealand nord | collected 2016-01-07
TCGCCCTCGGCTTCGCCACCCCGGCCGCGACCGCGGTCACCGTCGCTGACCAACTGTTGGCCACCGGCACCGCACAACACGCCTACGTCGGTATCCAACCGGCCACCCTCACCCCGCAGATCGCCCAGCAACTGGGGGTGAGCCAAAACACCGGGGTCGTTGTGCTGCAGGTGGTGCCGGGAAGCCCCGCGGCCACGGCGGCCCTGCAACCCGGTGACGTGATCACCGCGTTCAACGGTCAGAACACCGCCACCGCGGAGGAGTTCATCGCCAAGCTCCGCCCGGTCAAGCCCGGCGACCAGATCACGCTCACGGTGCTGCGGGCTGGGGCCACCCAACAGATCAAGGTGACCGCCGCCGACCGCCCCAAGTGATCCCCACACGAAGGGCACCAGGCGAGTAGAGCCGCCACGCACCAGGCACCATGGGTCTGCGGCGAACCGACGCCGCGGTGTTACCAGCCGCCGTCGTCTCCGCCGCCCCAATCGCCGCCGCCGCCACCCCAGTCGTCGTCTCGGCCGCCCAACCCGCCGCCGAGCATGCCGCCCAGCATTTCCCCGCCGGCGACGGCTCCACCGATCATCATCGCCTTCTTCCAGAACGGGGTGCGGTAGTAGCCGCCGGGCACCGGCGTACCCGAGACGGTGCCACCGGGGAAGTAGTGCGGCTGCTCGGGCCGGTATCCCGGCTGTGCGGTCATCTTCTCCATGTTGACGGTGACCGGGGTCGGTTGATTCACGGTCGCCGCGCTGGTGACGTCGGGAAGCTCCGGTCCTAGGGACAGGCCCCGGTGTTCGCGCACCACCCGGGTGGCTTGCAAGCCCTCCACCACGATGCGCAACGCGACCCGCATCTCCTCGGCGGTGCTGGCGCGAGCCAGCAACCCGCCAGCGGCGTTGTTGCGTTCGCTGGCGTCGCTCATCGCTTGACGACACAGGGCACTGTCACCGGGGTCCAGGGTAGACACGTCGGCGACCAGCCGGCTTTGCAGGCTGTCCACCTCGGCCCGCAACCCGGCGACCTCAGCGCTCGCGCGCCGGTTGAACATGCCCATGACATTCTCCTTGCCCCGCTGCGGCCGCGTCTGCGGCGCCTGTCCGTTCACTGTAGGCGGGGCGCCGAGACCCACGGGTGGCTGAGTGCGTGCCGTTCAGCGGTATTTCAGGTCCTCTCAGCGGTGCTTCAGCAGCACCCGCGCACCGTAGGGGGTGTCCGAGCGGCCACCGGGTCGCCGAGAAGAAACACCAGATCCAGGGAAGGAGGCGATGACATGGCAGAGAACGTGACCGGCCTGGAGCCGGCCGAAGCACCGTCCACTGAGCCCGACACCGGGGCAGACGTGCAGCAGGACGGCGATTTCCAGGGCAACTACTGACCTGGAGGACGCCACCGGGGTGGTCGACCAACACCGTCGACCACCCCGGCTGCATGGTCACCACCGAGCAGAGGAAGGAAGCGGGGACGTGCACGCGAGGGCATCGAGGCACCGCGCGGATGTGGCGGTCTACCGCCGCTTCGTTGTGCTGCTGAAACCGTCCTGGTTTCCCCTCGCGGTCGCCCTGGCAGCCAGTGCCTGCACCCGCTGCTGTTCGCCGCCCGAATCTGGTTGCTGAAGGTTCTCATCGACACTGTCCTGCGCGGGCACCGCCCCGACCTGCTGGTGGCAGTGGCCGGGGGCTTCGTCGTCATCGCCGTGGCCCGCAGCGCGCTCACCTTTGTCGAAGACAAGCTCTCCGGCACGGTCGGCACCCGGGTGGTCCGCGATCTGCGGGTCACCGTCTACGCGCACCTGCAGGGCTTGTCGCTGCGGTACTTTCACCGTCAACGCCTGGGTGACCTGCTCACCCGGTTGTCCGGGGACATCGCCGCCATCGAGGACCTGCTGGTAACCGGGCTGAGCACGATCGTCAGCCACCTGGTGACCATTGTGCTGTTCACCAGCCTGCTCATCGTGGTGGACCCGCACCTGGTGCTGGTGGCCGCCGGGGTGCTGCCCGTCCTCGTGGTGACCACGATCATCGATGCCCGCCTGGGCCGCCGCGCCCAACGCGGCATCCGGGAAACCACCAGTGAGCTCACCTCCACCGCGGAGGAAGGTCTCTCCGCGATCGCCCTGGTCAAATCCTTCGCCCGCTCGGCCCATGAGAGTGCCCGCTTCGCGACGGCCTCCCAAGCCAGCGCCACCGCGCGGCTGCGTGCGGTGGGTCTCCGCGCGGTGGTCACCCCGCTGACCGAACTGGTGGGTGCGGTGGGTGCGGCCGTCGTGGTTTACCTCGGCGCCCAGCAGGTCATGGCCGGCACCCTGAGCCTGGGATCGTTGGTGATCTTCATCAGCTACCTGGCGTCGCTGTTCACCCCGATCCAGGGGTTGAGTCGGTTGGCGGGCACCCTGCAACGCGCCCTGGTCGGCGCCGAGCGGGTGGTGGACATCCTCGACGCCCCCACCGACCTGGCCGAGCGGGTTGGGGCGCCCCCGCTGCCGGCGGTGCGCGGACACCTCGCCCTGGACCACGTCACCTTCGGCTACGACCCCGAGGAACCTGTCCTGCGCGACGTCAGTTTCACCGTCGCCCCTGGTGAGGTGGCGGCTTTGATCGGGGCCAGCGGCGCCGGGAAGACCACCATCGTCAGCCTGGCCCTGCCCTACTACGACCCGCAGACGGGTGCGGTCGCCCTGGATGGGCACTCACTGCACCGCGTCGACCCGAACAGCGCCCGCCGCCAGGTGGCGGCAGTGCTGCAGGAACCGATGCTCTTCGATACCAGCGTGGCCGAGAACATCCGCTACGGGCGCCTGGAGGCCACCGACGCCGAGGTGGCCACCGACGCCGAGGTGGCCACCGACGCGGGCGTGGCGCAGGCCGACGCCTTCATCCGTGCCCTGCCCCAGGGCTATGACACCCCGGCCGGGCCGCGGGGGACACGGCTCTCCGGTGGGCAACGCCAACGGGTGGCGATCGCCGGCGCGGTCCTTAAAAGCGCCCCGGTGCTGGTGCTCGATGAGGCCACCTCCGCTCTGGACCCGGCCACCGAAGCCGACATCCTGCCCGCCCTGCGCCAAGCCTGCACGCACACCGCGGTGCTGTTGGTCGCGCACCGCTACTCCACCGTCCGCCACGCCGACCGCGTCGTGGTCCTGGCCCACGGCCGGGTCGCCGAAACCGGCACCCCCAGCGAGCTGCTGGACCGTCGGGGCGCGTACTGGCAGTTCGTGCACCACCAAAGCGAACTGCAGCTCGCGGCCAGCACCGGCCTTCGATAGCCAATACGCACGGGCGTGGGCCAGGGCTTCGCCGTGGTCTCAGCGCTTATTCAGCATCGTTCAGCGGCGCTTCAGTACTGCTCATCCAAGGTGGACGGCGAAGGGCAACACCACCTTCCTTCCCGGTGTTGAAGGCACACCATGGCCCACACCGTGCTGCAGCGCCCGCAGCGCCGCGGGTTCCCCCCGCAGGGACCCCGCCAGCGCCGCAGAAGACGCCGCCGCACACGTCGCCGGACTCTGCGGGTGCTGGCCGCCGTCGTGTTGGTCGGGCTGTGCCTGAGCACCGCCTCCTACGTTCGGGCGTTGACCTACCCCGGGCAGGCCACGTGGCAGCAGCGCAGCATCAGCTGGTTGCGTGCTCACGGCGGCTCCCCCATCGCCAACCGCACAGAGAACTGGTACTACACACGCCGCGCAACCGCCACATCGCCACATCGCCACCCAACCCGGCCAGTCTTCCCACCACCATGGCGACCACCGCGACCCCAATGGATGGGCATCACCGTGCTGCCCGCGCTGCCCGGTCTGCCCGGCGAAGGGGCCTGAGTGCCCGGCCGCACCGGGCGAGGCGCTCAACCGGCCGCGTACACCAGGTTTGTCCAACCCGACCCCGCCCACGCCAGTGTCGTCGCCGGAGCGGCGTGGATCCGGGCCGGTGCTACCACCGCCCACCTGGTGGCCGGCACCACCCAACCCGGCGGCAACGGGTGGCCGGGCAACGCCCAAGTCCCCCCGCCTGCCGTGCGCCATCTGGTGGCCGTGTTCAACTCCGGGTTCAAGATGAACGACCTCACCGGCGGCTACTACAGCCACGGCCGCACCGCCAAACCGTTACGCACCAGACAGGCTTCGCTGGTCATCAACGACCACGGCGCGGTCAGCGGCGGCCAGTGGGGACGCGCCCTGACGATGAGCCCCCACATCATCTCGGTTCGCCAGAACCTCGGGCTCATCGTGGACGGTGCCCGGCCCGTGCACGGGCTCACCGCCAATACCGACCAACGGTGGGGCAGCGCCGCCAACCAGCTGCAATACACCTGGCGCTCCGGGATCGGCACCGACACCGCCGGCAACCTCCTCTACGTGGCCGGCGACAAACTGACCCTCGCTACCCCGGCGCACACCTTGGTCGATGCTGGTGCGGTCACCGGGATGCAACTCGACATCCACCCCGGCATGGCCTTCTACACCGGCTGGACACCGAGCCAGACCATGGACGTCCAACCCAGCAAGCTGCTGCCCACCATGCCCGGGGACCCCGCCCGCTACCTCAGCCCCGACCAACGCGACTTCCTCTACCTCACCGTAGGCTGAACCACCCCATATCCGCACACGCCAACACCGTGTCGGTCCATTCCCAGGCGCATTTCTGGGCCGCTGCGCGGGCCGGTCCCCGATGCTTTTCCGCAGACCCAGGCACCCGATTTTCCCTTCAGCGATCCCACAGCAATACCGGTCCATGCTGGGAAGACGAAGCACATCCGACGTGCACCAGAAGAAAGGAGGAAATCCATGATAGGAATCTGGGTTCTGCTGGCGTTATGCGTGGTGCTGATTCCGATGTCGGTCACCGGCTGGGTGACCTAAGCCCTCGGGCGGCCCCGTGTGCGGCTACCGGCATGCTGCCCGGAACCGACCAGACCGGTTTCTCGCCGAGCGGCGCGGGCCGGCGGGTGGCGTTGACCTGTGTGCCCACACTGGGACCGGCCCGCTCATGGCGTTGGGGGCGGCGCCGTCAGCTCGGCGAGAAAACTTTCCACCGTGGCCGAATGCGTGCCATCGGCGGGCAGGGACTCTCCCAGCACCCGCCCGGCCACAACGATGGAGGTAACGCCGAGTTCGGCGCGCAGCTCGGCCAGGATCTGCGCACGCTGCGCCTGCAGGTGGCTGGTCCCGGCGGCGATGATCCGGTCTCGTTCCTGCTCCGCGGTGCTGCGCGCCTCCGCGAGGATCTGCTCCCCTCGGGTGCGGGCCTGTGCCCGGATCCGCGCCGCTTCGCCGCGGGCCTGCGACAACGCGGCGGTGTATCGCGCCAAGGCCTACTGAGCGTCGGCCTGAATCTGTTCGGCCCGCTCAATACCGCCCTCGATCTTCTCGGTCCGTTGGGCCAGCACCGTGTGGAACCGAGGAAGCACGCACTTCCAGAACAAGACCGTAATGATGGCGACGCATATCACCGACCAGACGATGTCGAAAGTTTTCGGGATCAGCGGATTGTGTTGCGCGGCCTGGGCGAGTATCGAGGGGGCGTGCATCGGCATCAGAAGATGAACCCAGCAACCAGGCCGATCAGCGCCAAGGCCTCGGTGAAGGCAATCCCGAGGAACATCGTCACCCGCAGCTGACCGGCCATCTCCGGTTGGCGGGCCATGCCCTCGATGGCTTTGCCGACGACAATGCCGATACCGATACCGGGACCGATCGCGGCGAGCCCGTAACCGGGTGCGCCCAGTCCCTTGATCGTGATGGTGGTCTGGGCGAGGTTGAGCGCCATGGGGGTGAGACTCATCAGCAGTTCCTTATCCTCTCGGGCTGCCCCGGGCTCCCGGGTTGGAGGTCGGGTTACGTGTGCACGCTCACGCGGGTCGGCGTCGGTATCGACCTGGCTTGCCCAGCAAGGTGCTGCCGCCGGGGCCGATCACCCCACCTGTCTTGCAGCATTGCTGCGCGACGCACCGTCGGTCCACCAGGCGCGGGCCGGTGCCCGACGCTGCGCCCCGGGTCACGATTTGCCCCGCACGGGTGGCTGGACTGGCCGGGCTTGGCGGTGCGCGGTGAGCAGGGTGGCGGCGAGGGGACCTGCCACACACAGCCCCATCGCCGCCACCGCCACCGCCAAGGGGACGACAGCGACAGAGGCGGCGCTGAGCAGCACCGCGGTCGCGGCGGCACCGGCGAGCCCGGGGCGGTGGGCACCGTCGGGACTCAGGTGGGTGTGCAACCGGCCGACGATGAGCAGGTAGCCGGCCACCGGGACCGCGATGAGGAACGCAGCCGTCGCGGTGGACACCGTGCTGCCGTGTTTCAGCGTGGTGGCCGCGACCTCCAGACCGGCCCCGAGGGCGGCGGTCGCCGCGTACACCCCGTAGTGGCTGTAGGCCCAGATCAGCGCCGAGCGCTGCGAGTGCCCCAAGGCGGGGGTGACCGTGTCCTGGAAGTCGAAGTAGGACCACCACAGACCGAACACCAACAACAGTGCTCCTCCGGCCAGCAGCAGCAGCGACCCGGACACACCCTGGTCGGTGACGGCGGCGTGCAGCGCCAGGGTGGCGGCGGCCACGCACTGACCGAGCACGATCAGGGTGAACAGCCCATACCGTTCGGTGATGTGGCCGGGGTGCCAGGAGGTACGCGTGCCGCGGGACTCCGCCCACACCGGGATTGCGAGCTCGGCGGCGACGAGCACACCCCACCCGGTCCAGAACCACGGGGAGCCCAGCAGGAGCACCGGGAGCAGCGCCAGTTGGCTGGCGGTGATCCCCACCGCATAGCGCCCTGCCGCGGCCCGCCCGTCGCGGTGCTCCAGGGCGGCCCGCACCCAGTGCGCCACCATCGCCAGCCGCATGATCACATAGCCCACAGTGACCGTGACCAGGTCGTGGTCGACCACCGCACCGGGGATTCCGGAGGCCAGGACGAGGACCCCGGCGATGTGCACCAGGGTCAGCAGCCGAAACGGCACGTCGTCGGTGTCATAGGCGGAGGCGAACCAGGCGAAACTCACCCACCCCCACCAGATGAGAAAGAACAACACCAGAAAGCCCGGCAACCCGGCCACGATGCGGCCATCCAACCCGGCGGTGCGCAGGCTGGCCGCGGCTTGGGCAACGGCCACCACGTAGCACAGGTCGACCAGCAATTCCAGCGGCGTGACCCCCCGGTGGGCTTCGGTGCTGTCCCGGGCACCCATCAGCCGCCGCACCGGTCCGCCAGCACCGCCTCCCGCCTCGTCAGCCCGGTGGGCGCTCACGCTCACCACGGAGCCGGGGGTGGGTCCCACGGTCACCGGGTGCGGGGCAGCAGCATCTCCCACCGAGACAGCCAGCGCCGCGGCCGCGGCCCTCGCCGCTCACCCGCCGAGGCCAAAGCGGTCGGTGGTGGGCGCAGCCCCCGGGGGGTGGGAGTGTGCGGTTCCGGCCGGTGGTAGTCGGTCTTCGCGATGGCCCAGGCCGCCGTTGCCGGGGTGAAGTCCGCGCTGCCGGGTAATGCGGGGACGAACCCGACGAGGACCCCGTCGCGCAGCACCACCGCCTCCAGCGTCGCCGACCCGGCGATGCCCCACCGGGCTTCCCGACCATCGGGCAGACGCACCCGGACCCCGGCCCGGTGTTGGCCGCGGGAGATCGTCGCCGCCTCGATACCCCAGGCGGTGAGCTGACCCACCACCGCGGTTGCCGTGTCCCGCTGCATCAGCCACTCCTGCCCATCGCGGATCGTTGTCGTGACCGCCACCATGCACCCCTACGGCTGAGAACCCGCTGAACCACCCCCAAGGCCAGCGCGGTTGCTGCGGGCGGGCGGCGGGTGTCCCTCAGCGGGGGCACAGCCACCGCCGGGCACCCTGGGTGTATCGGGGTAGTCCCACCAGGAAGCGAAGACCACCATGACCACCTCCCCTCGTCCCCCGTGTGCGGCGGTGCTGCCGCGATGAGAGTGCTGCTGGTCGAGGACGAGCCGCGTCTGGCGGAGATGGTGCGGGTGGGCTTGGTCTCCGAGGGCTTCGTCGTCGAGGTCGGCGCCGATGGTGCGGAGGGGCTGTGGCGGGGCACCGAGGGCCAGTTCGACGTCATCGTGCTGGACATCATGCTGCCCAAGCTCAACGGCTACGACGTGCTCCGCAAGATGCGGGAACACGGCGTGTGGACGCCGGTGCTGATGCTGACCGCCAAGGACGGCGAGTACGACCAAACCGACGCCTTCGATCTCGGGGCGGATGACTACCTCACCAAACCGTTCTCCTTCATCGTGCTGGTCGCCCGCCTGCGCGCGCTGCAACGGCGCGGTGCCCCCGAACGACCCACCGTGCTCACCGCCGGAGACCTGTCCCTGGACCCGGCACGGCGCCGGGTAAGCCGCGGTGACACAGTGCTGGCGTTGACCCCGCGGGAGTACGGGGTGTTGGATTTTCTGCTCCGCAACAAGGGCACGGTGGTGACGAAGGCGCAGATCCTGGCCGCGGTGTGGGACGCCCACTACGACGGGGACGACAACATCGTGGAGGTCTACATCGGCTACCTGCGACGCAAGATCGACACCCCGTTCGGGTGCCAGAGCATCGATACCGTGCGGGGCATGGGTTACCGGCTGCTCGCCGACGGCGGCTGCTGAGCCGGTCCCGCGACGGGCAGCCGTACCAGAAACCGTGCCCCACCACCGGGCGCCGGTTCCACCGTGACAGAACCACTATGTGCGGCGACGATCTCGGTGACGATCGCCAGCCCCAGCCCGGACCCGCCGGCGGCCCGGGCACGGTCGGTGTCCAGGCGGACGAAGCGTTCGAAGATCCGCTCCCGCTCTGCCTCCGGGACCCCGGGGCCGTCGTCGTCGACGACCAGCACCGCGGTGCCCTCCTGCGCGGTGGCGCTTAGCGAGACGGTCGAACGAGCGTGGCGGGCGGCGTTGTCGGCGAGGTTGCGCACCACCCGAGCTAGTTGGCTGGCATCACCGCGCACGCGCACCGGATCCGTGGTGCACATCACTCGTGCCGTGCCCGCCGCGTGCAGCCGGGCACATTCGGTGTCGAGCACATCGTCGAGATCGACGTCGCTGATGTGCAGCGGGAGCCCTTGCTCGTCGGCGCGGGCCAACAACAGCAGGTCCTCGACCAGGGACCGCATCCGGTGCGCTTCCGGGAGCAGGGTTCCGCGCACCATGGCCGGCTCCAGCACGCCGGGTCGGGTCGCCGCCAGGTCCAGGGCCGTGGTCACGGTGGCCAGGGGGCTGCGCAGCTCATGGGAGGCATCTCCGACGAAGCGGCGCTGGGCGGCGTGCCCGGCTTCGATGCGGGCCAGCATGGCGTTCATGGTGACCGCCAGCCGGGAGATCTCGTCGCGGGCGGCGGGCACGGCCACCCGCTCGGACAGGTCCGCCGTACTGATCGCCGACACCTGGGTGCGCATCCGTTCCACCGGCCGCAGCGACCGGCCCACCAACCCGTAAGTAGCCGCACCCCCGATGAGGGCGATCACCGGAAACCCCACCGCCAACAACACGGCCACCGTCCGCAACGTGGCGTCGATCTGGTCCTGGCCCGCCCCGACCACAACCGTGTAGGACCCCAGAGGTCCGCTGACTCCCCGGGCGGTGACCCGGTAATCGCCGCCGGCGGTGGTGTTGTCCACCCCACCCATGCCCAACACCTCCCCCGCCCCGGGGTGGGCGTCGATCAGCGGCACCGCAGGGGCATCTTGCGATGCCAGCACCACGCGCCCCGCGGCGTCGATCACCTGGATCACGGTGGTGCGCCCGTCGGTGGCCAGCAACGTGGGGTCGATCTCGTTCAACGGGTCGCTCACCAGGTGCGTGCTCAACGAGGCAGCGCGGGCGGCAGCCCCATCATCGGCGGCGGACTGCAGGGAGTGCCGCAGCAACCACAGCAACGCGACCGCGGCCAACGCCAGCGCCACGGTCAGCACCAGCACCGCGGCCACCGCGGAACGCACCCGCACCCCCCAACGTGCCCACACCCTGGGCAACCCGTGCACCCTCACGCCTGTCATCCTTCCCTCCCCCGAACACCAGGGTGGGCTGGGCAGCCTCTCCTGCCCAGCCCACCCCGATCCCGGAAGGGCTACTTGGCCGGCGCACCCGGTGCGTCGGGCACCT
>JAABUJ010007570.1_pt1 | contig 10089 bp, 10 predicted proteins | sample 5559131 | NCBI WGS metagenome assembly JAABUJ01 (sample SAMN10711875, study PRJNA513366) | rock metagenome | isolation source: Antarctica rocks | place: Antarctica: Victoria Land, Mt New Zealand nord | collected 2016-01-07
GGTCGCTGGCGTTCCCGGCGGCCGTGGGGCGCTGCGGCCAGGCATCGCGGCAGGAACGCTGACGATGGACCCGTCGTTCGCCGACGGTCTGTCGTGTCCGGGCTGCGGCGGGGGGCGGATGACCCGCGTCCTGCTGGCGCTGACCGACGGCACACCGGTTGATCTCACTTCCTGCCACTCGTGTGGCTACCACGTTTGGCGTGCCGTGGATGGACCGTTCGAGCTCGGCGGGCTGCTACCTGTTCAGCGCTCCCCATGAGCCGGCAGATCCACCGGCGCCGCACGTCAGCACCGGGGGTGGCGCGGCTGCCGGGCGACCCCGGCCGTGAGCAGGCAAGGCGAGCGAGAAGGCCGGCTTAAGCGCAGGCGGCAGGTGACAGGGGCTGCCGATCCCCCCACGGGGTCGGCTGCCGCTTCCTCAGGGGCGCAAAGGAGCAGGAGATGCAGATAGTTGGCTGGACCGGTGGCGCGCTTGTGCTGGGCAGCGTGCTGATGCTGCTGGCCTGGTGGGCGGTGGTTGCGCTGGTGTGTCGGCTCGGCCGGCAGCTGTTACCGCTTCGGGCGTCGGGTGCCAGCAGGCGGCCTGTTGCAGTGGCGGGTCTGCTGCCCGTCGAGGAGGCGGAGCGGGCCGGGCAGGCAAGGCTCAAGGGGTCGGTAGGCCCGGACATGGCGACGCCGCAAGGAGCAAGACCGTGCCCGGCGCGCTGGGGGGTCAGACCTGGCCGAGCCGAAGCTCACCAGATGCTCGGCCCGCCGCCCGTGCCCGAAGGGCAGTCACCGCTCAGTAGCCGGTCGTGCCGTCGATCTCCTCCCGGATGGTGTCGGCGTGGCCGTTGTGCCGGGCGGTCTCCTGGATCATGTGCAGCAGGATCGCCCGCAAGTTGACCGACGTGCCGGAAGGCGTCCGGATCACGTCGTCGAGCTCCCCGGCGGACACCACTTCCCTGCAGCGGGCGCAGGTCCGCAGGTACTCGTCGATGAGCGCCTGCGTGGTGTCGTGCAGGCCGGCCCGGAACTCCTCGGACGGGTCGGCGCCGTAGGGCGGGGGATCGGGCAGGCCGGCGTAGATGCTGAGGAACCATCCGTGCTCGGTCGAGGTCAGGTGCTTCACCAAGCCAAACAGGCTCAGCCCCGAGCGGGTCATCGGTCGGCGCAGCTGCTTGTCGTCCAATCCCTCGAGCTTGCGCAACAGTGTCGCCCGCTGGAAGTCGAGTTGCTGGTTCAACGCATCCCGCTCCCCGGCGAGACGGTCCACGTCGACCCGGTTCGCCGAGGGAGTGGAACTCATGCGCCAAACATAGGGCGCTGGTCCCTCGGCACGCCGGACCCCGTCTGTGCCACCGGTCGACACCGCCGTCGACGGACTGGCGGCGGCTTCGGCACCGTGGCGCACCGTGGGCCAACGATGAGTACGTACCGCTGCTCGTACTCGGCGGCCAAGCCGGCCAGGACGGGAGCGGCGGCTGGCTCGTCCAGTCTGACCTCTAGAAGGTGCACGGCCTCATCCTCTCGGGAGGGTGCGCCGAGGTCGCACCTAGCATCGTCGATGCGCCTACCGCAAGCTGATCGGCCAACGGGACGGGGTTGGCGGCCGGGGACTTGGGCCAGCCCGCGTCCGGTGGGGTTTCGCCCGGGAGGTCCGTCGCCCCCTTGATGGAATGTTGTTCGTGCCCTTCGACTTCCAGGCTGCCTATGACGCCCTGAACCCCGACGACGCGGACCATCGCTTCTATGCCGACCTCGCGAGTCGTCTGTCAGCCCAGCGAGCCGTCGACCTAGGTTGCGGAACGGGAACGCCGGCCGTGCTTCTCGCTCGCGGCGGGCGTCAGGTGATCGGCATCGACCCGGACCCGGAGATGCTCCGGGTCGCGCGCCAGCGCGCGGGTAACGAGCTCGTGACGTGGCAGCAGGGGTACGCCGATGCCATGCCTTCTGCGTGGGCGGACCTCGTGACCATGTCCGGGCACGTGTCTCAGGTCTTCGTCACGGACGACCAGTGGCGGGTGGCTCTGCGTGACGCTCACCGCGGGCTGGTACCGAGCGGCTTTCTCGCATTCGAAATGCGCAATCCCTGCGCCCGCGCCTGGGAGCATTGGAGCCGCGAGCAGACCCTGCGGGTCGTTGAGACCGACCAGGGGCCGGTCGAGTTCTGGCACGAGACCACGAACGTCGACCTTCCGCTGGTCACCTACTCGACGACGGACTACAACACGCGCACCGGCTGCTCCTCGACGTCGCTGGACACTCTCGCTTTCCGGGATGAGACCGGCCTGCGCACGAGCCTGACCGAAGCAGGCTTCGCCGTCCGCGACATGTACGGGGACTGGGACCGTGGTCCCGTCCGTCCGGATTGCCCGGAACTGATCGTCGTCGCCCAGAAGGTGTAGGCCGAGGATGCAGGAACGTCACATGCCCCGATAGCCGATCTCGGCCTCAGGCACCGCCGCCAGACCGCGGTCCGGTCCAGCCGGCCCCCGGTGACGCTGTTCGACCAGGCGCTGGCCGTCGCCGACAGCCGGGCACGCCACCAGCCCGCTGATCAGGCCCGCGCCGGCGGCGACCGTGAGGAGGTCGGCTGCCACGTCAGCAGTGGCCGGCAGGTCACCCGGGGCTCGAGAGGCTGTTCGCCAACGGCCGGACGCAGCGAGCCCGGGCAGCGCTGCCGGCCGGTGCCGTGCTCGACGACGGTCTTGGTCGCACCCACCCAGCGAACGGGTCGGCGGGTCTTACACACAGCGCATACCGCGCGGAGACGTATTGGCATATCCCTAGGCAATCTGACCCAGGTGACGAGCGGGTGACGGGGCGGTGACAGCTCAGCAGACCTGGCGCCGGACGTAGGTCGACTCCTCGCAGCGTGGGGCAGCGCAAGCTGTCCTCAGACGCCCCAGCCAGGCACCCGGACTTCGGCGAAGCGGCTGGAGGAACGTCATGTCCACCCTGCACCGCAGCATCACCGGCAGCCCGCTCGAACGGCACCGCACCGTACGCGGCCAGGATTTCTACCCCCCAGCCGAGGTGCTCGCCCGGATTCCCGGGCTGTACGGCACCGAGCCCGTCCCCACCGGCGACAAGACGATCTGGCTGCACTACTTCGCCGGTCCCTGCGCTTGGTGGGTCGCCGAATACGACCCCGCCTCGGGTGACGCGTTCAGTTACTCCTGCCTCGGTGACCCGGACAACGCCGAATGGGGCTACACCAACCTCGCCGACCTCGAAGCGCTGCACTCCCCCGGCGGCATCACCCCCGGCCAGCCGGCCGGCACCGTCCGGCTCCTGCCCCGGCTGCTGGTCGAACGCGACCTGGATTGGCCCCCCCGCACCGTCACCGCCGCCCGGCTCCCGGCCGGCCTCAGCACGCCTGACCAGCAGGAGGCTCTGACATAACGACCACCACCCACCCCGGCGCGCAGGCCGGCGCCCGGCCGGTGCTGCTCGGCTGCCCCGGCTGTGGTACCCCGGCGCTGCTGCTCCGCATCGAGACCCCGATCCCGGTCACCGTCACCCAGACCAGCCCCGACCCGTTCGACCCGACCGCTACACCGTCCGCCGGGTCGAGCACACCCCCGCCGCGGCACTCGAACCCCGCACCCCCGGCGTCCGATGCACCTGCTGCGGCTGGAGCACCCCCGCCCCCAACTTTCCCGACCGCTACACCGTCCGCCGGGCAGTAGACCGGCACCGCACCGGAAGGAACAGCCATGTCCATCGCCGTCGTCGCCGGCAACGCCGCCGCCACCCCGAGATCGGTCTCCTTGCGGTACTCGCGGTCGGGTCCACTGGCACGACCCAACCGTGCCGTCAGAAGTCGTGTGGCTTGGCCGCCGTGGCAAGAAGAGCCTCCATGCGACCGTCCACCCCATGCTGGCCAATCTGCTTGAAGGCGGTTTCTTGGTAGACGACGAGTTGCTCGGGCCTCAAGGCCTCCAGGAACCGGCGAGATCCGTGCGACCAGACCCAGGCCCACCAATGGTCAGCGTCGGAGAAGCGCAGATCGAGGCTCTCGGTGACAACCGAGGCGCGAACAAAGCCGGCAGCCTCAATCGCGGACCGGAAGGCGTCCGCCCCGTCGAGACCGATCGACGCTCGTCCCGTGGGCGCCTCAAGCGAGTCCAGGAGATCGCCGTGCCAAGTCCATCGGGGGTCGCCCTCCCACCACCATGTCGGTGCGATGCAGATACCGAGACTCCCGCCAGGTCGGAGCACTCGATGTGCTTCGCTCATTGCTCGGGCAGGGTCCGGGAAGCTGTCGAGGGCGAACCCGGACACCACCGTGTCAAAAGTCCGGTCCGGGAAGCCCAGAACCTGCGCATCCATCCTTGCCCCGCCGCCGGGCGCGCCGGGGCGGCTGAGTTTGGCTGCCGCCCGACAAAGCATCGCCGGTGCCAGGTCCACGCCGACCAGACAGCCGACCGACGGAGCCATCTCGGCGACGGCCGACGCCACTGCACCCGCCCCGCAGGCCAGGTCGAGCACGATGTCGCCCGCCGAGATCGGCACGCGCTCGACGAGCCGATGGGCGAAATAGGAGAACTGATCGGGACCGATCAGCCCATACGTCGGCGCGGCTCGGTCGTAAACGGAGCCGTGGGCCACCCCGTCATCAGGCATGCGGCAACGATAGAGGGCCGGGACACGAGTCGACGCCGAACGCTCTTGCTTCCCTTCTTGTGCGAGCACGCTGCCGCGAGGCGAAGGCCAGCGATGAGCGATGCCCTTGACGCCGCGGGATGAGAACCGCCGGCGCGAGTTACGACGAATGTAGGCGCCGGCGGTGCGGAGGTGTCGGTACCGCGCGCTCCGGAGTGTGCCGGTGAGGGTTCCGCTTGCGCGACGGCGACTTGGCCGCGATGCGCAGTTCCTGCCGGGCCCGGTGTCGGCCGACAGCGCTTCGTCGATACGCAGCCCGTTGTAAGCCAGCAGCGTTATCAGCTCGCTCGAGCGAGGGGAGTGGGCGTCGGCGACCTCAAGGAGGCGCACCAGCTCTTGCGCGCTAAGCCCGACGGTGGACGAGTCGCCCGAGACCGTGGGCCGGCGCACGCCGGCGACGGGGGAGTAGGTGAGCACCTGGGCTTCGATGCCGTAGTCGTAGAACTTCGAGACGGCCGACAGGCGCCGGGCGATAGAGCTGTCCGCCATGGGCTTGCCGCTGCGGGGCAGTGGTTCGGACTGCAACACCCGCACCCAGGCGTCGACGTGGTGGCGGCGTGCGTCGAAGGGATGCACGCCGGCGGCTGCGCACCAGGCGCCCCAGGCTTTGAGGTCGCCGAGGTAGGCCCGGGCGCTGTTGGCGGGGGAGCCAACGAGGAACGCCAGAGCCAGGCGTTGGTAGGGGTCCTGGTGCTCCGAGCCGGGCAGCCGTTCGACCGCGGCCACCCGATCGACAGCCACGGCCGTTGCGCCGCCGGACCATTTCGGGCCGGGGGACCTGTCGGCGAGCACAAGGTCGGTCACGGGCACAGCGGACATGGTTGGCAGGCTAGAAGCCCCGGACGCCAGCCACCGTCAAACACGCCGTCCGAATGATAGATAACGTCCTTTATCTATTACGGCCGCTCGCTACGGGTCGTCCCCCGGGACCGTCATGACCGGGGTGCTGGTCGCACGCCAAGGCCACGACCTGCCCGGCGGTCTCGTCGCCCGGCTCCTCGGGCCTTGCCCGGTGGGTGCGACAACAGCGAGATCAGCTCGACGTCACCGTTGGTGTTGGGCGCGGTAGCCGTGTAAACCCAAACTGGCCCCAGGGTGACGGCTTGAACCGGCTCCACCTTGCTGTCGTTGGGTGCGGCGTGGGCGAGGCGGTAGCTGCTGGTGCCGGTCTCGATGATGTTGCCGCCGAAGGTGAGGCGGTCGACGATGGCGGCGCAGGGCCTGGGGTCGGTGAAGGTGTTGGTCCAGCCGCTGAAGCTGTCGTTGCTGGCGATGGCGACGGCGGTCTTTTCCTCGCGCTCGGTCAGGACCTGGAACAGCAGTTCGGCGCCGCGCTTGTCGAGTTGCAGGTAGCCGACTTCTTGTCTTTAGAGTCGTTGGCGCGCGTTCGCCGCGACGGCGGAGTTGAGCGGCTGCGGGCAGTCCGGGCAGACTCGGACCATGGATCTTCCGGGTGGTGGTGGGGCCGATTTGACGATGGTGAGTCTCGGGCATGTCGACATCGATCCCCAGGTGCTGACCGGTGAGGGCGGGTCGTTGCGCGAGGCGATTGGTGGGCGTCCTCTCGACGATCGGATTGGCGAGATCGCGGAACGACTGCCGCGGGCCGGGTGGCGTCTGATTCACCGATCGCCAGCCCAAGGCGACTGGGGCGGCAGCGAGGTCTTCGCAGCACTCTGCGGTGAGACTGCCGATAGCGGGTGGGCAGTGGCGACCGTGTCGGCGCCCGGTGGTGGCGGTGACTGGATCTTGAGCGCTGACCCGGGGCCGGTCAGCGTTTTTCCCGGTCGCGCTGCCCGACGAGCGGCCTTATCGCTGTCGTGGCCCGATGACCTGAGCGCGACGGCAGGCTCGATCCCAGAGCTCAGCATCCGTCTCCGTAACGAGACCGACCGGGTGTGGTCGAACGACCGGGGGGACATGGCCTATGTGGCAGGGTGGCTGCTCGACGCCGACGGGCGTCGACTCGAAGAGTCGTCGTGGTTTGCGTTCGGAGTCGGTGACACGCTGCCGACGCTGCAGCCGGGAGAAATGGTGACGCTTCCCGTCGCGATGGCGTCGTTTGACTACCAAAGCCTTAGCCCCGGCAACTATCAGCTCGATGCGATGGTCGTAGCGCTCGACCTGTGCTCGGCGGCCGGTTCAATCGTGCTGATGTAGTCACTGGGTGGCGGCCTCAAGGGCGTCCGACACGTCGGTGTTGAGGTCGTCGGCTCGTTGCAGAGGCAAGAACTGCAGCCATCCCGGCCACGGCCAACGCCACACCGAGTGCCCCCCTCGGCCTGAGCCGAGGATCGCCAACCCGAGCGCACCCACCAGCAGCGCCACCAGCAGCGCCGCCATCAGCGGCGTCGTGCGCTGACTTGATCTCAACTCGGGCAGAAGTGAAATCTGCCGCACCACCATCAGGCGGGCCGCGACCACCACGGGCAGCAGCACGGCGATGACAGCCCAGCGCCACCCGGCCACGGAGCTGATCAGCGCTGCTACGGGGGGACCGACCAAAGCAGGCGCGATCCACATGCTGCTAGTCAAGGCGATCACCCGCGGACGCAACTGCTCCGGGAATGTCGCGAGCCCTGCCAAAGCAGCGGCTCGGCGAGCGGTAGCCCGGAGACCCGCGCCTGGCTGCCTGTCGTGTATGGACGGCTGCGGCGGCTCGCCGGGTACCTGCTGGGCGGCCTGGTCGTCTCGAGCCCAGGCGGCGCGGGCACGAGCCAGGAACCATTCCGGTTCCGGCTGGCCGGTGATCGCTCGGTCCACGCCGCCCGCAGCTGGGCGACCCGCCGGGCGGGTTCGCCAAGGCCGGCCTCCTGCGCGGCCAGCTCGCCCGCTGGCACTGCCCCGGCCGGCACGTCCGAGTTCCGCCCCGGCCCCCGGCCCCGGCCGCCTGCGCCGCGGCCGAGGTCGTCGTGGACGGGGCGGTCATTGGCGGTCCCCGAGCGGGTCCGGGCCTGCTCAGCCAGGGCGGCGCCGACCCGCCGCTCGAGCTGCTTCGCCGGTAGCTCGAGACCCCGGCCGACACCGCGAGCTCCGGGTCCCCACCCAGAAGTGTCAGGTTGAACCCTGGGACCGGCTGGGACAGGTGTCCATCAAGCCGAAGCCCAGCCCTCACCTGACGCCCCGGGACCGCTCCTCCTGACGTCAAGTTGCGCTACGCCCAAGCCCACACCCGTCTCGACCCCCCGTTGCTCGACGTGGCCGGCCGGTCGACCGCTTGGGAGGTCATGTCCGTCATTCGCGCCTCGACGGTGACCACGCCCCGTCGATGTCCCGGCGGAATGCGATTCAATACGCAGCCCGTTGTACGCCGGCAGCGTTATCAGCGCGTTGGAGCGAGGGGAGTGGGCATCGGCAACCTCGAGCAGGCGCACCAGCTCCTCGGCGCTGAGGCCGACCGTTGATCAGTCACCCGAGACCTTGAGATCCCCGTCTGGGCGTCGATGAGCGGGCGTTCGCCGCGGTCTAGGTCTCGGTGCGCCGGGGAGCGCAGGCGGCCCCGGAAGCCGCGGCCGCCCGGGGGGCTCAGGTGACGAAGCCGCGGCGGAAGCCTAGGGCGACGGCCTGGGCGCGGTCGTTCACCCCGAGTTTGCGGAACAGCCGGGCGGCATGGGTCTTGATGGTGTCCTCCGACAGGTAGAGCGACCGGCCGATTTCGGCGTTGGACCGCCCGGCGGCCATACCGCGCAGGACCTGCAGCTCACGCTCGGTCAGGGCCCTCGCTGCATCACCAGTACGTGCGGTGCTGGCCCGTTCGGCCATCGCCCGGCGCATCGAGGGCGTGACGAGGTCCTGCCCGGCGAGCGCATCGGCGACGGCGGCGCACAGCTGTTGCTGCGAGACGTCCTTGAGTAGGTAGCCCGTCGCACCGTTGGCTACTGCGGTGGCGATGTGCTCGCGGTCGTCTGCCGCGGTCAGCATGATGACGCGGGCCTCGGGATGCGCCTTGACCAGACGGCGCGTGGTCTCCAGGCCGCCAAGCCCGGGCATCTGCACGTCCATCAGCACCAGGTCGGGCCGTTCCAGGTCGTATCGGGCGAGCACCTCCTCGCCGGTCGCTGCCATCGCCACCCGCTCGACGCCGGGAACGGCCTCCACGAAGTACTTAAGCCCCTCCCGCACAATGCGGTGGTCGTCGCAGATCAGGACGGTGCTCACGACTCTCCTTCGCGACGGTCGGGGTTGAGACAGCGACCGCCCGCATTAAGCCCAGGTTGGCACTGACCCATCGGTTGGCACTGACGCACCCGTTGGCGCTGACCCATCGGGCGGCGGCAGCCACGCCTGAGCGCCGAGACTCGTCGGTGCGACGTGGCCCCGACCAGCAGGCGCAGCCGGTCGCTCCAGTGGATGGCGGCGGGCGCAGGACAGCTCATCCCGCTGTCACGTGCGGAGTCCGTAGCGCGCGGACGGCATAGGCGCTCCTGCGCCGGGGACCACCGGCTGACAGACGCTGCGATCGCAGTGACGAGGAAGGGGCAGGGGTCGCCCCTGCGGACGGCTACTGCAGGTTGCCGGCGGGGATGTTCCAGGCAACGGCCTACCGCGCCCAGAACATCCAGCTGCGGCCCGCGGACCGGCTGGTGCTGGTCACCGACGGGGTGGCGGAAGCCGGCGCCCCCGGCCCCGAGTTCGACGAGCAGCGACTCGCCGGGTTGCTGCTGGCCACCGCCGGCCTGACCCCCCACCGGTGTGTGGCCGAAGTACTGCGGACGCTGCGGTCCTACGCCCCGCGGATGCACGACGACGCGACAGTGTTCTGCCTGGACTGGAACGGACCCACCACCACCGTCCCGGCGTGACGCGAGAACCCCGACAGTGACGCGCAGTGACATGACTGTCGGGTGCCGCTGACGGATACGCCCGGTTCTGACCCGCGACCGCCAGTACCCGGGGGTCCGCAGCGGAGGGGATGCCGCGGCGGTCCCGCTCCACCCCGTCACGGTGGGGCAGATCAACCTGACCCGGCCATCAGCCCACTCGTGCAGCGCAGAATGTCGTGCGTGGCTAGGCCGCCGTGGGGCATGGCGGGCCGGCTCTTGCCCAGTTCCTGCTCACCGACCCAGATCCGTGCTCTCGCCCGCGGGGTGGGGCTCGACCCGACCGATCAGGCCATTTCAGCTTGGGAACAGTGCCTGCTGACCAGCGAAGCCGGTGAGAACACCGTCGAGTTCGAGCGTGCCGTCGGTGAAGCGCCAAGCACGATAGTCACACGACTGACAGCAGACGATGTCCACGGGTGCGCCGTCGGTCAGCGTCAGCAGGATGCGGGTCATCCGGTCGCTGCTGCAGTCAGGGCACGACAGGCCCCTGGCTAAGCCTGGATCCACTGATGATCTTGGGTGGTGAGCGGCGGGTCTGAGCGCGAAATGCCCTCGCACGCTGCGACGATCGGACTTGTCTAGGGTTCGATCTTGGCAACGCGAAAGGGCATCTCGG
>JAABUJ010007571.1_pt1 | contig 10089 bp, 6 predicted proteins | sample 5559131 | NCBI WGS metagenome assembly JAABUJ01 (sample SAMN10711875, study PRJNA513366) | rock metagenome | isolation source: Antarctica rocks | place: Antarctica: Victoria Land, Mt New Zealand nord | collected 2016-01-07
GCGTCTGTCGGTCGATCGGACGGCGGCGCTCGTACTTTCCGTCGCCGTGGTCGGATAGGTGCCGGGCTGCGCCGACCCTTGTTCCGCTGGAATATCGCAACGTGCGGTCCCTGACGGGGGTGCAGGATGCCTGGCGGTCGCAGGGCTACCCGCTCCGGGTGGTGCCCCGACGATACCGCGACATGCTTGGCTTGCCTCTGCCTCCGCGTGCCGCCGATCGGCCCGACCGCGTCACAAATCGCGCGCCGATCCGTTCTTGCTGACAGGGGGGTACGCCGATGGGAGACGATCCGATCCTGACACGAGCGCGGCGCGGCGATCGTCGCGCGCTGGAGGAACTCTGTCACCGCGAGTGGCGACCGGTCTACGCGCTGCTCTACGCGGCGGTGCGGGATCGGGCCGAGGCGCAGGATCTGACGCAGGAGGTCTTCCTGCGGGCGCTGGGGGCGCTGGGGCACTTCCGCGCGGGGGAGGCACCCTTCCGCGCCTTCCTGAAGGTGATCGCCCGCAATCTGCTGCGGGACCGCTGGCGCGGGCGGCGACCGAGCCCGGTCGATCTGGCGCTGATACGAGAGGTGCCGTCCAGCGATGCCGACCTCGCGGAGGTCTCGGCGGCGGCGGCCGAGCGCGCGCAATTGCTGCTGGCGCTCGGCACGCTCCCCGACGACTACGCCTGGGAGCCGCGCTCGGGGCGCGAGCTCGGTCGGTTGCCCCTCGACGGGATGCTAACGGGGTTCTGGCAGACCGACCGCATCGTCGATGGTCGCCCTGTCGGTGCCAGTCTGGACCCCGGCATCGCGCTCAGCCCGGACGGGCGTCGCATCGCCGTGCTGAGCGCCCAGGAGGATCTGCTGACGCTGATCGATGCCACGGATCTGCGCGTCCTCTGGACCCGTCCGCTGGCGAAACAGGGCAGCGGACTCGACTGGCTGGGGCTGGGGGCACGGTCGGCGGCGGCCAAGGGCGAGACGGAAGGGGCGAGCCGGAGCCTCGTCTTCTCGGCGGACGGTCGGCGGCTCTACGCCTCCGGCTCGTCCACCCGGCTCGACGATCGCGGCGAGCCGATGATCGAGCCCTTCGGCCTGCGCGCCATCGCCGCCGATGACCACGGCGGCGGGCGGGTCGTCGCGGCGGGGTTCACGCACGACATCGTCAACTGGCTGCGCGTCTCCCCCGATGGCGCGGCGCTCTACGTGTGCGTGTCGCCGGGGGGCGGGGCGCAGCCCTCCTTCATCATGCGCCGCCTCGACCCGGTTGCGCTCACGACGCTGGCCGAGCGCGGGTTCCCCGCCATGCCACAGCTCCATTTCCTCGCGGCACCATAGCGCGGCACCGCGCGGTGTGCCGACACGCGGTGCGGGTGCCGGGGCGGGGGACCGCTGAAGCAAGCACCGCCACTTGCCTCCCCATGCCCCCACGCCGCCGCGCACCACCTCGTTAGCGCCGCTACCGTTTCGTTAGCGCGCGGTGAGGGCGTAGCGTGTCATATCCGGCGTGTACGTGGCGCGTCCCTAACCAAACAGTATTGCCGCTAGCCCTCGACGGGCCGGGCTGAGCAACGATGACCATGCGAACGAAAAGGGGGCGGGACCGAATGGCCCCGCCCCCCCGCTCATTCCGCCCGGTTCAGCTTTTTAGGTTCGTATTGAAGAAGTTCACCGAGAGGGCATACGCATCTTTCGATGCGGCCTCGTTGTACGCCTGGCCGGTATCGTTGTTGAAGGCGTGGTTGGCCCCCGGATAGATCTTCGAGGTGAACGATTTGCCGTACTGCTTCATCGCCGCCTCGATCGCCGGGATGTTCTGATTGATGCGGGAGTCCTCCCCGCCGTAGAAGGCGAGGACCGGCCCGGCGATGTTCTGGACCGTATCGATCGGGTCCGGCGGCGGGCCGTAGTACGGGTTGGCCGCGACGATATCGGTGCTCCGCGTGGCGAGGAGCCAGACCATCCCGCCGCCGAAGCAGAAGCCGACGACACCCGCCTTCGGTCCGGCGAACTTCGCCTGGGTCTTGAGGAAGGCGACCGCGCTGATCATGTCCTGCACCAACTGTTCGCGGTCGGCGCTCTGGCCGAGGATGTTCGGGATCTGCGCCGGATCGGCGATCGTGTCGGTGCCGCCCTGACGCGAGATCAGGTCCACGGCGAGGGCCACGAAGCCGCTCTTGGCGTAGCGTCGGGTGACATCCTTGATGTGCTCGGTCAGGCCACGATTCTCGTGGATCACCAGGATACCAGGAGCCTTGGTGGCTGCCTTCGGGCTGGAGAGATAGCCGAGCAGGGTCGCGCCGCCCTGACCGGGGAATTGCACCGCCCCGGCATCGATCGCCGGATCGGTCGGCGGGATCGTGATCCCGCTCGGGGTGGCGGTCGGCGAACCGGCGCGGGTCGCCGTGGCCGCCGCCGTCCCGGCGCGCGTGGCGGTCGCGGCTGCCCCGATGGTGCGGGTGGCCGTCGCGCCGCCCGAAATGGCCGAGGCGGTCGCGCGTGCGGTCGCGGTCGTCGCGGCTGCCGTGGTGATGGTCGCGCGGCCAGCGGTTGTCGCCGTTGTCGCTGCGGTCGCCGCTGTGGACGCCGCTGTGGACGCCGCTGCGGTTGGCGCGACCGCCGCCGTGGTGGGCGTGGCGGAGGTGCCGCACCCGGCGGCGAGGAGGATCGAGGCGGTCATCGGCACGCTGCCGGTGATGATCAGGACCCGCCGCATCATCTCGCGGCGGGAGATGTGATGCTCCTGGTACTCCTCGATCTCTTCCTCGATCAGATACCGTTTCAGATAATCCATCCCGTGGCCGGATTTGCCGATGTTCACCAGATGTCCTCCTCTCCTAACACATCCCAGGGTGTATGGTGCGACGGGGGGCAGGGTTCGCCACATCTCCTATAACGGACTGAACAACTGTGTGGTTCCCGCTGCAGAACGAACGGTAGCACCGACGGCTTGCCCCCACCGCCGCTGTCCCCTCTCCGCATTTGCGTGACCATCGTCGCCTCCGTACAATGTCATACAACGATGTGGATGCGGACCAGCCAACTCCTCCGCAGCGCTGTTTCATCGAAGCAGTGGGGCTAGAAGACGGTATGCGCGATAGTGCCCTGCGACGACTCCCCGTGTGGTTCTGGCGTCGCCCGCTCGGTCTGTTCGGCGGCCCGCTTTGCGCGCTCCTGCTCACGCTCGCGATCGACTTCTTCGATCGGCTGGTCGCGACCATCCCCAATCCCAGTTTGCTCTACCCTTTTGTGATCCTGGCGTTCGCCTACGGGTGGGGCGGGCGGGTCGGTTTCGCCACCGCGATCGCGTCATTCCTGCTCGTCTGGTATACCTTCGTTTCCCCCGCGAATACCTTCGCGCTGAGGATGCCGAGCGATTGGACCCAGTTGCTCCTGCTCGGCGTGACCTTCGCCGCGATGGCGCTCGTGGGCGACGCTTTCCGACGGTTGCGCCGGGCGAACGCGCGCCTGGGCGATACGGTCGAACGTCTCGACGCCATCATCGACTCGATGGCCGATGGGGTGCTGGTCCTCGACCGTCAGGGCGACCGCGTGCAAGCGAACGAAGCGATGCGCCGGTTGTTCGGTGGCGCTGTGCCGCCGACGATCGCCGCGCGTGCCGCGCGCTGGCACGCGCGGCGCACGGACAATAGCCCGTTGGTCGATGGTGGCCCGACTTCTACGGCGTTGAAAGGCATCGTCACCAACGAATTGGCGATGGCGATCGACGTACCGGATGGGAGCGAATTGCCGATCAGTGTCAGTAGCGCGCCGATCCGCAGTCGCGGGGGCGCGATCAGCGGCGCGGTGATCGTCTGCCGCGACATGAGCAAGATGCGGCGCTTGCAGGAGGCGAAGGACGATTTCCTGTCGATCGCCTCGCACGAACTGAAGACGCCGCTCACGTCGCTGCGTGGCTACACGCAACTCCTCCAGCAGCGCTTGCTCGGCCTCGGCCCCGCCGATGAGCGCGTCCTGCGCTACCTGACCACGATCGACAATCAGACGCGCCGGGTGGCCGAACTGGTCGATACGCTCCTCGATGTCTCGCGGCTCGATGCCGGGCGTTTGCAGCTGCGCCGCGATCTCTTCGATCTCGTCGCGCTGGTCCGCGAGGCGGCGGTGCAGATCGGCGAACTCTCCTCACGCCACACGATCGTGGTGCAGGCCGCAGTGCCGCCCCTCGTCGGCGATTGGGATCGCGATCGGGTCGAGCAGATCGTCGTCAATCTGTTGACGAATGCGGTCCGGTATTCTCCCGATGGTGGGGAGATCACGGTCGCGGTCGCGGTCCGTCCGCGCACTCCCGCAACGGCGACAGGCGAGCAAGACGCGGTCGTGCGCGTGCGGGACATGGGCGTGGGCATCGCGCACGACCAGTTGGAACCGATCTTCGAGCGCTTCCATCGGGTCCACGAAGGGGCGTTGCACGGCTTCGCGGAGGCGCAGCGGGGCATGGGGATGGGCCTTTTCCTTGCGCGGGAACTCGCCCAGCGTCATGGCGGGCAGCTCTGGGCCGAATCGGAGGGAGAAGGGCGGGGTGCGACCTTCATCCTCACCCTCCCGCAGGGTGGCCCGCGCGCGCCACGCCCGCGACCACACGCAGGAGGGTGAGCAAGCAAAGGGCGGGGACAATGCAACGATCGCCCCCGCCGCTCGACGTTGCGCTGCGTATGGTGCCGCTGAAGCGCCCTATACCGGGCGCTCGATCGTCGCCTCGGTGTGAGCGCCGACGAGCTGGTTCCACAACTCGTAATCGGTATCCTTCTTCGCGACGTAGCGCTGGCCGCGCTCGGCCTGCTGGTTCCCCAACGCCTTGAATGGCCCCGCCCTCCGATCGTTGAGGTCGAGGTAGACGCTGCCTTGGTCCAGCGGCACTCCCGGCTCGATGATCGCGAGACGGCCGAGTACATCGTTGGTCAGTTCGGGGAGTTGGCCGTGCAGCGCCTTGTCCGCCGCTGCGGATGTGCTCTCGTCGGCGTGGCTGCGCGGACCCTGCGAGGCCGTCGAGGGCGCGATGTCCTCGGCGAACTCGTCCGCCCGCGCCATCGGTCGGGCATTCGTCAGTTCTTCCTGGCGGACATCGTGCGTCTGCGCGTGGTGCGCTTCCTTGCCGCCGATGTCGGAATAGGGCTGCCGCCCGTCGCCGGGGCTATTATCGCTGCTGCGTCCCTGTGGCATCTGTATCCTCCACCCGAAGAATTGTCGCCGGTCCGGCGTTGCGGGGTGTCGATCATCCCCGCCCTACAGGGGTATTGGGCGCAAGGGTGGTGCCATCGGTGTGGTGCGGGGCGGCCAACGCTGCATCTTCAACCGTCCCTGTGCTCGGGGCGCTGAAATCTTCGGTCGTTTTTGCTCTCCTGCTAACGGCGGTAGAATGGCGCGCATGGCTGGCCGCTTGTCTGCCCTGGGATGACGAAGTGTTGATGCCTGTACCAGCCCTCTGCCTGTCGAAACTGTATCGATCGGAGGCACCATGATCGACCCCCGCCACCGCAAGCTCGCCAGCGCGCTGATCCACTACGCGCTCGGCATTCGCCCCGACGATCGCTTGCTGATCGTCACCGGCCCGCTCGCCACGCCGCTGCTGCGCGAGGTCTATCGCGAGGCATTGCGTGCGGGGGCCTATCCCGAGGTGCGGATCGAGATCGAGGAGTTGGCGGCGCTGGCCCTCCGCGAGGGGAGCGCCACGCAGCTTCGCGATGTCTCGCCCGCGCGCCTGTGGGAAGCCGAAAACTACGACGCGATCCTGCGGATCGGGGCCGTCGAGAACACGATGGCGCTGAGCGGCATCGCGCCCGCACGGCTGGCGTCGGCGCAGCAGGGCCGGGCAGCGCTCAGTCAGCGCCAGATGGCGCGCGCGGCGCAGGGGGAGTTGCGGCACACCGGCACCCTCTTCCCCACGCAGGCGTACGCGCAGCAGGCGGGGATGCCGCTGGCCGATTACGAAGCATTCGTCTACGGGGCTTGTCTGCTCGATCGCGACGATCCCGCCGCCGCGTGGCAGGCGCTCTCCGACGAGTGGCAGCGGATCACCGATTTCCTGGCTGTCCGCGACGAGATCCACATCGTCGCGCCCGGCACCGACCTGACGTACCGGGTCGGCGGGCGGACCTGGATCAATTCGAGCGGGTCGAACGCGACCGGCTCGCGTAACTTCCCGAGCGGCGAGGTTTATACCGGCCCGCACGAGCATTCGGTGAATGGCACGGTACGCTTCACCTACCCCGCCGTGTACATGGGGAACATCGTCGAGGATGTGCGGCTGACGTTCGCGGAGGGGCGCGTGGTCGCGGCCTCGGCGGCGCGCGGGCAGGCGTTGCTGGAGGCGTTGCTCGACACCGACGAGGGCGCGCGTTACCTGGGCGAGGTCGCGTTCGGGCTGAATGAGACGATCTCGCGCTTCACCAGCAACATCCTCTTCGACGAGAAGATCGGCGGCACGATGCACCTCGCGCTCGGGCAGTCGTATCCCAACAGCGGCGGTGTCAATCGCTCGGCGATCCACTGGGATCTGATCTGCGATTTGCGCGAGGGGGAAGTCTACGCGGACGGGCAGCGCTGCTACGCGGCGGGGCGCTTCATCATCTAAAGCGACGCGCTGGTGGGAGGGACACGGCGGGCGCGGGCTGCCGGGGGCTCAAACGAGAGAGCCGCCGATTTCAGCGCGCATTCCAGCGCGGTTGGTCCGACGGCGTGGGGTGCCGGGGATTGAAGCACCCCGCGCGGGGGTACAAGCCCCCGGCTGGGGGCAGCCATAGGCGGCACCGGCGAAGCCCGCCTGCGCGGGCTGGGGGCGATCATCCGGCGTACCGCTGTAACGAGAGACGCCTCTGACGAGAACGGCGCGGCATCCCACGTCCAGGGGTGCCGCGCCGTTCTCGGCGATCGTGCGTCATGCTCGGGCGATGCCTGGCTGTGGTTCTAACGCCATAGGGCTGTAGCGCTACTTGTGCTGGTAGATCGCGATCATGCCGCCGGGGCTGGTGTAGACCCGCTGCATCAGCGTATCGAACTTGGCGAGGCCCGCTGCGGGGTAGGCACCGCCCGCCTGGCAGTCCGCGCCGATCCCCCCCTGTTTGTAGCCGTTGCGTTCGAAGACGCCGACGTAGACGTAGGCGATGTTGTAGCGATCGAGGAGGGCGCTCGCCTCGACCGGATCGGTCGTGCTGTAGAGGCGATTGACGTCCGCGCCGCGCGTGCCGAGCGCCGCCAGCAGATCGGGCGAGCCGCCGCGCCACTGCGATTCGTGTCCCCCCCAACCGAGCGGGGTGCTGACCCCCGCGAAGGTGGAGACGCGGTCGTGCGGTATCCCGTTCAGTTCGCCGTAGGAGCAGCCGGGCGCTTCCGCCACGACGGACCCTGCCGGGACGTTCTGGCGGACCCAGCTGATCCCCGCGTATTCATCCGGCACAGCGGTACGCACGAACGAGAGGCCGTCGAGATCGGACGCGGCCTTGAAATCGTCGGTGCGTGCCCGGGCGCTCGCGAGGGGATACGCGAGGGTGGCGAGGAGGAGGAGGGCGATCGCGCCGCTCGCCGGGATGCGCCACTGTTGGGGGCGCGGCAGCGGGAAGGGGCGCAGCGTCAACACGCGCACGATCGCGTAGCCGGTGCCGACCGCTAGTAGGGTCCACGCCTGATAGTAGACCTTGAAGATGGTGTTCATGCGGTTGCTGAAGACATCCTGGATGAAGAAGACTTCGGTCAGGATCACCAGCGCGAATGCTGCCGCGAAGAGTCCGGCCACGAAAAGGTCGGCCTGTTCTTTCTCGCTCTTGAGCGGGCCGCAGGTGCGTCGTTGTCGCACGATCGCGCCCGCGAGCAGCACCATCGTCCCGCCGAGGAAGAGGATCGGCATGCGGATGATCGTCGCGCAGAGGGCGAGGGCGAGCAGCGTCATCAGCGGTCGGCTGTAGCCGCGCGCCGCCTCGCCACGTCCCGCTTGCCAGCGCCAGGTGAGGAAGAGCAGCCCGACGACCCAGGGGAGGAGATAGACGGTGAAGAACTGATCGATCGGGGTCTTGCCCCAGATCACGACGCCGAGGATCGTGGCGATCTTCGGGATCAGCGGCAGCGAGACCAGCGGTTCGGGCAGGGGCAACTCCCGCCCGCCGACGAGCGAGGCGAAGTTGCGGTAGAAGGGGAGATAAAGGGCGAAGGTCGCGACGGCGAAGCCCGCCAACGCCACGATCATCTCGCGTCCGACGCGCCGCCCGGCGAGGTAGAGCGGCACGGCGCTCGCCGCGACGTAGAGGACCGCGTAGGTTGGCAGATCCCAGCTGTTGAGCGCGTAGAGCCCGCCGATCGTCAGCGCCGCGACCGCGATGCGCCAGAGATTGCGCGGCGCGAAGCGCGCGCCGCGCGCGCCGAAGAGCGGTGCGAGGTAGGTATCAAGGGCGAGCCCCAAGGCCAGCAGCGTGTACGGCAGGGCCAGGACGTGCGCGTGCAGATCGCCGAGGATGAAGCTGAAGAAGGGGAATTCGGTGATCGTATCCGATGGCCCGGCGTTGGCCCCGTAGACGGCGGCGGGGAAGCCGCTGTCGATCACCACGCGCGAGGCTTTCCAGCCGAGCCCGCCCCACCACCAGGTCTCGATCGCCGTGCTCCCATTCGTCAGGATATCGCGCGCGGCATACATATTCCCGGCGAAGACGAGCAGATAGCCGCCGATCGTGCCGATGGCGAGGGCACCCTCGCGCGGCGGGCGGCGCCCGCCATCGCGCGCGACGGCCACCAGATTGGCGACGAGCCCCGCGCCGCCGCTGAAGGCCATCGCGAAGACGGTCGCCAGTCCCAGGTTGAAGGCGAGCGTCGCCGCGATCCCGGTCAGCTTGGCGAGCGCGGCGACGAGGACGAAGCCGAGGTAGTAGTAGTTGATGCCGTAGCCGCTCAGCCACGGATCGCGCGGCGGCAAGGCGTTGTCGCGCGTCGCCGCCGAGAGGAAGCCCATCTCCATCGGCTTCTCGGTGCCGAGAATCTGCGGATTGAAACTGCGGAGCCAGAGATAGAAGAGGAACGTCGCGACGAAGATCACCTCGGTCAGCACGACATAACGCCACGCGCCGCGCAGGAAGGCGACGATGTTGGCGGGGGGCTCATCGGGCTGGTCAGCGCCGGTGGGCGCGGCGCGGCGCAAGGCCAGCGCCCAGCCGAGCATGGTCAGCAGCACGCCGCCGACGATCAGCGCCGGTGGGGCGAAGATCGGCAGGCCGGAGGAGGCGAGGAACCAGACCGGGAAGACCAGCAGCAGTAGTGCAAAGGGCTTGACGAGGGTCAGGCCGCGATCGCGCAGGCCGGGGAGCGCGAGGTAGAGGAGCGGATAGAGTCCCCAGCCGATGATTTCGAGGGCCAGCAGCCAGCGGACGATCGCGCCGAGATCGCTCATGGTGCCGTCTCACTCCCGCCGACCGCTGTCGTTTCCGTTATGCCGCTCGGCGCAGGCTGCGCCGCCGCGCTCCCGGCGGAGTAGGCCGTCGGCAGGACGCGATAGACGATCGTCGTGCCGGATTGGAAGGCCGGGGTGAGATAGCGCCCGGCCAGTCCTTCCAGCGTGCTCAACCCCGTCTTGGAGGCGTAGGGATCGGAGCAGTCCGGGGCACCCTTGGGCGGGACCATGTACCAGCCGCGCTCGATCGCGCCGACGATCACGTAGGAGACGTGATAGCGCCGGAGGATCGCCAGCTTCTTGGCCTCGTCGGCGCTGTCATAGAGGGTCCGCACGTCGTCCATGCGGCGTTGGATCCCCTCGGCGGGGCGTTGCTGGTATTCGTGGCGATCCCAGCCGAGGATCGCCGGGAGTCCGGTGTTGATGGCGAAGCGCGAGCCGTCGCCGCGATAGGGGCCGATGCTCGCCTCGGCGATCACCGGCGCACCGGCCACCGTGGCGTTGAACCACTCGATCGCCGCGTAGTCGTCCGCCAGAGCGAGGCTGCCGCCGCACTGATCGTTCGGGTACTCGTTGGAGACGGTGCCGTACGCCATGTAGCGATAGCCATCGAGGGTCGGGCCGACACCGGGCGGAGGATCGTAGCGGACCGCCTCGCGCAGCGGCGTGGCGACGACCGGATAGACGAGCGACGCGCCGAGGAGGATCGCCAGC
>JAABUJ010007574.1_pt1 | contig 10088 bp, 8 predicted proteins | sample 5559131 | NCBI WGS metagenome assembly JAABUJ01 (sample SAMN10711875, study PRJNA513366) | rock metagenome | isolation source: Antarctica rocks | place: Antarctica: Victoria Land, Mt New Zealand nord | collected 2016-01-07
GCCGACGCGGGACCGAGGCCGGGCTGGTCCTCTTCGCCGTGGCGGTCACCGCCGTCGCCGCCGCCGCGGCCGCGATCGGACGCACCAACACGCTGACCCTGTCGGTGCTGCGCGACACGGCCGTGCTGCTGGCCCTCGCCGCGGTGGCCCACATCGCGGTCCGCCAGCTGGCGCCGTACGCCGACCCGCTGATCCTGCCGCTGACCGTCCTGCTCTGCGGTCTCGGGTTGGTGATCATCGGGCGGATCGACGGCGGCACCACGAGCCGCGCCTACGCACCGCTGCAGCTGGTGTGGATCGGCATCGGGGTCGGGGTCTTCGTCGCCGTGCTGGCGCTGGTGCGCGACCACCGCGTCCTCGGCCGGTACGGCTACACCGCCGCGCTCGCCGGCTTGGTGCTTCTGCTCGCGCCCAGCGTGCTGCCGGCCCGCTACTCCGAGGTGAACGGCTCGCGGGTGTGGATCCGCTTCTCCGGCTTCAGCGTGCAGCCGAGTGAGATCGCCAAGCTGCTGCTCATCATCTTTTTCGCGTCGTACCTCGTCGCCAAGCGGGACGTGATGAGCGTGGTCACCCGGTCCTTCCTCGGCCTGCCGCTGCCCCGCGCCCGCGACATGGGCCCGGTGCTCATCGCCTGGCTGGCGAGCATCGCGGTCCTCGTCCGGGAGAAGGACCTCGGCTCCTCGCTGCTGTTCTTCGGCATGTTCATCGCGGTGCTCTACGTCGCCACCGAGCGGACCAGCTGGCTGGCGGTGGGGCTGCTGCTCTTCGCCGGCGGGGCGGTCGCGAGCTACCAGCTCTTCAGCCACGTCCGCGAGCGGGTGGACATCTGGCTGCACCCCTTCGTCGCGCGCAACGTCCTGTCCTCGAGCTACCAGCTGGCCCAAGGGCTCTACGGGCTGGCGGGCGGCGGCCTGCTCGGGACCGGGTTGGGGCGGGGGCACCCCGAGCTGGTCCCCTACTCCCGGAGCGACTTCGTGGTCGCGGCGCTCGGCGAGGAGATCGGCTTCATCGGCATCTTCGCGCTGCTGGTGATCTACGGGCTGATCGTCGCCCGCGGCTTGCGGGCCGCCCTCGGGGTGCGCGACAGCTTCGGCAAGCTCCTCGCCGGCGGGTTGTCGATCAGCCTGGCGCTGCAGGTCTTCGTCGTGGTCGGCGGGGTCATGCGGCTCATCCCGCTGACCGGCCTGACGACGCCCTTCCTGTCCTACGGCGGCTCCAGCGTGGTGGCCAACTTCGCCCTGGTCGCGCTGCTGCTGCGCGTCTCGGACGCCGCCCGGCGACCACCGCCGGTGCTGCCCGACGCCCCGACGTCGAGCATCCTGCGCACCGCGGACGCCCCGACCCAGGCGGTGCCCCGCCGGTGAGCCTGTCGTGAACCGGGGCCTGCGCAAGCTCGCGGTCGCGGCGCTGGCGCTCTTCGTGCTGCTGCTGGCCAACGCCACGCGCATCCAGGTGGTCGACGCACGCTCGATCGACCACCTGCAGAGCAACCCCCGGCCGAGGCTGACCGCGCTGACCACCCACCGCGGCGACATCCGCCTCGCCGACGGCACCCTCGTCGCGCACAGCGAGCGGGCTCCCGGTGCCGGCCCCAACGTCCCTTACCAGCGCAGCTATCCCTTGGGCTCCCTGATGGCCCCCATCACCGGGTGGGCCGGTGTGGTCTCCACCCGCGGGATCGAGCAGAGCGAGGACGACCTGCTCTCCGGCAACGACGACCGCCTGGCCATCCGGAACTTCACCGACACGCTGCTCAACAAAGAGAAGATCGGCGGGTTCGTCACGCTGTCGATCGACCGCCGCGCCCAGCAGGCCGGGTACGACGCCCTCCAGAAGGCCGTCGGCCCCGGCGGCCGAGGCGCGCTCGTGGCCCTGGACGTCAAGACCGGCGCCGTGCTGGCGCTGGTCTCGCTGCCGTCCTACGACCCGACCCCGCTGGCGGGCACCGACGGCGCCAAGGTGCAAGCCGCCTACAACACCCTCAACAACGACAAGGCCCAGCCACTGCTCGACCGGGCCACCCAGCGCGCCTACCACCCCGGCTCGGTCTTCAAGCTGGTCGACAGTGCCGCGGCGCTCGCCAGTGGCCGGTACGACACCACGACGCTGATCCCCAGCCCGGACCGCCTCCCGCTGCCGCTGACCAGCTCCGCGGTCACCAACTTCAGCGGTGAGAGCTGCGGCGGCGCCATGATCACGCTCGCCCAGGCGCTCAAGATCTCGTGCAACACCGCCTTCGCCGGCCTCGGGGTCGCGCTCGGCCAGGACGCGCTGCGCCAGCAGGCTCAGGCCTTCGGCTGGGGCACCACGCCTGCGGGCTTCCCGCTGCCGGCCGCGCCATCGACCTTCCCCACGATGCTCAACGCGCCGCAGACGGCCTTCTCCGCGCTGGGGCAGTTCAGCGTCGACGCGACCCCACTGCAGATCGCCATGCTCGTGCAGGCGATCGCCGACGGCGGCAGCGAGCTCGCGCCGTACCTCGTGGCGGAGGAGGACCAGCCCAACGGCTCGGTGCTGACCACGGCGACCCCCAAGGTGCTGGGCCAGCCGATGAGCAGCGCCGATGCGGCCACGCTCACCCAGCTCATGCTCGGGCCGACCGGTCCGGGCGGCACCGCACCCACGACCTCCAGCGACGTCGGGGTCCCGGTGGCCGGCAAGACCGGCACGGCGCAGAACGTGCCCGGCCAGCCGCCGCACGCGTGGTTCGCCGGCTTCGCGCCCGCCGACGCCCCCCAGGTGGCCGTCGCGGTGGTGGTCGAGGCCGGCGGGAGCCTGTCCAGCGAGGCGACCGGCGGCGCCGTCTCCGCCCCCGTCGCGGTCGCGGTGCTCAAGGCCGCCCTCGCCGACCGGGGCAAGCCGTGACCGTCGGCGGCCCCAGCCCTCGCGACTACCGTGGTCGCGGCACGGAGCGGGGCCCGGCCGAGGCGGCGACGACGAGGGGTGCGGTGGCGGACACGACCGGCGAGCTGCTCGGTGGCCGCTACGAGGTCGGCGAGCCGCTCGGTTACGGCGGGATGGCCGAGGTCTTCGCCGGCCGCGACGTGCGCCTCGGCCGTGAGGTCGCCATCAAGGTGCTGCGCCCCGACCTGGCCCGAGACCCCGCCTTCCTCTCCCGCTTCCGGCGCGAGGCGCAGAGCGCCGCGTCCCTCAGCCACCCGGCCATCGTCAGCGTCTACGACACCGGCGACGAGGGGACCGCGCAGAGCTCTCCCTTCATCGTCATGGAGTACGTCGACGGGCGCACCCTGCGCGAGGTGCTCCGTGAGGAGGGCCGGCTGCTCCCGCGGCGCGCCATCGAGATCACCGCCGACGTGTGCACCGCGCTGGAGTACTCCCACCGCGCGGGCATCGTGCACCGCGACATCAAGCCGGGCAACGTGATGCTCACCCGTACCGGTGAGGTGAAGGTGATGGACTTCGGCATCGCCCGGGCCGTCACCGCGAGCGCCTCGACCGTCACCCAGACCGCGACGGTGATCGGCACGGCGCAGTACCTGTCCCCCGAGCAGGCCAGGGGCGACCACGTCGACGCCCGCAGCGACGTCTACTCCACCGGCTGCCTGCTCTACGAGCTGCTCAGCGGACGGCCCCCCTTCGTCGGCGACAGCCCGGTCTCGGTCGCCTACCAGCACGTCCGGGAGGACGCCACCCCCCCGTCGCGCTTCGACCCGGAGATCACCCCGGCGATGGACGCCGTGGTGCTCAAGGCGCTGGCCAAGAACCCGGACAACCGGTACGCCAGCGCGGGGGAGTTCGGCGCCGACCTGCGCCGCCTCGCCGCCGGCCAAGCGATCGCCGCGCCGCTCGTGCAGGCCCGCGACGAGCGCACGAGGGCGCTGCGGGCGCCCGTACCCGTCGACCTGGGTGTCCCCACAGGGGCCACGACGGTCACGACGCTGCCCGAGCCGCCACCGCGCCGGACCGAGGGCAACCGGCACCGTCTGGTCTACGCCCTGCTCGTGCTCGCGGTGCTCGTCGTCTTCGCCATCTCCGCGCTGGTCGCGCGCAACGCGCTGAGCCAGCACTCCACCGGCACGGCGGCGGTCCCGCAGCTGACCGGGCTCACCAAGGACCAAGCCGTCGCGACGCTGCACCAAGCGGGCCTGCAGCCGGGCGCGATCCTGGAGAAGAGCTCCGACACCATCCCCGTCGGGCAGGTCTTCGACCCGACGATCATCGCCGGGATCAAGGTCACCACGGACAAGACCGTCGGCTTCTCGGTCAGCGCCGGCGCGCTCATGGTCACCGTCCCGCACGGGATCGTCGGGCAGTCGAAGTCGACGGCGGAGAAGAACCTGCACGCGGTCACGATCGGTGTCGCACCGCCCACCTTCGTGACCGACCTGACCAAGGCCCCCGGCACCGTGGTCGCCGTGACCCCGCCGGAGGGCACCGTCGTCCGGCACAACTTCGTCGTGACGCTCACGATCGTCAACACCTCCACCAGCGTCCCGCCGCTCTTCGGGATGACGGAGGAGCAGGCCGCCAAGGCACTGCAGGCCGCTGACCTGGTGCTCGGCAGTGTCTTCTCCGCGGCCAGCGACAGCCCCCCCGGCACGGTGATCAGCTCCAACCCCTCGACCAGCGTGACCGGGGTGCAGCGCGGCCAGTCGGTGAGCATCGTGCTCGCGATGCCCCGCCCGACCCCCAGCCCCACACCGCCCCCGACGGACACGCCGCCACCCGCGTCATCGAGCGCCAGCGCGCCGCCGACCGGCGGGCCGCCAGCCGGCGCACCAGCGCCGCCGGCGCCGCCGGCACCCAGCCCGACCCCGTAGTCGCCGCCGCGGCCTGCTCGGCGGCTCAGGCGGCGGCGAAGGCCGAGCGGCGGGTGGCCTCCGCCGCCGCGGCCAGCGGCGCCGCCAGCCCGCCCGCCGCGGGGTCACCGCAGCGCTCGAGCCAGGCGGCCAGCAGCAGGTGCCCCCCCTCGGTGAGCACAGACTCCGGGTGGAACTGCACGCCCTCCACCGGCAGCGTGCGGTGGCGCAGCGCCATCACGACCCCGCTCGCGGTCCGCGCGGTCACCTCGAGCTCCGACGGCAGCGTCTCCTCCTCGACCGCGAGGGAGTGGTACCGCGTCGCGGTGAAGGGGCGCGGCAGCGGCGCCAGCACGCCGGCACCGGTGTGCTCGACCAGGCTGGTCTTGCCGTGCAGCAGCTCGGGCGCCCGGCTGACCACCGCGCCGTGCGCCGCGGCGATCGCCTGGTGGCCGAGACACACCCCGAGCAGGGGCAGCGCGCGTCGCTCGCAGGCCCTCACCAGCGCCATGCTCACGCCGGCCCGCTCGGGCGTGCTCGGACCGGGGCTGATCAGCACGCCGGCCAACCCGGCCCCCTCCGCGGCCAGCGTGTCGAGGTCGTCGATGTCGACCGCGTCGTTGCGGCGGACCAGCACCTGGGCGCCCAGCTGCCCGAGGTACTGCACCAGGTTGAAGACGAAGGAGTCGTAGTTGTCGACCACCAGCACGCGCGTCACCGGCTGATCCTGCCCGGTGCCGCGGTCAGCCGGCTCCGCTGTCCACCGTCACGTGGTCGAAGGGCAGGTGCGGCTCGACCGCGGGGAAGACGACGAGGAAGAGCAGCACCACCACCGCGACCGCGAGCAGGAGCAGGAGCACGACCCGTACGGCCGGTGGGCCGGGCAGGTGGTGCCAGAGCCAGCCGTACACCTAGCCCGCTCCGCCGGCCGGGGTGGCGCTCATGACGAAGCAGCGGTGCCGTAGACCGCCCGCAGGGCCGCGGGCAGGAAGCCAGCCCTCTTCATGTCGGTGTCCATCAGGTGCCCCTGCAGGACGAGGCGGTGCGTCGCGGAGAACCGCGGGGTGCAGGTGGTGATGGTCAGCAGCCGCCCGGCCGTACGCCCCCGCGGGACAGCGTCGGTGACCCAGACGTCGGTGGGGAGCACGGTGATCTGGTCGTCCTCGACGTAGGTGTACCAGCGGTCCGCGGTCTCGAAGACGAGCGTGTCCCCCGGGCGTAGCTCGGCCAGGTCGTAGAAGGGGCGGCCGTAGGTGACCCGGTGCCCGCTGACCGTGAAGTTGCCCTGCTGCCCCGCCGCGGCGGTCGTGGTGATGTGCCCCGGCCCCTTCTGCAGGTCGGCGACGCCGGTGCCCTGCACCACCACCTGCTCGTAGGCCTTGCCGAGGCGCGGGATCCGCAGCACCGCGATGCCCTGCCCGAGGGCGACGTGCTGGTAGTCGAAGCTCGGGTCGCTCGGCGCCGGCCCCGGCCCGACCGGCGCGGTCCACTGGTGCTGCAGCTGGCCGAGCAGGTGGTGCTGCGTCGCGTGCTGGACGACGTCGGTCCACCACAGCAGGTAGGCGACGAAAAGGAGGATGACGACGCCGAGCGTCATGAGCAGCTCGCCGGTCCCACGCGCCAGCCGCAGCAGCACGGTCAGCGACCCCTCTCTCCTCACCACACGTGCGGACGGCACCCGGGCAGCCGTCGCGGCCTCGTACGCTAACCCTCGGTGCAGCAGCCGCAGCGCTGGACCGCCGCGCGACGATGCACAGGTCCGCCGCCAGCGGAGCGACCCCTCGACCCGACCCACCCTCGACCCGACCCACCTCGACCCGATCAGGAGCGCCCGGTGCCCGAGTCCCGGACCCGCAAGTCGCGCAAGGCCTACACCCCGCCCGCGACGACAGCGGCGGCGGCGGCGCGCAAGCGCCCACCCTCCCCGGCGTGGTACGGCGCGGCCATCCTCGTCCTCTTCGCGATCGGCATCATCTGGATCGTGGGGTACTCCCTCGGCCCGCTCCCCGGCCAGACGGCCCTCGGCGGGTGGAACTACGCGGTGGCGCTCGTCGTGATCCTCGCGGCCGTGGGGATGCTCACCAGCTGGCGCTGAGAGTTACACGCCTGTCGTTCGTACACAGTGTGGACAACTCCTGTGGACGAACGCCGTCGGGTCAGCCGGGTACGACGTAGGACGCCGTGTGGACGGCCGTCAGCACGCCCAGCACCGCGGTCGCGAGCACGAAGGCGGCCACCTGCAGCGAGGTGCGGCGGGGGCCGGCCGGCAGGTAGGCCAGCGCCGCGCCGAGCAGCGCACCGGTCACCAGGCCGCCGAGGTGCGCGCCCTTGCTGATGCCCGGCACGGCGAAGGTGACCACCAGGTTGATCCCGATCGTCAGCAGGATCGGCCGCAGGTCGCCCTTGGTCTTGTGCACGAGGATCAGCACAGCCCCGAAGAGCCCGAAGATCGCCCCGCTGGCGCCGACGCCGTTCTGGTCCACGAGGTAGACGGCGACCCCACCGCCGAAGGCGGACACCAGGTAGAGCGCGAGGTAGCGCCAGCGCCCGAGCGCCGGCTCCAGGACGGAGCCGACCACGATCAGCGCGTACATGTTGGCGAAGAGATGGAAGACACCCAGGTGCAGGAAAGCGCCGGTGAGCAGCCGGTAGACCTGGTGCTGGTAGCCGATACCGAAAGAGCTGGTCGTGAGGTCGGTGAAGCTGCGGGCCGCGGACGCGCCGCCGAAGGTGCCCCCACCCCCGGTCAGCACGAACATCGCCACGTTGATCCCGAGCAGCGTCCAGGTGACCGGCATGCCGGTGCGCGGCGGGGCCCCGACGAGCGTGGTCGCCGGACGTTGGGTGCGGCTGCCTTCCCGGACGCACGCCGGGCACTGGAAGCCGACCGCCGCCGGACGCATGCACTCGGGGCAGATGGGGTTGCCGCAGCGCGTGCACGACACCCCGGTGGGACGGTCGGGGTGGCGGGCGCAGCCCGGCAGCTCCGTCGCCCGCGGGTCCTCGGTGCCCGGCTCGGCGGTCACGGCATGCCTAGGCGGGGCGCTGCTCGACGGTGACGGAGCTGATCACCACATCGGTGGCCGGGCGGTCGTTGCGCCCGGTCTTCGTGGTGCCGATCGCGTCGACGACCTCGGTGCCCTTGGTCACCTCACCGAAGATCGTGTGCTTGCGGTTGAGCCACGAGGTGGGAGCCAGTGTGATGAAGAACTGCGACCCGTTCGTGCCTGGGCCGGCGTTGGCCATCGCCAGCAGGTAGGGACGGTCGAAGGTGAGCTCGGGGTGGATCTCGTCGGCGAAGCGGTAACCAGGGCCGCCCGTGCCGGTGCCCAGCGGGTCGCCGGCCTGGGCCATGAAACCCTCGATGACGCGGTGGAAGACGGTGTCGTCGTAAAGGGGGGCGGTCGTCTTCTGCCCGGTCCTCGGGTCGGTCCACTCCCGCTGCCCGCTCGCCAGCTCGGTGAAGTTGCGCACCGTCTTGGGGGCGTGGTCAGGGAAGAGCTTGACCTCGATGTCACCCAGGGAGGTGTGCAACACCGCGTAGGTGTCCTCGGCCATGAGGGGAGCCTTCCGTCCAGGCCGGGCGCTGCGGTGCGCCGGCGATCACCGTCAGCCTAGGTGAGCGGGCTGGCTCCGCCCCCGCATCGGAGGAACCTCACACCGCGTGCGGGCAGGACCGGGGAGCTCGCTGTCGAAGTCCCCCGGGCAGCAGCGCGAGTCCGGCGACGAGGGGACCACCATGAGCAGCAACCGCAGGAGCATCAGGCGCGCCGTGGGGGTCGCGCTCCCGGTCGCGCTGGCGCTGGTGCCGGTGGGCGTCGCCCGGGCTGCCAGCCCCCCCGTCGCCCCGGTCAACACCTACACGCCCTACGACACGACCACGTCGACGGGCGAGCCCTCGATCGGGTACGACCCGCTGCGCAACGTGGTCCTCTACGGCGCGGGTACGAAGAACAAGCGCCTGACCTTCGACGACTCGACCGTCCCGGCGACGGTGGGCATCGCGGATGCCAGCGCGACGACATCGGTGACCAGCCTGGATGCGATCACCTTCGTCGACCAGCACACGGGGCGGACCTTCGTCTCACAGCTGGCCGCGGCCACCAGCCTGTTCAGCTACAGCAACGACGCCGGCAAGAACTACACGCCGAGCCAGGGCTCCGGCGCCGGGGCGGTGCTGGACCACCAGACCGTGGGCGGCGGCCCCTTCCACGCCGGCACGCTGCCCTCGGGGATCGGCGTCTACCCCGACGCCGTCTACTACTGCGCGCAGAACTCCTACAACGGTGGCTGCGCCGTCAGCCCGGACGGCGGGTTGACCTTCAACACGGCCGTGCCGGCCTACAACTCCGCCGCCAACGACCCCAACGACCCCAACACGACCTTCGCGGGGGAGGGCGGGGCCTGCTCCGCGCTGCACGGCCACCTGCGGGTCGGCCCGGACGGTACGGCCTACTTGCCGGTCAAGGGCTGCGGTGGCACCGCGACCACCGCCAACCTGACCAACACGGAGTTTGCCGGCGGGCACCCGTCGGTCTCGGTGAGCACCGACAACGGGACCACGTGGACGGTGCACCGCGTCGACGCCGGGGCCAACCCGGACGAGAGCGACCCCTCGGTAGCCGTCGGCCGCGGCGACGCGACCGCCGGCAAGGGCCGGGCCTACCTCGGCTGGGAGGACGGCGTCAACACCCCCGTCGACACCGGGTACGGCACCACCAGCGAGGCCAAGATCGCGACCTCCACCGACGGTGGGCAGACCTTCTCCACCCCGGTCGACGTCAGCTCGGCGCTGGGCATCCAGAACGTGCAGTTCCCCGAGGTCATCGCCGGCGACGACGACCGGGCCGCCTTCGCCTGGCTGGGGACGACGAGTGCGGGTGACGACCAGCACAACCCCGGCACGACCACCGGGGGCGTCGCCGCGATCCCGGCGAGCGCGGTCTGGCACCTCTACGTCTCCACCACCTACGACGGCGGGAAGACCTACACCACCGTGGACACCACCCCTACGGTCCCGGTGCAGCGCGGCTGCATCGACCTGCAGGGGACGTCGAACAAGACCGTGCAGGATAGCAACATCTGCTCGACGCGCAACCTGCTGGACTTCAACGACATCACCGTCGACGGCCAGGGCCGGGCGCTCGTCGCCTACACCCAGGGGTGCACCGGCGCCTGCGTGGCCGGGCCTTCGACGCCCTCCAACTCGAAGAGCTCGGCGGACTTCGTCATGCGCCAGACCACCGGCCTGGGCCTGTACGCGGCCGACGACGGCCAGATCGGCGTCCCGTCCGCCGGGCCGACCGCGGCCCTGCCCGAGACCCCGTA
>JAABUJ010007576.1_pt1 | contig 10087 bp, 8 predicted proteins | sample 5559131 | NCBI WGS metagenome assembly JAABUJ01 (sample SAMN10711875, study PRJNA513366) | rock metagenome | isolation source: Antarctica rocks | place: Antarctica: Victoria Land, Mt New Zealand nord | collected 2016-01-07
CGTCAGCACCCGCTCGATGCGCGGCGTGAAGTAGCGCTTTTCCAGTTCTTCCTCGATGATCGCGCGCGAGTCCTTGTCCAGCCCATGCAGCGTCGTCAAGATGCCGATGTCCTTGTCGTCGCCGTCCCGCAGGCCGATGTAGCGGTCCGGGTCGGAGAACGGGAAGGCGCGGGCGATGCGTACTTCCCGCCAGGACATGTCACCTTCCAGAGTCAGGCGGACGGTCGCGTCGTGGGCGTCCGTTCGAAAGAGCCGCAGCGCCTTCGGGTCCAGGAAGCGGACGGCGAACGGATTGATGTCTTGGGTGTCGGCCATCGGTTATGCCTCTATCAAATTTTCGCGGAGCTTGTTGACGTCCTGCTGCATGTTCACCAAGCGGCGGAAGACGCCTTCGGGCTTGTTCAGCAACTCGTCATGCGTCCCCAGTTCCACCAGCTTGCCCTTTTCCATGACCATCAGGCGGCTGGCGTTACGCAGAGTGGACAAGCGGTGCGCGATGGCGAACGTCGTGCGGCCTTCGATCAGCCGGGACATAGCCTCCTGAATCTGCTTCTCGGTCTCGGTGTCCACGGACGCCGTCGCCTCGTCCAGAATCAGGATGCGCGGGTTGTGCAGGATGGCGCGGGCGATGGACAGCCGCTGCCGCTCGCCGCCGGACAGACGTGCGCCGCGCTCGCCGACGTAGGTGTCATAGCCATCCGGGAAGCGCATCACGAAGTCATGGGCGTTGGCGGCTTTGGCCGCCTGCATGATCTCCTCGGGCGTGGCGTCCGGCTTGGCATAGGCGATGTTGTCGCTGATGGTGCCGGGGAACAGGAACGGCTCCTGCAAGACGACCCCGATCTGGCGGCGCAGGTCGTCCATCTTGATCTTGCGGATGTCCACGCCGTCAATCAATATCTGGCCGTCTTTCACGTCGTAGAAGCGCGACAGGAGGTTAATGATGGTGGATTTGCCCGCGCCGGAGTGCCCCACCAGGCCGATCATCTCGCCCGGCTGAACGTCCACCGAGACATCTTCCAGAATGCTCTGGTTCTTGTCATAGGAGAACCGGACGCCCTTCATCTCCACACGGCCTTCAATGTACGGCATGGCGACTGCGTCCGCCTTGTCGGCAATCTCCGGCTCGGCGTCAATCACCTCGAAAACGCGCTCCGCAGCCGCCGTCGAGCGCGAAAGCCAGTCCGCGATCTGCGTCATCTGCTGGATCGGCCCCATGAGCTGCCCAATGGCGCCGATGAATAGGGTTAAAGCACCCACAGTCATGCCGTGCGCTGCCCGATTGGTAGTGTTGGCGAACACCTCATGCCCGCCATAGAACCAGATGATGAAGACGCCCGCCGTGGTCAGGAAAGACAAGACCGGGAAGTAAGTGTTCCAGGCCTGCCCCACCTGGACGTTGGCGGTAAACAGCGCCTCAGAGCGGGTTCGGAACCGTTGCGCCTCGCGCCCCTCCTGAGCAAAGGCTTTAACGACGCGGACACCCGAAATGGCGCTGTTGATGGAGGCGGAGAGGCCGGAGCGCAGATGCCAGACCCTGTGGAAACGGTTCCGCAGCATCTTCCACAGCCGGTTGGTGGCGAACACGACCAGCGGCACGGGAATCAGCGTCAGAAGTGTCAGCCGCCAGTCCTGCCGTAGCAGCACGATCAGGAAGCCGATGATGACCAGAGTGTTGACCAGGAAGAACGTGATCCCCTGTACCAGAAAATCCTGCAATTCGCCGACGTCCTGCGTCACCCGATTCATCAGCGCCCCGGTCTGGCGCTTGTCGTAGTAAGAGAGCGACAGGGATTGCAAGCGGTCGTATGCCTGAAGCCGAATGGTATGAACCATGTGATTGGACATCCACACGACGAGCCGGCTACGCCAGATGCCGATCCCGACGCCCAGCAGGCTCGCCGCAATCAGCCCCAACACGATGAATCCGATCCAGGCCGGGTGCTTGTGCGGGATTAAGACATCATCCACCAGTTGCTTTTGCAAGAGCAGCGGCAACAAGGTGATGTAAGTCCCGGCCAGCATCAGAGCAACAACGATGGCGACGCGGGCCTTGTACGGCAGCGCGTAGGAGAGCAGCCGCATCAGGACGGCCTTGCGGTCCACGCACTTGGGGCAGACGTTCGTGTCTTCCGGCAACGGGTCGCCGCACTTGGCGCAGTTCTTCTTCTGCTTGTCGAACTCGGCATACAGCGAGTCCGACGGCTCTTCGTCTTTGAGCCACGCCTCCAGGATGCGCGCCGCCGTCGCGAATGCGGGCGCGACGGCCAGCGTGTAGCGCACGGCCTCCACAACCTGCCCGTCGCGGCGCACCAGCCGCAGCGCCCCGCAGCCGACCAGCGTGTCCGCGCGGGCCGTCTTCAGTTCGGCCAGAGGCAGGTCCAAGTCCAGCCGGGCCGGGCCGCTCTCCTGCGACGTCAGCACCCGCAGGTGCGTCTGATCCACGACCAGCCAGCGCTCGCCGTAGCGGCCGTCCGGCAGGATGTCGGCGGGCATCGAGAGGCGCGGCTCCGGCGTATACACTTGCGCGTGGCCGCTGCGGCGCGGCTCACGGAGGACTTCTTGCACCGAATCGGGGGGAGTTTCTAAAATAGGCATACTAGGGCAACACCAATCTAATAGGTAGGGTTCCTTCTTCGTATACCCAAGATAGCCCGGATATGCTACAATGATTCCACCAATGAATTCGCAACGCTTACTGCTTTTGATATTACTTTGGGCGGCGTGTCTGCTGCTCGCCGCGCCCCGCGCGGGCCGATGCCGGACGGCCCCGGCGGCTTTCCCGTTCGTCATCCCCTGGGATGACGCGGCGGCGGGCACGGCCACCGACGTCTCCTTCCTCAACACGAAGCCGGCGGGGGCCAATGGGCGCATCGCCGTCCGAAACGGGCGCTTCGTGGAAAGCGGCACGGGGAAGCGGGTCAAGTTTCTGGGCGTGGCCTTCACCTTCAGCAGCGCCTTTCCCAGCCATGCCGATGCGGAAAAAGTGGCGGCCCGGCTTGCCAAGTATGGGGTCAATCTCGTCCGCATTCACTTCATTGACCAGAACTACGCCGGGTCGTTTACCCTCTGGGATGGCCGGTACAAAGACTTCCGGCACATTGATCCAGGTCAGAGGGACAAGCTGGACTACTTGATCGCCCAGCTCAAAAAGAACGGCGTTTACGTCAATCTGAACCTGAAAGTCGCCCGCCGGTTCACGCCCGAAGACGGCCTGCCGCCCGACGTCACCAAAATCTCCTTCTGGGGCACCAAGCGCGTGGACGAGTTCGACCCGCAGATGATCGCCTTGCAGAAGGAGTACGCTCGTGCCCTGCTGTCCCACGTCAACCCGTACACGAAGCTGCCCTACACGCAGGACCCCGCCGTCTTCTGCGTGGAGATCAACAACGAGAACTCCCTGGTGGCCGATCTGTGGTCCGGCCCCGGCGGTGGGCTGGCGGACCTGCCGCCGCCGTATGACGAGGAGCTGCGGCAGCTCTGGAACCAGTGGCTTCTCGCGCGCTACGCGACGACCGACGCGCTGGGGCGGGCCTGGTCGGGCGCGGCATCGGGGCCGGAACTGCTCGGAGCGGGGAACGATCCCGGCCATTGGGTCGTGGAGCAGCACACACCGGCGAGTCTGGACCTGTGGGTACAGGGGGCGGCTCTCGTCGCCGAGGTCGGCAGTGCAGACGGCGTGGGGTGGCACGCGCAGATGCATCAAGCCGGGCTGACTCTGGAAGAGGGTGGAACATACACCCTGCGGTTCCGGGCAAAAGGCGCGCGCGGGCTGAGTGTCAGCGTCATGCGGGATCAGGCCGACTACCGCACGGTGGGGCTGGCCGAAACCGTCCCGCTGACGCCCGAATGGCAAACCTATCAGTACACCTTCAAGGCCAAAGAGGTCGTCCCAGGCCACTCGCGGCTGACGTTCAGCCTCGGCGAGCATTCCGGCGCGCTCACGCTGGCGGACGTCTCTCTGCGCGCGGGCGCGGCCGGCCCCGCGCTTGCGCCGGGCACTCTGGAAAACAAAGTCGTTCCTCTGCCGGGAACGGCGGCGCAGGCGGAGGAGGATGACTGGCTGCTGTTCCTCGCCCACACGGAGCGCGTCTACGCGGACGGGATGCGCCGCTTTCTCAAAGAAGACCTGGGCCTGCGGGCGCTGGTGACGTGCTCGCAGTCCATTTGGGGCGGCCTGTCCGGCGTCTACCGCGAGGCGGCGTCCGACTTCTCCGACAACCACGGCTATTGGGACCCGCTCGACTCGCTCGTCCCGTCCCTGGACACGGCAGGCCCCCTGCTCTCCCTGGCGCAGAGCCGCCTCGCCGGGGAACCGTACAGCGTCAGCGAGTATAACCACCCGTTCCCCCGCGAGTACCAGGCGGAGTGCGTGCCCCTGCTGGCCTCGGTCGGCGCCTTCCAGGACTGGGACGTGCTGAACCTGCACGAGTACGGCGACTACGGGACGGGCGCAGCCAACGGCAACGACAGCATCGGCAAGGTCTTCGCCATCGGGTCCAACCCCGCCGCCTGGGCGTTCCTTCCCGCCGCCGCCCTGCTGTTCCGCGCGGGCGAGATCCCCCCTGCGCCCACGTCGGCGACGGCCCCCATCCCCGCCACCGTGGATCAGGCCAATCATGGCGGGCTGCTGAGTGCCGACGACGCCTGGGCGCGTCAGGCCGGCACAGCCAATGCTCTGCTCACCCGCCGCCTGGCCCTCGACCTGGGGAAATCTGCCGCAACCCCGCTGTCCGCAGGCGGGACTACGCTTTCCCTGACCCGTGACGACCCCAAGACGGCGCGTTTCACGGCGGATGCGCCCGCCGCCCAAGTGGTCGCCGGTTTTGTCGCCGGCCAGACCGTCCGGCTGGGCGGGGCAACGTTCACCTTCGGCCCGTCTGTCAACGACTTTGCCGCGCTGACACTGACGGCGATGGACTCCAAGCCGCTCGCGCACTCCCAGTGCCTGCTGCTGACCCTGCTCGACCGCATCCAGAACACGGGCCAGCAGTGGGCGGCGGATCGCCGCCAACTGACCCGCTGGGGCCACGGCCCGACCCTCGCCGACGGCATCCTCGTCACCGCCTCTGTTCCGGCCGACGGCCCGCGCCGCATCTACGCTCTGGACGCCACCGGCGGGCGGGGGCAGGAGGTCCCCACGGCCTTCCACGACGGCCTCGTGACATTTGCCGCCGGGTCGGACAAGACCCTGTGGTACGAGATCGTCCCGCAATCGCACTAAAGGATCAAGCGAAATGAGAGAACGCATCACGATTGACCCGACAATCTGCCACGGCAAACCGACCATTCGCGGGCTGCGCTATCCTGTGGAGACTATTTTGGAACTGCTCAGTGCAGGCATGAGCAGCGACGAAATTCTTTCCGATTACGAGGATTTAGAGCGCGAGGATATTCTCGCGGCGCTAAACTATGCCAGACTCTTGAGTCAGATCAAGCGTGTTGAGCTTCTTGCCGCATGAAGTTCCTGGTTGACGCACAACTGCCGCGCCGGATCGCCGGGTGGCTTCGCGAGGCCGGATTTGATGCCGTCCATACTCTTGATCTGCCGGAGGCAAACCGCACGTCAGACAGCGCAATTCTCCGAGTTGCCGCAGACGAACAACGTGTCGTCATCACCAAAGACGCGGATTTCGTGGACTCCTTTTTGCTGGCTCACCGTCCCGAAAAACTGCTGCTCATCTCGACCGGCAACATCACGAACACCGAGCTGGAAACAGTGCTGCTTCCGAACCTTGACGCCATTGTCGCAGCACTCGGTAACAACGACTTTGTGGAACTGACGCGCACCGCCCTGATTATTCATACTTGAACGATAGGAACCTTCATGCCAGATAACAGCAACGTCCAAACTATCCTCGCCACCGACTGCGGCAGCACGACGACCAAAGCGATCCTGATCGAGAGGCAGGGCGATGTGTACCGCCAGACCACGCGCGGCGAGGCCCCGACCACGGTGGAAGCGCCGTTTGATGACGTGACCGTGGGCGTTTCCAACGCCGCCCGCGAGATTCAGGAGCTGTCGGGGTACACCATTCTGGACGAGGACGGCAAGGTCATCACGCCGAAGCGGCCCGACGGCAGCGGGGTGGACCTGTACCTCAGCACGTCCTCGGCAGGCGGGGGCCTGCAGATGACCGTTGCGGGCGTCGTCAAGGCCATGAGCGCCGAGTCGGCCCAGCGGGCCGCGCTGGGGGCGGGCGCGATCATCATGGACGTCATCGCCGTGGATGACGGGCGCAAGGAGTACCAGAAGGTCGAGCGCATCCGCGCCCTTCGCCCCGACATGATCCTGATGTCCGGCGGCACGGACGGCGGCACGGTGACGCACCTGACCGAGATGGCCGAGATGCTGCGCTCGGCCGACCCCAAGCCGCGTTTAGGCATTGGCCTGAAGCTGCCGGTCATCTACGCCGGCAACGTCGAGGCACACCACGCGGTCGAGGAGATCATCGGGAGCGTCGTGGACCTGCGCGAAGTGCCCAACCTGCGCCCCACCCTGGATCGGGAGAACCTGGGACCCGCCCGCGAGGCGATCCACGAATTGTTCCTGGAACACGTCATGCAGCAGGCGCCCGGCTACGCCAAGCTGATGACCTGGACGTCGTCCGGCATCATGTCCACCCCTAACGCCGTCGGCAAGATCATGGAGACCATCGCGCGCGAGCAAAACATCAATGTCCTGGGCGTGGACATCGGCGGGGCGACCACGGACGTCTTTTCGGTCTTTAACGGCAACTTCGTCCGCACCGTGTCCGCCAACCTCGGCATGTCCTACTCCATCTGCAACGTCTTGACTGAGGCGGGCCTGCCCGCCATCGCCCGCTGGATTCCCTTTGTGGCCGACGACGCCTACCTGCGGAACCAATTGCGTAACAAGATGATCCGCCCGACGACCATCCCCCAAACCCTCAAAGACTTGCAGATCGAGCAGGCCGTCGCCCGCGAGGCCCTGCGCCTGGCCTTCGACCACCACAAGTCGCTGGCGCGCGGCCTCAAAGGCGGCCAGACCGAGGCGGGCATGGAACTGGACAAAGTGACCGGCAAGACGACGGTGGACATGCTGAAACTGGACATGATCGTCGGCTCCGGCGGCGTCCTGTCCCACGCCCCCCACCGCGCCCAAAGCGCCCTGATGATGCTCGACGCCTACCTGCCGGAAGGCGTCACCATGCTGGCTGTGGACTCGATCTTTATGATGCCCCAGCTTGGCGTCCTATCCACCATCCTCCCCGAAGCCGCGACCCAGGTGTTTGAGCGCGACTGCCTGATTAAACTCGGCGACGCCATCGCCCCCATCGGGACCGCCAAAGACGGCGACCCCTGCGTGACCATCTCGTTCAAGAACGGCGGCACCGAAGTCGTCCCCTTCGGCCAAATCAAAGTGCTGCCAATGGCCGACGGCCAGACCGATGAGGCCACGATCACCCCCGCCAAAGGCTTCGACATCGGCGCAGGCCGGGGCAAGTCCCGCACCGTCACCGTCGAAGGCGGCGTCGTCGGGCTGGTGATCGACGCGCGGGGCCGCCCCATCGCCGTCCCCACCGACCAGACCGCCCGCGTCGCCAAGCTCCAAGAATGGCTCCGCGCCTTCGGCCTGCCGACGATGCAGGGGTAGCAAGATATGGCGAATGCCGCAGCTAAACGAGTTTATTTTTGTATGCCGATTGATCTGCCTTTGATCGAAGCTCGGCTACGCTTACCGGGTGCTTCTGAGTGCGGGTATGATCAGTCGTATATAAGCCAGAAGGGTAACTATGAGATGCTGCCATCCGCATTGTTACAACTGAGACAATCCGAAGAAGTAGTATTTGTCATGTCAAAAACCTCTTCCAGTTCCTCAGCGCTCCAGGCTCTATTGATGTCTGTGATCCCTGAGACAAAGACGAAGCTACAATCCAGATTGATTTTTGACAAGGCTCCAATACCACTGGGCTTTGCCGAACTGCGAGGTCTACCAGATGTTGACAGCGCACACTACCAGTTGAGGCTGTTTCTACATCGGTTGTTTAGGAAATGGGCCGCATGACCCCGTTCCTGACCGCCGTGTGGTCCGGCCTCTAGAAAGGCATTCACAATGACCGTCATGTTAGAACTCGCGCCCGAAGTAGAGCAGATCGTGAAAGCGAGGGCGACAGCGAGAGGCATTCCATTGGAGGACTACCTGCCGCACCTGATCGCGGAAGCCGCTCAACAGGAGGAATGGCAGGCAATGTCCCAGGAAGAGTCGCTTGGCCGCCTGACGATGCTTGCCGCCGAGCCGGTCCTGAGCCGCATTTGGGACACTCCTGAAGAAGATGCCGCCTGGAAATACTTAGAGGATGACGAAGATGGCGAAGTTTAAGCGCGGCGACATCGTAATCCTCCCTTTTCCGTTTTCTGATGCATCCGGCGCGAAACGGCGACCGACCCTGGTTTTGGCGGAATTGCCCTTCTTCGGTGGGATGGACTATCTCGTCTGCATGATCTCCAGCCAGAACACGAGCGATCCACATAGCATACAGATACAGCCATCTGATCTCACGAGCGGGAGACTGGCCGTTCAGAGCTACCTCCGACCGATGTATCTCTTCGGGGCGGAAGGCAACGCAATCGTTCGGCGTATTGGAGTGATGGACCCGGCGACACTCAGCCGGGTCGTGAAGACCATCGTTAGCGTTGTTGATGTATGACCCCGTTCCTGGCCGCCGTGTGGTCCGACCTCCTCTTGATCTCGTATGCCGTGCCCGACGCGGCCCTGACGCCGTATCTGACGCCCGGATTGGAGCCGGACCATTGGGAGGGCAGCGCGTGGTGCAGCCTCGTCGCCTTCAACTTTGAGCAGACGCGCGCGCTGGGGTGGAGCGTCCCCTACCCCAAGTCGCTGTGCGACTTCCCGGAATTCAACCTGCGGCTCTATGTCCGGCAAGGCGACCGGCGTGGGGTCGTGTTTGTCCGCGAGTTCGCCCCAAACCCGCTCGTGTGCGGACTGGCGAAACTGCTGTATAATGAACCATACACTGCCGTTCCGATGACGAGCCGCGTCTCGCAGGTCGGCGGCCTGCGGCGGGTTCGGCATGACTTCGTGGTGGACGGCAAGGCGCAAAGCGTCGCTGTCTCGGCGCGCGGGGCCGCATCCCTGCCGCCCGCAGACGGCTTTGAGCATTGGGTTAAGGAACAGCCGGCGGGCTTCAACCAGTCGCGCGGCGGCAAACTGACCTCATTTCAGGTCGAGCACCCGTCCTGGCGGACTTACCCCATCGAGAGCTATGACATGACGGTTGACTTCGCCCACCTGTACGGCGACCGTTGGCGGTTCCTGCAAGGGCGGACGCCCGATTCGGTCGTGCTGGCCGAAGGATCGCAGATCGCCATTTATCCAAACGAGAGGCGTTGAGGGCCTCGATCTACTGCTGAGACACACGGGGCTGAACCCCCGTGCTTTAGAAGTGCAAGCCCCCGCCTGCGCGGGCGAAGACAACAAGGAAGCCTTATGCCGACTGACCTGGAGATCGCTCATTCCGTCACCCCCCGCCCCATCGTGGACGTGGCCGCCGACCTCGGCCTGTCGCCCGACGACCTGGAGATGTATGGCCGGGACAAGGCCAAGATCAGCCAGCCGGCGTTGGAGCGGCTGCTGTCGGAGCCGGACGCGCCGCGTGGCAAGCTGATCGTGGTGACGGCCATCACGCCGACTCCGGCGGGCGAGGGCAAAACGACCGTCGTGATCGGACTGGCGCAGGGGCTGTGCAGGCTGGGCAGGAAGGGCATCGCGGCGATCCGCGAGCCTTCGATGGGGCCGGTCTTTGGCATGAAGGGCGGGGCGGCGGGCGGCGGGCGGGCGCAGGTGCTCCCCATGGAGGACATCAACCTGCATTTCACCGGCGACATGCACGCGCTCACATCGGCCAACAACCTGCTGGCCGCGATGACCGACAACCACATCTATCAAGGGAATGCGCTGGGGCTGGACGTGCGGACAGTCGCCCACCGGCGCTGCCTGGACGTGAACGACCGCGCCCTGCGCGATGTCGTCGTGGGGCTGGGCGGCAAGGGGAACGGCTATCCCCGCCAGAGCGGGTTCCAGATCACGGTCGCCTCCGAAGTC
>JAABUJ010007578.1_pt1 | contig 10086 bp, 5 predicted proteins | sample 5559131 | NCBI WGS metagenome assembly JAABUJ01 (sample SAMN10711875, study PRJNA513366) | rock metagenome | isolation source: Antarctica rocks | place: Antarctica: Victoria Land, Mt New Zealand nord | collected 2016-01-07
AGGGTCGCGAAGTGCTGCGTGATCGTGGAACCGGGTGACACCGTCATGAGAGTCCTCCGCGTCGTGAGCGATCTGCCGATCACTCATCCTACCGGAAACTGCTCATTCCAGATGCGATTGCCCTGCCTTCCCTGCCCCACTCCTCCTCATCACACCCTAAAATCGCCCGATACCTCGGGAGAAAATGGTATACTGGTCATCACGCGAGGCAACGCGTGGATTGTTACAGATGTGGGGAAACTGTTGTCCGATTCCATCCTCTTGAATCTTCCGACCGCTAGCCTCGACCTCCTGCGGGGCGACCGCCGCACGCGCCTCATTACCTGGCTCGACCGCTGGGATCACCACGCAGTGCTGATGGGATATGTTGAGCGATGGCTCGGTGAGCAGCCGGAGAGCGTGACGTTGCGTGAGGTACGGGCGCGGACGCTCATCGCGCTCGGGCGGCCAGACGAGGCCCTCATCATGCTCGACGCGCTGGACGGCGAGCGGCCTCGGACGCAGACGCGCTGGCTGATCCGCCTGCATGCGCTGAAGAGAGCGGGTGATCACGCCGCGCTGCGTGCGCTCGCTCCAGAACCGGATGAAGAAACGGAAACCGAATTGGACGTTTCCGCCTGGCTTCGCTACGGTGATGTCTGTCGCGCTACTGGAAAACCCGATGAGGCGGCGGACGCCTATGGGCGCGTCGCCGAACTCGCGCCCGATAGCACTGCGCCGCTGCGGCGACTGGCCGAACTCGCCCTCGAAACCGGCGATGCGTCCGCCGCGCGCGGGCAGATCGAGACGCTGCTCGTCCGTAATGCCGAACGCCGCCCGACCGTCGAGGAACTCCGCCTCCTGCGCGACGCCTGCCGCGATCTGGACGACGATGCGGCTGTCCGCTCCCTCGATGACCAGATCGGCCGCCGCGAAACCGAAGAACGCACCGCCCTCGAAGCCGAATTCGGCCCCACAGAAGACGAAGATTCCGACGCATCCCCTCTCGCTCCCCCTCTCCATTCCGAGGGAATGGAGAGGGGGCTGGGGGGTGAGGTTTCCCTCCCACCCGAAGCCTACACGCTCCTCGATCAGGAGTTCGGCCTGCGCGATTTCCGTCCGAACCAGGTGCAGGTGATCGGCAACGTCCTCGCCGGGCAGAGCACGCTCGCCATCATGCCGACGGGCGCGGGCAAGTCACTCACCTACCAACTGCCCGCGATGCTGCTCCCCAAAGCGACGCTCGTCGTCAGCCCACTGATCGCGTTGATGAAGGACCAGATTGACGGTCTGCCGGATGCCCTGCGCGGCCACGCGACGGCGATCAACAGCAGTATGACGATGACCGAGGTACGCGAGCGCATGCGCGGCATCGCGGCGGGCGACTACAAACTCGTCTACATCGCACCCGAACGGCTGCGGCAACGCCCGTTCCTGCACGCCCTGAAGCGTGCCGGGGTTTCGCTCTTCGTCGTGGACGAGGCACACTGCGTCAGCATGTGGGGCCTCAGTTTCCGGCCCGATTACCTCTTCATCCGTGCCGCGCTGGACGACCTCGGCGATGTTCCCGTCCTCGCCCTCACTGCGACGGCGTCGGCGGAGACGCAGGCGGAGATTCAGGAGCGGCTCGGCCCAATGGCGCAGGTGACGGCCTCCGTCTTCCGCCCAAACCTCCATTTTTCGGTGCGTCGTGCCGGCAACCGGGAGGAGAAACTGGCGGCGGTCGTCGCCCTCTGCCGCGAGATCGCCGGTCCGATCATCGTCTACGCCCGTTCCCGCGATGCCTGCGAGGAACTGGCCGGGCGGCTCCGGCGCGGCGGCGTCAAGGCGGAGCATTACCACGCGCAGGTGCCAGACCGCGCCGGGGCGCAGGAGCGGTTCATGCGCGGCGAGACGCGTGTGCTCGTCGCCACCGTCGCCTTCGGTATGGGTGTGGACAAGGCGGACGTGCGCGCGATCATCCACTACAACCTGCCGCAGAGCGTCGAGGCGTACTATCAGGAGGCGGGTCGCGCCGGGCGGGACGGTCAGCCCGCGCGCTGCATCCTCCTCTATGCCGCCGCCGACAAAGCGCAACTGAGCACCTGGCTGAAGCAGGAAGCGATCGGCAAAGACGATCTGCGCCAGTTGTACCGCACGCTGCGGACGATGGTCTCCGACCGGTACGGGATCGTCTCACTTGAAACGCTCCAGCGGATGGCGGATCGTGCCGATGAAACGTTTGTGCGCGTTGGGGTCAGCATGCTCGAACGCGTCGGCCTGATCCGCCGCCACTTCGACCTGCCTCGTAGCGCGACGGTCACTCTGCGGCGCGACGACCCGGCGATCCACGCGTTCGCTCAGGCGAGCGGTTTGGGTGCCGGACAGACCGCCGATGTCAACCTGATCGATGTCGCGGGCACACTTGACACGGAGCCGTCCGCCCTCGAATCGCGCCTGCTTGAATGGGCGGATGCCGACTTCGTTCGCTACCTGGGCACGGGGCGCGATCCGCTGATCGAATTCCTTCCCGCCCCTCCGAATGTCAGCGAGCGGATAGACACGCTGCTCGCGGATTACCAACTGCGGCAGGATCAGCGCATCGAGGCGATGGCCGCCTACGCGAAGGGAGCAATCTGCCGCCACCGCGCCATCGCCGCCCACTTCGGCCAGCGCATGGCCCGCTGCAGCACCGTCTGTGATGTCTGCGTGCCGGAGGAGCGACAGCGCGCAGTCGCACCATCCCGTGCCCGCCGCTCCGTCCCGATTCACGCCGATGACGACCGCCCGGATGCGCTGCGTATCTTGATGGGCCTCGCCGCCCTACCTTTCCCGATGGGGCGACGCAAGGTGGCGCGCGTGCTGACCGGCGCGACGAGCAGCCCCTTCGGCGAAGAACGCTGCGTCGAGTTCGGTGCACTCCAGCATCGGACAATCAAGGACCTCGAAGACGTGATCGAGCAGTTGATCGTGGACGGCTTGATCGGGCGGGAGGCGCAGGGCGAATTCCCGGTCCTCACCCTCACGCCGCGCGGTCGCCGGGCGATTGATGACCCCGATCTCCTGCCCGAATGGTCCCGCCAAGTGCCGAATGCGGACGACATGGACGAGGCGGACCCCGACGTGCTCGCCGAACTGAAGGCATGGCGAACGAATAAGGCGCGCGACACGGGACTGCCCGCCTACTGCATCCTCCCCAACGCGACGCTCGAAGCGCTCGCCGTCATGCGCCCGGCATCATCGGCTGCCCTCCGCCGCGTCAAAGGCATCGGCGACAAAACTGCCGATGCCTATGGCGAGGAATTGCTTTCCTTGCTGGCGTAGCTACGGATAATCGTAGGGGCGCACAGCCGTGCGTCCTTCGTCGGTGGTCCATATCGTTTGTATTGGAAGGGAACCGGGCGCACGGCTGTGCGCCCCTACCAACATCGCGGCTATGCCCGCGCTTTCCGCACCGCCGCTTGCCAGCCTTCATACAATCGTGCGCGTTCCTCGTCAGGCATCCGGGGTTCGTACGTACGGTCCACGGCCCAATTGGCGGCGATCTCGTCTTGATCCCGCCAGTAGCCGACCGCCAGCCCGGCGAGATAGGCCGCGCCGAGGGCGGTCGTCTCCGTCACCTGCGGGCGCTGCACGGGCACGCCGAGCATGTCCGCTTGGAACTGCATGAGGAAGTCGTTGCGCACCATGCCGCCATCCACGCGCAGTTGCTTGACGGCGATGCCGCTCTCGCGTTGCATCAAGTCGAGCACGTCACGCGTCTGATAGGCGACCGCTTCGAGCGTCGCCCGGACGATCTCGGCCCGCCCGCTGCCCCGCGTCAGACCGACAATCGCACCCCGCGCGTACGGATCCCAGTACGGCGCGCCCAGCCCCACGAAGGCCGGCACAAGGTAGACACCGCCCGTATCCGGCACCGACGCCGCCAGCGTCGCCGTCTGCGCCGCGCTCTCGATGATCTTCAGCCCATCCCTGAGCCATTGCACCGCCGCACCCGTCACGAAGATCGCACCTTCCAAAGCATAGGTTAGGACGGGGGAGGGCGGTTGTAACTCCGGCGCGACCGCCCCTACGTACTCCCCCTCTCCTATCGCTTGCGATGGAGAGGGGGTTGGGGGGTGAGGTAATCCCCACGCAACGGTCGTGAGCAGGCCGTTTTTGGACTCTTTCGCTTCCGAGCCGGTGTTCATGAGCATGAAGCAACCGGTGCCGTAGGTATTTTTCGCCATACCGGGGATGTAGCACGCCTGGCCGAAAGTAGCGGCCTGCTGGTCGCCCGCGACACCGGTAATCGGGATCGGCTGACCGAAAAGGGCGGCGTCCGTCTCACCGAACAGGCCACTGGAAGGCAGCACGTCCGGCAGCATGGCGCGCGGAATATGCAGCGCAGCGAGCAGTTCATCGTCCCACGCGCCGGTGTGAATATTGAAGAGCATCGTGCGTGCAGCGTTCGTGACATCCGTGACATGCCGCGCACCACCCGTCAGCCGCCAGATCAGGAAGCTATCAATCGTGCCGAAGGCGAGATCGCCGCGTTCCGCCTGCTCCCGTGCGCCGGGGATGGTATCGAGCAGCCAGCGCACCTTTGTGCCGGAGAAGTAGGCGTCAATGACGAGGCCCGTTTTCGCACGGACACGATTGGACCATCCCGCCGCCTTCAGTTCGTCGCAGTAGCCCGCCGTGCGCCGGTCCTGCCAGACAATCGCATTGGCAATCGGTCGGCCCGTCGCGCGCTCCCAGATGATGACGGTCTCCCGCTGATTGGTGATGCCAATAGCGGCAATATCTGCCGCCGTGACACCCTGAGCCGCGAGCACGTCCAGTGCGACACTTCGCTGCGTTTCCCAGATCATCTCCGGATCGTGCTCCACCCAGCCGGGCTGTGGGAACATTTGCGGCAACTCCCGCTGCCGCGACGCGACGATCTGTCCATCGTGATCGAAGAGGATCGCACGCGAACTCGTCGTCCCCTGATCGAGCGCAAGGACGAAGGACTGAGGACCAAGGACTGAGGACTGAGCACCCATGATCTGCCCCTCTCCCGATGTATGCGTTTCCGTATAGGCAGCATTGTATACTGCCAACCTAACCTCCGCCCTTCCCGAAAAGGAGGAAGGTAGGTAGAGGCGCATAGTATGCGCCCTCTCGCGGCAGCAGGGCGGTTGAGAGCAAGCCACGGCAATCGCATGAATCACTCCCTCCCACGCTGAAGGACGGAGGGGGCAGGGGGGTAGGTTGGTTTCCGAGCAAGACATCCAGCAAGCAGTCACGATTCTCCGCGCTGGGGGACTGGTTGCGTTCCCGACCGAGACGGTGTACGGCCTCGGGGCGGACGCGCGCAATCCCGAGGCGATCCGCCGTCTCTTTGTCGCCAAGGGCCGACCTGCCGATCATCCGGTGATCGTCCATCTCGCCAGTGCGGACGCGATGCCGGAATGGGCCAGCCGCGTGCCATCCACCGCCGTCACTCTGGCGGCTGCATTCTGGCCCGGCCCGCTGACCCTCGTGCTGCCGCGCGCCGCACATGTGCTTGATCTCGTCACCGGCGGGCAGGAGACGGTCGCGATTCGGGTGCCGAGTCATCCCGTCGCGCATGCCCTCCTGGAAACATACGGTGATGGTGTTGTCGCGCCCTCCGCGAACCGCTTTGGTCGCCTCAGCCCGACGCGTGCCGACCATGTCCACGCCGAACTCGGTGACGCGGTAGATCTGATCCTTGATGGTGGCCCGACCGATGTCGGCGTCGAGTCTACCATCGTGGACCTCTCCGGTGATCGCCCGACGCTGCTCCGCCCCGGTGGTATTACTCCTGCACAACTGGCGGCGGCGCTTGGCGAATCACCGGACGCGGCGCATGCCGCCTCGCCGCGCGCGTCGGGTACGCTGCCGAGCCACTATGCGCCGCGCACGCCACTCGATGTGATCGCACCGGACGATCTCGAAGAACGTGCTAACCAACTTGCCACGAAAGGATCGCGCGTCGCGGTACTGGCACGGCGGCACGCGCCCCCAATGCATTCCAGCATCGCGTGGCACGCCACTTGTACCGATGCCGCTCACTACACGCGGACTCTCTACGCGGTACTGCGGGCATTGGACGCCAACGGATATGATCGTATCCTTGTCGAGGACGTGCCGGATGGTGATACCTGGCTCGCCGTCCGCGACCGCCTGCGCCGCGCCGCCTACCGTGGAGAGGAGAAGTAGATGACAGATCAGCCTATCCACCGACCTCCTCCCGATACGGGAGGGGGAGCCAATCTTACGCCATCTTCTTCTACTCCCCCTTCCCTCGGAGGAAAGGGGGTTGGGGGGTTAGGAAATCCCCTCGTCTCTGTGATTATGGGCAGCACCTCCGACTGGGAGACAATGCGCTACGCGGACGAGACGCTAACGGAGTTCGGTGTGCCGCACGAATGCCGCGTCATCTCGGCGCACCGGACGCCGGACCTGATGGCGGCGTACGCGGCGGGGGCGGAGGAACGCGGCATCGCGGTAATCATCGCAGGGGCGGGCGGCGCGGCGCATCTGCCGGGGATGGTCGCGGCGCAGACACTCGTGCCGGTGCTTGGCGTGCCGGTTGAGAGCCATGCGCTCAAAGGGATGGACTCGCTGCTCTCAATCGTCCAGATGCCGGGCGGCGTGCCGGTTGGGACGCTGGCGATTGGCCGCGCGGGAGCGATCAACGCCGCCTTGCTCGCTATCGCTATCCTTGCCACGACACAGCCGGAATTACGCGAGCAATTGCGGGCATTCCGTGCGGCGCAGGCGGCGCGGGTGCGGGCAGCGACGCTGCCATGAGCGCGATCATTTTGCCCGGCGCGACAGTCGGCGTCCTCGGCAGCGGGCAATTGGGGCGGATGCTCGCCCTCGCTGCCCGCCGCATGGGCTATCGCGTCCATACCTTCTCGCCGGAGCGCGCGACACCAACCGGGCAGGTTGCCGATCGCGAGATCACCGCCGCATACGACGACCTTGATGCCGCCCGTACCTTCGCAACGGATGTGGATATCGTGACGCTGGAGTTTGAGAATATTCCCGCCGCGACGGTCGAGGCGATCGCGGCAATCGTCCCCGTCCGACCGAGTGGCGCGGCGCTCCACACGACGCAGCACCGCATCCGGGAAAAGACCTTTCTGCGCGGCGCGGGCTTTCCCGTCACGCCCTTTTATCCGGTCGCGACGCAGGACGATCTGCGTGCAGGGCTTGCGGCATTCGGCTATCCCGCCATCCTGAAGACCGCCGATTTCGGCTACGACGGGAAGGGTCAGACGAAGATCGGCACGCCGGAGGACGCGGACGCGGCGTTCGCGCCCTTCGCCGGTCACGCGGCGATCCTCGAAGCGTTCGTGGCATTCGAGCGGGAAGTGTCGGTCGTCGCGGCGCGGGGGCTCGATGGCTCGTTCGCACATTTCGGCGTCGTCGAGAACACCCATGCGAACCACATCCTCGACACGACGGTCGCGCCCGCTGCCCTGCCGCCGGAAACGGCGCGCGATGCCATCGAGATTACGCACGGTATTTTGGACGCGCTCGGCGTCGTTGGCGTGGCGTGCGTCGAGTTCTTCCTAACCCATACCGGCGCGCTCCTCGTCAATGAGATCGCGCCCCGCCCGCACAACTCCGGTCACTTCACGGTGGACGCCTGCACGACGAGTCAATTCGAGCAACAACTACGCGCCGTCTGCGGCTTGCCGCTCGGCACGACGCAGCAATGGCTCCCCGCCGCGATGGCAAACCTGCTTGGCGACCTCTGGCAGGGAGGCGAACCGGATTGGGCGGCGGCATGCGCCTTCCCGTCCGTTAAACTCCATCTCTACGGCAAAGCATCGCCCCGCCCCGGTCGTAAAATGGGCCATCTCACCGCATTGGCGAGCAGCACGGATGAAGCCCTCCGCAGCGTCCGCGCCGCGCGGGACGCGCTGACGCGACGCTGAAGAGATGAAACGGGGTACAGAGACGTTCGTCGGTGACTCCCATTCCTCTGCCGTCGTACGAATGAGTAGTCCGCGACTCAACGGTGCGGCGGGAGGGGGCTTGGTGACCCGCTGCCCGATGATGCGCCCGATGGTCGCTTCGCACCGGGAAGCGGGCCGGGTGATCCGGCGATTGATACGCCGGTCAGTCTCGCACCGGGTGCCATGGCGACTGTTCCGTAGGTATAGGGCAGTGGAGATGTCGCCTGCAAATCCGGGTTCATCACGACAAGACCAACGGTCCCGGTGTTGTGCGCAGGCGTCGTGACAGTGATCTTCGTCGTATTCACGACCATAACAGCGGTCGCCGGGTTCATGTCGAACAAAACGGTCGCACCGGGGAGAAACCCGGCGCCGATCAGCGTAACGCTCGACCCGCCCGCGATGGGGCCGGAAGTTGGACTCATCGCCGTGAGGGTTGGCGGCGCTTGCGGCTCGAACGCGCCGATGCTGCAATGCCCCGCCGAGCGCGGCAGCACACGCTGATCTACCCCACCGACGGGCGCGGTACCACTCGTCCCGGCGCAGACCGCCGGATTACCATGCCCAATCGCCACGCTGCCAGCAGGAAGTGCGATTGTCTGCGTCGGGCCACCGTGATTGGCGAGTGCGCCGAGCATCGGATCGCTCGATTGCGCATTATTCAGGAAGTTGCACGTCGTAGCCGGGCTGAATTCGAGATTGTAACCGCCGTCCGTGACGAAATTGCCGCAGTTGCCATCGCTGATCGCGGAGTTCGCCGCGAGGATCGAATTCCTGACGGTCACGCCGCCACCTTCTGTGCGCAGACCGCCGCCCGAACCGGACGCGGCGGCAACCGTCCCACCGACGCCCATACCACCCGCCCCGCCCACGGCACTGTTCGTGGTGAGAGTGCTATTCGTCAGGGCGAGCGTGCCGCTGGCCGTGTTAGCAGTCCCGCCGCCCTTTCCGATGCCGCCCCTTGCGCCATTCCCCCCAGTGCTGTTCCCCGAACTACCTGTACCGGGTTTGCCGCCATTGCCGCCCACGCCGCCCGTCGCGATGTTGCCGACGAACGTGCTGTTGGTCACCGTCATCATTCCACCATTGTTCAGCGCGCCGCCCGAGGCATCGCCGCCCTTACCTGCATTGCCGCCAATGCCACCGGGACTCCCCGTACCGTTCCCGCCATTGCCACCATTCCCACCCACACCACCAAGCGCGGCGTTATTGGAGAACGTACTCCCGGTGACGATCAACGTGCCGAGGTTGTTGATCGCGCCGCCGCTGGCACCACCTGCGACGCCGCCCGCGCCGCCCGTGCCGCCTGGTAACCCACTGTTGTTGGAGCCGCTACCGCCATTCCCACCCGCACCACTGACCGCGCGATTGTTCGCGAATGCACTCCCCGAGACAAACAACGTCCCGCTGTTGAGAATCGCGCCGCCGGGGGCGCTTTCGCCCGCTATACCGGGGAATGCCGTGCCCGCCGTGCCGCTCGCACCCGCCGCGCCGACGAACGATCCATTCCATACCGCGAGCGTGTTCAGCCGCAGTGTCGCACCATTGTTTACGGAGAAGGTACGGAAGTCCGGCGTCCCGCTCGCCGTGCTTCGTTGAATCGTCGCGCCATTGCCCGCGATCGTCAGATCCACTCCAGACACGATGGCGGGCAGGCCGGTTCCGTTGCCGGTCGCCGCTTCTGCAACGAGGGTGTACAGACCACCGGAGGTCAGGTTAATCGTGTACGGCCCCTGCGTCGGACTGGCGTTGGCGGCGTTGATGTCGGCAATCAATGCGGCCACGGTCGTCGCGGTCGTGATCGTTCCCGTGGCACCCGTACGGACGCTCGCGAATGGGAGCATAGCGACGAGGAGCAGCACAACCGCCCACCAACGCGGGCCACACGTGCGAACAGAGCGCGAGGCATGTGACAGCAACGTCCGCTCCTTCTCTCGTCTGACAATCCGGTACTCATTGATAATAATACAAGCAACTTGCGCGAGCCTTTTCTACCATAGCAAGTGCGCATCACAATCGCAAGCGCTTCATGCGACGCCTGAACGGGAGTGGCTAAAAGGGCGGGGAGGTGCGAAGCTACCGGGATGGACCCTATTATCTGTCCCCGCTGCGAGGCGCGCGATCATCTGGACAAGGACGGCCACAATCGTTCCGGCACGCAACGCTATCG
>JAABUJ010007580.1_pt1 | contig 10085 bp, 8 predicted proteins | sample 5559131 | NCBI WGS metagenome assembly JAABUJ01 (sample SAMN10711875, study PRJNA513366) | rock metagenome | isolation source: Antarctica rocks | place: Antarctica: Victoria Land, Mt New Zealand nord | collected 2016-01-07
TGAGCCAGACCGACCGGCACCACCGGACCACGCACACGGAGCGCACGCGCGCCGTGGTTGGTCTGGTCAACCGCCGCCTCGACCGCCAACAGCGGCGCCGGGCGGCGTAACCCGATCGACGGGGAGGAGGCCATGCGTCTCTCCTCCTATTGCCAAGATGAACTAGTAGTTAGTAGTCAGTAGGTTATCGAGAATGACACACATAGACATAGTCGTATCGAAGCAGGCGCCGCTACCAGGTAGTCCAGCGAGCTCGAACCCACTTTCTGACTACTGGCTACTGACTACTGACTACTCGGAGGGCGCATGTCCACTGTAACCGGCTCGGTGCGCATCGCGCCGGAAGTGCTGGCGACGATCGTCAACCTGACGGCGATGGGCGTGCCGGGTGTCGTGGCGATGGGGGCGGTACCGGGGCACGGCCTGTTTTCGTGGCGTCATGATACCACGCGCGGCGTGCGCTTGATCGTACGCCAAAACACGGTGAGCGTCGAACTCTACGTCGTCGTCGCACAGGGCATCAACATGGTCGGTGCCGGGACCGCCATCCAGAACGCCATCACCGCCGCCGTGCAGGACATGCTTGGCATGGAGGTGAAGGACGTCAACATCTATATTCAGAACATCGAGTGACGATCGAGGGTCAGTTTACCGCGACGACGAGCCAACGACCATCGACGCGTTGTAGCGTGTCGACGAGAGTGACGGCTCCGCTCTTGTCGGCGACCTGCTCTCCTGTGTCCGTGTATTCTAGCGCGCGCTCCTGTTTGGTCACCATAACGCTGGCCGTATCGGGACCCAGACGTGTTACCGGACCGTAGCGTAGCGGCCCGATAAGGCTCATCCGCCAGTGCCGGTGTTGCCTGAGGAGCGTTTGCGCCTCGTAGCGATTGGCCTGGGCGAGTTGTTGGCCAAAGGCGCTGGCGACCTGGCTGGCGTCCCGGTTATTCATCACATCATAGTAGACATTGTTGGCATACGTCACGGCTGCCTGTATCTGCGCGGCGGCCGTATCGCCCGAACCGCTAGATCCGCTAGTGGCCTGAGGCGTTGGGGTCGCGATTGGCGCGGCGGGGGACGCCGTATCCGTCGAAACGACTGTATCGGTCGCGCTAGGCTGCGCGACTGATGTGGCTGCCGGCGGCGTCATCGTCTCTGTCGGAACGGCCGTTGGTGTGCCCGTTGTGGTCGCCTCCGGTGTCGCCGTCAACGCCGGACGTGTGGCGGAGGCTGTCGCGGATGGCGGCAGGCGGGTAGCCGTCGCCATCGGCGTCGCCATTACCGTAGGTGTAGGCGTTGCTGTCGCCATTGCCGTAGGTGTCGCTGTCGCCATTGCCGTAGGTGTAGGCGTCGCTGTCGCCATCATCGTAGGTGTAGGCGTGAAGGAGGCAGGGACGACAATCCGCCGCTGCGTCGCTGTTGGCGTCGCGGTCTCCCGCACGCTGGGCGGGGCCGCGGCCGGTCGACCGGCCTGATTGAGGAAGACGCCAAGCGCCGCGGCGAGTAAGAGGACAGCAAGGACCAGCGGGATCAGGATACGACGACGGGGTGATGGTGGGACGGGCGCCGCTCCACTAGCCGCGTCGCGCCCGTGACCACCCCCACCCACCCCGCCGCGCGCCGCAGCGCGCAGAGCGGCCGCGCCGATAGTGGTCGTGGCCGCGCTTGATTCGGGCGCCGCATGACCGGAATCATGCGTCGAGCCCATGTTTTGGCCGGCTGCATGGTTCTCCGGTGGGGCTGGGCCCGCTGCTAACGATGGCGTCATGGTCGTCGTGTCCCCGAACGCGCCGCCGGAGCCGCCCGCAGCGCGCAGCGCCGCGATCAGCGCGGCCCCCGACTGATAGCGCCGCGCGGGGTCTTTCGCGAGGGCCGCGAGGACCGCCGTATCGATGGCTGATGAGATGGCTGGATTGAACGTCGACGGCGGCGGAGGCGCGTCGTTGACCTGCCGCAGCGCCACCGTGAGCGCCGGTTCATGATCGGCGGCGAATGGCGTGCGCCCCGTCAACATCTCATACATGACGATGCCCAGGGCGTAGAGGTCGGTCCGCGCGGTAGCGGCCGCCCCCTGGGCCTGCTCAGGCGCGATATACGAGGCCGAGCCCAGCATCGTTCCGGTCGTGGTGACGCCGGGTGAGTCGAGGGCGCGGGCGATCCCGAAGTCGCCCACCATGACCTGACGCCCGTCCGTGAGCAGGATGTTGGCGGGCTTGATGTCACGGTGGATCACGCCGTGGCTGTGCGCATAGTCGAGGGCCTGGGCGATCTGTGCGCCGAGAGCCAGCGTGGTGGCGAACGGAAGAGGACCTTGCCGCTCGAGCAATCGCCCCAGGTCCTCGCCCGCGACGTACGCCATGACAATGAAGTGCGCCCCGTCGTCGTCGCGGCCGATGTCGTGGACGCCGACGATGTGGGGGTGGCTCAGGCCCGCCGCCAGTCGCGCCTCTTGCGTAAAGCGCGCGACGAACGACGGCTGGTCGTTGTAGTAGGGATGGAGCGCCTTGACGGCGACAAGGCGGTGGAGGCGCTCGTCGGTGGCCTTGTAGACGCGGCCCATGCCGCCCTCACCGAGGACGGCGACGACGCGGTACCGTCCCCCAAAAGCGTGCTGCTGTTCCACGCGCTACCTGTTCTCCTTATGGCTGTCGGCGGCGCCTGCGCATCCCACAGCCATGATTGGGCGCCCGCGACGAGGCGGACCGCGTGCCCGGCGTTCGTGCGGCGTCTCGGCGGGGAATCGGCCGCGGTCAAGATGACCGTTAGAGCCGGCATACACATGAGTTCAAGCGTTAGTAGGTCAACGAGGCAACTATTATGCCGCCCGAGTTCCGCGTGATCACGCATGGCATAGCTCTGACTCGCCGGTCACCGCTTGGACATGCGTGGCTACTCTACTATCATCGCTAAAACGTATCCGCTAGGCGGCCGGGCGCGCGGCGTGGCCCTATTCATGCCACGTCATGCCCTTGGTAGCCGCGCTCGGAGTGGGCGCGTGATCGTCATGATGGAGGACCAACGATGGAGTATCGTCCACTGGGACGCACCGGTGTACAGGTCAGTACGCTGTGCCTGGGCGCGATGATGTTTGGCGGCAAGACCGATCAGGCCGAGGCGACGCGCATGGTCGACCGCTTCCTGGACGCTGGCGGTAATTTTATCGACACCGCCAATGTCTATCAGCGCGGTATGTCGGAGGAGATGACCGGGCGCGCCCTGGCCGGTGGGAAGCGCGACCATGTGGTCCTGGCGACCAAAGTCCATGGCGCGATGGACGACAACGACCGCAACATGCAGGGCAACCACCGCCGCAATATCATCCAGGCCTGCGACGCCTCGCTGCGCCGCTTGGGAACCGACTATATCGACCTTTACCAGATCCACCGGCCGCAGTCGAGCGTGCCCATCGACGAGACGCTGCGCGCGCTCGATGATCTGGTCCACGCGGGCAAAGTGCGCTATGTTGGCACGAGCACCTACGCCGCCTGGCAGCTCATGGAAGCGTGGATGGTGGCCAAGGAGTTGGGGCTCAACCATTTCATCTCCGAGCAGCCGCCCTACCACCTGCTCGACCGGCGGGTCGAGCGCGAACTGATCCCGTTCTGCCAGACCTATGGAGTCGCGGTGATCCCCTGGAGCCCGCTCGCGGGCGGCAAGTTGACTGGCAAGTACCGGCGCGGAAAGGCAGCGCCGTCCAATGCGCGCGAGAAGCCCAACGACTTCAGCGAGGACACCTGGCGCGTGCTGGAGGGCCTGGAGCGGCTGTGCAAGGAGAAGGGCTGCTCCATGACGGCCTTCGCTCTGGCCTGGCTGACCGCGCAGCCCGGTGTGACGAGCCCCATCCTCGGCCCCCACAGCGTCGCGCAGTTGGACGAGAACCTCGCGGCCAACGACGTGACGATCACGGCTGAGGACAAGGAGCGCGTCGACGCGCTGATCCCACCGGGCACGCACACCGAGGACTACTACCGCGCCGACTTTGGGCCGCACCCCTATCGCTGGTAGGACAGGGAGCCTGATGGTCCAAACGCACAGGCCCAAACTCCACTGTGGAGTTTGGGCCTGTGCGTTTGCTAGCCTGCATTAGTGCTGCTCTCTCCGTGCCTCCGTGTCTCCGTGGTGAAGGATCCAGGCTAGCCGGAGTGCACGGCGACCTGCGGACGGGATGATGGGGGCGGCAGGATCGTCACCGTGGTTGTGCGGGTGGTCGAACCGCGCGCCGTGCGCGCCGTCGTCGTGAGGCCAGCCGTGACTGTTCTGGTCGGCTTATAGGTGACGCGTATCGTCGTCACATATCCACCGCGACGGTCCGCCCTACCCCGTCGCGTGACGCGGTAGGGCACGGTCACGACCCTACGCGTGACGTGTTTGTGGCCGCGCCCGTTCTTGATAATCGTCACGCGGGTAACGGTGACCTGCAGCGTAACCGTGATCCCCGCGCGCGCCGCCATGCGCACGCTGACCCGCAGTGTCCCGCCGTTCGTCACGCGACGCGTGGCCGTGACGGTCAGCGGCGGCGCGATCGTGCGCACGGGCGTGGCCCGCCGCGTCGGGACGGCGATGGGGCGGCCCGTGCTGGTGGCCCTGGGCGGGACCGGCGTCGGCGGCACAGATGTGCTGGCCGCCGTCACGGTCGGCGGGATCGGCGTATTGGTTGGGATCGGCGTATTGGTTGGGATCGGCGTATTGGTTGGAATCGGCGTGTTCGTCGCGGTCGGGACCGGCGTGTTGGTGTTGGTGGGTAGCGGTGTATTGGTCGGGGTATTGGTCGGGATCGGCGTGTTCGTCGCCGTGGGCGGGACCGGCGTGTCCGTGGCGGGGACGGCCGTCGGCGCGGGCGTCACGCTCCCCGCGTAGGGCTTGCACACGTACGACGGCCACGGTCCGCTCGGCGGCGCGGGCGCGCCAGCCACGGGTAGGTCGAAGGTCGTGCTGTAGAGCAGCGTCGCCGCGAGCGTGGTCCAGTTGCCGCCCAGGTAGCCGTAATCCTCACGCTGGCCGTAGCAGGTTCGCCACTGCGGCGCGCCGCCATAGACGTAGCCGTCAGAGTAGGTCCCATTGACCGGCCAGTAGCTCCAGCTGATGGCGCCGGGCACGTTCGTGGCGGGGTCGCCGTTGTCGAGATAATGCACGAAGGTACTGAACCAGGTCCCCGCGCTGCCGAATGCCGTGTCGACGATGCAATTGTTGGCGTGGGTGCACGTCCCGTACTCGCCGACCCATAGCGGCGCGGTGTAGGCGTGCGCCGGGGACGCGATGATGTAGCCGAAGTCGCGGTCCCAGGCTTTGTACATCGTCGGTACGTCGACGTTCGCGTTGGTGCTGGAGAAACGGTAATCGTGCGGCGAGTAGACGAGGTGGCCGCTCCCGCCAGGGGCGGTGAACGTCACCGGATCGGCGGCCACGCCCTGCAAGTTCTCACCCCAACCGTCCGGCGGGAAGCCGCCATTAGCCTGGGGGTAGGTCGACACGCCCTCCACGACCATCAGCCAGTGCAGGTTGATGGCGAGCAGCAGGTTACCAGCCCGTTGCGCCCACTGGGGCCAGTCGGTGTCGGGGTTATTGATCCCGTTGGGGCCGCCGCATGGACCCCAGTGGGCGGACCTGACGTAGCCGGGGCAGTCCGACGGCCCGAATTGTGAGTGCGGCTCGTTGCGCAAGTCCATGCCGGCGACGGCGGGGTCATGGGCGAAGAGCGCGCCGAGCGTGCGCCAGTCGTCGAGCCACGATTGCGCACTGTAGCAGGTATAGGGCGCGGCGTTGGCGGGGCAGGTGGGGCTGGTATACCACAGGCCGTTCTCCTCGGGGCTCCAGCCGGCCTCGGAGCGATGGTCGTCCAGGATCACATGAAGCCCTTGGCGGCCAGCGTAGTCGACCACCGTTTTGAGGACATCGAGGGCGCGCAGCCCCACGAGGTCATTGTTGTTTTGGACGGTATCGCTGATCGCCTGTAGTAGATAGGCGCCAGTGATCGGCGTGTTGGTCGTGCCGGGGACGGGAATACAACTCCCATTGACGCAGACCGACGCCAGGGCGCTCACCACGGGGTCGCGCTCGACGAGTTCGTTGGAGAGCGGGATGCGCAGGGTGTTGAAACCAAGCGCCTTGATGTGGTCGACGATCGTCCGGTACGACAGATAGTGCAGGCCGCCGGCGACGAAGTCGTTGGAGTCGAAGCCGTACCAGTTGAGGGCGCGCAGGCGTACGGGCGCGCCGTTGGCGTCGACGATCGACGCGCCGCAGGTATGCAGATAGGGAGTCGGACCCTCCGCGCCGCAGGCGTCGGCGTGCGCGGGCGACCGGCGCGCGGCCGGATTGATTGGCCCAATCACGAGCAGGGCCACGAAGGCCGCGAGGACGAGGCGCGCCATGAGCGCGCGTGTGAGGCCAAAAGGAGGGCGCATACTCTTCCCATCGTGCGTACGTGACACAACGCGCCACCTACATCGAATGGCGCGACATGATGACATGCATAGAAGCGCTATGCACACGCAGCATACAGGGGAGTATCGTGCGGGCGCATGATGCGAAACTCATGTATCGCCGGCGCCGTATAGGCGCGGACCCGGCCCGATGGGCAAAACGCCGCTCTGTTTTCTCGCGCGGTTACACTATCTATGGCCTATCATACATAGCGGGCGCGACGCGCGACCTGCTGCTGCCCAAGCTGATCGCGGGCGAGGTGACTGGGCATGGATATCGGCCTGGCGAAGCGCGACGGGTGACACCCCGTGAAGGGATGAGGGCATGAACAAGGACACGGCCATGCGACTCATCCGGTCGTACATCGAGGGATGGAGGGAACGCGACAGGGCCAAGATCCTGGACACGCTCGATCCCGACTGCATGATCGTTGAGTGTTACGGTCCCGTGTACCGGGGCGCGGCGCGCGTCGGCGCATGGATCGACGCGTGGTTCGGTGAGGGCAATTCGGTTGATCGCTGGGACATCACGTCCCTGCTCGCCGGCGACGACGGGGCGGCCGTGGAATGGCGATTCGCTTGCACCTGGCATGGGACGTTCTCTACCTTTGACGGAGCCTCGATCGTTCGATTCAAGGGCGAGAGGATCGCGTACCTGCGTGAATATCAAACGACGGAGACGCTGTACGACTGGGCAGGCGAGTGGCGCTCGTAACAGACAGCAACGCTCGATGCCGGCCTGCGACTAGTCCGATACGTGGCGAACCGTAGGCCGTGCGGCAACCGCGCGCGCGACCGTTGGGCGCGTACGATGCTGTCCGGACAGCGAGGGCGCGGGGGTGTGTAGACATCCGCAGCCCGCGCGAAAGAGAGGGCGTATAGTAAAGAGAGGGCGTATAGTAGGGATAGGAAGACCATCCGGTTGGGGGAGAATGAATGCACGTCATCGTCATTGGTGGAAATGGACATGTCGGGACCTACCTCGTGCCGCGGCTGGTGGAGGCGGGGCATGAGGTCGTCAACATCAGCCGTGGACGCAGTGAACCGTACCGACAGCACGCCGCGTGGCGGGGTGTCGCGCAGGTCGTCGCCGACCGCGCCGCCGAAGAAACGGACGGTTCCTTCGGCCGCCGCGTGCGCGACCTGCGTCCCGACGTCGTAATCGACATGATCTGCTTCGAGGAGAGCAGCGCCCGCCACCTCGTGGAAGCTCTGTGCGGGCAGGTCCAGCACCTCTTGCACTGCGGCACGATTTGGATACACGGGCCGAGCGTGCAGGTCCCCACGACCGAGGACGCCCCGCGACGGCCCTTCGGCGACTATGGGGTGAAGAAGGCGCGCATCGAGACGTACCTGCTGGATCAGGCGCGCCGTCACGGTCTTCCCGCGACGCTGCTGCACCCTGGGCACATCGTGGGTCCTGGGTGGGCGCCCGTCAACCCGGCTGGCAACTTTAACCCGGCCGTCTTCGCGACGCTCGCGCGCGGCGACGAGTTAGCGCTGCCCAACCTGGGCATGGAAACGGTCCACCACGTCCACGCCGACGACGTGGCGCAGGCGTTCATGGACGCGCTGCACAACCGTAGCGTGGCGATTGGCGAGAGCTTCCACGTCGTTTCGCCCGCGGCCCTGACCCTACGTGGATACGCGGAAACGGTCGCGAGTTGGTTCGGCCGCGAGCCGCGCCTGCGCTTCCTCCCGTGGGAGGAGTGGCGCGCCACCGTTACGCCGGAAGAGGCCACGGCCACCTGGGACCACATCGCGCACAGCCCCAACTGCAGCATCGCCAAGGCGAGGCGCCTGCTGGACTACCAGCCGCGCTACAGTTCGCTTCAAGCGCTCTACGAAGCGGTCGCGTGGTTCATCGCGCACGGCGAGATCGACGCGCCGGCGCTGTAGTCGGAAGATCGGAAGTCGAAACTGATGATGTCGAGGGGATAGAGTGAAGGGGCGGCTCGTATGAGCCGCCCCTTCACTCTATCCCCTCGACATCACTAGCCTATCACATCAAGATTACGCCTGGACGACAACCGTATTCGCAATCTTATCGTGCCAGCACTGCTTTTTCGCGTCCCACAGACACCATAGGAGTCCGATGGGCAGCCCAAAGATGATGCTATCGACAATGAATCCGATAACGCGTACGATCGCCGTACCGATGGTGATGGGACCGCCATCCATCTTGACGACCCTCATATGCATCGCTTGATGCCCGATGGTTTGCCCCGCTCGCGCCACCCAACAGTATGGCTGGTAAACGATGGCGCCAACATACAAGGCGATGAAGAGAATGACTCCCACGGCTCCCAGGTGTATCGCATTAAGGATCGCGGCGATGATCACCACGACAATCGCGGCAGCAAAGATAAGCAAGGCGTCGATGATGTAGGCGAGGAGACGTCCTCCAAGGCCGGCTAGCTGCCCTTGATTGACCATGCCTGCGTTAGGTCCGGCCCCATAACTGGCCGGGTTCGGCGCGAACTGCGGCGGGGCAGTGTAGCCGTTAGAGTCAGGGGCATATCCGGCGGCGCCGTAGCGCTCCTGCGTCCCCGGCGTTGGGTCACCACTCATCGCCGACTGAGGCGTAGGCGTGTAGCCAACGCTGCTACCCGTCGCTCCGGCGCTGCTCGCCTCGACGCTGCTCGCCTCGACGGGCGTCGCCGCTGTCATGTCGGCGCCGCACTTCATACAGAAACGGTTGCCGGCGGTGTTCTCGGTCCCACACTTAGGGCAGATCATAGTCGGTCCTCCTCGTCGCTATTACTAACTGGCTGTCCGAGCTATTAAACCATGTACGAAGATCGGAAAGCAAATGTATGCGCTCATGGAGCAATCGACGGCACGCCATCGGAACGCCGCCACAACATGAAAGTGCAGAATATGTGCCAGGGCCGCCCATGGCGCCGGGAGCGCGGTCACCGCCCCATACAACAAGGAGGGCTGTGAAAAGTCGGCGGATCCCACTGGGAGCGCGGGCGTCTCGCCCGTCCCGGCGCCTGCCACCCGAACGCCGGGACGGGCGAGACGCCCGCGCTCCCAGGACTTTGCACAGACCCTTATAAAACAAGGGAGGGGCCGGAGCGTTACGCTCCGGCCCCTCCCTTGCTCTGGGCTGAGTATGTGCTAGCTGCTAGTAGCGGCTGCTACGGGTCTTACTGAAGCAGTCGCTGCAGTAGACCGGCTTATCGCCGCGCGGTACGAACGGGACACGCGCGACGCCGCCGCACGAATCGCAGACGGCCTCGTGCATCTCGCGCGGGGCGCGGTCGCTGTAACCGCCACCGCCGCGGCCATAGCCATCGCCACCGCCGCTATAGCTTCCGCCTCCACCACCACTCTTACGCGCCGAGCGGCACTCGGGGCAACGGCTGGGGGGATTCGAGAGCCCGCGTGACGCGTAGAACTCCTGCTCGCCGGCGGTCCAGGTGAATTGATTGCCACAGTCGCGGCAGGTACGGGTCTGATCGGTATAGGTCATCGTTCCTTGTAAACCTCTCCATGTGCGCTTAATCGCACGACAACGGTACAGGGCGATAGACTAGTAGCCTGTCAAGCGAACTTTGAACAGTAGGGATTTCATGAAAAGCCGCCACGTCAGGCGACCTGCGTGGCGAACTGGTCGAGGTCGGCCGGTGCGGTGGCCTGGTCGTGGGCCAGCAGCGT
>JAABUJ010007582.1_pt1 | contig 10084 bp, 14 predicted proteins | sample 5559131 | NCBI WGS metagenome assembly JAABUJ01 (sample SAMN10711875, study PRJNA513366) | rock metagenome | isolation source: Antarctica rocks | place: Antarctica: Victoria Land, Mt New Zealand nord | collected 2016-01-07
AACATGCCTCTTCGTCTTTGTTCGACATGCGTGATATGTGAACAATGGCCACCTACACATTATAAGGAGCTGCTCCTGGTACAATGCGATTGTTGCTCTCTTGTTCCCTGTTGCTCTGCTCTCCGCAGAAGCCATCGTCCACATGCCTTTTGTACGGTAAATTTCGTTGTTTCTCTTTCATTACACCTATTCTGGTATCGCAGACAACGCTTTGATTATTGGACTTCCGCGTTCTGGGCAGGGAGCTGGTCTCCCAGCCAGAACAAACCACCATGGCCATTCGCTTCCGCAAAAAAAAGGTTCGCATCCAGCCGTTGTTGAATTTCTTCGTACTGGCCACAGTCAGCCTCTATCTTCTCGTTACATCCATCTGCAGCATAGTCGCCCAGATTAACCTCCTTTTCGACCGTCCACCGGTTCAGGAAGAAATCGGCTGCAACGGCCACCCAGCACTTTGCGATCGGCCCTGGAGCAACATCACGCATATTGGTGCCCACGATTCTGCTTTCGTAGGTATTATGCCCTTCGAGAATCAGAACGTTGACGTAACCACCCAGCTCGACGCAGGCATACGGTTTCTGCAAGTGCAGACCCACCGCAACCATTTTGGCCAACTGGCGCTCTGTCATACACACTGCATTATGGAAGACGCTGGTCTACTCTCAGCTTACCTCGCAACAGTAAGAGATTGGCTAGACTCACATCCCCATGATGTGGTGACATTGTTGCTGACAAACAACGATTTTGTCAATATGTCCGCATACGACGCCGCTTATACCGCTGCAGGCATGCAAAAGCATGTCTTCCATCCATCCAACATTACAACTTTCTGGATCTCGCCAACCTCATGGCCTACCCTTGGTGAGCTCATCGGCAACGGCACACGGCTAATCTCCTTCATGGACTACGGCGCCGACCCGGCACACGTTCCGTATATACTACCTGAATTCAGCTTCTTTTGGGAAACGCCGTTCGATGTCACGAGCTGGAGCGACTTCAATAGCTGTGACATCAATCGACCTGACGCCCTCCTGAAATCCTATAAAGCCACTACTTCCGCAGACCCCAGCTCACCGGCTTTCAAGACTGCACAACAGCAGCGTCAGCAGTTCATGTATATCGTGAACCACTTCCTCGACACGAAATTGTGGGGCGGTATCATGGTGCCTGATAGGAAAGATGTTGCGAAGACCAATGCGATGAGAGGGGAAGGGAGCGTAGGAGCTCAGGTACAGCTGTGTAGTGATGCCTGGGGTGAGAGACCGTGGGGCGTACTCGTGGATTACTTTGAAAAGGGACAGGTGGTAAAGTTGCAAAACCAGTTGAATGGGGTAGATTGAGACGGGCGACAAATTGTTGGATGAACACTGACGATTTCTGGAGATGTTCCTAGAAGGCGAAGGACCAGCCCACGGAGGCTTTGATCACAGTATCCTTTGATCGATGTGCCACGATAGAGAATTCGTAACGCAGATTGAAGTCAAAAGAAGCGTTGTAGCCCAACTATGGAGGGTAGGCGGAAATGCAACTAAAACTCAGGGGGCAAAGGTGTAGATTTCTAAGTGCTGCAACTACGAAAATGTTCCAAGTACGGACGATTCTGCACTAGACCGAATCCAGCCTAACATCGTCAGGGATCATCGCTAGATCGGCTTGGCGGCTCCGCGGCTTTTAGCAAGTCCTTGGTTTTATTTTCAGAACACACCCCTCAACTTTGGTCAAAATCACTCCAGGTTGATTCTATCGCAATCCTTGATCTGATATGTCAAAACTCGCATGTATAAACAAGACACTTTGCGCTCTACAGACTCACTTCGATGATCGATTCTGATCAAACATTGAAGAAGTCATTATGGCTGTAAGTTTCATGATTGTGAGTTCCAGCGAGTCAAAATCTACTGTGGTCCAAAACATGAAATCTTGACACTGAGACATTCTTGAAATCTGTATTAACTATATACGTCTGAAGCGCAAAGCTTGCTCTACTGTTATAATTTCGTTGACATTGAGAGGTCCAGAGTTGCAAAAATTGAACAAGTGATATTGTCAGCAAGTGGGGGCTCTGAATAGGCATCGTTCGCTTTATCATCACCTTACAATAACGAGCTCAAGTCGCCGCAGAGGAAAATGAAAAGGGATGGAATCACGTTGATCGTGACCAGCAATTCCATTTGCAAAGCTCAGATACCACGAACCCCTGCGCACACGAAAGTCGGGTCGCCGCCCCGCTTCTGGTGAGCGTCCCACAATGCGAAAAGCATCGATCTTGTTGCAAACGACCGAGGATGTCGCGGGCACGTACCGCTGCTTTTCATTATTTCCATCACCTATCCTTCCTTTAGTATATATATAGATCTAAGAGCTGGTTTAGACCGTCATAGCCTCCTAATCACGTCATTCACAGACTGTTGCAGATCTTGATTATCATTCATGGAGCTCGGTGCTTTAGGTACCACGATCTCCATTTACCTTCTTCTTGGGCACGATGTATAGTCATTTATTGAGAGGCTTTGGACTCTCCAGAGATGTAAGTGAAATTCAATTTTGCGTATAGTAGTAGACGCCTTTTCTTGGTAGCCTCCGTAAGGTGTGCCTTTTCTGAGTAACGAAACTTTCAGTCAAAGCACACGGAATAGATCGGAAGATACGGAGATCGAAAGCAGTAGCTGCAGCTCCCTTTTTGTCTTATCGATTTTGAGGATTACTTGATGCGGCAAGAACTCGATGGGCAAATCTGCGCATTTGCGGGAATTTCATTATATCTGAGCTCGGCTCCACGAGGGAATTTTGAGCCTTCAGTCACTCGCGATTGATTCCACAGCCATATTATATATATATTCCCAGATACAGTTCATAACAATCTCACATATATTTTCCATTACCAGCCACCTTTCGAGCAAGCCAACAGTCCATCAATTGTCTAAACGCTTACCATTCCTCATACTAATCCCAAGCTACAGAAGCAATACTCACCTACACCATGCATATCTTTCAAGTCATGACCGCCTTCGCCTTCGCTTGGACCATTGCCCGCTGTGATAAAAAGCCTTGGGTCCACCATCCAACTTCGACGCATCCACATATTAACCCTGCTCCGACTCTTTACCTCGGGAAACCTCAAGCCGGAACTGCCATCGACGTGTTGAACAATCACCACGACTGGAGCGAGTGCATCAACATGCACATCCGACGCCGCGACGTCAGTAAGTCGATCCCCCTTCCCCAGCTTTCACGAAACTCTCAAGCCACCCACCCATCTTCTGATCCCGCATCAAGTCCCCTCCACCATACTAACCCCCTCTCAGCAGACCAAACCCAGCTCTTCACCATCCCCGCTCAGCTCCCCGACACCATTCTCTCTACGCTCCAGTGCAACGCCGCCCCCGCAGGCAAATCCAACGACGTGCACTGCGGCAACGTCTTCAACGTCCTGACGACCTACTGCCGCGTGCACATCCTGGACTGGGACCGCTTCGAGGTCGGCAACCAGACCTTCCTGCACAGACACTACATGCGAGGGCTGCCAAACGCCTTGCATCTAGCATACATGCGGAGGAACCATCAAGACGACTTCAACGTCACGGTCACCAAGGTGGAAACACCCTGTAACGCTACCGAGAAAGCGTGGAAGAAACACACGCCGGATATGTTCGATCGGTGTTTTCAGAGTCTGTGGGGGACTTGGACGGGGTGTAAGTTCTCATCCCAACACTGACCTGTCAACACATCGCTGACAGGGATCTAGGCAACAACAACAAGGGCCGAGGCGGCTCTGTCATTGCCGGCTGCTACAACTATACGTTGTCGGTACTGGATCCTGGGTCCCACCTCGACCCCACCCGCGACGATCCCGATTCCTATTATGTTTGGCCCGGGCCTGGAAAGCCGCCTGGGACCCCTTGGGTCCATCATGTCACTTAATAGCTAAGAGCTCAATATACTAGCCCTGATAGACAGGGCATGGCCGATTTTGTTACCAGGCCTTCCCTCACTTATAATTCCCACAATCTCGACCATCTCATAATGTTGCAATGACCGGGACAAGCCACAGGTTCAGTAAGCCATCAGCCCTCGTTACACTAGATCTAGCCTAAACTCTTTCATCGCAACCTCATCCTAATATCCACGAACCCCCCTCATCTATTTTTCTTCATCATAGCCTCCACCCTTAACCCCCCCATCCATAGTCTCGACCCCTCACACCCTCTTCTCGCCATCCTATCTCCCACCCTTTCCTCTTTCCACCACTCTATCACCCCCCCCTTGAGTGCTGGTCTTTCAATGGTACACAGATCATGCTCCCTCCCCTAATTTCCTCACGGAACACCCATTCACCATCCCGAGAGGGAACCGCGAGTAAAATAGGAACAGTCCCCGGCGGAAGTATGGCTTGATGTGACGCGCACGAGACTCGCGTTGTGATCTTGGTTTTCGGCTCGATTAATAAGAGACGTTGGACGTGTAATAATTATGGTGGTGAAGAGGGTTTGGGGCTTGGAGATGATATCGCGCGTTATGCTAAGATGGTGTAGAGCTGTAGATTTGTTGGGGGATGAGTTGGTGGAGTGAGAAGCGAAGCTTCTACCTTAGACAGTGAACAAATTCAACGTTAACACGATAAATCAACGGGGACAGCCAACAACCCAGATTTATAGGCAAAGCGTCATTCAGTCCTTGTGGCAATTACGACACGACACTCTCCCCCAGCTCCCTCACAACATCCATCAACACCTTCTCCCCCTTATCCCCTTCCCACCGCGCAGTCCCTCTCCTCACCTCCTCTTCATCCTCCTTCCGGCTCTGCCATTCCAAAAGCAACGCTCTATCAGCCTCGAAAGATAGTCGCAGACTCATAGTCCCGAGCTTCCCATCCTTACCCTCTGTCGTTTGCGATATCGAGCCGATATACGGATTCACAACTTCCCATGCCTGGTCACTTGCATTTACCAGGGTCACGAGATCTAGAGTCAGGAGATGGGTGATGTGCTCCTCGAGATCTGTGAGCGTCGAGAATGGCATCGTTTCGGGAAGATTGGACATGTAGAAGTTGGAGACGCTGGTGGTCATGGTGGTGCGGAATTCGGTGCCAAGTGTTGGGGGAAAGAGGTTGGTGTGGACGTCGATGTTAAGGGAGGTTTGACGGGAGGGGAGTTTCATGTTGATGGAAGTACGTAGTGGCGAAGTAAGGGCGTTGAGGAGGCTGTCTGTTACGAGCGCCTCGTCCTTGCGGGTAAGGGAGAGGCTGGGGGGAATGTTGAGGGTTGTGGCTGTGTGATCGATGTCGAGGGGTAGACCTGCCTGCTTGAGGGTGGTTGTGAGGTTGGACAAACGGTCCCTGAGAGATCGGACGTCAGAGCGGTGACGGATGTTCTCGATGATGGGCTTCAGGATTGAGTAGATGGGCCTTGGGCGCTTGCTATCCGTTATAGGTGGCGGTGGCTGGGAGCGTTGATGGAGATTCTGTCGGTGAGCGTGGGAGAGCAGGATGCGGAGCGCTATCGCGATTGCATTAGCGATAGTGTTCTCATTTTGAGAAGCTCCAAGAAGGCCTTTTTCGTGATCGAGTAGATCTATTTCTAGGTGTTTGTCGGCCTCGTAGGGCACTTGTATGAAGTCGCCAATGCATCGTACGCCTTGATTGACAAGATTGCGCGCCTCGCGATGGAGCTCCGAGTGCAGCTCCTCGTCGAAGATGGCGTTTCTCGCCTGTAGTATCTGCTGCTCGATGGGCATGTTCTCGAGATCGTCCACGTTACCGTCTTCGTTCTTTGGTGGAGCAAATGCTGGATCGCAGCTGGAGCTGAGGACGTTGCCCTTCTGCACTATCTGGACTCGAAGAACCCGGTCGGAAGAACGTGGTCCCCTATCAAGACTCACGTCTCCATCTTGATCGCGTCTGAGGGCAGCTAGCCCGCGATCGCGAAAGTCGGCATAAGCTGGAAATCGTGAGCTTCCCACGGTTCACGGATTTGGGAAGCAAACGCACCTTCGCTGAAGCCATATTTCACACCTAGTGTATGCTTTTCTCTAGGCAAGCGGCACACTGACCACCCTTGCTCCTTGACAGCAAGAATTTTCTCCCAATAGTTAGTTTCCCGCTCCATCTCCCGCTCCAATCTCGTCGCTGACTTCAGCAGCGCGTCAGCTGCGGAGTCCAAAGACTGCAACTTCCACCCTATAGCGACCATGCTATCGGCATGCTTTTGCACCTCCGTTTTCGGGGGGACTTGCACTGTATCCGTGCCCAGTACTCCCAAAGGTAACGCATTCTTGATAAACGGATTGAGGGTCTGCTGCGATTGATGAGGCGCATGCTGAGATAGGAGAAGCGAAATGAAGTCTAGAGCTTGTGCGCTTTCGTTATGAGCTTGACTATAGTGTACGTCAGCCGGATTCGATTGGCATTAACTCCTTCGGGACCTCGTACGTAACCTGCCTAAGCATCTCTTCTCGAGCCAAAGCAAGCTGTTCTCGTCGCGATCTGTCCTCGTTGGCTTCTTCGTCATCACCGGAATCTTCCACCCTTTCAGCCTGTCCAGCTTCAAGGCCACGAATTTCCTCCTTCAGGCTCTCCTCGTTTACGTTGCGAAAGGAGCCTCGCTGCTCGTTGATGCGTGAGATAAGGAACGGCAGCGAGTGCTTATCAGGATCTGACTTCAGCGATGCTTGCAAGGAGAGCATCAAGTTATCCGTCATGGTCGCCGATGTTGACTCCATCCTACTGAAGGGCAGCGGACACGACCTTGCCTTTGCATTCACATTCCAGCTAATCTACACAGCTCACGTTGCAAGGGCTCTGGTTGGGGGACTCCCAGCGTCGATCTGCATCGCAGTCCGGCCATTTTGGACCAAGCTCTGGGCTTCGCATCACTTTACATCTGGGACGCCAGGTGTGGACTCGACGCGTCGACGACCTGTAATCCGTAGGCTTACTATGATTGGAGCAACAGACACGGACCGAGAGCTTGGGCCATGCAGCGCGGAAGGGTTCCGAGCAGATTCGCCGAGCCGGAGATCTACCGTCGGCCCGCTCAACGCCTGTTGAAGGGCCGATAAGATACATTGTACTTATGCTTTTTCCTGGACCACTCTCTGTATCCATACCTTCAATGTTCTCTTGACCCTTCCACGTTATTCTTAGTGCCTGTCAAGATGGCACCGGTCAATGGCGTCCCTCCGCCTCTACCGGGCAAGAAACGACGTATTGGCGTGATGACGAGTGGTGGTGATGCCCCGGGTATGAATGGAGCGGTGCGGGCTGTTGTACGGATGTCGCTCGCCAAGGGCTGCGAAGCCTATGGAATCTACGAAGGCTATGACGGATTGGTAAAAGGTGGAGATCAGTTGATAAGGCAGATGTTTTGGAGTGATGTCCGTGGCTGGCTGTCTGAGGGAGGCACACTCATTGGGACTGCCCGCTGTGCCGAATTCAAAGAACGATCTGGGCGGTTACGAGCCGCTAAGAACCTCATCACGACAGGAATTGATGCTCTGGTTATCTGTGGTGGTGACGGAAGCTTGACTGGCGCAAATATACTTCGTGACGAATGGCAAGGGCTTCTCAAAGAGCTGGTACAGACCGACGAGTTGACACAAGAGCAAGTACAACCGTTCCGGCATCTGAATATCGTCGGCATGGTTGGGTCGATAGACAATGACATGTCGATGACCGATGCCACGATTGGCTGCTACTCCTCGCTAGGACGAATATGCGAGGCGGTGGATTACATCGATGCCACAGCATCTTCGCATCAGCGAGCTTTCGTAATTGAGGTGATGGGAAGGCATTGCGGCTGGCTTGCACTTATGGCAGGAGTCAGTACTGGGGCGGACTTTGTCTTCCTCCCAGAGACACCACCAGGGGAGAATTGGGAATCCCAGATGTGCGGCATAATCTCGAAGGTGAGACCATCTTAGAATGCCTCCAGACATGCTAACACCGATCAGCACCGAAAGCTCGGAAAGCGAAAGACCATCGTCATCGTGGCAGAAGGCGCCCACGATGTAGCCCTACACAAGATCACCCCAGAAAGGGTCAAGGACCTCCTCTCAAATCAGCTGAAACTAGATACTCGGATAACGACCCTCGGCCATGTTCAAAGAGGCGGAAATGCTTGCGCTTATGATCGAATACTGTCGACGTTGCAGGGTGTTGAAGCAGTTAATGCAGTTCTCGAAGCAACGCCTGATACTCCTACCCCCGTCATCTCCGTTATCGAGAACAAGATCGTTCGACAGAACCTTATGGAAGCTGTGAAGGCAACTCAAGAGGTAGCTAAAGCGATCGAAAGGCGTGACTTTGACCGTGCTATGCAGTTACGGGGCGCCGAATTCGCTGAGTACCACCACGCATACATGACTACAACAGCTACGGATCAGCCTGAGCTACACCTTCCACAAGACAAGGTAGGTACAAGTATGATATTGTTTACAGGCGATCATGTTGACAGCCCATAGCGTATGCGAATAGCTATCGTCCACGTTGGTGCACCCGCTGGTGGCATGAACTCGGCGACTCGAGCAGCTGTGGCGTACTGTCTAGCAAGAGGCCATACGCCAATAGCAATACACAATGGATTCCCTGGCTTGTGTCGGCATCACGATGACGAGCCCGTTGGATCGGTAAGAGAGCTAAATTGGCTTGACGTTGAAGGCTGGTCCAGCAAAGGCGGATCCGAGATTGGAACGAACCGGGGCCTCCCTGAAGACTCGTTCCGGGGCTCGCCCGAACAAGACATTGAACAAGTAGCAAAATGCTTTGAGCTATACAAGCTTGACGCGCTATTTATTGTTGGCGGCTTCGAAGCTTTCACCGCTCTCAGCCAACTACGAAGAGCTCGAGTCCAATTTTCGGCTTTCAGAATACCAATGGCTCTTCTGCCAGCAACGATAAGCAATAACGTCCCAGGAACAGAATATTCGGTGGGTAGCGACACGTGTCTGAATGCGCTGGTGGGCTACTGCGATGCTATCCGACAATCAGCATCAGCTTCTCGCCGCCGCGTATTCGTTGTTGAGACACAAGGTGGGAAATCGGGATACGTTGCAACTCTAGGAGGATTAGCTATTGGCGCTCTCGCTGTTTACACACCAGAGGAGGGAATCGGTATCCGCATGCTTGCAAGAGACATCGAACATCTACGTAAGAACTTCGCAACCGATCGAGGGCAGAATCGGGCCGGAAAGCTCATACTACGGAACGAGCATGCTTCGAAAGTCTACACAACCGAGGTGATCGCGGACATGATCGCCGAAGAGGCCAAAGGACGATTCGAATCACGGTCGGCGATTCCAGGGCACGTTCAACAGGGAGGCACCCCCTCACCAATGGACCGGGTCCGCGCCGTACGATTAGCCGTTAAATGTATCCAGCATCTTGAGATGTAAGTCACACTTCCCGAGCATTCACTGCCACTCTTGGGTTTACCTTACCGAGAGCTCTGAGACACGACTGAGTGCTTCTTCTGCTCCTATGACATGCCAACTAGATGCATTCAAACCCCTCAAGGACGTAACGCTGACTGCATGGATGTGCAGGTATGCTGGTATGCCAGGTGACGAGTTGGCAGAAGATAAGATGAGCATGTCAGTTGTCGGAATCAAGGGCGCTAAGCTTGTGTAAGTGAGATCTTGACCTACTGATTGGAAGACGGAACGCTGACTTTGCAAATCTAAAGGTTCGGCGCTATGAAAGAGCTGGAAGAAAAAGAGACCGACTGGAAAGCCCGGAGACCAAAGAACGAGACCTGGCTGGCGTTGAAGCCGATAGTGGATACGCTGAGTGGCCGTCCTAAGCCGGAGGACTGCTGCGAGACATGTGGGAAAGCCAAGTAGATGACAATTTGGCGTTTTGGCGTTACCACTCAACGATACCCACTGCCCCTGCGCCTTTCCACGTATATAGATTATAGAGACTACGAGACAATATAAATACCCGAAAAATGTATTTTTAGCTACATTGACCCCATGAACCTGCATTAATTCAATTGACTATGCCTTTTGATACATTAGATATGATTGGCTAGCGAGCGCTCTGACTTGCGGGAAAGAAAACGCAACCACGGATTGCCGGACTACTGTAACC
>JAABUJ010007583.1_pt1 | contig 10083 bp, 10 predicted proteins | sample 5559131 | NCBI WGS metagenome assembly JAABUJ01 (sample SAMN10711875, study PRJNA513366) | rock metagenome | isolation source: Antarctica rocks | place: Antarctica: Victoria Land, Mt New Zealand nord | collected 2016-01-07
CGGCCACCCCGTCAGCTACTTCGGCCTGTTCACCGTGCCGGGGCTGCCGAAAGACGAGCCCGTCGCGCATGCGGCGCTCGCCGTCCATCTCGCCACCCAGTGGGCCGTCTATGGCCTGGTCGCGCTGCACCTGGCTGCGACCGCGTGGCACGTCGTGGTCCGCCACGACGGCGCGCTGGGCCGCATGCTGCCCGCCCAGGACGAGCAGGCATGAGGTCCGACCCAACGCAAGCAACCCGAAGCCCACCTGCAGGCGCGAGGCCGTGATCAGCTCTGACAGCGTCGCAAGGGCGGAAAGCACGCGCCCTCGAAACGTCACCGACGCGGTACGCCGGCTGGCCTTGGCCTTGGCACTGGCGGGCATGCCGCTTGCGGCATCCCAGCCGTCGTTCGGCCAGCCGGCGGCACCGCACGGCGGCACCCTGTATTCGATCGCACTGGTGGACGTCCTGCCGAGCGAGGCCGAGCGAGGTGCCGCGTTGCTCACCCGTTATGCAGACGAAACCCGGGCGGAACCGGGACTGGTGCGCCTGGATCTCGTGCGCCAGCCGGAGCCGCTCGCGAACCACTTCGCGCTGCTCGCAGTCCGGCGGAGCGCCAGTGACCGGAGCGCCCACCTGGAGCATGGCTTCGTGCGGAGGTTCCGGGAGGACCTGCACCCGTTGCTTGCAAGCCCGCTCGACGACCGCGTCTACACAGCGGCCGAGCGATGACGCGCACGGTCCGGCAGGCGTGTTCCGGAAGCGCCGGGCGCGTGGCAGGCACCGCGCGAGCGTCTCGGCCCCGACCCACGCACGCGGGAGGCACGGCACCACCCCCGCCCGCCTCCATGCAGGCGAGGCAAGCCGCGACCGTGCCTACCCCCGGCATCGCCAGCATCGCGGAAGCCGCACGAGGAGACCAAACATGACGGGTTCGAACGGGCCATCACCGCGCGGCCTGATCGCCGTGGACAAGATCGGCGGCGTGGTGCTGTTCCTGGACCCGGTCACCTATGAGACCGTCAAGGTGCTGGACGGCTTCCCGCCCCGCCCGCACGAGCTCGTGCTGTCCCCCGACCGCACGCTGGCCTACGTGCCAATCTACGGCGACGGCATCCACGGCAAGAACCCGCATCCCGGCCACCTAATCGCCGTCATAGACCTCTCGCAGCAGGCGCATGTCGGCGACATCGACGTCGCTCCCCTGCTCGCGCCGCACGGGTCGGAGTTCGGCGCCGACGGCCTGCTCTACACGGTGTGCGAGAATAGCGGCGTCGTTGCAGTCATCGATGCCGCTGCACGCCGGGTGCTGGCCACCATTCCGGTCGGCTCGACCAACTCGCACCGCATCGCGCTCGCCCCGGGTTCCATCCGGCTCTACACCGAGAACGAGAAGGACCCGACCGCCTCCGTGCTGGACCTGGTGACGCGGCAGAGGGTGGCCGAGATCGCCATGCCGAACGGCTCCTCCGGCCTGGCCATCTCCCCCGACGGCCGCACCCTGCTGCTGGTTGACGCCAAGGAACCCGAGCTTGCCGTCGTGGACACCGCGACCGACCGGATCACCCGCCGCATCCGGCTCGACGGGCACGACAAGCCCGCTCAGATTGCGCGCTGGAGCCCGGACGGGCGCCATGTGGTCGTCACCAGCTACGAGGCGCCGCTCGCCACCCTGCTGGATCCGGCGCTGGAACAGCAGCGGCTGCTGCATCTGGGCAAGGGTCCGATGAACATGGGCTTCCACCCCGATGGCCGCACGGTCCTGATCGCCAACCATGACGAGGGCACGCTGGCCGTCGTGGACATGGACCGGGCCGAGGTGCTGCGCACGGTGGCGTGCGGCAAGGGCGTCGAAACGCTGTCGTTCTTCTAGGGGCACGCACGATGGATATGACCCTGACCCGGCGCGTCGCCCTTCTCGCCGCCGCGGCCGAACTCTCCGTCACGGCGGCGCCGGCGCATTCGCAGCAGCCGACCCCGGGCACAACCGGCCAGGCGCGAGAAGCCGACCACACCATCCCCGGATTTGTCTTCCGCGAAGGCGGCCGCATGGACACGAGGCTGCACTACCGCACCCTGGGCGAGCCGCGCCGGAGGGCGGACGGGCAGGTGATGAACGCCGCGCTGCTGCTGCACGGCACGACCGGGACGGGCGCGCAGTTCCTACAGCCCTCGATGGCCGACCACCTCTTCGGGCCGGGCCAGCCGCTCGACACGGCACGATGGTTCGTCGTCATGCCGGATGCCATCGGCGCGGGCGGCTCGTTCAAGCCGTCCGACGGGCTGCGCAGCCGCTTCCCGCGCTTCGGCTACCTGGACCAGGTCGAGGCGCAGCGGCGCCTGGTCGCGGACGCGCTCGGCATCGCGCACCTCCGCCTCGTGCTCGGCACCTCGATGGGCGGCATGCAGGCGTGGCTGTGGGCCGGGCTGCATCCCGGCATGATGGACGCCGTCGTGCCAGTCGCCTGCCAGCCCGCGCCGGTCAGCGGCCGCAACATGATGTGGCGCGAGCTGATCTTGCAAGCCATCGCTAGCGACCCGGGATTCCACGGTGGCGGCTACGACGTCCAGCCCACGCTGTGGGCCGGCATCTGGCCGCTGTTCCGCATCCAGACCTCCAACGCCACCGCCCTGGAGAAGGCCGCGCCGACCCGCGCCGCGGCCGAGCGGCTCTCGGCGCAGCTTGTGGCCGAAGGGCGCGGGCGGGATGCCAACGACACGCACTACGTGTTCGACAGTTCGCGCGACTACGATCCCGGGCCGCTGCTGTCCGCCATCACCGCGCGCCTGCATGCGGTCAACTTCGCCGACGACCTGCTCAACCCGGCGGAGCTGGGCGTCCTGGAACGCGCGATGCCGGCCGTCCGGCATGGGACCTTCACGGTCCTGCCCCCGTCACCGGAGACGCAAGGGCACCAGACGCTGGCTCAGGCCGGGGTGTGGTCCGCGGAGCTGGTTGCTGCGATGCAGGGCTTGAACCCATGACGCCGCCCCGTGCGCGGCGGTGAGCGCCCTCCCGCTCGCCTGGGGGTTCGTCCTGGGCGGCGTCCTTGTGTTGCAGCTGGCGAACAACGCCCTGCTTGGCCGGCAGCTCGGCAGCGCCCTCTTATCGGCGCTGTGCAGCTTCGGTATCGGCACGCTGGTGCTGGCGACGGCTGTCGCCGTCACCAGGCCGCCGCTGCCCCAAGCCGAGGCCGTGCGGATCGTGTCCGTCTGGGCCTGGCCCGCTGGCGGTCTGCTTGGGGCGATCTACTTCAGCAGCACGGTGCTACTGGCGCCGCGGCTCGGCACAGCGGCGCTGCTAGCCCTGATCATCGCCGGGCAGGTACTGGCCGCGGCGGCCGTGGACCACTACGGCCTGTTCGGCTTCGAGGTCCGCAGCTTCGGGCTGCACCGCGCGGCGGCGTGCCTGCTCATGCTGGGCGGCGCATGGCTGTTCACCCGGTGATCCGCAGCAGGGCTGTCCGGTGCGGGACTGCCGTTGTTGGGAGCGCCGTTGCCGTGCTCGCGCATCCCGCCGTGGCGCAGGTCGTGCGCGAGCCGCCCGTCGCCTACCGGGAGCTGCGCTTCGAGGACACGGCCCTGCCCTCGGGCGACTGGGCCGACCGCCTCAAGCGCATCTCGCTCGGCCCTGATGCTTGGGTTAGCTTCGGCGGGGAGCTGCGGGAACGCTACGACTATTATGCCGCTCCCCGATTCGGCCTCACGCCCCAGCGGCGCGACGCGGCGCTGCTGTCCCGGCTGCTGCTGCAGGCCGATGTGCGGGCGTCGGACACCGTGCGCGCCTTCGTCCAGTTCGGAACCGAGGCGCAGTCCGGCCGGCGCGGCCCGGCGTTGCCGACCGACGTGAACCGCCTCGACCTGGCCCAGGCCTTCCTCGACCTGTCAGCGGACGCCGGACCCGGCCGCCTCACCCTGCGGTCGGGACGCCAGGAGCTGGCCTTCGGGGCCGAGCGGCTGATCTCCGTGCGCGAAAGCCCCAACATACGCCAGAGCTTCGACGGCGGGCGTGCCACCTACCGGGCCGGGCCGCTGACCCTTGACCTGTTCGGGGTCAAGCCGGTGCAGAACCGGCGGGACGTGTTCGACGACACCCCGGTCGGCGGACAGTGGCTCTGGGGGCTGTATGGCACCGCCCCGTTGCCGGCGCTGCCGCAGGCGAGCCTGGACGCCTACTACATCGGCCGTTCCCGCCAGGGCGCCGCCTACGCGCGCGGGACGGCGCAGGACGTGCGCCACACGCTCGGGTTGCGGCTGTGGCGCAAGCAGGGTCCGCTCGACTACGACGTGGAAGCCTCGTTCCAGGCCGGCAGCTTCGGGCCGGCTCCGGTGCGCGCCTGGGCGTTCGGCTCGGATACCGGCTACACCCTGGCGGCGCTGCCCCTCAAGCCGCGCCTCGGCCTCAAGCTGGACGCCGCCAGCGGCGACGGCGGCGGCCGGACGCTCGGCACCTTCGATCCGCTATTCCCCAAGTACGCCTACTTCACCGAAGCGCAGCTCACCGAGTTCATGAACGTGGTCTCGGTGTTCCCGTCCCTGACCCTCGCCGTCACCGACCGCCTTGCGGTAACGGCCGGAGTGGACCTGCTGTGGCGGCAGAGCACGCGGGATGCCGTCTACTTCCCGCCCCTCACGCCGCTGCTGGGCACCGCAGGCCGCGGCGGCCACCGGGTCGGCACCCAGACCAACCTGCAAGCGGAGTGGCTGCTGGGCGAGCATCTCGACCTGAACGCCGTGTGGGTCCACGCCGTCGCCGGGCCGGCGCTGCGCGCAGCCGGTGGACGCAACACGGAGTACTTGGGCGCATGGGCCAGCTTCCGGTTCTGATGGGCAGGCGATCCCTGCTCGGTGTGGGCGCGCTCCTGGCAGGCGTGGGCCTTGGGCAAACCGTGGAGGCTGCCGTGACCGAGGCTGACCTGAAGCGCTACCAGTGGCACCGCCGCGTGCTGCTCGTGTTCGCCTCCCGGGCGGACGACCCGTTGCTCATCCAGCAACGGGCCATCCTGCAGGACACAAGCTCCATGGCGGGCGAGCGCGACCTCGTGCTGGTCGAAGCCGTGGGCCACGACGCCGCAGCCGCGGGCCTGCGCCGCCGCTTCGGCGCCGGACCGGAGGGGTTCCGCGCCGTGCTGATCGGCTTGGACGGCGGGGCGAAGCTGGCCTCGTCGGACCCTATCCCGGCCGAGCGGCTGGCCGAGGTGATCGACGCCATGCCGATGCGGCGGGCTGGGCCGGCAACGCAGGGGACGAGCAAACCGGTGCCAGAAAAAGGCGAGTGAGGCGGCGCATCCTCGCCCTTGAGGTCGCTGCAGCGGCGTGGACAGTTTGCCCCGCGCGCGAGTGCTCAGGTCGAAAGCCCCCGGACAGCCCACGGACCATCCCCGGTGTCCGTGGCCGCAGGTGAGAAAGGTTAGGATCGGGCCGAGACATACCGTGAACCGTGGACAGAAGCGGGGACGAGTTGATGGACGTTACGACAACGATATAATGGTGTGCGCTCGGCCATCTTAGGTGGTTCTGCGTCGGTTGCCATGCCGACAACACGACGGGCAACCGGGATGGGATACCGGGTTACGCCCCCATCGGTCCGTTTGATGGAATGTAAAACGGGCAGGAGAGTGGGTTACCGCCCGACCATCAACCACCTTGAGCGGGAGCTTCCTCGGCCAACGCACGCTGCACGCCAGCGTCGGCATCCAGCCGTGTCTTAAACACGGCCAACGCCGGATAGGATGCCAGCGGCTTGGGTGTGCGGTCCTTCCAGCGGCACATGACATACAGGTACGCATCGGCCACCGTGCGGCGGCCGAACAGCAGCCATTGCCGGTCCTGCATTGCCTGGTCCAGGCGCGCATACTGCTGGTCGAGCTGGACGAACGCCGCCTGCCGTGCGTCGTCCTGGTTCTCCTCCCTGGTGACATAGCGGCCAGGCACGAACACCGGCGCCCACGCCTTGTGGACGTCGCTCACCAAGTCGGCCAGAGCTTCATTCAACCGCGCACGCTCCAGCACGCTGCCGGGTGCGGACCCGAGCTGGGCCTCCGGAGAGCTGTCCGCGATATACTGCAGCACGGCGAGCGACTCCGTCAGGACGGTCCCGTCATCAAGCAATAGCGCCGGCACAGCACCTTTCGAGTTCACCTGCCGGTAGGCGGCCCCGCCTGCCTCATCGTGGGATAATGCCGCAATGTCGTAGGGTGCCCCAGCCCAGATGAGGGCGATGTGCGACGCGAGCGAGCACGCGCCGGACATGGTGTACAGCTTCATGACAATGCTCCTTAAGGTGGGCTGATGCTCCGCACTACGCAGTAGGCATTGGCGTGTGGGCCGCCGCTCGGCCCCACGGCCCGGATGGCCGTGCCCAGGCTCTCGCCCTCGGGGTCGGCCGTGAAGGCGTGGAAGTCGGCTTTGGTGCGCCATTGCGCGTAATTGAGGACGTGCTTGCCGTCCAAGCTGGCGTGGAAGGTGGAGGACACGAACCCCGGCCGGTGCCGCACCCAGCGCTCGACCTCGGCCACAATGGCGGCGATCAACGCTTGCTGCTTCGCCGGGTCCACCTCGAACTGGACCACCTGCGTGAAGGTGTCATCCTCGGCAATGATCGGCATGGCGCCTCTCCGTCCCAGATTGATGCGGACCCGCATACCGCCGCCAAGGGTCAGAACGCCCGGACACGGGGCGTCTCCGGCCGCAGCCGATTCACAGCAGCCATCCCGAACCGCCGCCACGCGAGGCCGATGGCGGCGAGCGACAGCAGCGCGGTAGCCTCGTGGTCCAGCTCGGCAACCAGGTTGGGCGTGTGAAGGCCCAAAAGCGGCCAGGGCAGCCACCAGCCGCCGTAGTAGCAGACGCCGGCCATCGCCATCGCCACCCACATCGGGCGCGAGCGCCGGGCCGGCGGCTGGAACATGGCCCACAGCATGACGAGGAGGGCGCCCAGCGTCAGCGTGAACTCCCGGAAGGCGTGATAGTTGGTGTGCGTCGGCCCGTAGCGCAGCGCCGGCGCCTGGAAGGTCGGGTCCCAGGAGAACGACAGGGTTTCCCACAGGCTCGGCAGGCCTACCAGGATGCCGAGCACGAGCAGGACGCGAGGGAGGGCGATGCCGCTCACCGGCTGGCACTGGGGGGCGTTGAAAGCACCAGGGCCGGCGTGATCGGCACCTGGCGGATACGCCGCCCTGTGGCATGCCAGACCGCGTTGGCCACCGCACCCGCGAAGCCCACCAGGCCGAGCTCGGCCACGCCCTTGGCGCCCAACTCGTTCACCAACTCGTCCCGTTCCTCGACAAAGCCGATGTCGAGCGCCTCCGGCACGTCTGGCCCGCCCGCGATGTGGTAGTCGGTCGGGCTGGCGCTCACCTGCCGCCCCAGCGCCGGGTCCCACACAACCGCCTCGTGCAGCGCCATGCCGATGCCGAATACGATGCTGCCCAGCGCCTGGCTGCGTGCGCCGGTGGGGTTCAGGATGCGCCCGGCTGCTAGGCGCGAGGTGACGCGTCTTACCCGAACTTCGCCCCGGGCCGGGCGCACCCGCACCTCCACGAAGTGCGCGCAGAACGCATACATGGCGGCCGTCTTGGTCTTGGGCTGTCGGATGGCGTTGATGCCCGACGCCATGGTGGCGAAGGCCGCGTCGTCCAGCTCCGGCGGTCCGGCCCGCTCCTCGCTCGTCATCTGGGCGACCCCGGCCGCCCGCAGCACGTCAGCGAGCGGCGCTGCCTCGTTGCGGCCCGGTGCGGCCAGCGCCAGCACCCGGTGGCGCAACGCCCGCGCCGCCGCCTGCACGGCAGGCCCGATAGTGGCGGCCGTGCGCGACGCGCCATGCACGGGCGCCGCGGGCAGGTCCGTGTCACCCAGCAGCACCGTGACTTGGTCCACCTCCAGCCCAAGCTCCTCGGCGGCCACCATCGCCATCAGCGTGGCGGTGCCCGAGCCGATCTCGTGCGTGGCGCAGGCGACCTCCGCCGTGCCGTCCAAATGCAACGTGGCGCGCACCGCGGCCTGGCTGCGGTAGCTGCCGTAGCAGCCCACGGCCATGCCCCATCCGATCAGGGCGTCGCCGTCGCGCAAGGTGCCCGGCTGCAGGGGGCGCCGGTCCCACCCGAACGCCGCCGCACCCTCGTCGTAGCAGGCGCCCAGGCCGCAACTGGACCACGGCAGCCCGTCCGGATGCGCCCCGGGCAGGTTGCGCCGCCGCAGCGCCAGTGGGTCCATGCCGAGCGCCTCGGCCAGTTCGTCCATCGCGCCCTCCAGCGCAAAGGAGCCGAAGCTCTCTGCCGGCGCCCGCATGTTGGTGGGCGTGCTGCTGTTCACTGACAGCATCCGGTGCCGGGTCTCCAGGTTGGGGGTGGCGTATAGCACCTCGCTCACCTCCCCGGCCGGGCGGATGAAGCTGTCCATCACTGACGTCTGCTCGATGGCGTGGTGGCGGATCGCAGTCAGGGTGCCGTCCCGGAGTGCGCCCAACGTGAGCACCTGGCGCACCTGGGGGCGGTTGCCGAATGACGTATGCGTCTGGCTGCGCGGCTGGACGATGCGGACCGGAATACCAAGCTGCCGGGCTGCAACGGCGGCGAGGATGGTGTGCGGCCAGGTGAAGCACTTGGAACCGAAGCCGCCGCCGGTGAATGGGCAGAGCACCCGCACCTTGTCGAGCGCGAGGCCAAGCGCGTCGGCCACCGTCCGCCGTGCTCCCAGCACCCACTGCGTGCTGTCGTGCAGCAGCAGGGTGCCCGTATCCGCATCCCACTCGGCGACGGTGGCGGCCAATTCCAGCGCGTTGTGGATGTGCGACGGTGTCTCCCACGTGCCCTCGACCGTGACACCCGCCTCGGCCAGGCCCTGCGCCACGTCGCCCCGGGTCGCATCGGTGATCTTGCGCAGTGGCTCGGGCAGCTCGTCGCCCCTTTCGCCTGCCTCCATCAGCGCGGCCATGGTCCGCGGCGGTTCGGCCGCGCACGTCACACGCACCAGCCCGGCGGCATGGGCCGCGATCTCCGGCGTGCGCGCGATGACCAGGGCTACGGTTTGGCCGGCGTAGGCGACCCGGTCGTCCTGCAGCGGCATGCGCCCCTCCCCAGCCGGGCCGAACGGGAAGATTTTCACCGGTGCCAGACGCGGCACGTTGCGGTGGTCGAGTACGGCCAGCACGCCGTCGAGCGCCAGCGCCGCCCCGACGTCCAGCGAGGTGACGCGCCCGGCGGCGACGGTGGACGGGACGATGACCGCGTGGCGCAGGCCGGGCAGCGTCCGCTCGGCGGCATAGCGGGCGGCGCCGGTCACCTTGGCCCGGCCCTCGATCCGCGGCGTGGGCTGGCCGATGCGTGCGCTCATGCGGCGGCTCCCGCGGCAGCGGACAGCGCCGTTGCCGGACAGCGGCCGGGCCTCGGACAGGGCCGCGTCTGCCGCAGTCGCAAAGCTTGGTAGTCCGGCGGCGCTGCCGGCCAACGCCGCCTCGGCCTCGTGCGAGCGCCAGGGCCGGTGCGCGACCCCGCCCAGCGCAACGCGGGACGACACGACGAGCCCGTCCCGAACCTCAAGCGCCACGGCGGCCGAGGCCAGGGCAAAGCCGCCCGCCGGAGACTTGGCATAGGCCGACCCGACCGCACGCGGGCCGGACGGCACCTCTATGGCCACGATCAGCTCGCCTTCCTCCAGCACGGTGTCGGCGCGCGGGTCGTCCCCGGGACCGCGGTGCAGCGTCTCGACGGGCAGCGTGCGGCGGTCGGTGACCACGCGCACATCAAGCGCCAGCAGCGCCACGGCGAGGTCGCTCGGATGGACGGCGACGCACCCCTCGGTCCATCCTAGCAGCGCATGGTCAGCGTTGACGCCGTGCAATGCGGCGCAGCCCGTGCCCGGCGTGCGCTTGTTGCATGCGGCAAAGGAGGGATCGCGGAAGTAGAAGCATCGGGTGCGCTGCAACAGGTTGCCCGCGAGGCTCGCCATGTTGCGGAGCTGCGGCGTGGCCCCCGCCAGCAGGCTACGGGGTTCGCATAAGTGCGGAACGACTTTCTCTTGGACCTGAGCTGTGATCCTGTCGCCCTGAGCATTGGCAAGAGGTCGGCTTCATGGTGCAGGAAGATCTTGGTGGGTTCGGTGA
>JAABUJ010007587.1_pt1 | contig 10082 bp, 9 predicted proteins | sample 5559131 | NCBI WGS metagenome assembly JAABUJ01 (sample SAMN10711875, study PRJNA513366) | rock metagenome | isolation source: Antarctica rocks | place: Antarctica: Victoria Land, Mt New Zealand nord | collected 2016-01-07
GCCATGGCCACCGCCGCGCGAGAGGCCGGCCGCACTCTGGCGCATCTCGCGGGGCCGGCGCGCGACGCCGCGCTGCTGCGGGTCGCGGGCAGCCTGCGCGCCTGCGCCACGGCGATCCTGGGCGCCAATGCCGCCGACCTCGCCCGCTTCGAGGGCAGTGCCGCGCTGCGCGACCGGCTGACGCTGACGCCGTCGCGGGTGGAGGCGATGGCGGCGGGCATGGAGCAGGTCGCGGCGCTGCCGGACCCGCTCGACCGCACGCTGGCGGCGTGGACCCGGCCGAACGGGCTGCGGATGCGCCGGGTGGCGGTGCCGATCGGAGTGATCGGCATGATCTACGAGAGCCGGCCCAACGTGGGGGCGGACGCGGCGGCGCTGTGCCTGAAGTCGGGCAACACGGTGATCCTGCGCGGCGGCTCCGACAGCTTCGCCAGCGCCGGCGCGATCCAGGCGGCGGTGCGGGCGGGGCTGCGCGAGGCGGGCGTGCCGGAGGCGGCGGTGCAGCAGGCGCCGACGGCGGAGCGTGGCTTCGTCGCGGCGATGCTGGCGGCGGCGGGGCAGATCGACCTGATCATCCCGCGCGGCGGGCGGGGGCTGGTGGAGCGGGTGCAGCGCGAGGCCAGGGTGCCGGTGCTCTCCCACGCCGAGGGGCTGTGCCACACCTTCGTGCACGCGCACGCCGACCCGGAGATGGCGGTGCGCGTCGTGGCCGACGCCAAGATGCGGCGGACCGGCATCTGCGGGGCCACCGAGACGCTGCTGGTTGACGCGGCGGCGGTGGCGGCGCTGCTGCCACCGATCGTGGCGCGGCTGCGGGCGCTGGGGTGCGGGTTTCGGGCGGATGAGCGCGCGCGCGCGGTGCTGCCGGAGCTGGATGCGGCGGGGCCGGAGGATTTCGACACGGAATGGCTCGACGCCGTGCTGTCGGTGGCGGTGGTGGACGGGGTGGAGGGGGCGCTCGCGCACATCGCGCGGCACGGCAGCGAGCATACGGAGGCGATCATCACCGCAGACGAGACGGCGGCGCGGCGGTTTCTGGAGGGCAGCGACAGCGCGGTGACGCTGTGGAACGCCTCGACGCAGTTCTGCGATGGCGGCGAGTTCGGCTTCGGGGCGGAGATCGGCATCGCGACCGGGCGGCTGCACGCGCGTGGTCCGGTGGGTGTGGAGCAGCTCACCACGTTCCGCTACCTGGTGGAGGGCGACGGGCAGGTGCGTGGCTAGGGATCGGGGGGCGGGCCGCAGGATGTCGCTTCGGGGCCGCAGGGTCGGGCTGCTGGGCGGGTCGTTCAACCCGGCGCACGCGGGGCATCGCCATGTCGCAGAGCTGGCGCGGCGGCGGCTGCGGCTCGACCAGGTGTGGCTGATGGTCTCGCCCGGCAATCCGCTGAAGCCGCGGCGCGGGATGGCGGCGTTCGCCAGCCGGCTGGCCTCGGCGGCCTTGGTCGCGGACGGCAGGCGGGTGGTCGCGACCGGGATCGAGCGGCGGCTCGGCACGTCCTACACCCTGGACACGCTGCGGGCGCTGCGGCGGCGTTTTCCCGGCACGCGGTTCGTCTGGCTGATGGGCGCCGACATCCTGGCCGAGCTGCCGCGCTGGCGGCGGTGGACGGAGGTGGTGCGCGTCGTTCCGTTTGCGGTGCTGCCGCGGCCTACCTACACTCGGCGCGCGCTTGCGGGGCGTGCGGCGCGTCGGCTGCGGGCGTATCGCATTCCCGCGCGGGCGGCGGCAACGCTGGCCGATCGCGGGCCGCCGGCCTGGGTGTTTCTGCCGGCGCGCGAGAGCGGCTGCTCGGCCACCGCGCTGCGCGGGTCGAGCTGCATCGCGTGGGACGTTTGACGTGGGGCGTTTGACTCGGGGCGGGGGCAGGCGTTTCTGCCGCGAACGCGCCCGCTGCCTCGGGCGGCCGCGCTGGCTGCCTGGCGGGTGCCGGCGCGTTGATTTCCGGTCCCGACCGGCGATGCCTGGACCATGATCGGCCGACCCGCATCGGCCTGTGCTGCACGGAGAGAGACGATCGCCAGAAAGCCACCTGCCGAGTCCGCCAGCAAGGCCGCCCGGGGTGCTACGGGAGAGCCGCCCAAGCGCCGCTCGCCCAAGCCGCCCGCCGTGCTCTCGGAGGCGGCCAAGGCGCTCGGCACGCCGCGCAAGAAGGCCGCCGCCGCCGGACCGCGCCCGCAGGCCACGCCGTCCGAGCCGCGCGAGGCGCCGGCCGAGCCCTCGCAGCTCGACCGGGTGCAGGCGGTGATCGTGGAGAGCCTGGAGGCCGACAAGGGCGAGGATATCGTCACCCTTGACCTCGCCGGGCGGGCCAGCTTCGCCGACCGCATGATCATCGCCACCGGCCTCGCCGACCGCCAGATCACCGCGATGGCGACGCACCTGGAGGAATCGCTGCATAAGGCCGGGGTCAAGCGGGTGCTGATCGAGGGCGCGGGCGGCTCGGACTGGGTGCTGATCGACGCGGGCGACATCATCGTGCACCTGTTCAAGCCGGAGGCGCGGACGTTGTACGCGCTGGAGCGGATGTGGGGCGCGGAGCTGGACGAGGGTGAGCCGGTTCTTGTCACGCCATCGGCGGAGTCCGCCTGAGCTGAACGAAGACGGCGGAGCGACAGGTCCGGGCGCGAGTCCATGCGCCTGATTGCGGTGGGTCGGATGCGGGCGGGACCGGAAGCCGAGCTGTTCGCGCGCTATGCGGTGCGGCTGCGCCCGGCGCTGGCGGTGACGGAGCTGGCCGAGGCGCGCGGCACAGCCGCCGAGGTGAAGCGGCGCGAGGGCGAGGCGATCCTGGAGGCGCTGCCGGCGCAGGCGCTGGCGGTGGCGCTCGACCCGGGGGGCGATGCGCCGGACAGCGAGGGGCTGGCGGCGCGACTCGACGGGTGGCTCGCGGGGCAGCGGCCGCTGTGCTTCGTGATCGGGGGGGCGGAGGGGCTGTCGGCGGCGGTGATGGCGCGGGTGGACCATGCGGTCTCGCTCGGGCGGCTGACTTGGCCGCACATGCTGGCGCGGGTGTTGCTGGCGGAGCAGCTCTACCGGGCGCGGGCGATCGCGCAGGGGCACCCCTACCACCGGGCGGGGCGGCCGTAGGCAAGCAAGGTTGAGGCTCTGCCTCAAACTCCGCCAAAGGCTCGCCTTTGGAATCCATTACTTAGTAAATCGGTGTCCAGAGGCCTTGGCCTTTGGCGGGTCTGGGCAGAGCCCAGCCTTGCTTTCCTTTCCTTTCTTCGGAGATCGCGATGGTCGGGCTTCGCTTCCTCCATCTCGCCGACCTGCATCTCGACAGCCCGCTGCGCGGCCTGGAGGCGGAGGCGCCGGCGCTGCGCATCCGCGAGGCGTCGCGCCGTGCGCTGGCCAACGCGGTGCAGTTCGCGCTCGACGAGGCGCTGCCGCTGGTGGTGATCGCGGGGGATCTGTTCGACGGCGACTGGAAGGACTGGCGGACCGGGCATTTCCTGGTGGAGCAGGTCGGGCGGCTGACGCGGGCGGGCATCCGGGTGGTGGCGATCAGCGGCAACCACGACGCGGACAGCGTGGTGTCGCGCAGGGTGCGCTGGGAGGCGCCGGCGACGCTGCTGCGCTCGGACCAGGCGGAGACCGTGGGGTTCCCCGAGATCGGCGTCGCGGTGCACGGGCAGAGCTTTCGCACGCGCGAGATGCTGGAGAACTTGGCGGCGTCCTACCCGCGCAGGGTGGAGGGCGCGTTCAACATCGGGCTGCTGCACACGGCGGCGACGGGACGGGACGGGCACGCCAACTACGCGCCGTGCTCGGTCGAGCAGCTTGCGGCGCATGGCTACGAGTACTGGGCGCTGGGGCATGTGCACACCCGCGAGGTGCTGCACGAGGACCCGCACATCGTGTTCGCGGGCAACCTGCAGGGTCGGCACGTCAACGAGGCCGGCGCGCGCGGCGGCACGCTGGTGAGCGTGGCGGGCGGGCGGGCGTCGCTGCGGCACGTGGCGTTCGACGTGGTGCGCTGGCAGCGGCTCGCGGTGGACGTGTCGGCGGCAGGCGATGTCGGGGACGCGATGGCGCTGGTGCGGGCCGCGGTGGGCGAGGCGATGGAGCGCGCGGACGGACGTCTGCTGGCGCTGCGGGTGGTGCTGACAGGGGCGAGCGCGGTGCACGGGGCGCTGGCGGGGGATGCGGCGGAGACGCGCGAGAGGGTGCGCGCGGAGCTGCTGGCGGTGGCGGGAGAGGAGGCGTGGCTGGAGGGGGTGCAGGTCGAGACGGCGCCGCGGCTGGAGCGCGCGGCGATGCGGGCGCGCACGGACGCGTTCGGGGCGCTGGTGCGCAGCATCGAGGCGGCGGACGGGGCGGCGCTGGCGGGCGGGCTGCGGGCGTATGCAGCGGACATGCTGGGCAAGGCGGCGGGGCTGGGCGAGGCGCTGGGCGAGGCGCATCCGGCGGTGCGGCTGGCGGCGGGCGAGGTGCCGGAGGACCTGCTGCGCCGCGCACGCGACCTGCTGCTGGCGCGGCTGGCCGAGGGGGAGGGCTGAGTGCGCTTCGTCTCGCTGAGCCTGGAGCGGTATGGGAATTTCGAGCGCCAGGTGGTCCGGCTCGACCCACGGCCCGGGCGGCTGAACCTGCTGCTGGCGCCGAACGGGGCGGGCAAGTCGGTGCTGCGCCGCGCGTTCACCGACCTGATGTTCGGCATCGGCGGGCAGTCGCCGATGGGGTTCCGCTTCGGCTATCCGGGGATGAGGCTGGTGGCGGAGCTGCTTGGCGCGGATGGGCGCGTGGTGCGGCTGGTGCGGCGCAAGGGGCAGGGCGGGACGCTGCTCGACGGCGAAGGGCGGGACGGCACGGCGCTGCTGGCGGGGCTGCTGGGCGGGACGGACGCGCGCCGGCTGCAGCAGATGTTCTCGATGGACACGGAGCGGCTGCGCGCGGGCGGGCGGGAACTGCTGGAGACCGGGGGCGACCTGGCGGAGGCGCTGCTGTCGGCGGGGTCCGGGCTGCGCCGGGCGCGCGATCTGGAGCGCGGGTTCGTCGCAGGGCGCGACGCGCTGGCGCCGGGGCGCAGGTCGGCGGCGCGGCCGTTCTATCGCGGGCTGGACGCGCTGCTGGAGGCCCGCAAGGCGGGGCGGGCGGAGACCCTGACGACCGAGGCCTGGGAGGCGCTGCAGCGCGGGCTGGCGGAGGCGGCGGACGCGCTCGGGCGGGCGGAGGCGGAGGTGGCGGCGCTGGGCGCGGCGCTGGCACGGCTCGCGCGCATCCGGCTGACGCGGCCGCTGCTGCGCCAGCACGAGCAGGCCCGGGAGTGGCTGGCGGCGCATGGCGATGCGCCGGTGCTGGCGGAGTCGCTGGCGGAGGAGCTGGCGGCGGCGCGCGAGGCGGCGCTGCGCGCGGAGGACCGGGTGGGCGGCCTTGAGGCGCCGCTGGGGCGGCACGCGGAGGCGCTGGCGCGGATCGTGCCGGACGCGGGATTGCTGGGCCAGGCGGCGGCGATCGACGCGCTGCTGCGCGAGGCGGCGACGGTGCAGCAGATCCAGGGCGACCTGCCGGCGCAGGCCGGCGAGCTGGCGGCGGCGGAGCGTCGGGTGGCGGCGCTGCGCGCCGATCTCGGGCTGGAGGAGGCGGGCGACGTGGCGCTGCCTGGCTGGGCGCTGCCGGGCCGGCCGCTGCTGGCGGAGGCGCAGGCGCTGCTGGACCGCCACGCGGCACTGGCGGCGCGGCTGGCGGAGCTTCCCGAGGCGCTGGCCGGCCTGGCGGCGGAACGAGACGCGCTGGAAGCGGCGCTGGCGGCGCTGCCGCAGGTCGACGAGCCGGGAGCGGTCGAGGCGCTGCTGCGCGAGGTGCGCGAGGCCGGCGATCCCGTGCGCGGCCTGGCCGTGGCGACGGCCTCGGCGGTGTCGCGGCGGCTGGACGCGGCGCTCGCCCTGGCGCTGGTGTCGGGCTGGGGCGGGAGCGGGGCGTGGGCCGCGCTGGCGTCGCTGGGCCCGGAGCTGCCGGCGAGCTACGACCGGCGCTACGGCCTGCTGGTGGAGTGCGGGCGCGCGCTGGATCTGGCGGTGCGCGACGCCGCGACGGCGAGGCAGGCGAGGGACGCGATCGGGGCGGAGATCGACCGGCTGGTCGCGGGCGAGGCGCCGGTGGAGGCGGCGGCGCTCGCGGCGGCGCGTGGCCACCGCGACCGCGGCTGGGACCTCGTGGCACGGATCGCCTTTGCTCCGCCGGGTGCCGGGGACGCTGGCGCCGGCGAGGCGGCGCGGGACTGGGCCGGAGGAGCGTCGCTGCCGGTGGCGTACGTGCGCGCGGTGCAGGAGGCGGACCGGCTGGCGGACCGGCGGGTGCAGGAGGCGGCGCGGCTCGACCGGCTGGTGCAGGCGAGGCTCGGCCTGGGTCAGGCGGAGCAGGCGTTGCTGGACGCGGACGCGGCGGCGGACGCGGCGCGGGTGCGGGTGGAGGCGGCGCTGTCGGGCTGGCGCGAGGCGGTGGCGCCGCTGCGGCTGGGCGAGGCGGACACCGCCTCCGACGTGCGCGAGATGCTGCGGCTGCGCGAGGCGGCGCTGGGTGCGATGGCTGCCGCGGACGCGGCCGGGGCGGCGGAGGCGGCGCTGACGGCGCTGCACGCGGGGTGGGCGGCGCGTCTGGCGGCGTTGCTGGGGCAGGACGGGCCTGCCGCGCTCGCGGTGCTGCTGGCGGCGGCGGAGCAGGCAGTTATGGCGGCACGCGAGGCGGCGACACGGCGCGCCGGATTGTGCGGGCGGCTGGATCATGTGACCCGGCAGATCGCGCAGGACTCGGCGCGGCTGGCGGCGGAGCGTGAGCGGCAGGCGGAGTGGGAGGCGGAGTGGCGCCGCTGCCTCGCGGCGCTGGGGCGTCCGGAGGGCGAGGCGCCGGCATCGTTCGCCGTGGTGCTCGACCTGCTGAGGGAGCTGCGCGCCACGCTGGAGGCGGCCGGGGAGAAGCGCGAGCGGGTGGTGGGCATGGAGCATCGCTGCGCCGTGTTCTCGGAACGGGCGCTGGCGCTGTCGCGGCTGGGACCGCCGAGCCTCGGGGAGCTGCCGCTGGTGGACGTGGCGGAGCGCCTGTCGGCGGAGCTGGCGGGGGCCCGGGCGGCGGAAGTGCGGCTGGGACAGCTCCGGCAGGTGCGCGACCAGGTGCTGGAGGATCAGCGCATCGCGGCCGATGCGCTGGCGCTGGCGCGGGTGGCGCTGGGGCGCGCGGTGTCGCTGGCGGGCGCGGACACGGTGGAGGGGGCGGAGGCGCTGCTGCGCGCCTCGGCCGAGCGGCGGCGGCACGAGGTGGCGCGCGACGAGGCCGAGGCACGGCTGCTGGAGGCCGGGGCGGGGCAGGCGCTCGACGTGCTGCGGCGCGAGGCGGAGGCGGTGGGGCCGGACGAGCTGGCGCTGGAGCTGGCGGCGGCGGAGGCGCGCCAGGCGCTGGCGATCACCGCGCAGAGCCGGGCGGCGGCGGAGCGTCAGCAGCGCGCCGACGAGATGGCGCGGGTGCTGAACGAGGAGGGCGCGTCGCGTGCGGCGGCAGCGGCGGCTTCCGCGGGGGCGCTGGTGGCGCGGTCGCTGGACGAGGCGCTGGTGCAGCATGCGGCGGCGCTGCTGCTGCGCGGGGGGCTCGACGCGGTGGAGGAGGGCGGCGACGGCGCGCTGGCCGGGCGCATCGGGGCGGTGTTCCGCACGGTGACCGGGGGCGCCTACGACGGGGTGCGGGTGGTGGAGGGCGACGGGCGGCCCGCACGGCTGGTGGCGTGCGAGCGTGGCGCCGAGGAGACGCCGCGCGAGATCGAGGCGCTGTCGGAGGGCACGCGCGACCAGCTCTTCCTCGCGCTGCGGCTGGCGGCGATCGAGGCGGAGGTGGCGGCCGGGCCGTCGCCGCCGTTCCTGGTGGACGACGTCCTGCAGAGCTTCGACGACCGGCGGGCGGTGGCGGCGCTGCGGGCGCTGCTGACGCTCGGGGAGGGGACGCAGGTGATCGTGCTGACCCACCACCGGCACCTGCTCGACCTGGTGGGAGAGCTGCCTGCGGGGACGGTGCACGTGTGCGGGTTCGAGGCGGTGGAGGAGGCGGCGACGGCAAGCAAGGAAGGTTGAGGCTCTGCCTCAAACTCCGCCAAAGGCTCGCCTTTGGAATCCACTTGTCTCAGTAAAGCCGGTCCAGGGGCGGCTCGCCCCTGGCGGGTCTGGGCAGAGCCCAGCCTTGCTTTCTGGTGGGTCAGGAGGTGCGTATGACTGAGGATGGGGACCGCGATGCGGTGGTCGAGGCGTGTCGCGACCTGGCCGTGTCGGGGCTGAACCGGGGGACGTCGGGCAACGTCAGCCTGCGGCGGGGCGACGTCGTGCTGGTGTCGCCGTCGGGGGTGCCGCCGGAGCGGCTGCGGGCCGGCGACGTGGCGGCGATGCCGATCGAGGGCGGCGGGACGTGGTCGGGGCCGCTGCGGCCGTCGACGGAGTGGCGGTTCCATCTCGATATCCTGCGGGCGAGGCCGGAGATGGCGGCGGTCGTGCATTGCCACCCGCCTTATGCGACGGCGCTGTCGATCGCGCGGCGGGCGATCCCGGCGTGTCATTACATGATCGCGATGTTCGGGGGGGCGGACGTGCGGTGCGCGCCGTATGCGCTGTTCGGGTCGGCGGCGCTGTCGGCGCATGCGGTGGCGGCTCTGGAGGGGCGCAACGCTTGCCTGCTGGCCAATCACGGTACGATCGTGTGCGGGCCGAGCCTGGAGCGGGCGCTGTGGCTGGCGATGGAGCTGGAGACGCTGGCGGCGCAATACTGGCACAGCCTGGCGCTGGGGCCGGTGCTGCTGAGCGAGGCGGAGGTCGCGGAGGCGATCGAGGCGTTCCGCGGCTACGGGGTGCAGGCGACACGTCCGGCGTGACTGCAGGCGCCGTGCCGACGTGCGGGGGAGTGCCGCACGGTGCATCGCGGGCGATGTGGCGGACGGTGTTGCGAGGCGTTTTGTGGGACCTTGCGGGTGTCATGGCGGGCATGACGCCTGAGTCACGCGCGGCGTGGCGAAACAGGCCCTGCCAGAGGTGCGCGTCATGCCGCGCGTGACGGGTCGGGCGGTTGATGTCGATCCCGGAACGTCGGGCGTAAGGGTGGCGCTGCGCGGCGTGGCAGGCTGAGCGTGGCGCGTTCGTGCGCGTGCTGGGCGGCGGGGCGCTACTCCAGGCCGTGGTCGTGCAGGTAGCTGTGGAAGGCGCCGCGGTCCTGGTCGTTGTCGGCGCAGGCGGCGAGCCCGGTGCACAGCAGCAGAGCGAGAAGCAGCAGGGTGCGGGTGGCCATGGGGCGGTCCTGTCGGGCTGGGTGTGCGTGGTCGCAGTGTGAACCGCCGCATGGGCCTCGGGTTCGCCGGGACAGCGGATGATGCATGTGCTCTTGGCCAAATGCCCCGTTCCGACGTAGCCTCCGCGCCACGCTCGACCTGGCGCGCCGCTCGTTGCGCTCGCCGGTTCGGACGTTCCTAAACACTTGCGCCCTTGCTCGACGCTGCCGCGGGACTTGCCGCTGCGGTGTGGGGGTGGGCGCGGGTGCGTGCGGCGCTGTTCGCGCCGGATTCCGATCATGCTGCCCAGGCCGGCGCCGTGCCGCCTGGGATCTTTCCACCGACGCATTCCGCGGCGGTGGCGTTGCCCGTTGCGGGCACAGGAGCGAGTGCATGTCCGAGACACTGACCACGCAGACGGCCGCGATGGCGCTGCAGAACATCCCCGCCCTGATCGGGGGCTCGTGGCCGGCAACCGACTGGTCACGGTGAACGCCACCATCCAGGCGGCGCTGACCAGCGCGCAGGGCGACGCGACCGGGGAGATCGTGCGGCTCAAGGCGGCGTTCGACGCGTTCGAGGCCGAGAATCCGATGGTGGCGGCAGCGCTCGACGCGGCGCGGCGGTCCAGCATCGCGCTGGGGCTTCAGTTCCCGGGCGAGGACCAGGTGTTCGCGCAGGTGAAGGCGGCGGCGATCGACCTGATCGGGGCGCTGCTGGCGCAGCCGGAGAAGTAGGGCGGGCTGAGGCCGGCGAGGCCGGGCTCTGCCAGTTTCAATGGCCGGCCTTTGGCGGAGGCTGGTACCAGCCGGCCCTTGGAGTGGCCGGTGAGGCAAGGTTGAGGCT
>JAABUJ010007588.1_pt1 | contig 10082 bp, 5 predicted proteins | sample 5559131 | NCBI WGS metagenome assembly JAABUJ01 (sample SAMN10711875, study PRJNA513366) | rock metagenome | isolation source: Antarctica rocks | place: Antarctica: Victoria Land, Mt New Zealand nord | collected 2016-01-07
GAGCGAAGACGCGGCGCCTCACGCGCCAGGAGCAAGCGGCCGCCCATGGTCTGCAGGAAGACGCGGTGGGTCCCATTGATGCCCAGCGCGTCGTGGACTTCATCTGGCAGGTGGCCGAGCGTCCTCCAGGGGCACCAGCGGACTGGCGGCGAGAGCGTCCTCTGTGGATCGTGCTGGACAACTACTCGGTGCATAAGAGCCAGACGGTCGCTGACGCCCGCGTCGCCTGGACAGCGGCGGGCATTGAGTTGGTCTACTTACCCGCCTACTGCCCCGACCTCTCGGCCATCGAACCGATCTGGAACGACACCAAGCAGCATTATCTGCCTACCCGCAGCTTCTCCACGGTGGCGCAGGCCAAGAGCGCCGTGGAGAACGCCCTTGCCGCCAAGGCCCAGCGCCTCCGGGACGCTACGGCTAAAACTACGAAGGTCCTCCGCCGGGCCGCTTAGACCAGCGGCGGGATTGGGCACCGCGCTGAGCAGCAGCTGGGTGTAGGGGTGCAGCGGCTCGGCCATCAGGGCATCGCTGGGCCCCACCTCGGCCACGTGGCCAGCGTAGAGGACCATGGTGTCGTCGGCGATGTAGCGGGCGCTGGCCAGATCGTGGGTGATATACAGGTAGGAGAGGCCGCGTTCATCACGCAGAGCGGCCATCATGTTCAAGATACCCATGCGGATTGACACATCAAGCATGCTGATCGGCTCGTCAGCCAGCACAACCTCAGGGTTCACGGCAAGGGCGCGGGCAAAAGAGACGCGCTGGCGCTGACCACCGGACAATTGGTGGGGATACTTACGGGCCACCTCATCGGGAGGGGTGAGGCCCACAGTACGCAGCAGCTGATGCACCTTGGTCTGGGCGTCGCGGCCACCAGCGGCCTCCTTGTGGATGGCCAGGGGCCGCAAGATGTGATGGGCTACTGTCTTGACCGGGTTCAGCGACCCGAAGGGGTCCTGAAAGACCATCTGTACCTGACCCCGATATTTGAGCAACTGGCGTCGCCCGCGCAGCTTCATCACATCAGTACCGTGGAAGAGCGCCTCACCGGCGGTAGGCGGATAGAGGCGCACCAGCAGGCGGGCAATGGTGCTCTTGCCGCTGCCGCTCTCGCCGACCAGGGCCAGGATCTTGCCACGGCGCAGAGTAAAGCTCACGTCGTCCACCGCGTGCAGCAGGCGGCGCTCGCCACCAAGGCCAAAAGGTCCGCCGCCGCCAACCGGAAAGTGTTTGGTCAGGCCGCGCACATCGAGGACGACATCAGAGTTCGGCGGAAGCAATGGGGTTGCCCTCCTCGTAGAGATGGCAGGCCACCTGGTGGCCGGCGCTGACTTCGCGCAACGCAGGCTCGACCTGACGGTGATAGGGGCGGACATGTAGGCAACGGTCGGCGAAGCGACAGCCTGGGGGCGGGGTAACCAGATCGGGCGGGGAGCCGGGAATACCTTGCAGTTTCTTCTTTTCTCCAGTGATAGATGGGAAGGAGTTCATCAGGCCGACGGTGTAGGGGTGCTTTGGCCGCACGAACAGCTCATCCGCCGCCGCTAACTCGGCGATCTTGCCAGCATACATGATGGCGATGCGCGTGGAGAACTCCACCAGTAGAGAGAGATCATGGGTGATAAAGAGGATTGAAAAGCCGAATTGCTGCTGCAGATCCTGGATCTGCTGTAGGATGTCGCGCTGCACGACCACGTCCAGAGCGGTGGTCGGCTCGTCCATAATCACCATCTCAGGGTTAAGGGCGAGGGCGATAGCAATAACGGCGCGCTGGCGCATGCCGCCAGACAACTCATGGGGGAAGCTCTTCAGCCGACGCGAGTCAATACCCACAAGCTTCATCATCTCGGCGGCGCGCTCCATGGCCTGGTGACGGCTCATCCGCTCATGGGCCAGGATAGCGTCAATAATCTGCTCACCCATGGTGATCACGGGGTTGAGCGAGTTCAGGGCGCTCTGAAAGACGATCGAGACGCGGTCCCAGCGAAACTTACGCAGACCCTCGGTATTCAGCGCCAGCACATCGCTCACGGTTCCCGCGCCGGTGACGGTCTCCGAGCTGACCTGTAGGTCAGTGTTGTAGGCGTAGCCCACGGTCCCCGTGACGCTGCCCGTCACCGCGATGGTGGTCAGGAGATTGCCGTCGTAGCTATAGGTTGTCGTACCGCCGTCAGGCGCTGTGAGGGTGCGTAGCCGGCTTGCGCTGTCGTAGCCGTATGTTATCGGGCCACGCGGAATGGTCACCGCTTGAAGCCGGCCCGCACTGTCGTAGGACAGGGAGATCGGGCTGCCGTCGGGCTGCGTCACGCCCGCCAACTGGCGATCGGCATTATAGCTGTAGCTGGTCGCGGTGGGGTCGGTCCCCGCGACAGGTGGCGTGTAGGTCTGCACCTGGTCGAGCGCGGTATAGGCGAAGCGGTGGGCCGGGTCGCCCGGTGGTGTGAGCGCCGTCCGGTTCCCATTGGCGTCATAGGCGAATGTGATGCTACTCCCGTCAGCCAGCGTCTGTGTCATCGGCCGATTTGCCGCGTCATAGGCGAAGCCTGTGGTCTGCGAGAGCGGGTCGGTGATGCTCGCAACGTTCCACTGCGGATCGTAGGCCAGGTTCGTGGTGCGCGCCCGTTGCGCGACCATGGTCAGGCGACCGTGCGCGTCGTAGGTCAGCCCCACGGGCACGAGGCCGAACGTGGCGACCTGGATGGCGCGGCCGTGGTCATCGAGCGTAGTGACGGTTTGACGGCCGGTGTGGTATCGGCCAGCGTGCGCGTCGCCGCGTTGTAGGCGCTTGTGGACACGTGGCCGTTGCGCGATACCGTTCTCTGTCATGGTCCGCACACTCAGCGGATCGCTGGGACTAACGCCCACGACGGCGCGGGTCACGCTGACATTAGTCGTGAGGCCGCCAGGGGTGGTGTGCGCCAGCGTGGTCAGCACTGGAGCCAACATCTCCCAGCGAGGGTCGGGTCCGCGCAGAGACGTGACCAGTGTTCCATCCGAGTACGTTACGCTCTCGCTCCCGTCTGTCCCGCGATCCACGACTGTGCGCCCGCCGTCCGGGCCGATTGTTACCCGGCGGATGCCCCCGACAGGCAGGCGCTGCACGACATACGCAGTGGAGCGGCCAAGAGCCGTCGTCACGGTGACGGTGTAGCCATCCGTGCCGTCCACGTGCGCTAGGGTTGTCGCACCGAGCGGGTTGGCGTCGCGGATCAGCCGTCCATCGCCATCGTACGTGAAGTGATGCGCGTTGCCCTTAGGATCGGAGAGGTCGGTGAGCAGGCCGCCTCCCGTGACTGTCAGCGTAGTCGTCTGACCGAGCGGATCGGCGATGGCGCTGAGGTACCCGTGGGGGTCCGTCGTGAGCGTCGTGCGCTGTCCGCTCGGCGCCACAATGCTCAGCGGATTACCGGACGCGTCGCGCCCGATCCGGGTGACATTACTGTCCGCGTCTGTTATCGTCGCCAGGCGCCCCGCGTCATCGTAGCCGAAGCGGTAGCACACGGCATTGGTCAGCGCGTCAAGGGTGCGCAGATGACGCCCCGTCCCGTCGAAGAGGTACAGTTCGTGCCCATCCTCCGAGGGGATAAGGATGTCAGTGCGGGAGAGGCCGGGAAACGCCAGGGAGACGCGGCGTACGCGGTTGCCCTGTGCGTCAGCGATGTAGATGCTCCCGTCCGGACCCAGGGCAAGCCCAAAAGGGTAATCCAGGGTCGCCCGTGTAGCGGGACCATTATCACCGGTATCACCCTGGCCGCCTGTCCCCACGATAGTGGTGATCGTACCATCCGGCGCGATACCCCGGACGCGTCTATTCCCCTGGTCGAGGATATGCAGGCTGCCATCCGGCCCTGCGGCGATCCCAGTGGGCGTCCACAGGCGGGCGGCACGCGCAGGCCCACCGTCTCCGCTATAGCCCCAGTTGCCATCTCCGGCCACTGTGCTGATGATCCCGTCCGGGCCAACACGCCGGATGCGGTCGCCATCGCCGATCTGATTGCTGAAGGCGAGTGTGCTCCCCGCTTCAGCAATGTAGAGGCTACCATCGGGTCCAAAGGCCATGGCGACGGGACCAACGACGATGGCCTGAGTGGCCGGTCCCCCGTCGCCCAGGGCGGCCGGACTAACCACGAACGCGCCCCCGACGTCGGTAGCCACGCTAAGGCCATTGGCTCCCGTCCCGGCGACGGTTAAGATGATCTCATCCGGTCCCACCCGCCGGATACGGTTATTGCCGGCGTCGGCGATATAGACGCTGCCGTCCGGGCCGACCGTGACGCCGCCGGGGTTGCTCAGCTTGGCGGCTGTGGCCGGGCCACCGTCGCCGTAGGCGCCGTAGATGCTGCCTGACCCGAGCCCCTGCACGGTGCCGTCGCCGGCAAACGTAGTCAGGATGCCGTCGGGCCGCACGCGCAGGACGAGTTGGGCCGCTGACTCAACGATATAGAGGCTGCCATCGGGACCAAGAGCAACGGCGGTAGGAGAGGAGAGCGAGGTCTGGGTCGCTAGCTTACCGTCACTACCCTTGACGCACGACCCCGATATGCCGGCCACCGTCGTCATAACCCCGTCGGAGCCGACGCGCTCAATTCGACAGGCGTCTGTGTTGGCGATGTACAGGCTACCGTCCGGCCCGACAGCGACGCCTCTGGGATTGGCAAGAGAGGCGGTGGTTGCCAGCGCCCCTTGCGTCACGGCGAAGTTGTACGTCCCGTTGCCGGCCGTGGTGCGGATCACGTCATTAACGGTCGTCGCGCTGCGCTGACCGCCGTCGCCCTGATACAGCACTTCTCCGTTCGGATCGTAGGCGTGGTGGATGCTCAGGTCCCAGCCACCGATGCCATGGCCACGAACGTCGAGGCCTCCATTGAGCATGCCATCCCAGGACTGGCAGATGATGATACCACCACGGGCACGACCGATGGCGACATTGCTTCCGCCACGCGATCCTCCTCCCGTCGCACGACCGAAAGAACTGGCGAAGGCTGTGTACGAGTTGTAGTAATAGGCGGTATAGTTGTAGCAAAGACGCGTCGAGACGGGCTGATGGCCGTACACGATGCGGCCGTAACCATCTGTGCCATCCCACTGGAAGCGGTAGTGTAGGTTGGTGACGGGCGGAAAGGTGAGAAAGTGGAACTGGCCCGCGACTGAGACGGCCAGTTCGATCCGCTGCAGGCTTGTAGGGAGGCTCGTCCCTCATACCCATCACTTTTGCAGTTCCAAATCATTCGACCCGTGGTAGGAGGGTCGGTTTTAACATAATCTACGGTGCGTCCAGGGGTGTGCAGCGCCCAATTCGGGCTTCTTACTTGACGATACTCACAGGTCAGCCTGCATCAAAGGTGCAGTGGCTGGCCTACAGAGTGGTGCCGCCGCCGATGCACTACTCTGTACAGAGCGCTTCAGCCACTGTGGAGGCGCAAACGACACGCCAGATACCCTCTCTCAGGCCAGAATATTATGTTAAAGCCGACCCTCGTGGTAGGGTACTGAAAGGGCAGGTATGGAACCGTGTGCCCGTTCGTAGGAATAGTTCCAGATCATTCCACCCGTGGTAGGGTACTGAAAGTGGCAGGTGGACGGTTACGCCTAGCTGCCACTTGATGGTTCCAGATCATTCCACCCGTGGTAGGGTACTGAAAGAAGGACCTGTGCATGGTCCCCCACCGCGTTGCCATCGATTCCAGATCATTCCACCCGTGGTAGGGTACTGAAAGAGATACCCGTGGGTGACGCGGCGGACGACCACAAGCATAGTTCCAGATCATTCCACCCGTGGTAGGGTACTGAAAGAGGCTGATCCGGGCGTTGGGGAAGATAGGTGTAGGCGCCGATTTGCAAATGGGTTCATAGGCGCTTTTGGTGCTCACGGTGAGAGGCAGCCGAGCCCGGGGATGGGGGAGGGGCTGCACGCACGAAGAGCACGCCCGCGCTCTGCTCCACCACCTAACCCTGAACACGCAACTGTACACTGTACGCGGAGGGTTTGACCCTCCCCCAGCCGCGCACTATACTATAGTGTGGCCGGCATGCCGCGTCCGTCTAGTGGCCTAGGACATCGCCCTTTCAAGGCAGAGATCACGGGTTCGAATCCCGTACGCGGTACCACGCACATCCACCATCTCTGCTCCTGAAAGGTGGAATACAACCCGCCGCGTCACACCGTCGGCGACGCGCCTCAGGCGGAGGGGACGCTCTCCTTGCCATACAGGTAGCAGCGCACGTGTCGCCCCGGCCGCACCTCCATCAGCGCAGGCGTCTCCTTGCGGCAGATGTCCATCACGTGCGGGCAGCGATTGGCGAAGCGGCACCCCGGGCGCGGGTTGATCACCACGGGGATCTCGCCGCGCGCCTCGACCCTACGCTTGGCCAGTCCCGCGCTCGGGTTCGGCACCGCACTGAGCAGCAGCTGAGTATACGGATGCAACGGGTCTGCCATGACATCCTCGCTGCTGCCCGTCTCGGCCACGTGTCCTGCGTAGAGCACCATCGTCTCGTCGGCGATGTAGCGGGCGCTGGCCAGGTCGTGGGTAATATATAAATAAGAGAGGCCCCGCTCGTCGCGCAGGGCACCCATCATGTTTAGGATGCCCATGCGGATCGACACGTCGAGCATGCTGACAGGCTCGTCGGCCAACACGACCTCGGGGTTGGCAGCCAGGGCACGGGCGAAGGAGACGCGCTGGCGCTGCCCGCCTGAGAGCTGGTGGGGATACTTCGTGGCCATCTCCTCGGGCGGCGTCAGTCCCACAATGCGCAACAGCTCGTGCACCTGGTTCATAGCGCGGCCACGGCCTGTGTCGACCTCTTTATGGATTTGCAGCGGCCTCACGATGTGATGAGCAACCGTTTTGACGGGGTTCAACGAGCCAAAGGGATCCTGGAAGACCATCTGGACCTGGCCGCGATACTTGAGCAGCGCGGTACGTCCGCGCACCTTCAGGATGTCCTTGCCATCCAAGAGCGCCTGACCCCTCGTCGCCGGATAGAGCCGCACCAGCAAGCGGGCTATCGTGCTCTTGCCGCTGCCGCTCTCGCCCACCAGGGCCAGGATTTTGCCACGGCGGAGGGTAAAGCTGACATCCTCGACGGCGTGCAGCATGCGCGGCTCGCCACCGAATCCAAAGGGTCCGCCACCGCCAACGTGGAAATACTTGGTCAGGCCGCGTACCTCCAGGACCGCGTCAGAGCGCTGCTGCATCGCTGTCTCCCTCCCGATAGAGGTGGCAGGCGACCCAATGGCCCGGCGCAAGCTCCAGCAAGGGAGGCTCCACCTGCCGGTGGTAGGGACGCACGTGGAGGCAGCGGTCGGCGAAGCGGCAGCCCGGCGGTGGCGTGACCAGATCGGGCGTCACTCCCGGAATGCCCTGCAGACGTTTCTTCTCTCCCGTAATGGAGGGGAACGAATTCATCAGGCCCACGGTGTAGGGATGCTTGGGGTTACGGAACAACTCCGCGGCCTCAGTAAGTTCGGCGATCTTGCCGGCATACATGATGGCGATACGGGTGGAGAACTCCACGAGCAGAGACAGGTCGTGGGTGATGAAGAGGATCGAGAAACCAAACTGCTGCTGCAGGTCCTGGATCTGCTGCAAGATATCGCGCTGCACCACCACGTCGAGGGCGGTGGTGGGCTCGTCCATAATAACCATGTCCGGGCTCAAGGCTAGGGCGATGGCAATCACGGCGCGCTGACGCATTCCCCCCGAGAGCTCATGAGGAAAGCTCTTCAAGCGGCGCGGATCGATGCCCACGAGCTTCATCAGGTCTGCGGCCCGCTCGTTGGCCTGGCGGGCGGTCATACGCTCGTGTGCCAGGAGAGCGTCCTGGATCTGGGCACCGATGGTGATCACCGGGTTCAGCGAGTTGAGGGCACTCTGAAAGACGATTGAAATCTTGTTCCAGCGGAAGGCCCGCAGTTCCTTGTTCTTGAGGGCCAACACATCGTCGCCCCTGAAGAGGATCTGGCCCCCGCTGATCACGCCCGGCGGCTTGATCAGCCGCGTGATCGCGAACGCAACCGTGCTCTTGCCGCACCCGGACTCCCCGGCAAGCCCGAAGACTTCGCCCGGGGCGATTGAAAAGGACACGTCGTCTACGGCGCGGGCCGGGCCGCGAGGAGTAAGATAGTCGACGGTCAGGTTGCGGACATCCAGCAGCGCATCGCTCCCGGCGCGCTTTGACGAGGCGACCGGGGGCACGGGTACGGTCGCACTCATCGCGCCACCGATGACACGGGCGCCACCGGACGGACAGCCAGATGCTTGGGCACTTTGATCGCTCGCAGCCTGGGATTGCTGATCTCGTCGAGGCCGTAATTGATAAAGATGAGGGCCGTGGCAGTCAGCGCGAGGGCAAGGCCCGGGAACGTGAAGTGCCACCACTCACCGGTAAGCAACGTGCCGTTGTTCTGCGCCCAGAACAGGATCGTGCCCCAACTGATGGTATCGGAGTTGCCGAAGCCCAAAAACTCCAGGCCGGCTTCGAACAGCACAGCGCCGACAAACGCGCCCAAGAAGCCGGCGGCAATGCGGCTGACCATGTTGGGCATGATCTCGCCGAACACGATGCGCATCGTCGACTCGCCCGAGGCCAGAGCCGCCAGGATGAAGTCGCGACTGCGCAGCGAGAGCGCCTGGCTGCGCAGCACGCGGGCCTCGCCCGCCCACGTGGTGAAGGCGATAATCAGGATCATGGAAAACGCGTTCTTGAACGGCAGGTAGGCGGAGATAACGATCAGGAGCGGAAGTCCGGGAATGATCAGGAAGACGTTGGTCACCAGGTTGAGCACCTCGTCTAGCCAGCCTCCCACGTAGGCGGCGATCATACCCAGGGCTGCCGAGATCAGCGTCGATAGCAGCGCGGCGGCGGCCCCGATGGTCAAGGAGACCCGCGCGCCCCATAGCACCTGGGCGAACACATCCTGGCCCTGATGTGTCGTGCCAAACCAGTGATCAGGAAACGAGGGGGCCTGCGAGGGCGTGGCGACCATCTCCTTGGGATCGTACGGCGTGATCAAGGGTGCGAAGATGGCCACCAGCACGATCACGATGAGGAAAGCCATGCCCAGGGCGGACTTCCAATTGCCGAGCAGCAATCTGAACCACTGTGGTGCGCGCAGGGAGCGACTTTGCCGGCTAGGCACCATGACCGCCGGCGTGCCCGGGCCGACGGGCAGAGGCACATCGGCCGTGGAGGCGGACTGCTGAGAGGATAGGTCCATGGCCGGGTTCTTGACTGGTTTGTCAGTGTCTTGCATCGCCATTCTCCCACTCTAGTCGGTACGGACGCGGGGATCGAGACGCACGTAGAGGAGATCTACCATTAGGTTGGCCAGCAGCACGCAGACAGAGATCAGCAGGAGCAGGGCCTGCACCAGCGGGAAATCCTGCGCCTGCGCGGCAACCACAAGTGTAAACCCCACGCCGGGATAACTGAACACCGTCTCCACCAGGGTGACGCCACCCACCACGTAGCCCAGGGAGATGGCGAAGCCAGTCAGGTTAGGCAGAATGGCGTTGCGGGCGGCGTAGACGAGCATCACCCGCCGATCCGTGAGGCCCTTGGCCTGGGCCATGGCGATATAGTCTTCGGCAAGGGTGTTGATCATCACGTTGCGCATGCCCAGCAACCAGCCCCCCAAGGCCGTAATCAGGATCACGGCCACGGGCAAGGCGGCGTGGGAGAGTACATCGGCGACAAACGGCGCGTTGAAGCCCACGGTAGTCTGGCCGCTGTAGGAGTGCTGGAGGGGGAACCAACCGAGCGTGAAGCCCAGCACATAGAGCAACAACAGAGCCATAAAGAACGACGGGAACGCCGAACTGAACATCGTGATCGGCGGCAGCACACTATCCAGGAAGCCGCCGCGGCGCCAGGCCACGATCGTGCCCAGCAAGGTGCCGATGACGAAGGCCAGCACGCTGGCCACGCCGGCCAAGAACAGAGTCCAGGGCAGCGTGGCGGCGATAACGCTGCTGACTGGCGCCGGGAAGTTACTGTAGGATATGCCGAAGTCAAGGTGCGCAACATTGCCGAAATAGTGAATGTACTGCAACCAGATAGGCTCATTTGAAACCCCC
>JAABUJ010007589.1_pt1 | contig 10081 bp, 10 predicted proteins | sample 5559131 | NCBI WGS metagenome assembly JAABUJ01 (sample SAMN10711875, study PRJNA513366) | rock metagenome | isolation source: Antarctica rocks | place: Antarctica: Victoria Land, Mt New Zealand nord | collected 2016-01-07
GTTCAATGCAATCGTTACTTAGCATACTACTAGCTACCGGTTAACCCAACGTGCCTGGAACCCTCTTATATCACAAGCTCTAACCCCTAGCCCCTATATCAGAGGAACCTCCGATCGGGACGTAACATTGAGCATCAATTCTAAAATATAACTGCAGAACTTCTTCACTTAATTTAGATGAAAACATTCTACTTTGAAGATATAGTTAATGAATTATTGTGATATTCTTTTGAAAGAGATATACAATTTACAGAATATACAGCTGATCACTAAATAGACATAAAGAAAGTTGAGCATTTCAATTAATCTTGAATGACAGCTAAAGAAAGTCTTACATTCATATTAGAAGAAAAGAAGACATATAACAATTATAGAGATTTATTTTACAGAGATTTATGATTTTAAGAAGAAGCAGAAAGCATTGTAAGTGTTAAAGACAATGAGAAATGATAGTTAATTCATTATAATAATATATTTATATACAATTAATAAAGCTGTTTTAAAAATGTCTCTCTGAATTGCCTTTCATCTTATACTTCTGTACAGTCATTTGAATAAATGCTGAAAACTTATTCTCAAATCTCTTCATCAATGTCTTATGTCTCTGTATTCATGTCTTTAGCTCACTAAACAACTTCTTGATAAAGTTATAGTCTGATGAATAGAAAGAAAGAAATGCAAGAATGATGCTGATCTTATAATATATAATTGTAAGTTTCTGTCACTGAGATTAGCAATAGCAATAGTAAGAATACTTATATTAGTATGAAGACTTATCTTTAAACAATGTATTTCACAATTATTCATGCATAGAACACTATGTAACTCTGAAAATTGTTTATATAAAGATAAGATTTTCTCTTAAATGAAAATATTGAACATTTTCTTGTTCATTTCTCTTTCATAGATCTCTCAAGCAATATAATCATCAATTATATATGCTGAAAGAATGCTGTAGTGCTTTTCTTTTTAGAAGAACTTCTTTATGACTGCTTACTTCTTCACAATAACTCAGTTAAACTTTCTGTCTGCAGTATAAAGATTGATGATACTTTTATCAATAAAGATTAGCTAATTAACATGTCAGCTACTCAGCTGCATCATTTAGTTGTTATAGATCTTTTAAGAATGTTTAATGACTTATTTTTAACATTAAAAATCACTTTCTTAATGACAATAACAGTGATAAGAAAATGCTTATCTGCTTTTTTAATTAGTCAGTCTGTTTAATGATGAGACTGACAGTATTAATGCTGATTTAAATCTCATATTTATATTAAATATATCTCTGCATCTCATTCAGATATGCTGTGAATCAATTCTTGAGAAAATTAAGTACTTTTTATATTAATTATTAATAAATCAGATTTCTCTCTCTAGATTGAGATCTATCTCTGTTATAGCAACTGTGAGTAGTCTTGATGTCTTTAATTTAAATAATTTAAATACAGTGACTAACTCTTAATTTCATAGATTTCTTCACATTCTCTTAATATACTTTTAACTATATTCTATGATCTCTGCTATGATCTTGAGTAACATTTCACACTTCAGATTCATTTATATATTGCTTCTGATGTTGTGATTGAGACTATAAGGATGTCTCATAGTGACAGTGATGATGATGATGTTGAGAAAGGCAGTGAGATTGATTTTGTGAATGATGATTAGAAAAAAGAGAATTTAGACAGATTTTACTGTTTATTTTCTACAAATTCTTGCTATGTGCTCCTCAGAGCCAACATTCTAGGAATAGCTGTACGTGAGAGCATTCAAGATGGGACTTTGGTGCATGACTAAGCAGACAACCTCTACCTGCCTTCCTTCCATGCTTTTCAAATTAGTATTCTGCAATTGCAACTGCATCCAATACTCCTCCACCTTCAACATGTCCGACTCCTTTGCCTCCGACGTCAAAGCCTACTACGCAGCCAAGGAATTCTACGAAAGTCTCCTGAGGGATTCTAAAAACCCGAGCGCTACCACCAGGAAGGACGGAGAAACGGAGCAGAAGAAAGAGAAAGAACAAGAACGCCATCCACTTCTGATACCATCCTTTGGCGAACTGGCTTTTTCGAAAGCAGCGCAGCAAGGTGGTAAATCTGCAGGGAAGAAGTCCTCTTAGGTGTCTTAACCCTGTACTTCGGGTCTGGCTCGTTCGGTTGCGGTGGAGCAGGGCTGGAAGCAGGGCAGAAGGAGAGGTTCACGGCATACATTGCATTTTATGACTATGATGTCCTCTTTGTCTTTGCTGAGGGAACAGGTGCCGCTGCCGGGGCTCGGATGAGTCCCTCTGCTCCGATGCCGACCATTGGTGCACTGTCAGGACCGTCAGACCCCTCGTCAGTCATACGGGTATCGGTAGCTCATCACGAGGCCGTGAGAAGAGCCGCCAACGGTGATGATGCAGATTGGAAACTTTGTGCAAACGCCAGGTTCAGGTAGTTCGGTCTGGTCCAGTTGACGACGAGAATAAGTCCTGAGCGCTATGAGTCTTATGTCTGGTAAGTGCTAGATTTGATTCTTGCTCTGAGAACTTTGATATGATGAACAAGCTCAAGAATTCTGCAATTCGGACGGTTTCCGATTCTGCGAAGCCGAAAAGTCGACACCTTGAACCTACACTTGATCTGATCTACTGCCCGTTGCCAAGTCATGTTTTGATATGAGATGTATTTGAGCAGGCCAGCTGATGATAGCTCAATAGGCAACACTCATGGTACTAAGTTGGCTAGAATGCTTCTATGCTCGCTCCCCATATTTAGCCGTTGCACAACGCGAGATGTGCACGTGGGTAGCGCTCTCCAATAACCACCGTCTTACTCAGTATGTCGTCAATCTCGTCCAAATCCTCTTTCGTAAGAGATACGTCTTTCGAGTTCTCGACCACTCGTTCTTCGGTCGTCGCGCCCGGAATCGGGATGATGGTCGGCATGCCGGGCTTCCCATTGAAGCTCTTCACCCACGCCAGACCCAACTGACCAGGCTTGCAACCCTTCTTCTTCGCCAGCTTCTCCAACTCCGTCACCAGCTCCAAGTTCTTCGGGAACACGTCCGGCTGGAACCTCGGCATCATTCGGCGGCGATCGCCCTCGGGAAGATCATCGACGGACTTGATATCGCCCGTCAAGAAGCCTCTCCCGAGCGGCGAGTACGCCACGATCGGAATGCCGAGCTCGGCACACGTCGCCGCCACCCCGTTCGTCAGGATATCCGTCGCCCACAACGAGAACTCCACCTCGACCCCGCAGATAGGATGCACTTTATGCGCGCGCCGGATCGTCTCCGCCCGCACCTCCGACAGCGAAATGCCCTTGATCTTGCCCTCCTTGACGCAAGCCGCCAGGGCGGCGATGGTCGTCTCGATGGGCGTCTTCGGATCGACGCGCGCACACTGGAAGAGATCGAGCGTCTTCTTGCCCCCCAGCAGCTTGACGCAATTGTCCACGCTCCTCCGCACGCCCTCCTCGCTGCCGTCCGGCACGAAGTTGGGCCCGGCGCAGCCTTTAATGCTGATGACCACTTTCTCGGCATCTTCGGGGTACTCGGTGAAGTAGCGGTTTAGCAGGTGCAGGGAGTTGTGCTCCGGCGTGCCGTAGAGCTCGCCGCCGTTCCAGAAGTTGGCGCCTGCGGCGAGCGCCGCTCTCATGGCTCGGAAGGCCTGCGCTTCGGGCGCTGGTGTCGGGCGCCACGTGAAGCCTGGATGGAGGAAGAAAGGAAAGTGTCAGTCTTGGCCGACAGCACAGCGTTGTCGACATTACCCATGAGGCCGTAGCCCGTCGACCCGACCTGTTTCCCTAAAATCGAAGGCATTGCTGCTCGGGCAGTTGAGGTATGTATGTTTAGCTTACGACAATCGATACACGTTGTGCGATGTCTTGTTAGGTGAGGGTGCCGTGATATATATGTGATGGCCGGAGTTTGCGGTCGGGGTTAAGGGTATGATTGGGTTTCTGCAGGCTTTATAAGATGCTTACATAAGCGACTCGGTGTCGAGGAAACTGCTGCGATACGAGTCTTGGGCTGGAGGGGGTTTGAGCGCATAACAATGACATATACATGCGGTTCAATGGCTCAAAAGGCTTGTCGAGTGTAGATTTTCTAATCTAAACGTCTAAAGCAAGACCAACCTACCATAATCTACTTGACGGTTGTTGAAATGCCAAGCAACGCCGCCGCTCAGATGGGTATCCCATGCCGTTTGTGGAGATGTTGAAGAGATGCCGTGCCGTTGAAGGACCAGAGTACTTTCGTACACAATCACTCCGTCATAACTCAGGTTGAAAAGGTGGCCGCTGACGATGGAAAGCACGAAGGACGGTCTAATACCGGTAGCTGTACGATGGCCGTTGTCAGTAACCAGTCGCTCAGGTATATCCAAACTATGGGTGAGATCGTGTAGACTTACATTTCGTTCTTGAAAGGACCCTCGACGGCGAGGCCCAGGTACTCTGCCTGCTTGGGCGTCAATTTCGACAGTTTGGCGTTGACGTGTTCGAGATGGAGGAGGGCGACTTGCTCATCCAGGATCTTCGGCAGGACGTAGACGCCAATCTCTTTCTTGCCGCTCTTGCCGAACTCGATGTAACGCTTCCCAAATGCCTCGTCTTCGGCCTTGAACAGCATGATCTGGGCCAGGACCTGGTTGGTGAAGGAGCATGACATGACGAAGGAGGAATGACCGGTGGCACATCCAAGGTTGACCAGACGACCTTCGGCTAACAGGATGATGTGTCGGCCGTTCTTCATCAGGAAGCGGTCGACTTGGGGTTTGATGTTCTGAACGCTCTTGGCGTTGGCTTTTAGCCATGCGACATCGATTTCGATGTCAAAGTGACCGATGTCTGCCACGACCATCAGCATCGTATCAACTTGCAATCCCACAGTATGACTTACTGCAGACGATGGCATCATTCTTCATCTGCTCAAAGTGCTCGCCAGTAAGAATGTCTCGACATCCTGTGGTTGTGACAAAGATCTGTCCTTCTGGTGCGGCCTCTTCCATGGTCGTGACTTGGAACCCAGAAACAGCAGCTTGCAGGGCGTTTATGGGATCAATTTCGGTGACGATCACCCTTGCACCCATACTATGCAACGCCTGTGCGCAACCTTTGCCAACATCACCAAAGCCGGCGACCACGGCAACCTTCCCGGCAACCATGACATCTGTGGCACGCTTAATGCCATCGATGAGCGACTCGCGGCAACCGTAGAGGTTGTCGAATTTTGATTTAGTGACGGAGTCGTTCACATTCACCGCCGGCACGAGGAGTCCCTTGCCTTTCAGCATTCGGTACAGGTGATGGACTCCCGTAGTAGTCTCCTCTGAAACACCGAAGCAGCCCTTGAGCATTTCCGGGTACTTGTTGTGGACCAGTGCCGTGAGATCTCCACCATCGTCAAGAATCAGGTTGAGGTGCTTGCCATCCTTGAAGGCGACGAGCTGTTGCTCCAAGCACCAGGTATATTCTTCCTCAGTCTCGCCTTTCCACGCAAATCTGTCTCGTGTCAGCCGAATTTGAAGCTTCCAGGTAACGGTAGGACCTACACCGGGGTGCCTGAAGCTGCAATGGCCGCAGCAGCATGGTCCTGGGTCGAGAAGATGTTGCAGCTTGACCATGTCACCTCTGCACCGAGGGCGGTGAGTGTCTCGATAAGAACGGCCGTCTGAATGGCTAAATTTTACACATCTAATTAGTACTTGATCTATACACTGGCGTTTGGGCTGACATACTCATGTGTAAACATCCAGCAATCCGAGCACCTTTCAGCGGTTGATCGTCCGCATACTTTCTTCTTGTTTCCATGAGGCCAGGCATCTCATTTTCTGCAAGGTCAATCTCACGGCGGCCGAAGGCTGCCAGTGACTATATGCCCGGAATGTCAGATGGGGTTCTCAGTAGAAGCTTGCGGGCTCTAAACATAGACGTACGATGTCAGCAACCTTGTGCTTGTGGGCTGGAGCACCGCTCATGTTTGCGGTATTGTTGGCGGGGTAACTTTTCTGATAGCTAGGAAGGACAGGAATAGAGGATTGGGAATCGCTTTAACTGAATTGAAAGCGTGTCACGAAATGAATTAATTGCAAAGTTGATAGTAAGTTCGTCGTTGAAACCCTCCGGTAAGCACGCTTGAAATTTCGCCGGTAGTGCTTGCCCCACCACTCCATGAGCTAGCGCGTGAGCCGATCGATAACGTAAGCATTCGGACCGAACCAATGCGATCTAATCTTATCTATCTTATCTAGGGTATTACGGAGTCTAAGGTAGGTACAAGCGCAATGCCACTCATCTTCATGATATATGTGGGATGACAGATTCCAGAGTCTCAGGCGCAGCTCTCCCGGTCAATCAAGCCATTCCACCATGTCCCAATCCGCGCCATCTTCCCCGATGACCAGCCGCAGTCGTTCCAACCTCCATTCGGTATACAAGCCCACAGTTGCCCGCATAGCACGCCGATGGCCCTCCCCGGCTCCGCCGCGCTTGGCATCTGCTCTCTCCCTTCAAATACCTTTGCCAGTCAGAAGCTCGTTCCCAGATCGACGAAGACCCTACTTACAAGTAGCGAGGTTCCTTCCAGTGTCCGGGTCTGCGGTGCCAAACCAATACCTGTATTCCGACACGTAAGCGTCAACTTGATACACGATCACTCCACCGACAGAGGAGTCTCCACTCACTTCAAAAGGCCTCCACTTGTCATGGCCTCCTCGTGGGACTTGTCGTCCAGTTGACCGAGGAGTGACTGGTCCGTCGTTGGTGGCACCTGAGACTTGAACACCACGACGTAGAATGACTTCTCTATCCATTTGTATTGCTCCTCTATCACCAGTCGTTGCAAGACGTCCATGATCTCGTCCCAATTGAAGGCCTCCTTATAGGGGTGCTGTCGCGTAGTCGTCTCATCTCGGCTTCATCATCATCAATGCTTTTGCCATCAGCTGATTTGGCTTGTCGACCGTGTCGAGGTCAAGGAGGTGCGATCGCGACGTGTAAGGTGAAACGACGAGGAGATCCTCTGAGCGTCCGTTCTTTGCATGCGTGCAGCTGGCGAAGGGCAGCTGGATTGATGCCGCAGCACCGAACTTCAGGGCCTCGAGAGATGAATCGACCAGGCGATAGTCGAACAGGGAAGACTTGTTGTCTGAGCGGTTGGGAGAGCGATCCATGGGATGAAGGTGTGACTTGATAGCCTCAGACATTGGTCCAAAGGAACTTGATAACGATCTAAAGACCTTGATCGAAGTCACCTGCGCAGCGGAGAAACGTCTTCCAAGACTCGGTCACTGGGGTCTCGTTGCTGTGAAAGATGAACTTCTATGGTTGAATAACGGCTGTGGTGAATCTCAAGATAACACGCACTTTCAAGGACGATGGTAAAATTAAGTGCAATCAGGCTATCTCTTAATCGTGCGAGGTGCACAGTCTGTCACACAATCACCTCATGTGCACTCGAATGGGAAATGAACGCAACCTCCGGGCAGATATCAGAGTCATATATTGCATTGATGAGCACATCTGTCTCTATATGGCCGAGGACGCACATCGAAGCCGTTAACGAGCCATAGGATGCCACCTACGCTCAGTGATCTCGGCATCGTAGCCGGTATCGCACGATATGGATTCGCCATGCGTAACGGCCCAGAGAGTGAATAGCCTGGTTGACTCTTGGCTGTAGCAAGGCCACTGTACCTAGCAAACGTGAAACGGAAGCCGCCTCTCACTTCTTGCTGGCCTTCTCAACCTTCCTGCCAGTAGACACAAACGAATGGAGAGAGGTACATGGAGCAAGTGGAATCTTAATGTCTGATTAAGCAGTTAGAACGAATAACAGATGAACACACGCGTATGCACTGTGACATACTCAAGGGAGGACGCAAAATCCAGAAGTGGGTATCCCTTCCCGAACCAGTGTCTCTACGTATACTCCATCTCAGACGTGATGCAGCTCGCGTCTATCGTATGTGAAAGGGAACAATCAAACTCTTCCAGCGGCCACACGAGTCGAGCGCCGCCGTCCGGATGGCGCGTCCTTGTCTTCGGCACTAGCGCTTATGTTCCGAGGCTTGGCGTTCTTCGTATTTCCATCCTTGACGAATGGTCCGGCTTCGGACTTAGATGCACCCTTACGTTTCTTCGCAGGGGTCGTCACCGAGTCTTCTGTGTCCATTTCCGTCTCCTTGGTACGCCTTCTCTTTGTGGGCCGCGCAGTGATCTGGATTCCAGTATGCTGTGGGTTATCTTCCCTCGCTGCCTTCGAACTTGTCTTGCTTTTCTTCGCAGGTTTCTGTTCCCTCGCTGCCTTGGAACTCGTCTTGCTTTTCTTCGCAGGTTTGTCTTCTCTCTCTTCACTTTCATGACTGATGTCGCCGTCGATATCCTCGCTCTTGACATCACCGGCGACAGGCCCAGTCTTCTTCTGTAGACTGGGAACGACTGCACTCGTCCTACCTCCAACGGTGATGTGTACGATCTTTTCCCCATTGGGCAGCTCATTCTTTTGGTCCTTCTTCCCTTTGTCCCATCGATGCTTGAAGAGCCACTCTTCCGGAAATTTGCTTGAATCTGCCAGCAAGTCTACCGCTGTCGAACAGATATGTAGCAGCGATGTATGTAATTGCTTCAATTGTGTGTCGCTAAGCGTGTTGCTGTACTGTTCAGGATGGATTCGAGAATGAAACAATATCTCATCCCTAACGCCTATTAGTAATAGTCTTGACAGGATAATTTTCCGCTTTTCTTACCCTACCCAGTTCCCAATGCCACTGAAGTTGGCCTGATCTAACAAGAGTGCTTTCACCGGTACTTTCTTGCTCCTCATCTTGTGCACAAACCACTCTTCGGTGACTACATCCTTGTCAATGACAGGGTCGGGACCATTCTCTTTCAGTGGGGTGGTCTGTCTGATGGCATCTGCTTCGCAATCAAGCAGTCTTATCCTTGCAAACCGGCGAGAATCCACGAATGCCGCCTCGCACTTTGGCTCCTCGGCTGTCTCCAGCAAAAATTTCCAGAACTTAGGAGGCCATTCCTTCTTCTCTTCTTCCTCCTTGGCAGGCTTATAGTAATAAGTATCTTCGTTCCGAAATCTGATCCAACCGGTCATTCCTGACGGCAAAAGCCAAGTCAGGTATGTGAAAGCCATGCTGGTGAGGAGATAAGCCTACCAAAGTGCATAACCGGGTGTGGCGGCGAAGACATGACAAGCCTGCAGAATTGTTAGCTGTCAGTGATCCATAACCTGCTATTCGACCAGGGTTCTAGAGAGGCACATCTCTTCAGTAGAGGCCTCCATAACTGTCAATCATACCAGAAGTATTTGCCCTGCTGCCCCGCATCAAGCACCTTCTTCCCCGCCATAGCCTTCTGGAACTCGGCAGCTGTGGTCCCAACCTTACCGTAGACATTGGCATCGTCCTGGGCCTTGACCGTTGCTAGCGTCTTCCCTACCAATCGCTTCTTCAGATAGTGGACTATCCGCGCAACTGCTTCTGATGTCAGTACCGCGAGCTACGAGCGAGGAAGGTCAAGTAACCTTCGCCAATTTCGGGCATTGTGCCCGGACCGCAGCGCTAGATTGATCCTTGGAGTACGAGTGACGAGGTTCAAAGGTGAGAGGGTCAAGATGCAGGGGGACCTGGACGTTGGAGGTTGCACCAATAGAAACGCGTCACAGAAATGAAGCTCAGTAGTTTCAACGCGGCAAACTGGACTTGCGGGACGTGATTACGCCAAAAGAAGCCAGGGAAAAGAACAAACGCTTGATTCAATTGGAAAGCCCTTTCTCGAAAAGCCAACCCTGAAGCTGGCTGTGATACGCGTACTGTAGGTACCTTAGGCAACGTACGGGAGGTTAAAGTGGTAGCGCAGATCGCTGACGCGCACTAAGTACCGCTATCTCCGACCACCTTACTTCGTACAATCTTCAAGAACACCATCACATATACACAAGATCGCCACCGAGAACAACCGTTCTCAGGTCCTCGAAACCCCATCTACCCAACCCCTCCTCCACCCTTCCCACCATCGCGAACAACACCAAAACCTGGCGGGCTACTTCTGGACCAACCCACCACCACCAC
>JAABUJ010007590.1_pt1 | contig 10081 bp, 10 predicted proteins | sample 5559131 | NCBI WGS metagenome assembly JAABUJ01 (sample SAMN10711875, study PRJNA513366) | rock metagenome | isolation source: Antarctica rocks | place: Antarctica: Victoria Land, Mt New Zealand nord | collected 2016-01-07
AACCCAAGCCCCTCGACCCCTACCGCGCCCACCTGTCAGACCGACCCCCACCGTCTCTAACCCAAGCCCCTCGACCCCTACAGCCAAAATCTGTCGGACCGGCGTCAAAGGCCGCGCACAGTATGCATTCTCATGCCGAGGGGGGTTAGTCTTCTTGGCCGTGGCCGGATCGGGAACTGCTGTGGCCGGGTCGGGAACTCTTCCCCCGGCCCCCCTGCCGTCATGTTGAGCGGCCACAAGATCGGTGCTGAGCACGTCACCTACTACCTGAGCTACGTCGAGCGCGGCGGCGAACCCGGCCGCTGGCTGGGCCGGGCAGCCGAGGCGCTCGGCCTGGAGGGAGTGCTCCAAGCGCAGGACTTTGCCAACCTGGCCGAGGGGCGGCATCCCGACGGGAGCCAACTTCTCGAGCAGGTCCACTCTGATCGGGTCATGGGGTGGGACTTCACCATGAGCGCCCCAAAGTCCCTCTCTCTGCTGGCCACCCTTCATCCCGACGAAGAGACTCGGGCCGCGCTGCGGGGCATCCACGACCAGGCGGTGGCGGCCGGACTGGCCTACCTGGAGGACACGGGCGGGGCCGCCCGACGGGGCGACGGGGGCCGTGATGGCCACGTGGGAGCCGAGCTGGTCATAGCCGGCTTCACTCACAAGACCTCCCGGGAGTCCGAGCCAGATCTGCACGAGCACGGCATCGTCTTGAACGTCGGACGGGGAGAGGACGGTCGGTGGACGTCGATTGACTCGCGTTGGCTGTTTGCCCACAAGGCCGGGGCGGAGGCCATCTACCGGGCTGAGCTCTACCACGGAGCGGCGCAGCTGGGGATCAGCTGGAGTGAGCCGGATCAGCACGGCAACCGGGAGATCGTGGGATTCGAGCGCGCCGAGCTGCGGGCCTGGTCGACCCGGCGGGTCAACATCGAGGCCGAGGTGGAGCGGGTAGGTGGATCGGGCCGGCGTGCCACCGAGGCAGCCGCTCTGGCTACCCGCAAGACCAAAGTCGACGTGGAGTTCACCGCCCTTACCGAGCAATGGCGACAGCGGGCCGAGGCCGAGGGCCTGAGCGCCCGGCGGCTGGGTCAGATGATCACCGGCCGGGACCGTACGGTCACCTTGAGCCCCAAGGACCTGGATAAGGCCAGGGACCGGATCCTTGGACTGGGGCCCGGAGGGCTGCTGGAGAAGGCATCGGCCTTCACCGCTGATGAGCTGGCACGGGCCTGGGTTGATCACCTCCCCACCGGGGCGCCCCGGGCCAAGGTGGATCGCCTGGTCCAAGACACCCTGGACGACCCCCGTATCGTGGCCTTGGTGGTGGCCGACCATCACGGCCAGGTTCTGTCCGTCGAGCACCGCTTGAGGCAGGCCAAGGCCCTGCGCCTGGTGCGCACCGAGGACCTGGAGTCCTCCCGCTGCCGGGTCCGCTACTCGACCCAGCAGATGCTGGCCATGGAGGCCCAGGTGGTCGAGGCGGTAGCCCAAGGACGAGACGCGGGGATGGGTATGGTCAACCCCCAACTGGTGGAGGAGGCACTGGCTCGCCATCCCACGCTCACCCTCGACCAGGTGGAGATGGTGCGGGCCATCACCACTACTGGCCATGGCATCGAGGCAGTGGTCGGGCCACCTGGCTCGGGCAAGACGTTTGCCCTGAGCGTGGCCCGAGAGATCTGGAATGACGCCGGCTACCGGCTCCAAGGAGTAGCCCCGTCGGGTAAGGCGGCCGTCGGCCTGGGCCAGGCGTCAGGCATCGACTCGACCACCCTGGCCGACCTGGTGGACCTGGCCACCCCCACCAAGATGGTGGCCGGGGGCATCCTGGTACTCGACGAGGCCGGCATGGCCGGCACGGCTGACATTTCCCGGCTGTTGGACCTGGCCAAGGCGGTCGGCACCAAGGTGGTGGCCATGGGCGATCCCCGCCAGATCGCGGCGGTGGCGGCCGGTGGGACGTTTACCGCCATGGTGGAGCGCTTCGGGGCCGTCGAGCTCACCGAGAACGGCCGCCAGGCCGAGGCCTGGGAGCGCGACGCCATCGCTGCCCTGCGCGACGGACGCTCGGGCGAGGCGGTGGGCGCCTACGTGGCCCATGGCCGCTTGGTGGTGGCTGATAACCCCGAGGACCTGATGAGAGCCTGTGTGGCCGACTGGTGGGCCGCCCGGGCCGAGGGCCAGGTGGCCATGTACACGGTCACTAGAGATCAGGTGTGGCAGCTCAACGCCTTGGCCCGGGCCCGTATGGCCGAGGCCGGGCGGCTCACCGGGCCCGAGTTGGTGGTGGGGGCCATCCGAATGCGTGACTATGCCCTACCGGAGAGGGCCTTCGCCGCCGGCGACGAGGTGCTTTTATCCAAGAACCGGTCCAAGGTGGCCGGCGACGTGGCCGTCCATCTGGCCGACGGCACCCGGCGCTACCAGGGGGTGAAGAACGGCCAAAGAGGCGTCGTCGAGGCGGTCGAGCAGGCAACCGGGCGGCTGACGATACGCCACCAGGATGGGCGGCACCTGACCCTCTCGGCCGACTACGTAGGCAAGTACCTGGCCCATGGTTACGCCACCACCGCCCACAAGGCCCAGGGAGAAACGGTGGGCCAGGCGGCACGGGCGGTGGCCCTGGGGATCATTACCGAGGCCGAGCGGCGCAAGGGCAGGGCCTTCGTCTACGGACTGGCGGCCGCCGAGCTGGGCCTGGTCATGGCCAGCCGGGCCACCGACGAGACCCGCTTCTACTCCTTGGCCACCGCCGAGGCATCTCTTTACGACGAAGGAAGCCAGCCAGAGCCCATCGATGCGGCCATGTCGTTGGCCCGGGCCTGGGGGCGCTCGGACGCCATGGGCATGGCCAGCGACGAGCTTGAGCGACAACAGGCCATAAAGCGCCTGGCCGCGGGGACCTCCAGCAAAGACCTGGCGGCACGGCGCCAGTTCCTGGCCGAGCTGGGCCGCGGCGACCAGGACCCGGCCGTGGCCCTGAAGCTGGCCCGGGCCCAGCGCCGCTCCGCTGTGGCCGAGGTCACCGACGCCCGGCGAGTCTTGGCCGAGGCCATCTTGGACGTGGAGGACGCCCGTGAGATCACCAGCCCGGCCAATCAGGCGGGCGAGGACCAGCCGGCGCCTGGGCGGCCGTCGGCCGAGGTGGCTGCCAATCAGGTCCTTGAGGCCGAGGCCCGGGCCGAGACCGCGCTGCTCACTACCCGGGCTGCGGAAGGGGCCTTACGCCTTCTCGAGGCCGGCCGGGACCGCCGAGCAGCGGCGGTGACCGAAGCCGAGCAGGCCACCGGCGGGGACCGCCGCAAGGCAGCCGCCGAGCTAGAGATACTCGACGAAGCCCTGGCCACCCAGCGCCGCTGGTCAGGCCAGGCCCTGGCCGCCCAGCCTCCGGCTTGGGCCACCGACGTGCTCGGTCCTCACCCATTGGAGCGGGCCCAGGCCCTGCGCTGGCGCCAGGGCCTCACCTTGTTGGCCGACGCTCGAACGGCCCCCAGTTTTCAATCCAGCGCCCAAGACGACGATCCGATGCTGCGGGCCTTGGGCCAGGCGCCAAGTGACCCGTTTGCCAAGATCGCCTGGCTGCGCCAGCGGGCCAGTGTGGATCGGGTGCGACTGCACCTGGGCCTTGAGGTCCCCGACAGGGCCGTCGTGGGCCAGAACGGGTCCTCGGAACGACGCAACGCCGCGTTGGCCCGCCTGACCGAGGCCTCTCGTAGGCGCTGGGAAAGCTCAGCAGAGGTCCCCCAGGACACTCGGCCACAACCCAGTGCTCCTCGGCGCCGTGACGCCGGACGGCGGCGGCCTACCCACGGCCGCGAGCGGGATCTGTAAAGGAATAGAGCCTCAAGAGAGCCACAGACCAACGACGAACTCGGCCTCGACGCAGATTGAGCGTGGTTGTAGCAACCCGCGAGCAGTTAGCCTGCCGAGGAGTCGACAGGCGGATCAGTTCGAGCGTCCCTCCCTAAATGGGGATTCCTTCGACTCCCCGCCGGAAAATATGGCCATCATGTTAGGGGGGGACCATTAGACCAGAAGAGCCAGCCGACTTGGCGCGGGCTCGGCGACTCGCCGAAATTCGGGCGCGGAGGGGGACACCCGAGCGGCTTCTGGCGATTGAGTCCATTCGATCCGCCAAGCCCACTACCGTGGCCAGAGGCGCAGCGGCGATCGCCGACAGGAAGACGCCCGAGAACAGCTCCGCCATGTTCGGCCACCCATGGCCCCTCTGGTTTCAGATGCGCGACGTCGGCTACGAGCACATTGCCGCTCGCGCCCGGGATCGGAAGAAGACGACCTACGTCGAGATGTGGGACGCTATTCGCGCTGAAGTAGGCCAAGATCTCGGTAGCCAGTGGCGGCAGCTGCCCAACCTTCTCGGATACATCGGTGACCTCTCTTACGAGAAGATCCGCCTGGTCGTGACCGCCTTGGTCATCTACCAGGAGGGGGACGAACACCCAGGACCTGGCTTCTTGCGTCTAGCGGCCAGGCATGACCTCATGCCTGCTGAGGAAGCACCCCCGACCGGCAGGGACAACGAGTGGAAGGGAATGACCCCTTATCAGAGCGCCTTCTGGGCAGGCCATTGTGATGCGCTGTTCGACCATTTCGCGCAAGCGAATTGAAAGCCATCTGGCTCGCTGGAGCGCCTCGTAGGGGACTGATCCCGACTAGGAAGGGTGTATCCCAAGCACATCGAGTCCAGCCACACCTGCGAAGATGGCATCGCCGGCGACCAACTCCAAGTCGAGCGCCAATGTGGTGGCGGCCACCCAACGGTCGGCCTCAATGCATCTTCTGCCAAAGGGGGTGGCCGGCGCGACTGGCCAAGGCCCGCAGCTCGGCGCAACGGTCGATCAGACGCTCGTCGGTTTGCACGACATCGAGATCGGAGAGCAATCGCGCCAACTGGCGCAGTCGAAGGTCTCCCCAGCCGGTCCGCAGGGTCCCATAGCGGAGTTCGACCGCGGACACGAACGATACGACCCTGGTTCGGCCCCCAATCAAGGCTCTGGCTGCCTCGGAGCGGGCGGTGGGCCGAGGATCAAGTGCCCAGCTCAGCGCGTCAGTGTCAACGACGACGTGCGTGGCCCGCCGACGGGCTATCACCCTTCAGCGATAATCGCATGGAAGGCGTCCCACTCCTCGTCGCTCACGTCGGGAATAGCGAACTCCTCGTCGAGCAGCTGGGATCGAAACTCCCAAAGGCGCGGATCGCCGACGGTGTAGAGATGAAGACAGGGTCCCTCGTTACGCTCCTCAATCGTGGACACGGCGCCTATCGTAAGCCTTTGGGCAGCGCCAGACTGCCGTCGAAGTGGTGACCGGCCGTCCACCCGGGGCGCCTACAACGCCCTCACCACCATCGCCGACGCCGCCGGCATCGACGTCGGCCGAGGCGCCCAGTTCAGCCTTCCTCAGACACACGGCCGGGACCACCATGACCCGGCCGAAACCGACATCATCCACTGTGGCCGAATCCGAACTTCCGCTGGTAGAGGGTCGGTGCCCGCCTGGCGGTCCTCGGGGCCACCACCCTGGATGGTGCCTGGCCTGGCCTGGCCTGGCCTGGCCTGGCCTGGTCTGGCCTGCCCTGCCGCGGCTGACCGCCGACTGCAGCTTGGCGCAGGCGCGAAGCTGACCAGCATGTCTGACGCGATGTTGTACTGGCTGCCCGACGGGTCATTGACGCAGGCCTAGCGAAGGACGGATCGGTCTTCACTGACAGGAGGAGAGGAACGATGCGGACTCCTCGACCGCGGCGCCGATGTTACTCACGCCCCGCTTCATGTCAAGGACTTCCACGCAGAGATTTCAAGAGCGCCACACACCCGTGGCCAGCCACCAGCTGGGCGGCCCTCCGACGACCTCAGGAACTCGTTTCGGGCACGGATTCGTTCCCGAAACGGGAATCGGGAAGAAAAAGACTTCCCGTTCGGGAACTCATCTCCTGGACAGACCCGATTTGGGAACTTTTTCGGGAACTCCGGGGCGCATGCTCCCGGCATGGAACCCACTCAGACCCCCCAGGCACCCGATCAGGAAGTGACTGCAGCCCTGGAGGTGGCTGCTGAGCGTGCTCTGTGGTGGCTACTTGGCCACGCTCCGCGCTGGACCGACAACCCTAACGACGTCAGGGCACTCAGGGCTCACTTCATCCGGGACGGCTCCCAGCCCTCTGGGCTGGTCGGGGTCAGGTGAGGGGCCATGGACACTTCTCGTCGACCAGAGCTCGACCTCGCCACCGTGGAGGCCCTCAGGGTCAAGCCGCTCACCGACACCCTGGTGGCCCAGCTGGGCCACGACACCCGATCCCCCTACACCGAGATGTTCTGGACCCCCATCCTGGGACCGAGCACCACCCTGGCCCTGCGACGCTTTGCCTTCGCCTTGGCCGCCCGCGGCCCTCATCAGGTCAAGGTGGCCGAGCTCGGCCGGGACCTGGGCCTGGGGGGCACCGGGAACCACTCCCCCATACGGCGCAGCCTGAAGCGACTGGTGCAGTTTGACGTGTCCACCTGGGGCGGCGGCGAGCTCGCCGTACGGACCCATGTCCCCACCCTGGCGCCCCGGCGCCTGGCCCATTTGTCACCCCGTGGCATCGAGTGGTCCCCGGTGCGCCAGGGCATGGCCGAGCCGGCCGCCTTCAATGCTGCCCACCTGTCGGCCTTCTCGCTCCGGCGAGCCCAGGTGACAGCAGCCATGGCCGACCACCGTGCCACCTCGGCCAAGGCCGCCCAGGTGGCCACGCTTGTCACCCGGGCGGCCAAGTCCACCGATCACGGCCGCCGCCGCCAACTGGCCACCTGGTGGGACAAGGCCACCAGTGTGAGACTGGACCCAGAGATCCTGGCTCAGATGCTGGGCCAGCCCCGGGAAGCCCGCATCGAGGCGGATCGTCGGGCCGAGGTCACCGCCCACCTGCTAGGGCCCGACGGGCTCACCGCCCACTCGTCGTCCTTCGAGCGGCGCGACGTGGTGAGGGCCTGGGCCGAGGCCGCCGCCGACGGGGCGCACCTGGCCCAGCTCGAGTCCCTCACCGATGCCTTGGTGGCCCGAGAGGAGGTAGTGGCCATCGCCGCGGGTCCAAGCGGGGAACCCCGCAACTCCACGGCCGAGCTGATGGCGCTTGAGGCTGGACTGATCGAGGCGGCCCGCTCCCAGCGCCATGCCGGCCGGGGCATGGCGAGCGCCGAGGTGTTGCACAACGCCCTGGCCGATGGCCCCGACCTGTCCTACGAGCAGGTGTACATGGTCACCTCCCTGACGACCTCAGGCTCAGGGGTCGAGCTAGTGCTGGGACGGGCCGGCACCGGCAAGACCTTCGCCCTCGACGCCGCCCGGGCCGCCTGGCAGGCCGGCGGCCACCGGGTCATCGGCACCTCACTGGCAGCCAGAGCAGCAGCCGAGCTGGAGTCGGGGTCGGGCATCACATCTGTCAGCCTTGCCCGCCTGCTCATCGACCTAGAGCGCCCGGAGTCCGCACTGGCTCCCGACAGCGTGGTGGTGGTGGACGAGGCCGGCATGGTCGGCACCCGCGACCTTTACCGCCTGGCCAAGCTCACCGAGGCAGCCAGGGCGAAGCTGGTCCTGGTCGGCGATCCCCGACAGCTCTGCGAGATATCCGCCGGGGGCGCCTTCGCCGCCCTGGCCCGGGAGCTGGGCGCCAGCGAGCTCACCCACAACCGCCGCCAGGAGCAGTCCTGGGAGAAGCACGCCCTGGCCGAGCTGCGATCGGGCAACGTGGTCAAAGCCGTCGACCGCTACCAGGCGGCCGGGCGCATCAACACCGCCCCCAGCGCCAGGGCGGCTCGGGCTGCTGGTCAACGACTGGCTGGCGGCCAGGGCCCAGCTGGTAGCCGCCGCCGCTGCCTGCCTAGGGCAGGTGCTCGGCACCAAGGGCGGCCCGCAGCCGGGACATGTAGGAGCGCAGGGTCTGGGGACTGGGCTCGGCACCCGGTGCCGGTTCCGGGGGTGCCCACCGCTCCTCCGGCTTCCCCGCCACCGCCCTGGGCGGCCGAGGCTGCCTGGTTGGCCTGGGCGGCGGTGACCCGGCGGTGGGACGGTGTTGGACGGCAACCTGCAAAGGACAGGCCAAGCTGGCCGGGGCCCCGAACAACGGCTTTGGTCCGCTCACCAAGCCTGCGAGAGCCCGGAGCCTGAACCACCTCTTGGACTGGTGCTCGTCGCCGCCCAGCGTCGCCCCGGCGCTCCCGCCGGGCTGGGATAGCAGCCCCTCAGCACGGGCCAGCTGCGCCGTTGGGTTGGCTTCGATCGCCTATGGACGGGAGTCGCACTCGTCCATGGCCGGACTTCACCCTCTCTACCGGCATCCCTGACCACAGCCGGCTACCACTTTGCCGGCGTAGCTCCCGGACTTCAGCTCTAGAGCCATCTACTTCGTCCCCCAACCCCTACCCAGACCAGGAGGTAATCGATGTCCCCAACCGAGTCCCGTCCCACTGAAGGCCGTAGCCCTCTCGTTCTCTCCGTTGAGGAGGCAGCCGGCCTACTTGGCATCTCCCGAGGCCTCGCGTACGAGTTGGTGGCCCGCGGCGAACTACCGCACCTACGCCTCGGCCGACGCATCGTCATCCCCCGGACGGCGCTGGAGGATCTGCTGAACAAGACCGCCGTCGGCTCTCTGTAAGCTGCTGCGGCTGCGGGCGTCTCTGGTCCACGGTACCGTGGGCTCCGTGGCCCGTCATGCCTCGGACCGATCTACCGACCCGATCGTCGTCGTGACAAATCCCGGTGAGGACTGCTCGCTGAAGCGTTCCGGACAATGCTCGATGGCCTGCTTACTGGTCCTGACCCCGACTTGGAGAGCATTGGGGCGGCCGAGGCACTGAGGATGCTGCGAGTCGACACCGGCCCGTGACGCCTGTCGTGATCGACGCCTCGGCAGGCGCCGAAATCGTCGCTGACACCCGCCGAGCCCGGGCTCTCGCTGGACTGCTGCCGGTCGAAGCGGTTGGGGTGCCCGAGCACTTCTACGCCGAGGTCTTTGGCGTCGTGCGCCGTCACACGCTGATCGAGAAGGCCTGCAGCCATTGGCCGGCTCCAGTCCTGGCGACTGCACAAGACCTCGGTCCCACCCCTACTGGACGTCGCGTGCGCATACCGGGACAATATGGCTGCAGCCGATGCCCTCTTTGTTGTGCTGGCCGAACGACTCGACGCTGATCTCCTAACCGACGACCACCAACTCTTCGATGGGCCTACCTTCCCACGAAAGGTCAACGTTCCCGGCCTGGCCGGGACGCTGACCGCTCCTGGGCCAGTGCTCGTGCGGCTGCCTGGGCCATGATCATTGGTTATGGCGAAAAGCCGGCTGCTGTTCAGCGAACATGGCCTCGATCGCCTCCTCGACTGGGATGTCACCGAGGAGCAGGTCGAGGTCGTCCTCGCCGGAGGTGAAACCGTCGAAGAGTACGAGGATGGGCTGCGGCTGATGCTGGGCTGGTCCGGTCCCCGCCCGATCCATGTAGTGGTCGCTGACAGAGCAGCTGCGAGCATCGTCATTACGGTCTACGAACCTGATCCAACCCGATGGGATGCGGCGTTCCGTGAAAGGATGCGGAAGTGATCTGCCCGATCTGTCGGCATGGAGAGATCTTGCCCGGCCGAGGTGACAAGGTTCTTACGTATCGCGGGACCACCTTGGTCGTCCAAGGGGTCCCGGCCGGGGTATGTGACACTTGCGCTGAGCGCTACTTTGAGGCTCCAGTCATCCAGGAGCTCACCGCCCTGGTTCGTGAGGCGGCCGCTGCTGGCGTCTTGGTCGATGTCCGTCGCTATGCAGCGGCTGCGTAGAGCTGGCTTGGCGGACATGAGCATTCCAGGGTTGGGCCCGCGGGTCGACGGTCTAGAGACCGGGTGCGCCGACCCGGCGCGCCGGATGGGCCAACCGCGATCTTCACCGCAAGAGTGCACGAAATAGACTGCTGCTAAAGCCACTGGATGGACGCCTTGACCGACTTAACCGCAGGTCAGGACACTGTAGGCAACTGGCTGGAAACCTGCTCGCCCACTCTTAATCCGCAGGTTCTGGGTCCGAATTCCAGGGGATGCGCCACGAAAGCAG
>JAABUJ010007591.1_pt1 | contig 10080 bp, 14 predicted proteins | sample 5559131 | NCBI WGS metagenome assembly JAABUJ01 (sample SAMN10711875, study PRJNA513366) | rock metagenome | isolation source: Antarctica rocks | place: Antarctica: Victoria Land, Mt New Zealand nord | collected 2016-01-07
CGTAAGGCTGCGTCCTGCCAGATGATCATCTCGCGTTCAGGGATCATGACCGCCGGGATGAGTCGAATCTCACCATCGGCGGCTTCAGCAACGATGTATCGGGTGTGCTCGGGACGCCCAATCTTGCCGAGACTGATCCGGCGCCGCCGATCGACCTCGACCTCGCCAACTGTCTTGAAGTTGTCCACGACCGTCATGCCAGCGACCTCGACTTTCTTAGCAAGTGTAGCCGAATCTGTGACAGTTCCGCATTGGGGCAAGGGGGTAACGCCCCACGGCCGCATTGGGGTCGCGAACGGCTGGTACTTTCGACGTCATGTTTGAGGTGCTGTACTCAGCCAAGGCCGATGCGAAGCTCACGGCGATGGGGCGTGATCGGTCCGCTGCCAAGAAGCTACGCAAAGTGATGAAGACCTTGGCTCTGATCAGTCAGGACCCGAGCTACCCCAGTCTTCAATCTCACCCGTACACGAGCCTGAAAAGCTCGGATGGCAAGACGGTGTGGGACTCATACGTCGAGAACAACACACCATCGGCTTGGCGCATTTTCTGGTGGTACGGCCCGGAGGACGGTCAGATCACCATCCTGAGCATCGGCCCACACCCCTGAAACCCTTCATCAGGCGGCTGCTCTCGGCTCATTCCGCCGAGCCCGCTCAGCCCGCTGCCCGAGCGTCTCACCTGGCTCCCGGACCTTCTTGCCGTAGACCGCTCTCAGCGGCCCGCTGGCGGCCGTGGAGGCGGCTCAGGGGCGTCCCTGGCCGGACTGAGGTTGTAGACGACCCGATTCCGGGTGCCAGCCCGGCGGACGAGGATCACGACGGTCGGCCACAGCATTCGGTGGCGGTCGCCGATCGGCTCGGAGCCAGTGGCGGGGGATTGACGCAGCCGGTACGTACCCTCGGGGAGCCGGCCATCGGCGTCGGCGAGGCCATAGGACCAGACCGCTGGGTCAACAGGGTCCCGCTTGAGGATCAGGATGCGGGTCAAGCATCGTTACAGCTCCTCACCCGACCACGGAAACCGCTTGTGTGACCGCGCTCCGGCACTTAGGGTGCCGACCATGCTCTGGGTGGTGGCCATTGAGACAGGTGGGGACTGGGTACACGCCTACGATCTCGAAGCCGAGCGCATCCCTCACCCACTGGGCTGTTCGTACGAGGTCCCACAAAGACCTGAAGTGGCGTAGCGCTGCTGAAGGCCGCCGATGCCAGCACTGCGTCGAGATCGTCGGCCAGTACCGCTGAGCAGGCGACTGCTAGATCCGAAACGCCACTTCAGCGTCGTATAAACGCGCTGCAATGTCGGACGAGGCACCTTGTTTATCTCCGTCCCAGCAGTACCCCCCGACTGCTGCACAGGTTGGGTCCGCGGCCGCATGTTGTCGGCCCGGCCTGTCGGACATGGAAGTCCCAACACGATGAATCAGGCTGCAGGAACAGTCGAGGCGGCGCGAACGGCAGCCTCGAGCTCGACGAATCCGGCCAGTCTGATGATGCGGAGCGTGAAGTCACTCACCGGGCGCACCTGGAAGTCGGCGTCGAGGGCTGTGGCGATCTCCTGGACGTCGACAAGGGCACGGAGGCCGACCACGTCGACGAACTCCAGGGTCGCCAGGTCGAGGGTGACGGTACGGAGGTGCGGGCTGAGCAGCTCGCCTACAGCTTCGCGCAGGACGGGCACGGTGGCGATATCGAGCTCGCCGGCGAGAGCCAGAAGGAGGGAGCCGTCCTCGTGGACGACGTTGACAGAGAACGGCAACTCCATGCGAGACCATGCTCGCCCCTCCCGGCCCAGGAGATGGATGGGAGGCCAGCTCCTCGATTGGACCGGGACCCGTTGACCTTGACCGCCCCGGAAGGCTACTCCTAGTTTCCCCGAACGCCTAACAGCTCCGTGTTTTCTTAGCTCCGGTGGGGGTATGTGCAGACCGACTGCAGGGTTGAGCAGACAGCCCGAGGCGCACATGCAACAGCACGGATCGGCGTGGAAACGTGCACAAGGCATCCTTCGAGCCGATGCCCGGAAGCGTCGGGATGGTGAGACGTTTCGTCGCCGGTTGCCTGGCCGGCAGCGTCGACCTCGACGCGGACCTGGCTGTCCTCCTCGCCAGCGAGCTGGCCACCAACGCCATCGTCCACTCCAGACTCACCTTCGACGTCTCCGTCGACGTCACCGCGACCTGCGTCAAGGTCGCCGTCGACGACCTCAGCGCCGTCCTACCCGTTGTCGGCCAGCCCAGCGACGAAGACACCGGCGGGCGCAGTCTCGCCATCATCGAAGCCACAGCCGACCGATGGGGCATCGAGCTCACCGCCGGTGGCAAACGGGCATGGTTCGAGCTGTGCGGCGGATCGGTCTGTGTCGACCATAGACCGACACCCTGACCGACTACCTCCGTGACGTTGACCCCGCGCCAGCCAGCCGACCCGGCTGGGGAGTGGCTCACCGACCAGAGCCCCCCCGCCGGGCTCTGACGGCCCGTCGCAGGCCTGAGGGACACTGGTTGCTGGAATGCCCGCCCCGTACCAGCCTATGCTTCTCACCGCCGCCGACGCACCACCCACCGGGGACGGTTGGGCGCACGAGATGAAACTGGACGGCTTCCGCTGTATCGCCGAGGTGACCGCCGGCCGAGTCCGGCTGTGACCGAGACCTTCCAGGTCGCCGGATGGCGCCCGTCGACACCGTCCCGGCCAGGTGGGCTGATCCTCGCCGAGCACGGCGAGATCCTCGGCGTTGCCACCTTGGCCATCTCCGACGAGCAGCGCACCGGGCTCGTCGAGCTCATCCAGCGGTACGGCCAGCGCCACCCGACAGGCTCCGTGACCATCCCCGGGGGCGCGGAGCCTGTCAAGCGTTTTGAGACCGGCGGTCATGATTTCTTCTGAGTGTCGTTGGTGATGGTGGGTTTGTTGATCCAGGCGACGGTCGGCATCTGGAGAAGTCGGGGCCGGCGTTGGCAGAAGCGGCGGGGGTTGGCCCGGTAGGCGATGTCGAGAGTGACGGCCCGGGCGGCCTGGACGTCACTGGCGGTGGCGTAGTGCAGCGACGCCGGGGTGTGCAGGGCGATCCCGGAATGGCGGTGGTGATGGTTGTAGTTGAAGAACTGTTCGCAGAACGCCCGGGCATCGACGATCGATCCGAACCTGTCGGGGAACGCCGGGCAGTACTTGAGGGTCTTGAACGCCGCCTCTGAGTAGGGGTTGTCGTTGGAGACGTGGGGGCGGGAGTGGGACCGGGCCACGCCGAGCTCGGCGAGAAGGACGGCGACGGGCTTGGAGGTCATGGAGCTGCCCCGGTCGGCGTGGATGCTCAACTGCTGCGCAGTGATCCCCTGGGCCCGGATGGCGTCCGCGATGAACGCCTTGGCGAGCTCGGCGGTCTCGGTGGGAGCGACCATCCAGCCGACGACGTAGCGGGAGAAGATGTCGATGATCACGTAACAGTCGAACCAGACACCCTTCGCCGGACCCCGCAATTTCGTGATGTCCCACGACCACACCTGGTTCGGGGCGGTAGCGGTGAGCTCCGGTCGGGCCCGGGTCGGATGCGTCGCTTGGTCCCGGCGTTCCCGGACCAGATCCTGGGCTCGTAGCACCCGGTACATGGTCGAGATCGATGCCACGTAGGTGCCGGCGTCGAGGAGGATCGCCCAGATCTGGGCGGGGGCGAGATCGACAAAGTCCTCGGAGTTCATCAACGCCAACAGGGCGTCGACCTCAGCGTCAGAGAGCTTGTTCGCCGGCGAGCAGCGCGGCGCAGGCGGGCCATGGACCGGGCCCTGGGCGGCCCGGTAGTGCGACGCCCTCGACGTGCCGGTCAGGGCACACGCCCGGCGAACACCGATCAGCGGGTCGAGCTCGGCGATCACCGCCGCCATTACGACGTCGGCTTGGTGTCGGGATCCGCGCTCTCGGCAAGCATCTCCAAGAGCGCGTGTGCTTTTCCCATGATCTCCAACGCCAACCTGTTCTTCGCCAGCTCAGCCTCAAGGCGGGCCACCTTGCGGTTCGCTCCCGCCAGGGCACCCGACTCGCTCGCCGGAGTCGACCCCAGCACCGTCGCCGACTTGCCGGCCCGGTGCAATGCTCCCGCATCGCGGGCCCGGCGCCACTCCGCCAGATGCGATGTGTGCAGACCCTCCCGGCGCAACATGGCACCCTTCTCACCGTTGGCCTCCAAGCCGTCGTACTCGGCCAGGACAGCCAACTTGTACTCGGCGGTGAACCGTCGCCGTTGCGGTCGGTCAGGGGTCGGCGGACTGCCCACCTCATCATCATGGGCGCGTTCGGTCAAGGTCGGCATGGTCATCTCGGTCTACAGCTCCGGTCTCGCCCTCAGTGGGATGGGGAACAACCCCGCTGGTCTCAGATCAGCCTGACAGAGAGGGGTTTCGCGTCCGGTGAGAAGAGTTTGCGACTCGCAAGTAGGGCATGTTGGTCATGCGGTGGTCGTTTGACGGCGTATCGAAGCGGTGGTCACTGAGAGGTCCGATCAGGGGCGGTTACCTGGTCGAGCTGCCATGGTCTGCTCCGGTCAACTGACGGACCTGCAACCGATCTGATGGCCCGGCCCTCGACGTCTGACTGCCTCTCTGGGTCGGGCGGCCAGGCGGGTTCGTTCGGGTTTTTCGGCTTCTGGACGAATCTCTGTGGGCGCCGGGTGCAGGTGCCGATGTATAGGTCATATGACGCCGCTAACTCTTTGCTCGTATCCTGGTTGGCTCAACAAGCTGTCCGTCGAATGTGACGCGTGCTCCCGGGAGTTCTGCGCGAAACACAATGCGCATAGCGACCACGACTTCCAACGAGTGGAATGCGCCGCTTGATACGGGTCGCGCTGAGCGCTCTCGCTCAACAGCCCGCCCAACGCCCTGGGACTTCCCGGTTCGCCAACATTGTGCTTAGGTGAGGAGGTTGCCGTCTCCGGCCTTCCGGCACGGAACGTAGCGGAGAGCGGTGGGATCGTGACGGTAAGCGACCGACGATTGGCGAGTGTGTTGATCGACTTCGCACACACAATGGGGACGGACTTCCCAGTCCGGGAGATCCTGGATCGTCTGGTTGTGAGCATTGTCGACATCCTGCCGATCACCTCAGCCGGGGTCACCTTCCCCCCCAAGCCCGAGCCGCGATATGTGGCGGCCTCAAGCCAGTCAGCGGCGCGCCTCGAACAGTTACAGACCGAGCTCGAAGAGGGCCCGCGACTGGAAGCGGTCAGGACGTCCGGCGCGGTGATGGTGACTGATCTGCGCAGCGAAGAACGCTTCCCACGGTTCACGCCGCCAGCGCTGGCATCGGGCCTGGCCGCGATGTTCACGTTCCCGTTGCGACAACGGAACCCAGATCTGGAACCCCTCGGCGCGCTCGATCTGTACTGCGACGCACCCCAAGTCTTGGACATCGAGACGGTGCAGGTAGCCCAGACGCTGGCTGATGTCGCCGCCGCCTACTTGATCAACGGCCAAGCCCGAACGGAGCTGCAAGAGGCGACGGACCGGGCGCGCCACATGGCGCTTCATGACGGATTGACCGGGCTACCAAACCGCATTCTGCTGATAGAACGACTCCATCATGCAGTGCAGCGAGGACGTCGTTCCCACAAACCGGTGGCGGTCCTTTTCGCGGACTTAGACCGGTTCAAGGCCGTCAACGACACCTTCGGCCACCCGGCCGGCGATGAGCTGTTGGTCGCTGTAGCCGAACGGATGAGCGCAGTACTGCGCCCGGGTGACACGCTGGCACGACTGTCAGGCGACGAGTTCGTGATCCTGTGCGAGGAACTCGACGATGCTTCGTCCGCAGAAATTATCGCCGGCCGCCTTGGTGCGGCTTTAGTCAAGCCTTTCACCCTGTCTGGACAGCCCGTGACAGTCACAGCCAGTGTCGGGATCGCGTTCGCCGGTCCCGGCGACGACGTTCCCGAACGACTCCTCCGCGAAGCCGACACGGCCATGTACCGAGCCAAACAGCAAGGAGGACGACACCACCACCGCATCGACCCAAGCTGAAATCGCTCATGGCCTTCAGATGGTCGGCCAGTACAGGACCGAGATACCTCACGATCCGTTCGAGCCAAGAACGACCGACCCACGCTGAACGGTGGCTACAGCGCGAGGGTGGACCCCCAGGTGGGGCCAAAACAGATGCGCGTTAGCCGCCCGAGTGGGGCCAGATCAGATGAGCACACTCAGACAGCTCATCCCGTCGACCGCGCTCAGCACGCTGGCTGAGCGTCTCACCCGGCTCCCGAAGCTTTCTTGGCCGTGGACCGCTCCCAGCGGCCCGCTGGAGGTCGTAGAGGCAGCTCAGGGCCCTTCTCGACGGGCGGGTTGGGGTCGTACGACCCGGGCACGAGGTTTGGAATGGATATCGGCAACAAGGTTTGAAGTGGGTATCGGCAGGGGAAGTCTCCGCTCCGGGTGGACGGAAGAGAAAGTCCACACCTATGCCTGGCGGCACCCGCTATCCGAACAACACGGTCAGGTCCGCCCGGCGCGTGGCAATGACGCCACCTGACCAGAAAGAGGACACCTGATGAGCACGTATGAAACAGGGGGCGCAGGTAGCGTCGAAGGCGCTAACCGTGTCCCGGCCCGCCGCTCGACGGAGACCAAGGCCTCGACGAAGACCACCGAGCTGATCGTCTACATCGGCGCCGTGATCGGAGTCGTCGTCACCGCCCTGGTCGTCGGGAGTCACCACATCGCCGGGACGAACCGCAGCAGCGCCGACCCGTTCAACGCCCAGGACGCCATCCGCTACATCACCTACCTGACCATCGGCTACATGGTCGCCCGCGGCCTCGCCAAATCGGGGAGCCGCGACTACTACGACGCCTGACGTCGTCGTCTAAGCCCCTCGTCGAGACAGCAGACCGTCAGGCATAGCAACCCGACGCCCACTACTGTGATGTCAGCCTTGAGGTCCCCCGCTAGCCCGCCAGGGAGGGGGGCCTCGGCGCGTACTGAGAGACGCTGGGAGCCCAGCTGACGCACCTCAGCGGGTTGGCGTGAGTCGTAGACCAGTCGGGCAGGTGCCGCCCCGGCGCGGATGAGGAGCACGACACGCTCATCGCGCAAGCTCGAAGCTGCAGACGGGCGTCCCCTCGGCGCAAGCCCCCCCCGTCGGGTCGGCCTGGTGCGTCCGGGTAGGGAACAGCGGCAGGTACGGAAGAGGGCAGCCGCATGGGTCACTCCGGACAGTCACAACCTGGGCGTGCGTCATACCTGCCTGCCGGTAAGACCGACGTGAGCAACCAAGGTTGGTCACAACTAGTTCGGCCGGTCGTAGCCGACTGCGTTGTGCCGGTTGGGCCCTGCTTGCTGCAGCTGCCGCCCCGCTCGCTCCTGCTGTTCAGGCCGGTGGGTCGTTCTCCTGGTTCTCCTCAGCCTGGTCCTCACCGGTCGACTTGCCCATGTTCCCCGTCACCGGATCCGGAGCTTTGCCGTCACCCTCGTCAGGGTCCTTGCCTGTCATTCCGCCCTGGCCGCCCATCTGACTGTCCGCATCCGACATGACACACCTCTCGTCGTCCCAGTCCCGATGTACCCCCTGTCGCCCGCCGCCACCCCACCAGGGCGTCGGGGGTAGGGGAGCGGCGGCTGGTGACGGAGCAGTGGCCCGGCCGGCATGAAACGCCGACCGAGCACGTTCACGGTCCGTGATGGGCGACAGGCCGCCAGAAGGCCGCTAGGTGTGACCGGACGCAGTGAACGCCGGCCTCGCATCCGCTTGCGCCCTTGCGACACCATGATGCACACAGGCAGCGACCCTGTCGGTGTCCCAGGGAGACCTCATGAGTGACGAAAGCTCTAACCGCTTGCAGGACACGATCGCAGGGAGCAGGCCGACGGTCGTCGAGCTCCTCTGGGAGATCGAAGACCACTCGGCGACGACCTCCTCAACCACGGCTCGTGTCACGTAACCCGAGACGGGAGCGGAAACCTCGCTCGGATCGACCCCGCCACCGTCGTGCTACGAGCACCGGGCGACGTGATGCCCGAACTGCAACAACAGCCACCTCCCGACTACCTCGAGCGGATGCACGAAGCCGGCCTGTGCCCCCGACGAAGACGAATAACGTGGCCGCCCGCATCCTGATTGTCGAACAGCCCCCGACAACCCCACCATCTGGCGGTACGGGGTGCCTGCGACACTGGGTAGGTGGTCGACCCGGTCCGCTGTCTCCATTACGAGAGGGAGGGCGGTGCAACCCGCCGACGGCAGCAAAAGATCGGGGCAGCAAATCGCCCAGCGCCGTCCCGAGATTCGTAAGGCCAATGGGGGGTAAATAGCCTCATCTTCACTACGAGAAGGAACTATCTGTGGCCACGGTGAGCTGTTCGATCAAGGCGGCCCCTCACGAGGTGTTCGCGGTGCTGTCCAACGGCTGGGCCTACTCGAACTGGGTGGTGGGCACGTCGTACGTACGCGCCGTCGAAGCCGAGTGGCCGGCAGTGGGCAGCCGCCTCTTTCACGCCAGCGGCGTGTGGCCCATGATCCTGCGCGACGAGACCCAAGTCGAGCAGATGACCCCGGACGAACGCCTGGTCGTCACCGCCCGCGGGCGACCGATGGGTGAAGCCCGGGTCGAGATGACCTTCGCCGCAGATCCGGTGGGGACCTGCGTCACCCTGACCGAAACCCCGATCAAGGGTTTGGGCCGTTGGATCCACAACCCCCTCAACGAAGCAGTGCTCGTCCGGCGCAATGTCGAGGCTCTCGCCCGTCTCACCCCGCTCGTCGAACGACCCACGCGTCCGACGCAACCCACGGATTAGCTCCAGACCACCGGCCAGCCCGGGCGGGCGACCCGCTTGCCTCGAACTCCGCCCATAGCCACACGGAGACCCGCGGGTACGCAGCACCGCAAAGGCCAGCCCATGTCCAAGGCCGGGTCGTCGCTGCTGCGCACCACCATGGTCCGCGCCGCTGACACCGCCCGACGCCAGGACCCGCAGTTGGCCCGGATCACTACCTGCAGATGGTCGAACGCGGCAAGGACCACCTCGGGGCGCTCTGTGTCGTCGCCGCCAACCTGGCCGAGCGGGCCTGGACGGTCATCCACCGCGGGGAGCCTGGCACGACAAGGCGAAAGCCGCCGGGGTGGTTCGGACACTCGGCGTGGGACCCAAACGGAAGGGGAGGGTCTGAGCCGGCGGCGGTTAGCGTGTCACCGCCATGAGGCGCCCGTTCCGTGGCCGGGCCGGGCGCCTCGGCGTGTCAGGCGCTAGGGGTGACCGACCGGGGTAGTTCCGAACATAAGCACCCGGCGTTCGACGTCGAAGGTGGCATCTGCGCTGCCGCCAAGAAGCCCTTGGAGGACCTCAGCGTCTTCGGCGTTCACGGTGAGGACCTCTTCCCAGGCACCCTGGTCGAGGACCAACTGCAGTGTGAAGACCCCCGGTTCGGCGGGCTCGGTGGCTACCCAAGAGAACTGGTAGTGACTGACGTGGCGAACCTTGATGCTGTTATCGGTAAGAGGCTGATTCACCTTGGTCGTTCGAGGGCTTGGCGGCATTGCGTCTCCTCAACTCGATGGCATGGCCTCCCCGGGCCACAACACACCCGTACCCCAACCCCCGAATGGCGAAGCCCACACGCTGCGAGCTCGGCGGCCCGTTCCCCTGGCATCCTGCATCGTGACCGCACGCCAACCGTCTGACCCGGCGGGGGAGTGGCTCACCGTCGACCAGGCCGCCAACTACCTCGGCCTGTCAGCGTCCGGATTCCGGACCATCGGCGCCACCCAAGGCTTCGAGATACGGCGACGAGGGAACCGGCCCGGCGTCCGACGCTCCGACCTCGACGCCTACCTCGAGCGGGCCCGCATCCGACCTGGCCAGGTCATCGTCGGCGACCAGACACCACGGCTGGGGTCACGTCGGCGAACAGGTCGGCCAGGAGCCCGAGGGCGCGGACGGCGGTGAGCTTGTCGATCTCGGCGAGCAACGAATCGAGGCTCACGTTGCCGGGGTTGGCCTTCACCTGGGACAAGACGTCGGTGGCCTCGACGCCTTCGGCGTCGTCTCCGACCGCCACCAGCGCCTCAAGGCGGCCGACGACGCCCGGGTCG
>JAABUJ010007592.1_pt1 | contig 10079 bp, 12 predicted proteins | sample 5559131 | NCBI WGS metagenome assembly JAABUJ01 (sample SAMN10711875, study PRJNA513366) | rock metagenome | isolation source: Antarctica rocks | place: Antarctica: Victoria Land, Mt New Zealand nord | collected 2016-01-07
CGGACCAGCACGCGCACGGACAGCGGCGTCGCCGCCCACTCCTCCGCTGTGATCCCCTCCGGCGCTGACTCATTCATGCCCCACCCGCCCTGCAAGATCCTGACCAGACCCCACGTGTGCGATTACTAAAAAACAACGATTAGCTCCGCTTGAATAACGGCGTACAACCGTGCATCCTATTATCGGAAGCAAAAACGACGCCGCGCCATGAAGGTCGGTCACGTCGACAACAGCGCGAGGCGGACGATACGCCTAGCGCGGGACCCGGAGAGGCGACGAGCTGGCACGGTGTCTGACCGCATACCAGGCTCCTCAGAGGTGAGATGGGTCGGGCTTACTGGGTTCGCTGGTGACCCCATCAGCGCACGCCACACGAACAAGGCCGGATGGGACCGGGCCTGGCGGGGAACGCTTACGAGTCGGCGACCCGCCGCCACACGGCGGCGCCCTGACGCTCCACACGCTCCAGATGGATGTGATGGCGTGTGCCGGCCGGCCAATAAGTCAGCGTCAGGTCCCACTGGGAGGAGCCGGGGGCAGACTCGACCTACCAATTGGGGTCCGCTTGGAGCGTCAGGAGATAGCCCTGGACCGCGTCGTCGGTGAGGTCACCAGCGAAGCAGGCATCCACCTGCTGAGGACTTGGGCGCGGGTCCAGGCACATCGCCAACCATCCCAAGCGTTAGGCGTGCTGGTCCGTCGGCTGGATCAGGATCTCATTAATGCTAACATGCGGGGGCTGCGTGAGCACAAACAGGATCGCGTCGGCCACATCCTCGGCGGTCGGCGACGCGGGGTTGCCAGCATTCGGCCCCGGCGTGAGGCCGGGCTCGACGACGGCGACGCGGACGCCGCGCGGGCCAGCTTGGCGGCGCAGTGCGTCGCACAGGGCCGCGACCTCCAGGGCGAGGCGCGCGGAGGCGACGCGCTCTGGACGTAGGACGCGACTACCGACGGGGGCGACCGCGACGATATCGCCGCCACCCTGACGCGTCATGACAGGTAGCGCGGTGGTGGCGACGTGCAGCAGGCCGCGCACGGCGGGGTGGGGCTGGCCCAGGCGTGGCCGGGCGCTGGCCCGTTGGCGCCGCCGTCGGCCGCCGCGTCGTAGCCGTCGGCGACGATGAGGATGTCGAGGCGGCCCCACTCATCGACGACGCTGCGGACGAGGGCGCGCACCTGCGCCCGCATGCCGAGGTCGGCGGGGAGCGGGAGCGTCTGGCCGCCCGCGTCCCGGATCTGCGTAGCCAGGGTGTCGAGGCGAGCGGACACGGAGGGCGGCGCCGTGAGCGCAACATGCGCCCCTTCGGTTGCGAGCAGGCGAGCGGTCGCCTCCCCGATCGGGGAGGTCGCTCTCGTGATAAGCGCGACCTGCCCCTCGACCCTTCGTGCCATGTACTTTCTCCTCCCTACCCCGCCTATCATAGCCGCATCCTGATACCCCGTTTGGAGTGACAACACGCTGCGGTTGTTAGGACGCGTCAAGACGTCAGCAGCGACCAAGCACATGCCTGATCACGACGATCCCGTTCCAGTCCCGCGCCGTCGTGAGGTGCGTCAGACGGTGGTGGGCACCGGGCCCACGCTAGCAGGACGTGTCGTTATCTGGCACCGTGCAGTCGGCCGCTGACATCGCAGCAACAGGCATCATGCAGGCTTTTGCTCGTCGCCGACGCGGACGCACGCACAGCGGATGACGCGTGTCGCCATGACAGCCCCCCTTATGGTGACGAACAGCCGGCGCTCGTGCGCTCGCTCATTGTCCAAGGGCCCAGGGTCACAGTAGCTGCTCTGTGCGGCAAACGACACCGCTTCGCACTGCCCATCGGCGTTCCGGCTCTGGCCAGCGGGGCATTCGACGTACCGAGAACGGGCAGTGTTCGCGGGCCCCCGCTGATAACCCACCGAGAACCAACGCACGGCGAGGCGAAACGACCGGACAAGGGACGAAAGTTCGCAGCCAAGGAGCAATCCGGCGCCTACAGCAGCGACGTTCACACCAAGCCATAACGTCTTGCTCGGGGTGCCGGAAGGTAGCGGGGCCGGTCGGGACACCGGCGGCCGTGGCCAGGCGCGCCCCCGCCTCACGGCCTGCGGTCTGGCGCGCCCCGCCCGGCAGGAATGCGTCGAATGACTCCGTCGAGCCGTCCAAGGACGCGCCGGATGCGTGGAAGCTGCCACATAATCAGGCCAGTAAGCGTCAGCATGGGAACAAAGAGGAACTGGGCCATTTGTTGGGTCACAGTCCCGTAGGTGTACCCGAAAATCCCCAGGGCAGCGAAGAGGTGAAGGGCCCGAAGCGAGAGACGCAGGGTGCGAGCGGACATCACGAACTCCAATCGACGGCAATGCCAGGTGGAACGAAATGCTTGTTCGTGGCGACCGTGCCGTTCAAGCAGTCACAGCGCGCCAGCGACGCTGCACGGCACGAGCTATGACGGTTGTAAGGCCAGACAAGCCGATGACCAGACGCATCAGTTCATGCAGCGGACTCGCCGCTGCCATCATCGAATCTGGACGGGCAAAGTACGTGATGCCCAGGGCGAGGAATATGGCGCCGAGTATTGCAATGGTTAGCAGTGCCGCCTTTTCCGATTGCGTAAAGCCTACCACTACTAATACTCCACTCGTCACGAAGTGCATCACTATTTCCTCTGGGCGAGCATTGAACAACCCGTTCAAAGCATTGGCCCCGACTACCACACTCCCTATCCCGGCCAGGAGCAGGAGGATTCCCAGGACTTTCGCGACTGTTTTGACGACCATTGTGATCTCCTTGTGGGTGTTGTGTCCATGGGAGCGTCATATCGCTCCTACCAACAAGTATGGGATCAGCCGGTCGCGTTGTCGTCCGTCAGCGAGCGGCATCGCGCTACGTCAATGGACGTAGGGCTGGTTAGCCCAGGGGTGTCACCAGACCGGCCTGATGAGCAAACACGACGAGCTGCGCCCGGTCACGGGCGCCCAGCTTGATCATCGCGCGGCTGACATGTGTGCGCGCCGTCGCCGGGCTGATCACCAGCCGTGCAGCGATCTCATCATTGGACAGGCCGTGCCCGACGAGGGCGGTGATCTCGCGCTCGCGTCCGGTCAACGCGCTGAGATCGGGGGCATGCACCGTCGGACGGGCCGCGAACGCGCTGATGAGCCGGCGCGTCACCATGGGCGACAGGAGCGCCTCACCGGCCGCGACGACCCGGATCGCATGCACCAGCTCAGCCGGGTCGGTGTCCTTGACGACGAACCCGCTCGCCCCGCCACGCAGCGCCTCGAAGAGATAGGCATCTAGCGCGAACGTCGTCACCATCACCACACGGGTCCCCACCAGGGCGGGGTCGACGACGATCGCCTGCAGGACGGCCAAGCCATCCAGAACCGGCATGCGAATATCCAGCAAGGCGACATCCGGGCGCGTCTGTCGCACAAGCGCGAGCGCCGTCCGGCCGTCCGCGGCCTCGCCGGCGATCTCGAGGTCGTCCTCGGTCTCGATCAACACCCGCAATCCCATGCGGATCAGGGGTTGGTCGTCGGCGACGACGACGGAGATCACGGCGACTCGTCCTTCCCAGACGGTGCGCCCGCGGCAGTGGGAAGGATCGCCCGCACCCACCAGCCGCCGGCTGACCCGCGCCCCGTCTCCAGTGACCCGCCCAGTTCCTCGGCGCGCCGGTGCAGGCCCAAGAGCCCCTGTCCGGAGCCGACCGCCACCGCCTCCACAGGGCCAGCGCGGCCATTGTCGCTGACCGCAACCTCGAGCGCCCGTGGCCCGTACGACAACTGCACGCACGCGGTGGCCGGTCCCGCGTGGCGCAGCACGTTGGTGAGGGACTCTTGGATCACGCGCAGTGCGGCGGCGTCCACGTTGGCCGGCAGGGCGCGTGGCACGCCGCTGGTCTCCACCTCAACCGAGAGGCCGGAGCGCCGGACCTGCGCGATGATGGTCTCCAGGCGTCTAAGCCCGCTCGACGACGGTCCCTCGGCGCGGCTGGGCGCGAGCGTCACCCGCAACTGGTCGAGCGCCTCGATGCTCGTCGCGCGGATCGCCTCCAGCGCCGGCCGGGCCTGCTCGGGGCGGCGGTCGAGCACATGCAGGGCCACTCCGGCCTGCAACGAGATCACCGACAGCCCATGACCGACGACATCGTGGACCTCCCGAGCGACGCGCAAGTCCTCCTGCTCGCTACGCCGCGCGGCCGCCTCTGCCTCAGCACGCACACTGGCGACGCGAAGCTGGTACGCCAGCGCCCCGACCAGCGCGGGGACCAGCACCCAGCCTGCCTCCAAAACCGCGTCAACGACCTTGTGGAGCCCACTCCGCTCATTGCCGATCAGATCAGCAAGCACAAGCGCGAGGGCCGCTGTGCCGGCTGCGGTCATCGTGCGCCGCGTCCGCGACCGGGCTGTGACCGTGTAGGCTGCCACACTGGCCATAAGCGGCAGCGGACCGTAGGGATAACCGGCGGCCAGGTAGATGGAACTGAGGAGTACCTCGAGCGCGAGCAGGACAGTGGGCGCGCGTCGCCATAACACAAGCGACAGGCCCGCGAGCACAAGGATGACATAGGCAGCAGCGTCCAGCGCCCGATGCGGAGGTACCTGCGCCAGTGCAGCCTGACTGGACACGAACAGTAGTATGATGACGGCGAGAAGCGCAGGGAGCACATCCCGCAGCGCCCAATCGCCCGCGCGCTGGAGCACACCGCGCATCACCGCCGCGACCTCAGCGTGCGGGTGTGACGGCGCCGACAATGGTGCAGCGCGTGGATTCCGGCTGCTTGGTCGTGACCACGCTCACATGGCTGCGGGTGCGCCACAGCATTGTACAGCCTGCGGAGCGATGGCCATCGCTCCGCAGGAGTTAAGAAAGCTGACGGCGTGTAAGCTTGTGACGCACCCAATGGCCCCTCCTCGGCATCAAGCCGTTGCGCGTTAGAATAACAGCAATCGCCTTCCGGTTCCGATGACGGCCAAAGCGCCGTCATGGGGGAGTGCGAAGGGCGCTCCAGCCAAAGGAAAAGCAGGTGCGGTCGCCGCTTGAAGACAGGCGGAGTGCAGTACCGACGTCCATCCTGGCATGTGCACTCCGAATCACTTTCCCCGCCATTTTGCCCATCCGGGCCCTGGTTCTCCCCGCTACTTCGGGAAACGTGCCGAGACCGCCTTGTCTCGGCACTTTCGCAACGCCAATCACCGCAATCTGCGGGTCCATGCGCGGTATTGAACGGTCTAGTTTGCCCCTGGCCGTAGCTCCCTTAAAGCCTCCTCATGTACTGGCGAAAGTGACATACATCCCACGAATTGTCACTCGACCGCCGACTCAAGTGGTAGCGCCCGGACAAGAGCGCCACTGCCACCTGCAAACGGGGTCCGAAGGCCCCGGTCGGGACGTCTGGCGGCAGCCCCGCTTGGGTCTCCTTCCCACAGCACGGGCAGCGCACCCGCTGTAGTTGGTACTCCGTCACCTCAATCTGCACCGGTGGCAACTCGCTCATCTGATGCCGTTCCGGCGCCGATGCCACGAGGTCGGCAGACTGGGGCAGCGCCATGCCAGACTGGGGCAGCGCCATGCCACAATGCCGGCACTGCTCCAGCCAGACTGAAACCAGCCGGTCCGCTTGCTCTGGTGGAAGCAGCACCCGCTGGTGCGCGACATGCCCCGGCTGCCCGCCCGGCTTCCGTCCACTCGGCTGGCACTTGACGGCGGGCGGCGGTGGGGGCGCCCATGGTGGGTCGGACGAGGGTGGCCGCGACGAGTTCGACGAGTTCTGCCGCAGTCTCGTTTCCAGTTCCGCCCACGCGCTCCCGCAGCGCCGCCTGCTCCACCAGCAACTGCTCCTGCGCCATAGCCCACAAATCGCGGGTGAGGGCATGCGCTTCCGCCAACGTCTCCGGCAGCACCAATCCCGTGTCTATACGCCACAGTCTGCACCCCGTGACCGTTCCCGTCAAGTCAACACGCGCTCACCCAACGCAAGGGTCGTGAGCGGGTACCTTCCCTTTTTCTTTTGTTGTTTGTGTTCTTTGTCGCTCAATCTTGTATGACCACTTCTCCGGCCGGGGCCTGTGCGGCTCTGGACGTATCCTCTCTCGCCAGGATGTGCGCACCGTTGCGCTCGACGGAACGACCGTTGCTCGTGCGGGTGTCGATGCTGTTGTCCGCGTCAGGCTGCGCGTCTTCTCAGTGCCACGCTACAGCGGCTGGATGCTGCGGGATCAGCACCCTGTAGATGATTGTGGCCGTATAGACTCACAGCCCATCGCTCGTCCGCTCCTACCCCGTCCGCTGCCTACCGTGCGCCTGGGACCAGCATCTCCCCAGGAGCGCGTTGCCGTCGTAGACTATCGGCATGCACACCGTCGATCCTGCACTATGCGGGCCCTGACCTCTGCTGACCGGCCTCGTCGCCGCCGAGCTTGGCTCCTACCTGTCGGCGTCCGACGATCCGGCGCTCCAGCATCGGCCGACGCACTGCCGACCCTGGACGGTCCATCTGGCATACATCTTTGAGCGGTTTGCCGATCTGCTGGAGCGCAGCCGCCGCGGGGACCTGGTGCCGCCGTTCGCCCGCACGGCGCTAGCCGCGGAGGACCTGGCCGCCGTTGCGCCGTTCCGGGGCGATCCGAGCGCGGAGTTGACGCGCCGGGCACGATCAGACAGCGGCTAGCTTGATGGTACGACAGACTGCCGGACTGCCGCAGCATGCCGCCATCTAATGAAGTGAGTCGAGCCGGTGACGTAGGCGCCGCGTCCGAGACCAGGTAGGCCGCCAGGTGTGCGACCTCGCTCGGCTGGCCGACGCGACCCAGCGGGATCTCCGAGAGCAAGCGCGCGAACGTCGGCGGATCGTTGATGGTCGGCGCGGAGGATGCGCCGCGCAACCGAGGTGATGGCCGCGACATCCCCGTCACTGGGGCTCATGCTATGGTGAGGAGACTGGATGATCGTGTGCCGTGAGCCCATGTGCCTACGTTAACCCACCACTGTAACCCGATGCATCGGCAGCAGACCACGGTCCACAGACGTGCATCCGTGGCTGCGTCCAGAGAGAGACGGAGACGCCAGCATATGACTGAGCCGCTGGCACAACGAGAGCGTGGCAGGGCCGGAACCATTGGGACCAGTGACATTGCACCGATGGCTACTGCACTAGCCAGCCAGGAGCACGGGCAGCGATGCTGATCGCACAGGTGACACCGACAAAGGCAGCGGGGTGCTGGGACGGCACGCAGGATGACCCAGACAACAGTGTCCAACACCGCGCACGCAGTGTGGTCTATCGTTGACCCGAGCGTAACAACGCGTCCGTCCAGGCGGGCATAGATCCTGGCCGGCACATGGGCCCGTCCGGAGAAGCGAGCGGACGTAGTCGAAGGGCCAACAGCACGACCAACAAAATAAAAGAAAAAGGGAAGAACGTCAGGGCACACAAATTCATCCGGAGAATGCCCTTTCACCAGAGATGGAGGCCCCTTCAGGCCCCTTTTTCGTGACATGCGATCGTTGGCTCCGCATGGACCATGTTTCGGCCCGATCGTTGGCTCCGCATGGACCTCCACCGTTTCTCCGCAAAATCTCCGGAGACATCGCCGCCGCGCTGGCACCGACATGCCATCCGCGCGGGGACGGGGAGGGGCCGGCACCGCCTCGCGACCGATCGCGCTCTGTGCGGTCCCCGATCCCTCTCCTCGCCTGTCGGTCCTGCCCCCCAACGGCCCTCCGCGCGGCCTGATCTCGCTCCTCTCCGCGCGCCGATCCGGAGATTTTGGACCCGACTGCGCTGGCTCCACGCCCTATCCGGAGATTTTGCGGACATTCCTCTGCTATAGCCGGGCCGTCAGCATGAGGTCTGACCGTGACGCACAGTCCTTGTGACGCTGATGATGCGCCAGGACTCGTCTGTGGTGGGCTGGTGACGGTGGACGCGGTGGTGCAGGCGCTCATGGTGTCATCCGGCGGGCGATACTGTACCAGTGAGCAGCGGCCATAGGGTACCGGGGCATCGTCGGCCATAGGGTACCACCCGCGCTGCGGCACGCGCTCTCCATCCACTGACGTATCCTCTCAGCAACACGACTGTAGTGCGGCTGAGGGGGGGACATGGCAGGTAGGAGGAAAGACACGATGGACGTACGCGAGTTGCTACGACATATGCGGATGACGGAGAGTGACCGCGCGGTGGCGCGGGCGACGGGGGCACATCGCAAGACCGTGCTGCGCTACCGTCACTGGGCACAGGCGCACCATCTCCTGGAGGGGGTGCTGCCGCCGCTGGAGGACCTGCAGGCGCTGCTCGTCCAGACGGGTATCCCGTCGCCACCCCCGCAGATGGTCTCGACCCTCGAGCCGTACCGGGACCTGGTGACGCGCTTGCACGCGGACGGTGTGGAGGGCGCGGCGATCTGGCAGCGCCTACGTGAGCGCGGCTATGACGGCAGTGTGTCCGCGGTCTACCGTTTCGTGCATCGCCTCTCGCCGCCCCAGCCCGACGCGACGGTGCGCGTGGAGCGGGAACCGGGCGAGGAGGCGCAGGTCGACTTCGGGTTCGGCGGGCGCATGACCGACCCGGAGACCGGGGTGCCCAGGCGCACCTGGGTCTTCGTGATGACCCTGTCCTGGAGTCGCTACCAGTATGCCGAGTTCGTCTTCGATCAAACCATCGCGACCTGGCTGCGGCTGCATCGGAATGCGCTGGAGCATTTCGGGGGCGTCCCGCGACGGCTGGTGATCGACAACCTCAAGGCCGGCATCACCCAGGCGTCGTGGTGGGACGACGCACTGGTCCAGGCGAGCTACCGCGAGTGCGCCGAGCACGACGGCTTCCTCGTCGCGCCGTGCCGCCCGCGGACGCCCGCGCACAAGGGGAAAGTGGAACAAGGAGGCGTCCACTACGTCAAGAGGAACTTCCTGGGCGGGCGGATACCCACGACGCTGACGCAGGCCAACGCCGACGTCGTGGAGTGGTGCCGCACGACGGCAGGGCAGCGCCGGCACGGCACGACCAAGGTGCAGCCGCTCTGGCGCTTCGAGACGACGGAACGCGCGGCGCTGCAGCCGTTGCCCGCGACGCCGTACGACCTGGCTACCTGGAAAGAAGTGCGCGTGCAGCGTGACTGCTACGCGGTCTTCGACGGGTCCTTCTATTCGGTGCCGTTCCGGGCGATCGGGCAGCGCGTGCGCGTGCGCGGCGGGGGCCGCGCGGTGACGGTGTACGGCCCGGACTACGCGCTGCTCGCCACGCACCCGCGCGCGGAGCAGCCCGGCGAGCGCCACACGCACCACGATCATCTGCCGCCCGAGAAACTGCCCGGCCTGCTGCTCAATCGTGCCGCCTGCCGCCGCACGGCCGACGCGATCGGGCCGGCCACGGCCGCGGTCGTCCACGATCTGCTCGCCGACCCAGCCGTCGATCGCGGGACGACGGTCGGGCTGGTGCTGCGCCTGCGGGAGCGCTACGGGGATGAGCGGCTGGAGGCGGCCTGTGCGCGGGCGCGACGCTTCGACGACCAGAGCTACAGCACGATCAAACGCATCCTCAGCGAGGGCCTCGACGCGGACGCGCCGCCCACCGCCCTCCCCGCGCCCCCGGCCCACACCTTCGTGCGCTCGGCCGCCGACCTGCTCGGCCACCTCTTCGGGAGCGCGTCATGAGCGCCCTGCCCGCCCTACCCGCGACGCCGCAGCATCAACTCACCCCGCAACTCAAGCAGCTCCGGCTCTCTGGCGTGTTGGAGACGCTCGACGCGCGCCAGCGTCAGGCCATCGATGCGCACTGGTCCTACGAGGACTTCCTGGCCCGCCTGCTCGACGACGAGATCGAGCGCCGCGCCCAGAAACAGTTGGCCCAGCGGCTGCGGCGTGGGGCCATCAACGAGACCAAGACCTTCGAGACGTTTGACTTCGCCGCCGCCCCGAGCCTCAACCGGCAGCAGGTGCTCGCCCTGGCCGGCGGCACGTACATCCGGGCCAAACACAATGTGCTGATCTGCGGTCCCACGGGGACGGGGAAAAGCCACGTCGCCCAGGGCTTGGCCCACGATGCCTGCCGCCAGGGCTTCGACGTGCTCTTCGTCAACACGCA
>JAABUJ010007597.1_pt1 | contig 10074 bp, 8 predicted proteins | sample 5559131 | NCBI WGS metagenome assembly JAABUJ01 (sample SAMN10711875, study PRJNA513366) | rock metagenome | isolation source: Antarctica rocks | place: Antarctica: Victoria Land, Mt New Zealand nord | collected 2016-01-07
AAGATCGTGACCGCGGTTGAAGCTGGCAGATCCAAGGCCGAGGTCGCCCGCGTGTTCGACATCGGCCTCTCCACCGTCAAACGCTATCTGACGCAACACCAGACGACCGGCTCGCTTGCGCCCAAACACCATCCGGGCCGTGCTCCCACCATCCGTCCTGACCAGCGCGAACTCCTCCGCGCCCAACTGGACGCGCATCCCGCCGCCTTCCTCGACGAGCACTGTCGCTTCTGGGAGCAGCAGACCGGGAGCCGGCTGAGCATCTCCACGATGAGCCGGGAGATCCGGCGATTGGAGTACACCCGAAAAAAAGGACGCTGGGTGCCGCTGAGCAAGACGAGCGACGCCGCCTGATGTGGCACCGGATCATCCGGAACATCGATGCACGGCGGCTGGTCTTCGTGGACGAGTTCGGGGTGAACATCCGACTCGCTCGACTGTTCGGCTGGGCACCCAGGGGCGAGCGCTCCCGGGGACTGGTTCCCCGCAACTATGGCAAGAACCTGAGCGTCTGTGCCGCCCTCTCGCTGGACGGGATCACGGCCGTCATGTCCATCGAGGGCGCGATTGATGGGGTAGCCTTTGACCAGTACGTCGAGCAGCTCCTGGTCCCGACCCTGAAGCCGCGGCAGATTGCCATCCTGGACAACCTGTCGGTCCACAAGCGGGCACGCGTGCGACAGGTTGTCCAGGCGGTCGGAGCACGGGTCCTCTTCCTGCCCAGCTACTCGCCGGACTTCAGTCCCATTGAGATGACGATCAGCGTCATGAAGCAGGCGCTTCGGCGGGCGGAGGCCACGACCCGTGAGGCCCTGGAAGCGGCGCTCCCCGCCGCACTGGACACAGTCCCCCCACAGGTCGCTCTCAACTGCTTTCGCCACTGCGGCTATTCGGTCCAATGACTCTGCTAAGCGCTCTAAAGTTGTCAAACGCATCGGCCTGGACATTCTTGCTGCTGATCGGTGCGGGGAGAGCCCCGTTCAGCAGTCCCTGCTCGCCGGCATCCAGTGGATCATGCGGACCGGTGCCCCGTGGCGGACGCTGCCCACGGAGTTTGGGCACTGGCATACGGCGTACATGCGATACCAGGATTGGCAGCGCAGCGGCCTGTGGACCACGATCCTCGCCATCCTTGCCGGGACCGACACCCAGGAATTACCACAACTGTCGCTGTAGTACTAACCGGCGCCATCTGCCTCGCAACGTCGGGCGACCCGTTTCACGTCCTACTGGACGCGTGGCGGGTCGCTTCGCCATCCCATATACCGGCGCGCCGCTTCAGTCCCTCCCCGCCCTGATGCGCGGTCCATGCCGGGAGTTACCCACTCGTCGGCGCACGAACGGGCGTCGACGGGTGGCGGGGGGGCGATCGACGCCCGGCTCGGCCCGCCGCGAGCGGGCAGGTCGCCCGCAGCGCCCAGGCCTCGGAAGATATCCTCAGCCTGCTGCTGTTGTTCCTGTGCCGCAGTTCCATCGCCCGGCATCTCCCAGAGTGGGAGGCCCGTCCGTAGCAGCCGGGCCTCCCCGTACGGAAAACCGATATCCCGCGCCAGAGTCAGCCCTTCACTCACGCTGCGCCGGGCGTCCTCCCAGCGGTGCTCGCGCATCGCGATGGCCACCTCCACTCGTGAGGCCTCGACCAGAACCGGTCGCATGCCTTCGCGCCGTGCACGGGTGAGTGCCCGCCCGCTTTGCACGCGGGACTCCCCAACCTCGTCTAGCCCCAGACACGCCTGGGCCAGCAGGGGAAGGAGGGTGGTCACGTCGCACTCCTCCAATCCCTGCCGATCGAGCAATGTCAGCACGTGCGCCAGCATCGCCTCCGGCCGCCCCGCGCGAAGCTGGAGTTCCACCACTGTGGGTGATCATCTGCGGTGCCGCGTCGGTACGTCTGGGGCCGGTGGACGAAGAGCACGTAGGGATCGCGCTCAAACCCAAACCCACCTCCAGTTTTGACGTCATCTACAAGGGCGACGGCCCCAAACGGGTGTACACCTATAGCGGAGACATCACGCCCGATACGGATCACTGTCCGCCGCTGCCGTGATCCACCTGTAGGAGTGCCATTAATCCTCGGTCTCGCACAGCGCATAGGTAATCGCCTGGTCCAAGCTCATGGCCTGTCCTTCGAGCCAGGCGCGGTTAAATGCCCCCTCACTCGAACCGTCTCTGGCATGCGCCAGTGTCTCTTCGCCCTCGATCACGTGCACGGAGGGAACGGGCAGCTGGAGAGCGTCGCGCTGCGCCATCTCCGCGCCTTTCAGGCGGGCTGCCGACTCCGGTCGGCCGAGCGTACACATCAGCATGGCGGTGTCTCCCAGGAGATGAAGGACCAGAAAGACATCGCCCACTGAGCGAGCCAGGGTCATGGCCTCGTGTTGATGACGGCAGGCAAGATCGAGGTGGCTTCGACGCCGTGCCAGCTCACCGAGACCGCCCAGCGCATAGGCCGCCCAGGGCTTGATGCGGCCGGCCCTGCTCACCGCCAGGCTCTCCGTGAGCCGGGCTTCTGCCTCCTCCAGGTCACCGTCCGCCAGCGCGATGGCGCCGAGATCCACGAGAGTCACAGCTCGAACCTCCGCATTGTCCTCCTCATGATGCCTGGCCAGTACCTCCTCATAGCGCTGCCGCGCGATGGCCAGGTCCCCGGCATGGCGCGCCGCGTTCCCCGCGTTTTTCAGAAGCACTCCGGTCCATGTCCGCTGCTCCGGCGCGGTACAGAGCAGTAACGCCTCCTCGAAGCGGGACAGCGCCACGTCGTAGCATCCCTGGCGCATGGCAACACCACCCAGGGCGTTGAGCGCCCGGATGCAGCCCCGCGGGTGGTTCAATTGGCGCGAGAGCGCCAACGCCTCCTGGAGGAGCGGGGTAGCCTTCTCCACCTCTCCCCGCTCGCTGAGAAAGGAGCCGAGCGACTGGATCGCTCGCACGTGGACCGCCGGTGCAACCCTTGCACCGCAGGCCACGCCCTCCTCTAACCAGCGTCGTGCCTCCTGCCAGTATCCACCCTCGTACCAGAAGGGATGAAGGGCAGTCGCCAGCCGCAACGCATCCTCCACCTGTCCCTGCTCCAGGAACCAGGCAAGTCCCGCCCGCAAGTTATCCAACTCGGCATCCAGACGAGTCGACCACACTGCCTGTTCCGGACCTCGAAATTCCCCTTCGCTTTCCTCTGCCAGCAGCAGGAAGTACCGAGCGTACGCGGCACTGATGCGCTCCGCCTCCTCGGACTCGGCGAGCCGCGCTAGCGCGTACTCGCGGATCGTTTGCAAGAGCCTAAAACGCGGGGTGGGGCCGCCGACCAGTTCCAGGAGACTCTGGTCTCGCAGATCCGTCAGCCGTTGGAGCATGTGCATGGCGTTCCCGTCTTCGCCGCACACCGCAGCGGCAGCCGCAGCCTCGATAGTGCCAGCAAAGACCCCCAAACGGGCCAGCAACTGGCGCATCTCGGGAGTCAGCAGCGCATAGCTCCAGTCCAGGGCGGCGCGGAAGGTCTGTTGCCGCGGAGGGTGGTCGCGCGGACCGCCGGTCAGCAGGGCGAAACGCTCGGGCAGTTGGGAGAGCAGCGCCTCTGGTGCAAACAGTTTGATGCGGGCGGCAGCCAGCTCGATGGCCAGGGGCAATCCGTCCAGAGCGGTACAGATAGCACCAATCGCACTGACCGTCTCGCCGCTGGGCGAAAAATCGGGCCGGCTCGCCCGGGCGCGCTGGATGAAGAGCTGTACCGACTCGCTCCGCGCCACCTCATCAGGAGCTGCTGTGTCTGTATCGGGGAGCTCGAGCGGCGGGACTCGCACTTCGTGCTCACCGTAGAGGTGCAGCTGAATCCGACTGGTGGCCAGAATCCGCAGGGCCGGGGCAGCGGACAGGAGCCGCCCCAGGAGCGGTGCCTCCTCCACCAGATGCTCGACATTGTCCACGACCAATAGGACGTGAGCGGGACGCAAAGCCTCCGTCAGATGCTCTTCCACGGACACGCTGAACTGGTCGGTCAAGCCCAGTGCGCGAACCAGTGCGCCGGGTAAAAGCGCGGGATCGTGCACCGGCACCAGATCGAGGAACGCCACGCCATCGGCAAAGTCGCCCGCAGCCTCAGCCGCCACCTGCAGGGCGAGTCGAGTCTTGCCGGTTCCGCCCACGCCGGTCAGGGTAACCAGACGGGACGCACTCAGGGCATCGTGAACCACGGCGCACTCATTCGCCCGACCGACCAGCGGCGTCATAGGAGCTGGCAGGGATACCGGCCGCAGCGGTGCTCGCCGCGGAACCGCCGCCGCAGTGTGGGGGCGTTCTGTGCCACGAGTCAGGGAGATCGCGCGGTCCTGCCCCTCGAGATCGGCGAGCGCCGATGTTGCCCACAGCGACGGCGGGACGGCATTCGCCGGGACCGCCATGAGGCCGAACATGGCCCGCGCCTCTTCCCGAGTGGTCAGCGCCCCCCATGACGCCAGTGTGGTGACGATCCGGATGACATCGGCGGTGGTCAGGCTTGCCCCGGTATGTCCGTTCAGCTTGTGGCTGAGCACATTGGGATGGAGGCCGATAGCGCGGGCCAGTTCCTCCTGCTTACGCCCCACATCCCGGCGATGTGCCCGCACCTGTTCCCGGAATTGACCGAGTTCCCGTACCATACGCGTCCCTCCCATCCGATGGAAACGCCATCCTACCGTCGTCCGCCTCACACCAACACAGCATTATCGCAGCATTTTTTCAGCATCGGCGGCCTTTCGCATCTCCTGCTTCGGGCCTACGCTATGGGTAACCCGTCCGACCACCTCTGTGGGAGTTCGGCTCCGCGTGCTGAAAGGAACCGCCATGGATCACTCGATCACCCTCGCCCATCCGCTAACGATGGTCTTCGCCCACCTGGCGTCACCTTTGCGGCTGAGCGACTGGCTGACCGACGTCCAGTGCGTGGAGGAGTTACAGGACACGTGTGGAGAAACCGGTGCCACGTTCGAGCTCACATTGCAGGTAGACGGACGGCTTAGCCCGGCTCGGGCCGAGATCATCGCGTACGAGCCGCCGGCTGCGGTGTCCTATCGGCTCTTCGTCGGGCTGTGCATCCACGTGGTGCGGGTCATCTGCACGGCCCGTTCCGGGTGGACCTGTGTCGAGGTCCACCGGAACTACGCCGCCCTCACCCTCGACCTCGATCGGCTCAAGCAGGCCGTGGCCCGGCTCGCGGCCACGGGAGAAACGAGTGAGCCCGAGGACGGGCCGACCATTCGGAGTGCGTAACTGAACCACACGGCAACCAGCCCGTAACAGACTCGAGATGGAATTGACAATGAACGGCCCGACGACAACCGACGCACGAACCACAGGACCGGAAGGAAGGAAGAACGCATGACAAACGATGCAAACAATCGGAGACAGGTACCGCAATGGAGCGACTGGGCGAGTCGCGAGCGGCAACCTCAGAACAGGCGACGCTGGACCACCTGGCTCGCTCCGAAGCTAGCGGTGGCCATGACGATCGCCCTCCTGGTCCACCCCCTTCCCATGAGCCCCGCTGCGGCGCACGCCGCCGGGATCAGTGTGGTCGGATTGGGTCTGTATCAGCCGGATCATGCCGTGCTGGTCAAGGATCCGGCCCTGGATACCGATACCGTGGAGCACGCGTTTATCGTCCTGGGCCAGGAGGCCGTGGCCCAGGTTGATACCGTTCATGGCGTGACCTACGATTACAACCGAACCCTGGAATGGGCCTCCCCCGATGTGCGAGCAGCCATGTGGGCCCTGCTCCTCCAGGACATCACCACCCCTGCAGCCAGCCGCACAACGGATCAAGCTGCGCTGTACTCGTGGATGCAAGGGCTGGTCCAACGTGCGAACGTCGGCGTCGCGACCGACGCGCAGAACGAGTTCACCAAGTGGGCAGGCAACCCCTGCTACTACCAGCCGCCGACGCAGCTCCCGAAGTACGTGCCCGATCCATCGGGATGCGGCGTGCCGCTGTCGACGCTCCTCGCCTCGCCTTCTACGCCCTCCTCGCAGGATTTCGAGCAATGGGGGGGAGCGGACTTCTTCGGCCCGGCGGACAACCCGACCACGCAAAAGACCACGGCTGAGACAACCGAAAAGATCATCGGCCTGGGGGCGGCGCTGGGCACCACGGCAGTGGCCACCGCGGTGGGCGTCGGTCTCAGCCTTGGCATCGCGTCGCTCACCACAGCGTTCGTCGAGGCCATTGTTCCCTTTGCCCTGGGCATTGGCGCGGGTGCAGCCGGAGTAGCCGCCGTGGTGGCGATCCCCCTGCTCGCCGCCGTTGCCGGCATTATGCAAATTATCCACGTGGTCAACGGCAACAAGGTCCCGGGAGAACTTAACAAGGCCGTGACTCAGGCACAAACGACGTTGCCTGACCTCGGCGCGTCGATCAAGACCAAGGAGGGGTTGCAGCAACTCTATAGCCTCTTCATCGATCAGACCTCGCCGGACTTCACTCCCGGTTCGCCGGCCCCGTCCCTCCAGCAGGATGCCCCGAGCTTCAATCTTCTCGTCTCGTCGCCCTCGACCTATACGCAGACGCTGACCTCAAAGACGTGGGACGGCGGCACGCAGAGCACCTACCTGGACAACGGCTGGTTCGTCACCACCCAGGCGGGCGGTACTCCGGCGCTCTCCTTTTCGCTCGACTATCTGGACTGGTCCGGCAAGCGGGCCTCCGCCTCGGTCGCTCCGAATCACCAGTTCATCATTACCGACCCCGCTGCCCAGGCATCGCAGGTTCCCGATTGTTCGCAAGGCAGCCAGTGCTACGTGGACAACAAGCTGTTGTATCTTACGGATGCCGGGAATATACAGACGGCGCAGATCTATGACAATCTGCCGCCCGTCGCGGCCGCCACGGTGAATGGCGTTGCGGTTTCCGGCGCTTCTGCCACCGGTCCCTTCGACTACGGCAGCACCCTGATCTTCACCGATGCCGGCTCGGACCCACAGGGAAGCCCAATCACATCCAACTGGCAGTTCCAGACCCAGTGCCCCGTCACCCAGCCACTCTGTTTCCAACCGGCCAATGCCACCGCCACCGGGAATAGCGTGACGCATAACTTCGGGGGCGTCGGGACCTTTACGGTCCAATTGGACAGCACAGACGCGTTTGGGCTGACCTCCTCGACCACCTTTACCGTCACCATTCGGCCGGTCCCGCTGATGGTGACTGCACCGACCGCCTCCATCCGTTATGGAGGGACGTTCACCATACTCGCTCCAACCTACAGCGGCTTTATCGCCGGTGAGGGTCCCCAGACATTGCAGCCGGCCAGTACTCTCGCTTCGCCGCTTGCCCCCGGCGGCTGCGCGGTCGTCGACTCGAACGCCAGGCCACTCACCGGCGTCCTCCCTGCTGGCACCTATGCCACCTCCTGCGGCGGTGTCAAAGACCCGAACTATGCCATCTCCTACACCAACGGCACGCTAACCGTCACACCCGCCCCCCTTACGATCAAAACCGACAACAAGACCATACCGTACGGCACCCTCCCCAGGGACACCTGGACCGGCTCCGGCTGGGTGGCCGGTGATTCAGCCAGCACCCTGGCGACCTTTCCGAACCTCCTGCCGACGTGTTTCGCCATCCTCAACGGCACGAACGTCACCACGACCACCGCCCCAGGGGTCTATCCGAATGCCCTGATCTGCGCCGGGGAGGTGGACCCGAACTACTCCATCACCAACACACCCGGAACGCTAACCATCAATCCGCTGCTGACGCTCGCTGAGCAGGGTCTCCCCAGCACAGCACCGCACCGCGCTACCTTGGATGGCGCTGCGGTCACCCTGCCCGATACGAACGTGGAAGTGCCGTACGGCACCACCCACAGCTACAGCTTCCCGACAACGGTCATCGATCCCTCCGGCACGGTCTACTTCTCCACCAATAACGGGGACTTCACCGGGGCCGTTACCACCAACCGCAGCAATACCGTCGTCTACCAAACCATGGCCCAGATCGTGAGTGCCGCGCTGGCCTCGGGCGGCATCAACAAGAGCGGGCTGGCCTCGGTTCTGACGCGGCAGTTCGATGCGATTCAGTCGGACATCGCGTCCGGCCACACCGCCCTGGCCTTGACCGAACTGCACACCTTCGCCACGCTGGTCAGCTCGATGTCGGGCACCCACATCACGACCGCGACGGCGGACGTGTTGCAGGCCGAAGCGCAACGTCTGTACGCCGCGCTCGGCGGCACTGGATCGCTGGTAGGCTCTCCTACCGCGTCCGTGGTGGCATCGTTCAGCGTGATCCACGCGGCCCATACCCTGCTGTTTACCTGGCGCATGAGCGCCACCAGGGGTGTGGCCGGCTCCAACCTGTACAGGGGTGCACAGCGGCTGAACGGGAAGGTCATCCGGGTGCATGCCGGGCGCGAGTATCGGTACCACTACGGCGCCACGCCTCATGGCTCGTCGCGGCTGCAAGTGATCCTGACCGGCGGTCGGAGCGTCATGATCCCGGCCCACTGAAAACGTAAAGCACGACTCATCTCGATCGCCGATCGGTCTCCCGTCGCCACTGGTGGCGGGAGACCGTCGCGTCTGGGGATCGAGCTTGAAGGGCACGGTCCGAAGGGATAATTCAGTTCAGAAAGAGGCCGTGCCGGCCGGCCGGGAAGGAGGACGGGAGGACCGGATACGTCGAATCGGGACCCAATGCAACCGGCGTGGTGGGCGTCCAGTGCGCGCCGCCGTCGTGCGTCAGGTACGCATCGAAGTGGCGCCTACTGCTGTTTGACCTGCCGGCGAGGCCACCGAAGATCACGGTCGGCAGGACGCCATGGCGACGGTCGAAGGGCGCGGGAGGGGTAGCAACGGTAATCGGTCTACGGTGTGCGGGTCGCGAGACTGCCACGGCCCTCCAGGTGCGGCCCGCGTCTCTACTGACGTGCAGGAAGCCCGACCCGTTTCCGATCCCACACCAGCAGCCGGTGGGCCATGCGGTCCTCCCGCTGCTGACTATCAGGTTGCCGCTGCACAGGTCCCAGCCTAGCGGCACGGCGGGCGAGAGGCGTGGAGATTGGACGCGCGGGCCGCGCAGCCAGTGCATACCGCCATCAACGGTCCGATAGAGATCGAAGGCGACGGAGCCGGCGCCCGCACCGCGGATGATCTCCAGCCAGCCGGCATCCTCGCTCACGAAGGTGAGCGAGCCGATGTGCTCGAAGGTGTCCGGGCGCAGCCGCGGGAGTACCTGCCAGTGCCGGCCACCGTCGTCGGTGCGGAACAGACGAACCGCGTTCGGCAGCCTGTTCTGCCTAGTACTAGTTGCTGTTGCGAAATACCGGGAATATAGAACTATGGTGGCGTGGCCCCTTCGTCGGGCTGCCGATTCACGCCTGGATCATGCTATCCAGCCAGGTGTTGGCCGATGTGGCGGAGATTGCTGGCAATGACGCCCCAACCGAGGTGCCGGAGGAAGCCGGCTTCGCCGTGATCCGGGCAGCGACGCAAGCCATAATCCCGACGTAAACTGCTCAGTCGTCCCTCGATCCCAGCACGCCAGCGATAGCGACGACGCCACGATCTCGCTCGTTCTCGTGCCCGTTGGGCCTCGCTCACCACCCCCGAGCGGGGAATGACCAGGTGCTCCACCCCCGCCTCTTGGACCACGCGCTCGTTGTCGGCGGCATGGACGCCCCGATCCGCAGTGACCAGCCGCGGCGGTCGCCCGAACACCTGCTGATGGTGCGCCAGGGCTGGCTCCAGTTGTCCCTGCACACCTCGCCACGACCTCCTTTACACATCCTGGCAGTATCGGTGGCCGAATAAGCGACGCTTAGGGGCTCTGGCGGCCATGTGGTAGAAGAAGGGCACGCCCGCTCCTGGCTTGCCCCATCCCACCTGCGCGAGGAACCACAGTGCCACGCCGAGCGCATCCTCAGGTCGTCCCAACTGAGGATTGGCAGCAACTGACGTTACTCATCGATTGGCCCGACCAGCTTGCGTACGAACTGATCCGTCCGGTTGTGCTCTTTGGCCGTTCAGCAACTCAGCGGGCTCAAGAGACAGGAACTCCCGAGCGGACAGTGCGGCGGAAGGCCATGCGCTTTGACCAGGAAGGCATGGCGA
>JAABUJ010002255.1_pt1 | contig 10070 bp, 11 predicted proteins | sample 5559131 | NCBI WGS metagenome assembly JAABUJ01 (sample SAMN10711875, study PRJNA513366) | rock metagenome | isolation source: Antarctica rocks | place: Antarctica: Victoria Land, Mt New Zealand nord | collected 2016-01-07
CACCCTCGCCGGGCTGGCCGCCGCCCGGGCCCGCGGTCGGACCGGTGGCAGGCCGACCGTGTGGACCAGCGACAAGCTCCGGACCGCCCAGGCGATGCGGGCCAGCGGCGACTACGACGTCACCGCCATCGCCAAGGTCCTGGGGGTCAGCCGGGCCTCGGTGTACCGGGCACTGGAGCTGCCGCTGCTGGGTACTGACCCAGACCAGTTGACCGGCTGAGCCCGCGGTATGCCCGCCATCCCTCGACTCTGAAGTCACATCTGGCCCAGCTGCGAGCCCTCTCCGACCGCCCTACGGAGAGTCGGCACCACCACCGGATCGATAAGCTGTGGCGGAAGTTCGGACGCTAGTGATTGAGGACTTTGGCTCTTTGAGTCGGGAGCGGTAAGGCCGTCCTGTCCCGTTCTGTAGACGGATCAGGCATGCTGCGGTATGGCCATCACGCAGTCCGTTACCGACGTCCTCGTGCCGCGGCTCCTGCGAGTGCCTGACTATCAGCGGGGCTACTCGTGGGAGAAGCGCCAGGTCCAGGACTTCCTGGACGACCTTCGACTTCTGGCGCCGGGACAGCGGCACTACACAGGCACCATCGTCTTACTCAATGACACCCAGCCGGTGGTCGACGACAATCTCCAGGCCCTCATCCCTGCCGACGTCGTCGACGGCCAGCAGCGGCTGACGACGGTCGGCTTGTTGCTCAACGAGATCAGGCGCGGGTTGGCCGACCTGGGGCATTCCCAAGCAGCGGAAGGGCTGAAGCGCCAGTTCCTCCTGTCGGCCAAGGACGGCGCCCCACTACTCAAGCTGAGCGTGCAGAGCGACGCCCGGCCCGTTTGGCTCGCCCTGCTGCAGGACGAACCGGTAGCGCCTCCCGAGACGCTCTCGGGTCGACGGCTGCTGAACGCCGCCCAGCACATCCGTAAGACTGTCACGGAGCACGCATCGACCGGCGGGGCCGACGCACTGCTGGGCTTGAGCAAGACCGTGATGACCGGCCTGCAGTTCACGCTCTACGAGCTCGACGGGCAGGCCGAGGTCGGAGTCGTCTTCGAGACGCTCAACGACCGGGGCAAGCCCTTGACCGAACTGGAGAAGGTCAAGAACTACCTGCTCTTCCTCAATGCGCGACTGGCAGACGGACAACGGCAGGACCTGGCGCGGCGGATCAACGACGCCTGGTCAGGCATCTACCGCCTCCTGCTCGAGGTCGCCGCCGTGTCGAGCGCGGGGGAAGACCAGTTCCTGCGCGCGCACTGGCTGGCGGCGGTCGATCCCGTGACCAAGCGCTGGCGTGGGACAACGTCGGTCAAAGAGCGGTTCGACCGCGAACGGTACGTCGACGACGCGGACCTGCTCGTCAAGGAAGTGGGGACCTACGTCGATTCCCTGCGCCGTGCGGCGACCGCTTTCGCGGACTCCCTGCGTCCCGACGTGCACGCCTTCGCGGGCTTCAGCGAATTCGCCCGCGAAGCCCGGGGCGTACACGCTCAACTCATCCGCGCAGGTACCGTCGCGGTCTTCCAGCCAGTGATGATCGCACTGCGCGAGGCCTTCACCGACGACGGGCGCGCCTATGTGGACAACCTCGATCTTTGTGTCCGCTTCGCAGTACGCACCTACCTTATCGGCGGCTATCGCGCCGACGCCGGTCAGACGCGGCTCTACCGACTAGCCAACGAGGTCTATCAGGGCAACCGGACGCCGGAGGAGCTCGGGGAAGGCCTGCGTCAGTTGGTGGCCGACTACGCCCCGGACGATTACGTCCGTGCCCAGCTGCTCGACACCGAGTCGAACTGGTACCGCTGGGGGGGTTTGCGCTACTTCCTCTACGAGTACGAACTGAGCCTGCTAAAAGGCGCAAAGCCCGACACTGACTACGCGTACTTTGACAAGACTACGCGGGAAAAGACCGTCGAACACATCCTGCCGCGTACGGCGACGTCGCCTTATTGGACAAGCAGATTTATGAAGAAGGACCGGGAACGTTTCACGCACGGGTTGGGCAACCTCGTGTTGACCAGGGACAACAGCTCCTACTCAAATAAAGACTTCCCGGACAAGCGCGGGGCTGCGGGACCAGGTGAGGCACCTCGCGCCTGCTATGCCCAGGCTGGTCTTCGGCAGGAACAGGAGCTGGCCGTACTGGAGGACTGGACGCCTTCCACCGTGGTGGCCCGGCAGGAGCAGCTTGCGGAGTGGGCTCTCAACCGCTGGTCTGTTGGAGCATTAGTCCCCTCAAGCACAGTCGAGGACGAGGACGACCTAGCAGAGGCGGATGCGCCGTACACCGATGCGGCGTTGGTGGCCGTCGAGGAGGCGGACCCAGCATCCGCCTGACTGCCAGAACGCCGCGTCTTACGACGACGAGGAGTACTTCCTGGCCGCGCGAAAATGCCGGCGGCGATTGACAAGCTCGGCTACATCGGGGCGTACCCGCTGGCCGCGGTGACGAGCAGTACGAGCACGGCGGGGAGTCGGACCTGTTGGAAGTCCAGCGGGCCGTCCAGCACGACTACACCTCCTGGCTCCGCACGGCCGACCCGCCGCCGCCCTGGGCACCCCCTGCCCCTCCATGTAGCGACATCAGCTCGGGGTCCCAGCGTTGTTGGGGTCTGGTGCCCGGTGGGCGTCACCGTCGCGTTCGTCGTGTTGTCCATGGTGTTGCTGGTAGGCGTGTAGGACGTCGTGGGGGCGGGGTAGTTCGCGTTGACGCCAACCAGGGCGCTGATGCCGTAGCGGTCCAGCTCGTCCCGGACGGCGGGCGCGGTGTTGGTGAGCAGCAGGCGGGCGCCGGTGGCGGTGAGCTGGTCATGGGCTCGGCGTAGGGCGGCCAGCGAGGTGGCGCTCACCTCATCTGCCCGGCCAGGGACTGGGTGTAGGCCCAGGCGAGCGTGGCGGCGTCCTGCGGGCCTTGCTGGGATGGGACCGACGGCGTGGATGAGTCAGCGCACCGGCGCGAGGTCGAAGGCCTGGGTGACGACCGCTCCACCGGGTGGGCAAGGCGCAAGCGCCAACGAGGCCTGGAGGAGCCGCGGGTCGGCGGCGGCACCACCGCACCGTCACCATGCCGCGCCACGGGCAGTGCGCCTAGCACGGCAGTGACGGGCGGAGCGGTGCATCCCTTCTTTCAGGACGTCGGCGCAGCATCAGGCAGAGCAGAGACGCGCTGATGAACGCGCTGCGACGAGCGACAGAGGGCTCCGGAGCTCAGTCGGGCTGCTTGGAGGGGGCTTCGGCGCAGCCCCTTCCGGCGGCGACAGGGACGCAGGGACGCACGGGACGCAGCATCAGGACTCTCTCCTGCGCCCTTTTCCTACTTCCTGACAGGTTGAACAGAGGGAACCCCCAATTCTGCGTCCCTGCGTCCCTGCGTCCCTGCTCCATGTGCCCACGTTCCTAGGCCCCTTGCTCGTCTGATCCCGAGGTGCCGGGGTTGCCGCCGGGTGCCTGCGCAGCGCGCTGGCCCTTCATAGGTGGCGGCACGGCGACGGCCCGGCAGCAGGAGTCTGTCGGGCCGTTTGTGTGGTGCCGTCGAGCAACTACTCAGGTGTGCTGCCGGTCAGACGGATCCAACGTTGGCTCCCGGACTTGCCGAAGGTGACTTCTACGCCCGACGTTCGCAGGGCCGGAACCAATCTGCGCAGGCTGGAGGAAAGCTCCCTGGCGGACTTGTAGACCTTGCGAAACTCGGCGTTGTCATCGTAGTTGAGGGCCTTCAGGAGCTGCGATGGGGTGCCGCGCCAGCCAGGGCTCTCCGTGAACAAGTCGAGCACGCGGTCGGCCAGGGGGTCACCGGCAGCAACGTCGGCTTGGGTGTCTTTGGTGACCTGGATGTAGGTCGCCAGAGCGTCCGTGCCGCTGTGCTGGTCCAGCGCGGCTAGTACCGTGGCGAAGTCGGCCATCCGCGGCCAGCCTGCCGCGGGGGCGTCGACCTGCGGCATCTGGTTCAGTGCCACGACGACCAGGTCAAGGACCGCTCCAAGCACCTGCGGGAGCGAGGTTTGGAACTCCTGCAGCATGTCCTCCTCCCGCCGCCGGCTGGTGGTGATGCGCTCCAGTTCGATCGGGAGCAACCGCTCGGCGAGGTCACCCTTGATCGCACCGGGATCGATCGAGGTGATCACCAGCGCGCACTGGATGCGGGAGATGAACCGGCCACCGTCGGTGTAGAGCTCTCGGGCGACGACCTGATCGCCGGTCACAGCTCGACAGAACGCATCGGACAGCCACGGCAAGATGGTGGACAAGTTGTCCAAGCCCACGACGGCGCGGTCAGCGGCGATGACTGCCCAGTCCCGTTCATTGCGGGGCGGCGCTGCCAAACCGCCCGCGCCGGGGTCCAGCAGCATCAGCAGCATCTTGGCCGCGCTGGTCTTGCCGGTGCCCTGCTCACCACGCAGCAGCAGCAGCGGCTGGGCGACACCGACCAGGAAGGCAGCGACCAGCCAGGCGGTCAGCAGCGGCCGGTCGGCCTCGCACACGTTCAGCACCGACCACAGCGGCTCGAGCGAGCCGCCCCGCACCGGCACAGGCATCACGCCCAGGGTCGGGTTGCGCTTGACCAGCGGATCCCCTGCGCGCAGCGCCCGGACGCACCAGCCCTGAGCAGTGACCTCGACGATCTGCTCGTCCCGGCGCCCCAGGTCGATGAGCACACCACCCTGGGCCAGCGGAGCGACCCGCTGGAAGACCTGCACCGGGTCGGTGTCGTCGGCGTGGCCCTCCAACACCAACAGCGCATCGGCCAGCGCGCCCTGGGACGGCACGTTCCCGGTCTCGCTGCACTGCCAGGTCGCCAGGTGCCGACGGAAGCTGTCCTGGCCGCGCAGCGGCCGGACCAGCGGGTTGCCCTCACACACCGCGTACGCCTGCCCGTCCATGGCCCGTACGAAGGAGAACCGGCTCAGCGCCAGGTCCACCAGCTGCTTGGCCACGGCCAGTGGCTTCTTGGCCGGCTGGTCCGGCAACGCCTCCTGCAGCTGGTTGTGCTGCTCCGGGGTCATCACACGCCCCCCTGCTGCAGGGCGCCGCGCAAGGTGTCGAACGCTTTGTGCTCAGTCATCCCGGCCGACCCGGCGGCCTCCAGCAACAGCTGCGCCACCACCATCCGGGCAGCCTGGGTACCGGCGCACTCTGCGAGCCGGCAACCGGCCCAGAACAACATCTCCCGGCGACGCCCCGGCTGAGCGCTACCCACCAGGTCCACCAGCGCCTGCACACGCGTGCTGGTGAGCCGACCCGTGCCGCGCAAGGCCACCGAACGGTTCCGCTGCTGCTGGGGCGTGGCCGAGAACGAGCGCGCGTGCTCAGGGTGAGACGGCGGCCGCCACACCGGCAACTGCGCCAACTCACCCAGGAGCTGGTAATGGGCTCCGGTGGCGGGGTGCCGCGACGGCGCTCCCACCACGTATCCGCCGTCACCGCGCACGTCCAAACCGTCGCCCAGCCGACCGGCCGAATTCGGTACCGTGCCGCCCGGGTGGGAGTACAACAGATGGAACGACAAGCCGCTGCCGCTGAGCTGCACCGCCGTACCCCGAATGTCCAACCCGGCCTGCTGCAGGGCAATGAGGCTGTCCAGGCCGCCCTTGTCCAGGTCGACGTCCAGCGCCACCAGATCGGACACCTGGCCCGTCCGCAGGCCGATCTGCCAGTCCGGGTACCGACCCCACCAACCGTTGATGACCGCATGGTCCGACGTCGCGGCGTAGAAGCCATGGCAGGTGTCCACACCGCAGCGGCACTCGTCCCGACCGGGACAAGCCCCAGGGGGCCGGCACGCCGCGCACCGCGCCAACGGCCGCTTCGCCGGACCCAAGGGGAAGACTGCGATGCCCCGTTCGGCGTACCAGTGCGCCGCCTGCAGCACGCTGGGCTGGGTGGGACCCCAGTTGTCGTACCGGACGGGCACACCCATGGTGTGTGCCACCACGTTGACGTTGGCCGGACCCTCTGCCAGGAGGGGCTGGCTGTAGTTGTTGAGCATGCTCAGACCCCCGCCCCACGCAGCAGGACGGCCAGCCGGTCGCGCTGCTCGGCGGTCAAAAGCGGGGCCGCGTCGACAACGCGGCGGATGACGTCCGCCATCTCGGCCGCTTGGACCTCGTTGCGAGCTTCGCAGTCGCTGTTGCGGTCCTGCTCGGACCGAGCATTGCCAGGCGTCCGCACCGCCCCCGCCTCGTTGGCCGGGCGCCGCATTACTGACCCGTCTTGTCGGTGGTGTCGCTCGTAGTGGTGGACGCGTGCTCGCGCATCAGCCCCAGCCGCTGGGCCAAAAAGGCTGTCGGCACCAGGATCCGGCGGCCCACCCGCAGGGTTGGGATATCCCCGCGGCTCGCCGCCGCGTAAGCCTGGGCGCGCCCCAGCCCGAGGTAGCGCCCCGCCGCCTCCACGCTCAGCGTCGGCTGCAGATGCGGGTCCGGAAACGCCAGTCGTCCGCTGCGGGTAGTCACAGACTGTGTCTAGTAGTGCCGTCCTGTCTGGACTAGTGTCCTGCCGTCCGATCCGGCGACTTCCTCTTTGGACGGTAAGTATGCAGGTTGAGCAGACCGTGGAGTACGACGCCAACGCCGTCTGGGTCCAGGCCGGCGAGACCTCCTGGTTGCCCTGGCGCTTCTTGGTCAAGCGGTCGGTGATGAGCCGCCGGCGGGTACCCGACGTCGTGATCGGCGTCTACATCGAGATGGTCCATCCCGCGGTGGCCGCCGGAGTAACGATGTACGACGACGCCTGGAGCACCGCGGTGGCTCGCTCCGTCGAGGTCACCACCGTGTACGGCGAGGTCCAAGAGAAAGATCTGAGGGCCGTCCGGATCATCGACCTGGTGGAGGCCGGCGCGGCCGCCCTAACGCAAGACTCACCAGACCCACCTGGCCCCGGGCAGCTCCTGCAGCGCGGCGACCGAACGATCCTTCAACTGCCTGCGCCAAGCGCGGTCTCTAGCGCTGTCCCGGAGCTGAGGCAGGCCCGAAAGGTCCTACACCAGCCGCGCGTCGATTTGGACGAAGTCGCCGACGTCTACACCAAGGCGCAACAGCAGGGACGCCGCGACCCCACGATTGCCGTAGCCGAACACATCAGCAAAGCACGCTCCACCGCCGCGTCCTACGTCAGCAAAGCCAGGGCCGCCGGACTACTGGCGCCTCCCCAGCGCTGACCCGTGACGCCTCGCCACCGGCCCTCAACGCCCGTGCGGTTGCCTTCCTCAGGTTGTATGACTACGCGGATGGCCGTCATCCCAGCGTACGACGTAAAGCAGCACGTCCCCGCTCCCGCGTACCTCGAGCACCTCGCCGGCCCGGGCGGAGTCCCGGACGTGCCGTCCGGGTGTGGCAATGCGTTCACCAACGACGGCATGCATGGCGGCCCCTACACCTCGGACTGCCCACCCATGTTCCTGCTCCCCGCACTGCACGGCAATGCCTGACGCGGCGACCCTCGTGGACCCGGTCCTCCCGCGCTCGTAGCCTGATGCCATGCCAACCCCGACCGCCGCGGAGTTGCGTCACCTCCAGCGGCCGCTGAAGGACCGCTACCGCGACGACGAGGGGGCAGCGCGCATCCCGTCCAGGGCGGTGGCGCGCCTGGTCGGAGAGGGCATCACGGCCACGACCGAGAGCTGGTCTGGGCCGGTCACGGCCGGGCTGCACCAGGCGACCGGTGGCGATGGCAGTGTGGCCTGCTCGGCGGACCTGCTGCTTGAGGCCGTCGCGGCCTGCGCCGGGGTCACGCTACGCAGCGTGGCGGTCGCCATGGGAGTGGAGCTGCGCGACGCCTCGGTGGTCGTCGACGGCCACTGGGACGCGCGAGGCACGCTCGGTGTCAGCAAGCAGGCGCCCGTAGGGCTGACCGACATCAGCATCACGTTCTGCTTCGACACCGACTCAGACGACGCCACCGCGGACCGCCTCGTCGAGCTTGCCGAGCGGTTCTGCGTCGTCGCCCAGACGCTGGCCGCCCCACCTGCGGTGGCCGTCCACCGCGGCCCGGGCCTGGTGCCGGCCCCCTAGCCCGACGAGGTCAGTGCGGCCTGAGCCGTCCTGGCGCGGCGCGACCAAGCAGGATGCCCTCGACGGCCGTGAGCAGCTCGCTGCCCATCCCTGGCCACCCCTGGCGCGAGCGCGGTGACGACCTGCCACTGCTCGGAGGTGAGCGCCGCCCAGGCTGTGCTGTTCTGATTGACGTTGTCACGACACAGGCGCTAGCGCCGGTGCTGCGAGCGGCTTCAGGACGTACTGTCCGCCAGCCAGTCGAACCGCACCGCTTTGGGGTCGAAGTACGCCCCGCCCGGCAGCCGGCCCCGCCTAGACCTCGGCAGCACAGTGACTGCGACGAGTGCCTGCAGAACAGCCCGCCGTCTATCCAGCGGCAGAGCGTCCCAGACCGCCGCAACGTCGATCGCCTCGGCAAGACCACCCAGTACCGACCCTCGGGTCTCCGTTCCGATCCGCCGGTCAATCGCCTCCAGGCGGGTGCGGAGTTCACTGTCCGCGGCGAGCAACTGGGCCTGTGTCAAAACTCCGGCAGCCCAACCCCGAGCCAGCTCCTCCTGCCGGGAGCGCAGAGCCTCCGCCTCTCGCTGAAGCGGCAGGGTGTCCACCCTCGAAGGGGCGACGGCGCCGCGAGCATCAGGCCGCGACAGTCGCTCGACAAGCACGCCTCGAACGAACTCGTCGAGTACCTCCACCCCCCGGACCACGTGACTCGCGCCATCGCGGTCAGCCGTGCGGCACCTGTAGGCAGCCTGCCGAGCGCCCGGTCCGCCGCCAGCGGTCGTATTACCCGTCAAGGGACCGCCACAGAACCCGCACAGATACAAGCCGCTGCCGAGGTACCGCCGGGCGTAGCGCTCGGTGGTTCGGCGGCCTGGATCAGACAGAATTGCCCGAACACCTCGCCATTCATCCTCGGGCAGCAGAGGCTCCCACTGAGCCTTGCCCAAGGCCTCACCGCCGGAAGCCCGCAGACCGGCCGTGGTGGGCCTCAGAAGGACCTTCCTGAGCGTGCTGCCGGACCAGGGGCGGCCCTGCGTGGTCGTCCTACCTCTCTCGTTGAGGTCCCTGGCGATCGACCGCAGCGACTCTCCGGCGATGACGCGGCGGCTGGTCTCGTGAACCAGCTCAGCCTCCTCGGCCACGACTCGAAGTGCCGACCCTCCGAGGGCACGCTCCCCTAGCGGCACCAGCTCGTACCCGTATACCCGCTGACCGCCCTGCCAGGCGCCGCGAGAAGCGGCGTCAGCCTTCCCGGCACGGGTGCGGCCGGCCGTCTGTTCGCTCTCGTAGCGAGCCACGGCACCTAGTTGCCGAGCGATCATGCGTCCGGATGCCGTCCCCAGGTCGAGTTCCCCCGCTCGGACGGTTCGCGTGACGACGCCACGCGGCTCACAGAGGTCGATGTATACCTCTAGCTCCTTCGGTGAGCGATGAAGGCGGTCCGTGTGCCAAGCCAGGACGCCGTCCACGTCGCCGGCCTCTACTGCCGCCAGGAGCGCCATATACCCGGGGCGGGACTGCTTGCGGTAGGCGCTGACGTCGTTGTCCGTGAAGACGGCAGCGACCTGCCACCCGAGCGACCGCCCGAGCTCGCGACAGTCGCGTTCTTGCCGGTCCACCACAACTCCGGCACCCGTACGGTCCTGAGACAAGCGGCAGTAGATGGCACCACGACTTGGCATGCGTGAAGTGTGGCATACAACGACTCCCGTCCCGACTGCATACTCAGCGGTGGTCATTCCGGCGTCCGCGTCCTCGCCGTGCAGACGGGCCGAGAGGCGAACTGGGGCGGTGCTGAGACAAGCGAGTGCGTGCATGGGAAACCTCCAGGAGGAGCCGGTCGGACGGACCGGGCTCGGGTGCCGAACGGCTGTCCGGCAAGTTCGACGCTGCCGCTTCGCAAGCACCCTCGGTACCCCTGTTGCCCGACCTGTGGAGGCGACCGCAACCTGTGGACGACGGCCGCTGCTTCAAACGTCAAGCCGGAGCCGCCGACCCTCCCCGAACGCGCGGGCCGGCGTCGATGTCTGTCATGTGACGACCGTGCTGTGGGACACAGCTCGCCCGGACGTGCG
>JAABUJ010007600.1_pt1 | contig 10070 bp, 9 predicted proteins | sample 5559131 | NCBI WGS metagenome assembly JAABUJ01 (sample SAMN10711875, study PRJNA513366) | rock metagenome | isolation source: Antarctica rocks | place: Antarctica: Victoria Land, Mt New Zealand nord | collected 2016-01-07
AGCGCCAACCACGCCTACTATGTGTGGGTGGACCGCTACAACACGTTCGGCCTTGGCGAGAACGTGCCCATGGCCATGACGAACGGCGGCGAGGCCATCACCGCCTTGGTCGATGGCACGTTCCTGACCTTTCATGTGCCCTACCCCGCCGGCTTCTTCACCAAGAACGTCGACGGCCGGATCGACAACCCAGACGCCGGCTGGAAGGGACGCGGACTCTGGACCACCTCCGGCACCCGCGCGATGTTCCACAACGAAACCGGCAAGGGCGAGAGCCCCCGCGTCTACAAGATCCAGCTTCGCCCCGACCCGCTGGCGCATTGATCAAGCGCCGCGGGCAGGTATCCTGTTTGGCGTCAGGCTGACAAAGCATTTGGACGGCGCTCAAGCTACTCCTCGCGCCGCAGCGCTCAGGCCGTCGAGCCGGCAAACACGTTCTTCTTGATGATCGCGTGCACCCCCCAATTTCCGTCCACCACCTGCGTGATGCCGAAATCCACCGTCACCGACATCAGCGAGACCGCCTCGTCCTCCGTCAGCCCCTTCGCGTTCATCAGGAAGCTGCGCATCTTGCGGAACGCATCCCGCATCGCGAGGTCGATCGAGGATTTGCTGAAGATGTCGCTCTGCGCGTTGGCGCCGAGGTCGGCGAGGTAGTTGGGATAGCTGAATCCCGACATGACCCAGTCGTCCTGCGTTTCGATCAGCGGGAAGTTGAGCGCCTCCAGCGCCGTGCCGCCAAGGTCGGCCTTCTTGTGCAGAATAAGCTGGAACGTCCCGGTCAACGAGCACTCGATCGCGGTGCCGCAGAGTTCCGAGTCGCCCTGGCCGGCATGCGGGTCGCCGACGGAAAGCAGCGCGCCGTCGATGGCGACGGGGTAGTACATGGTCGCCCCCTTGCCGATGCGCCAGTTGTCGATGTTCCCCCCGGTGTAGCTCGGCGGGTCGGTGACCGGAACCCACTTGAAACTGTAGATCGCGCGGGCCCAGTTGCGCTCGCCTGTCGCGTCCATCTCGTAGATCGTCACCACCTCGCGCGGCCGGTCGCCGGTGATCAGGTCCTTTGTACTGGAAGCCCCAGTTGGCGGCGGCGTTGCTGCCGAAGCACAGGCCCTTGAACGCCGGGTTGGCGGACGGCCGCGGCTTCACGTCGAGGATGCGGACTTCCAGCACGTCCCCCGGCTCCGCGCCGCGCACCGCAACAGGCCCGGTGCAGATGTGGACGCCCAAGCCCCCGCCATCGCCCGGGCCGGCGCCCCGGCGCATGACGCCCTTCTTGTCCTTGGTCCAGAGGTAGACGCTCTCCGCGCCGGGGTCGCCCGTGATCATCCGCTCGGAATCGTCGCTGGCCTGGTGGGTCAACGTCTCGATGGTCACGTAGTCGCCCGAGTTCACCTCGGCTTGGGGCTTCAGCGTCTTGCTGAAATAGCCCCAGTGCACCGTGTCGGCGTTGGCGGGCAGGTGGACGTAGGCAGGCTGCCCCGGCTGGCGGGCCGCCGAGCTTTGCGCGAGCGCCGGGGACACGAGGGAGATGCCGGTGGTCGCCAGCGCAGCGGCGGCGCTGGTGGCTGCGAAGCTGGATTTGAGGAACGTCCGGCGTTCCTTTGCCATGCCGGTGCGGAAATCGAGCCTGTGCTTCTCGAAATCCAGGCAGGCCGGATCGTCACCTTGGCACATCGTTCCCTCCCGTATGCTGTGGTGCCGGTTGTGCAGGAACCATGCCAGGCGCAGGGGCGCAGGAACCGGGCCTTCGAGCGGATCAACGCTTGGTGTATGGCGCTGGTAGCTGGCATGGCCGACGCCATAACTCCCGCATTGCAAACGCAGCATTCCGCTTGCAGCGGCGAAAGGTGCCCATGCCTCCCACCACGCAACAACTCAAGGCCGACATCGACTCCGGCAAGACTGGCGACAAGGTGGAAGGGTTCGACCTTGGCCTGTCCACGCTGGGCACCGACGACGAGGCGGCCGGCTCGCCCAACACGCCGGAACAGGTGGCGATGGCTCGCGCGCTGGAGAAGCGCAATGCGCCCCGGCCCCCCGCCGAGCAGTCGGCGAACGTGTCCAAGCCCGGCCGGCCCGTGCTCTGGGTCATTGCCGCAGTGTTCGCAGCCGTGCTCGCGGTGCTGGTCCTCGCGGTCCTGGCCGGCCGGGGTTGAGCGGCACGGGCCCTGCTTCCAGCCACGGTGCCGTCGCGATGACTCCTACAGCAGGCCGGCTCCGCTGAAGCCGCCGAAGATGCCCAGGGCAGTGGTGAGGCCGACAACGGCGACCACCACCCAAAGATAGGCTCCGCGCAGCCGCACTGGCTCTGGCAGCGCGCGGACGCATAATGCGATCAGGAAGCCCAGCACCAACGGCAGCAGCAGGGCGTTCATGATCTGCACGCCGATGGTGAGGGACACGAGGTTGGGCCAGATGCCGACCACGATGGCGCAAATGACGACGGCGGCGGCATACAGGCCGTAGAACGCCCGTGCCTGAGTCGGGCGCAGGTTCAGGCTGCGGCGGTAGCCCGCGACCTCTCCCACCCCCCAGGCCAGGGCGAGCGTCGCGACGATGGCCGCCACCATGCCCGCGCCCAGGATTCCCGCGCTGAACACCAGCCGCCCGGCGCTGGCGCCGAGAAAAGGGGTGAGCGCCCCGCTCAGCTCGCCCACGGTGGTCAGCGTGGCGTCCGGATGGGACTGGCCGATGGTGGCGGCGGTGGCGACCAGCACGGCGGCCATGACCAGTTGGGTGACGACGGCGCCGATGGCGGTGTCCCAGCGCGCCGCCCGCAGGTGCTCGGGGCGGAGGCCCTTCTCGGCGATGGCGGACTGCTGGTAGAATATCATCCACGGCATGATGACCGCGCCAATGTTCGCTGCCGCCAGGTATACGTAGTCCTTGTTGGCGTAGGGGATGTCCAGCATCCCCGTCGCCATGTCGCGCAGCCCCGGCTGCGCGACCCAGGCAATGCCGAAAAACGCGAACTCGAACAGGCCGAGCGCGATGGCAACGCGCTCCACCCGGCGGTAGCCGCCGGTCAGCACCACCCCCAGCAGCGCAGCCGTCGCCAATGCCAGGCTGGCCGCACGGGGGATGCCATACAGCTCGCCGACCCCTGCGACGCCCGACAGCTCCGTCACCAGGGCGCCCAGGGTGGCGACGGCCAGGCCCAGAACGGAAATCCAGGCCCAGACCGGCCCGAAGGTTTCGGCGATCAGCTCGCCATGGCCGCGCCCGGTGTGGATGCCCAGGCGGACCGTCATCTCCTGCACCATGTATAGGATGGGAATGAGCACGAGCTGCATCAGCAGCAGGCGGTAGCCCCATTGGGCGCCGCTCTGCGCCGCGGTGATGACGCTGCCGACGTCGGTGTCGGCGAGCATGACGATGATGCCGGGTCCGAAGACGGCGGCGTAGCGGGTTATGGGGGTGGCGGCGAGGGCTTGCTGCACAGCATGAGGTTCCGACGTGATGCGAGTGCGTCGCAATTACATTATTGGGCGAGGAGGGCAAGCCTTGCCGTCCCTTTGCCGGTCACGAAGCCGGGCGCATGGCCGTGGCGCCAGCACGCTGCTGTGCTTGGCCTTGCGCTCGGGCTTCAGGTGAGAAGTGAGTGTTGGACAGGCCGCGTGCCTATACTCCGAGCCACCTGAGGCCGCCGGGAAGGTTGAAAGCCGTGTAGTCAATCTGGAGCACCCGGCGCCGTGCAAAACACCCTGCAAGCACTTCAATGTTGTCGCCTCAAGTGCGCCAGGGACGAGCATCGCGCCGTCATGTTCGAATTGTGTGCAGCAATCAGGTCCCAACACTGATTTCGAGCTCTGGATTGGAGTGGCTAGGTCCGTGTCATCGAGAGCGAAACCGCCAGCGGGAGCCAAGGCCGGTCCGGCCACACCCAGCACCCCTCGGCGTCCTCGACCAACTGCGCGAACGCCTGCCACGTCAAGCGCGGGTGCTCGTGCATCCAGTCCAGGCGCAAGCCGGCCTCGAGCAGGCTGCCCAGGATGGCCGACAACGGATGCGTCCACTGCACGGTGCGCTGGTTGGCCAGCCGGGCGCCGGGGTCGGCATAGTCCCGCGGATCGTCTATGACGAGCGGAGCGGCCTCGAAGTAGGGGGCGAACCAGCCCGGCCGACCGTCCAGCCCGTGTGCCACGTCGTCGAACACGTAGGCCGTGGGGTGCATGTCGGCGAAGTACAGCCGTCCGCCGGGGCGCAGGAAGTGGGCGACGGTGCGAGCCCACTCCGCGACGTCCGGGAGCCAGCAGAGGGTTCCCCAGGTGACGTAGACCAGATCGAAGGCGGCCGGCTCCGGGATCGCCTGCCGGGCGGCGTAGATGTCCGACAGGACGAAGCGGGCGTTCAGGGCCAGCGCCTTGGCGTTCTCCCGCGCCGCGTCGACCGCCGGGGCAGAGAAGTCGAGGCCCGTCACCTCGGCGCCGCGGCTGGCCAAAATGAGGCTGTCATGGCCGAAATGGCATTGCAGGTGGAGAATACGCAGCCCGGCGACGGGGCCAAGCTCGGCCTCCTCGATCGCGTTCATCCGGGCCGTGCCGCCGCGGATTCGCTCCACGTCGTAGAACGGCACGGCGCGATGCACCGGGACGCGCTCGTCCCAGTTCGCCCGGTTCAGCGCTCGCCAGCTTTCATGGGCCGGAGGTTCAGGGCTTGTCATGCGTCACGAGCACCGCTGCTTGCTGGGAGGGCGATAACGACAGGCATCCGGCGCCCGCTGGCTAAACCGCCCCTGCCGAGGGCAACGGCGCGCGGCTGCGGGCGGCTGCGACCTCGCGCCCGCGGCCACCCAGCTCCATGAACTCGGCAATGTGCGGGCGGACCTCGATCTGCAGGCTGTGCAGGGCGTGCGTCGCCTCGATCAGCGTGCCGCCGCGCCCCAGCATCGCGTCGCCGATCTCGATCAGCCGCAGGTTCGGCCAGGCCTTCTCGCGGATGCCGTGCACCAGCGCCAGGACCGCTTCCGCCCCCTGCTCCGGCAGCGCCTGGGCAAGGATCAGAACCATCGAGGCGGTGGAACGGGAGATGCCGGCGTGGCAGTGGACGAGCAGGTGCGCCGTCGCGGACGGCTCGGCCAGCAGGCCGCGGCCGAGCGCCAGGATGCGTTCGACGTGCTCGGGCTGCGGCAAGACGAGGCCGGGCGTTTCGTCGACGATGTCGTGGAAGCGCACCTCCAGCTTCTCGTGCTCGCCAAACGAGCCGAACGCCTCGGGCACGGGATAGTCGGGGTCGAGTATGGACAGGACATGGCTGGCGCCGGTGCTGCAATGCCCGGCCAGCTCCTCGATGCCGCAGACGGTGATGCCGAAGGGGGGCGCTGCGCTGCTCATGGGGCTCCTGTGCGTCTTTCCAGGGCGCCACCATGCGACGGGGCCGCCGAAACCGCCAGGGCCTGCCATCGCAGCAAGGGCCGCGCTCCGCCTCGCCGCAGGGTTTTCCCCAAGGTCTCAGCGCCTTCCCACCTTCCGCAGCGCGAGTTCCGTGACGCACCGGTTGTCGGACGCGGTCCCAGTCAGCAGGCCATCGGCAACCCGTCCTTGCAGGATGGTGAAGTTGTGGAAGCTGTGCGGGCTTTTCCACAACCCGGAGGCTCGGAGCGTGCCGTCCGCGCCCACTGTTCCCGTCACCTTCGTGCCGGGACTGAATAGCTGCATCCTCAGGTTCCCGCCGGCGATGTCTGCGGCAGTCCTGCCCGTCGCCGAGGTGATCCCGCAGGCCTCCAGGAAGTTGGACTCGCGGGTCCCGACGTATCGCCCGTCATACAGCCCGGACGGCTCAGGGTTGGAAACGTGGGAGCAGCCGCACAGCGCCAGCAGGCCCAATGATAATAGCGGGGCCAACAGCGGGGACAGAAGGGCGGATGAGGCAGGGCACCGCCATGCAAGGGTTGTGTACACGCCAGGCCGACCTTTGTTCTGAGCGCCTCGCAGCGTCCTCGCGTGGGACCGGCACGGCCGCCAAGTTGGGCCAAAAGCGGACCTGCGCGCCGATCCTCTCCAAAGCGGCCCTTCTGGGCGCTTACCTGCTGCGTGGCAATGGCGGGTTCCATCGGGCCGGAACGACCCCAATTGGTCGTAATGCCCACAGCCCCAACGCTCCGCCGTCCGCTCGTACTCGCGTCCGTCATGGCCGCGATGTTCATGATCGCGATCGAGGCCACGATCGTCTCGACCGCCATGCCGCAGATCGCCGGCCAGCTTGGCGACCTGCATCTTTATTCCTGGGTGTTCTCGTCGTTCCTGCTCACGCAGACCGCGACCACGGTGGTGTTCGGCAAGCTGGCGGACCTTTATGGCCGCAGGCCGGTGCTGCTCGTCGGCATCGCCGTCTTCCTTGTCGGCACCGTCCTGTGCGGGCTTGCCTGGTCGATGCCGTCGCTGATCGCGTTCAGGCTGTTGCAGGGGGTCGGGGCTGGCGCCATACAACCCGTCTGCCTCACCGTCGTGGGCGATCTGTACTCGGTGCAGGAACGCGGCAAGATCCAGGGCTACCTCGCGAGCGTCTGGGGCATTTCGTCCGTGCTGGGGCCGCTCGCGGGCGGGCTTATCATCCAGCACCTGAGCTGGTCTTGGATTTTCTGGATCAATCTGCCCGTCGGCCTCGCCGCCGCGGCTGGGTTCGTCGCCTTCCTGCATGAGAGCATCGCCCGCGAAAAGCAGAGCGTGGACGCCATAGGCGCCGCCTTGTTCACGGTGGCGGTCGCCTCCCTGATGGTGGCACTGACGGAGGTCGGCACGTCCGACCACGCCTATGCCCTCGCAGCGGCCGGCGTTTGCGCCGTGAGCGCTGCCCTGTTCGTCGCCCAGGAGCGGCGCGCCCGTGCCCCGATGATGGACTTCGGCCTTTGGGCGCGGCGCTCCATCGCGACGGCCAACGTCGCCACCCTGCTGAGCGGCATGACCGTCATCGGGCTCACCACCTTTTTGCCGATGTACGTGCAGGGCGTGCTGGGCCAATCCGCGTTGGTGGCGGGCTTCGCGCTGACCATGATGGTGCTGGGCTGGCCGATCGGCGCCACGCTCGCGGCCAAGAACTTTTCCCGCTTCGGCCTGCGCGCGACGCTGTTGTTCGGTGCAGTCCTGTTGCCGGTGGGCGCATTGGCTTTCCTGTTCATGGAGCCCGGCGTATCGCCGGCGGTGGCGGGCGTGGGTTCTGCCGTCATGGGTCTCGGCATGGGGTTCCTGACCACCTCGGCCATCGTGATCATCCAGGACAGCGTCGGCTGGGCCGAGCGGGGTTCGGCCACCGCCTCGAACATTTTTTCCCGCAACCTGGGCAGCACGCTGGGCGCGACTGCGCTGGGTGCGATCCTGAACATCAGCTTGGCGCACCGCAGCAGTGGCGGGGCGGCGCCCGTCCACTTCGACCAGATTCGGCAGTTGCTCGACCATGCGCGAGACGGGATCGGCGACGACGCCATACGGGCGGCGCTCGGCCAATCGCTTCACCTCACGTTCTGGGCGGTGTTCCTGATCGCGGTCTCGACGCTGGCCCTGGCTACCCTCGTGCCCTCGGTCTCGGTCAAGCAGGGGCAGCGGCAGGCGGCGGAGTGAGAACCGGCATTCAGGACGCTACCTGCGCACACCGAAGCGGAATACGGTCGTGCTGTTGAAGGTCTGTCCCGGCTTCAACTCGGTCGTGGGAAAGCTCGGTTGGTTCGGGCTGTCCGGGAAATGCTGGGTTTCCAGTGTGAACGCATCGGTCTGCCGGTAGACGCCGCCGTTTCCGGCATAGGCGCCCTTGAGGAAGTTGCCGGTGTAGATCTGGACGCCCGGCTCCGTCGTCAGGCAGTCGAGCGTGCGGCCACTCGCCGGGTCGAAGGCACGCGCGGCAAGCTGCGGTGTGGTTGCGTCGCCCTGCTTGTTCAGGACCCAGTTGTGGTCATAGCCCTGGGCCCAGATCAGTTGCTCGTCGTCGCTCCGCAGACGCGCGCCGATCGCCATCGGCTGGCGGAAATCGAACGCCGTGCCCTGCACCGGAGCATTGTGCCCGAGCGGGATGGAGGTCTTGTCGGTCGGCGTGTACTGGTCCGCGTTCACCATCAGCACCTGCTGGAACACGCCGTCCGCCGACCCGGCGCCGGCCAGGTTGAAATATGCATGGTTGGTCAGGTTCAGCACCGTGTCCTTGTCGGTGGTCGCCTTGTACTGGATGCTGAGCGCGTCATCGTCGGATAGCGTGTAGGTGACGCTGAGGTCCAGCTTGCCTGGGAAACCCTGGTCGCCGTCGGGACTGACCAGGTGCAGCACGGCACTGACGGCCTGGCCGGACGCCGCTCCCGGCTGCATGTCCCAAACCTGCTTGTCGAAGCCCTTGAGGCCGCCATGCAGCGAGTTCGGCGGGTTGTTGATGGCCAGCGTGTAGTCGTGCCCGTCAAGGCTGAAATGTCCCTTGGCGATGCGGTTGGCGTAGCGGCCGACCAGCGCCCCGAAGTAGAAGCCGCCCTCGGCGCCTTTGGTCTCGTAGTCGCGCAGGCTGGAGAAGCCGAGTTCGATGTTCGCCGGATGGCCTTGCCGGTCGGGCGTGATGATCTCGGTGATGGTGCCGCCGTAGCTCATGAACTTGACCGTGACGCCATGGGCGCTGGTCATGGTCGTCAGGCTCACCGGCTTGCCGTCCGCGGTGGCGCCGAACGGAGCCGTGCTCAGCGTTGCCGCGACGGTCGGAGTGGCTGCGGCGGCGGCAAGGAACGCAGCTCCAGCAAGGCTCCCAAACGTTGTCATGCGACTATCCCCTTTCCGTGGCCAGAAGCTCCACCCGGCGTCCACCACCCAGGTCTGGCTGGTGCAAATTCCCATGCGTCAGCCTGTGCGCAGGGCGCGGTACTCGCGGCGCACGATGTCCATCAGCTCCGCAACCGAGGTCGACCCCGCGCTGTTCTCGTACGTCACCGTACCCCGCTGCATCAGCATGATGCGGTCGGCGATCTCCAGCGTTTGCGCGTAGTTGTGCATGATCATGACGATCGAGAGGTCTCCCGCCGCCTTCAGCCGCAGGATCAGGTCGATGATCAGCCCGGCCTCGCGTGCGCCCATGGCGGCGAGCGGCTCGTCGAGCAGCAGCACGCGCGCCTTGCTGTTGACCGCCCGCGCGACCGCAATCGCCTGGCGCTGGCCGCCCGACAGCCGCTCGACCGGCAACGAAACGGACTGGATGTGGACGCCGATGCTTTCGAGGAGGACCTCGGCCTGGCGGCGCATCTCGCGGTTGTTCAGCAGCCGGAACGGGCCGGGGTAGAGGATCTCCCGGTTGAGGAACAGGTTGTGGTAGACGCTGAGCGAGTTGGCCAGTGCAAGGTCCTGGTAGACGCACTCGATGCCCAGGCTGCGGGCGTGGTCCACCGAGCGCAGCGCCACCTCTTGCCCCGCAACGAACAGCCGGCCTTCGGTCGGGGCCTGGTAGCCGGTCAGGATCTTCATCAGCGTCGATTTCCCGGCGCCGTTGTCGCCGAGGATGCCGAGGATTTCGCCTTGTTCCAAATGCAAGGACACGCCCTGCAGCGCCGTGACCGGGCCGAAGCGCTTGACGATGCCCTCGGCGCGCAACGCTTCGCCCACGCCCACGCTCACAATCAGGCGCCGCTGCGGCGCAGGCGGCCGACGTGGATGTTGAACAGCATCGCGGCCAGGATCGCGGCCCCCAGGATGATGTTGAAGGTGAATGCGTTGATCCCGATCAGCGTGAAGCCGTCGCTGAGCACGCCCAGCACGAAAGCGCCGATCAGGCCGCCCACGATCGTGCCGGAGCCGCCGGCCAGCGGCGTCCCGCCGATCACTCCCGCGGCGACGCCCAGGAACATGATGCCGTTGCCGCCGGCCTGCGGGTCGATCGAGGAGATGCGGAAGCTTTCCAGGATGCCGGTGAGCCCGGCAAGCGCGGCTGCAATCATGAAGTTGCCGATCTTGAGCCGGTTGACGCGGATGCCCGCCTCGGCCGCGCCCACCGGGTTGGCCCCGGCCGCGATGGTGTGCAGGCCCCACCGGGTCCGGCGCAGGACGGTGTGCATCACGGCGACCACGACGACGGCCCAGATGATCTCGCTGTAGCCCCAGTTGCCGAAGATG
>JAABUJ010007601.1_pt1 | contig 10069 bp, 6 predicted proteins | sample 5559131 | NCBI WGS metagenome assembly JAABUJ01 (sample SAMN10711875, study PRJNA513366) | rock metagenome | isolation source: Antarctica rocks | place: Antarctica: Victoria Land, Mt New Zealand nord | collected 2016-01-07
GGTAATACAGCATGTAGACATGCAGTTTCAATCCTCACCCGCCCCTAGAGGCGGGTGCAACAGTCGGTTTTAGATGGGGCGGAGGCGATCTGCTGAACACGAAAAGCCGCACTCATCATTTCAACCATCTCCACTCCTTCTTACGCCGTGCGCGAACCCCAGGCATAAAACACAATTGCTTGTGGTTCGCGCACGGCATTTTACCCCTCGACCTGCGGGGTCAGCGTGATGCTAGCGGGCAAGTCCCCGGTCAGCAGCACTTCGTAATCCGCGAAACGACGCGGACTTTCAATCTCTGGCTTCTTTGTAATGGACAGCTTATCAAACAGCTTGTGCGCGGGTGCATTGCCTAATGGGCTGTCATGGCTGAAGATGTACAGGCCACGGCACGCCATCATTCCCCGCGCCGCCGAATGGTCAATGTCCCACATCATTTCCAGGGCACGCCATACTACGGCCAGGTCGTCCGATGTGGCCCCGGTCTGCTTGGCAAACGACGGCGTGAAGAAGCCTTTGGCGACGTACAGCGCATACGGCAGAATGGCTTTGCGGCCCATCGTTCGGTTGTCGCCGCCTTGCGCTTCGGCTTCTTTCTCGGTTGCCACCGCCATGCGCGTGATGCTAACGTCCATCGCGGCGATGGGGTCGATGGAGCGCCCAAACGTTAGCTGCAATGGGCCGCGCACCTGACCGGCGTTCGCGCCCGTAGACATGACCGCCCCGAACAGGCGAATGTCAAACTTCGTGTCACATAACTGACGGCGTGCGCGATCCACTTCCTTGCCCTGGCCTTGCCCCGCCGTGCGACGCTTGCCGCCGTCGCTTTTGTCGGCAGGGTCGGCTTTGAGGTCTACGTTAAGGTCAACATAGGCTTGTTCTATCTGCCGGTTGAGTATTCCTTTCTCGTGGACAAAGATGCCATAGCCATTCACGCCTTCTTTATCTAGGGCGACAAAGTTGCGGATTTTGCGCTTGAGGCACACGTCCGTGACCAGGCCGTGCCCGGTTTCCGGGTCTACGCGCGGCATGTTGCCCGCGTCAGGGTCGCCGTTGGGGTTGCCGTCGGCCACGTCAAACAGCAGCAGGAAGTCGTGGCGGCGGGCAGGGTCGGTGATGATTACATCGTTCATTCGGTGTCTCCTTCGGTGGCTTGCGGGTCAGTAGGTTTCGTTTCGTCGGGTTCCAGGGTCAGTTGGCTGGCTCGCTTTTTTGCTTCTGTGCGGGCGGTTATGTTTTTGCGCTTGGCCGCGCAGTGGTGATAGTAGCCCAGGCTGAACAGGGCCTGATCGGGCAGCAGCAACATTTGGGGGAAGTCCTCGATTTGTGCGAGTATTTCTTCTAAACGTTGTTGTGCCCCATACCACGCACCTTCTTGTGTTTTGCGCAGGCTACTGAGGTGGTGTTTCACTCCGACTAGCAAAATGCCGAACGTGCGAGCAGGCGACATGGACGCCGCCCCGAAGTACTTGTCGCCAATGCCAGCGTTTAGGCCCGGCAACGCCTGACGCTGGATGTCTTCCAGTTCTGCAAACAGACGTCCGCAATGGTAAGGTGTTCCGTTTATTCCGTTTGGCAATGCACCTGGTTTTTCTTCGCTCATGTATTCGGCCACCTCCAGAGGCCGGTCTTGGGTTATGATATATTTGAGCAACGCGGCCCGATCATACGTGACATGGGTTGTATTCTCTTCGTTGAGTTTCTTGGTTCCCACATGGCAACGCGACACAACTGCCGCCAGCAAGGATTTGGGCAGATGTGCGTTTGGCGAAAGAGCGCACTGCACCAAGGCATCCTCCGTGCCGGGGGTAATGCCTTTGTAGTCACGGTAGGGAGCAAGAATCAGTTGCTTGATCGTGGGTGGTCTCCATTCTTGACCATTAGGGCCTATAACCTTGAGACGTGTAAACCATGCAAACTGCGCCTCGCCTAGTTCTCTAATGCTTATGTCCAGCACAGAACGCACGACAGCGCGCTTGATGTTAGCGGATAGGCCGAAAATATGAAAGCGTGCGTCCTTTGGCAGATTGCACCAGGGTACGCCCCGCCCTACAGCATCCATAAAGTCATGTACCTGATCAATGTCTGGGCCGGGGTCTATCGCCAGAAGGGGAGGTATGCCTGCTGCCGACCAGTAAGCATACACGGTATTTTGCAGCAGACGATGGTGTTTGTCCGACGCCAACAGCGCGTTTAGAGCTTTAGCAAACTGCTCTGCTGCGTCCCGGCAGATAGGGGAAGTCGTCGCTTCGGTTAAGCCATAACTTTCAGCACTCTTTAGATTGCCGGAAATCAGTTCCTTGCCGCCTGGCAGGCCACCCGGAATGCCATTGATAAACAAGGGCATTCGTTTTACGACAGGCCCACGTAGACCAGTGATAAGACACTGCATCTCACTTGCATTCGTCGCTGTGGGTTTGGGCTTCCTTTCTGGCTTGAGTGCCGGAGCTAATTGGCCTTCTCCTGCCCAAAATGACTGCACCGCCAAGTCGTCCAACGGAAACTGCTTACCGTCCACGCGAAAGGTAACCCAGTCCATAGTTCTCATGTCGGTAGGAAAATCCGGAGGCAGGCTGTCCGGGTTCCACGTGTCCAAAAAGCGAATGATGGCTTCCACATCAGTGTTGCCGGTGGCGTTTGCACAGGTTCGTAGCAAGGCTTTGAACTTCGCAAACGTCTTCTTCGCTTTCGCTCTTTCTTCCACTTCATCCTTGCCCTTTAAATCTCGTGGGAATACTAGACCGAGTGAGTAGGCGGGCTTGTCTGCCAACAGCAGGGCAGGGGCATCTGTGCCTGAACGTTTATAATATGGTAAGGGACGCTTAATGCCATGTTCTTTACCTCTACTATCAGTTGTTACTAGTGGCGAAAACTTTGGCGACATGCGGCCCGTGCTGTCAATCTCCACCACCCAGCGAAGCTGCATGAGATCATACATGGACGGAATGATTGTTTTGCGCTCTGTCTGCGCAAAGATAGCGTCGGCGTCGGCGTGCAGTTGCTGCAAGATCATGTCAGTCCTCCCAGGACGTCATACAGCGAGTCCGGCACGCGCACCCGGCCCCGCTCCATCTGCGCCTCCCAAAACAGCGGCGTGCCCGCTGACGGCCCGAATGCCACATCAAACAGCATCATGCCGAGATTTTGCGTTCTATCAATAGGCGTTTCGCTGCCGCCCGGCGGGGCAAAGTCGGCGGCAAACTCCCGGCAGCCTAATGCGGGCCGGTGGAAGCACTGCCCCCGCTGCACCCGCCGCTGGAACTGGTCGCGGTACTTCGCCACATCGTCAGTCGCGTGGGGCCGCAGCACAATGTCCGCTTTAATGACATATGCCACGTCCCGCAGCAGCAATGTATGCCTTTGCTGACGACGCTCCGTAATGGAGATGCCCTCGCTTCCGGTCGCCTTGCCGTCCACTTCGTTGCGCAGAATGGAGGCGAACTGGATGGGTTTCAGGACGGCAATCTCGCGCACCCGGTACCGAAACTCCGGCTTCCAGAAGATGGCTTCCAGAATGCCCCGCGCCGCCGAGGGGGTGGGCGTTGGGTACGAGACCCGTTCCACCTTGTTTTCGGGCCGGGTAAAGCAAGCCATCGGCGACCACACTTTGACTTCCAGCGGCAGATATTCCATGTGTTCTCCTTTTTCGTGTCTTACGCGAACAATCTTTCAGGCTGGTAAACTATCCCGTCGGCGGGGTCATCGGGTAAATCAATGCCGCGCTTCTGGTGATAATGACCGAGCCATATGTTCAAGCCGTAGCCGGTTTCCTCCACAAATGCCGGGCCAGCATCGCGCGCCCGGATGCTGACGCACAACGGCTGGGCACGCTGCCACAGGTCGCGGGTCATGCAGCCTTTCGCGCGGGCCTCCACGATGATGGCTTCGGCTTTTTTTGTGTAAGGCTTATATCTTGTGACCAAGACGGAGATGGTATCCTCGTCAATCAAGCGCATATTGCGCGCGACATCGGGATAACGATACCGCGCCCTGTCTCGTTGAATGTGATGTTTATCGGTTTCTGGCCCCATGTCTGCGTACAGGCGCGCAAAGTATTGGGTGACAACACGAGGATCATCAAATTCAATTTTCTCACCACGCTCCCTTGCCGCCGCGAACATCTGCAATGTCTGGTTCAGCGCCATGCGGTAGACGCCCGGCGGGGAAGCGTCTTCCGCCGGGGCAAAAACCACCACCTCGCTTGTGTCCCGCGGACGCAGGCCCTCACGGTTGCAGCGGCCCGCCGCCTGAATAATTCTATCTAAAGGGCCGTGCGCACGCAGCACTTTGGGAAAGTCCACGTCTACGCCCGCTTCTATCACCTGCGTGCTGACCACCCACACCAGACGACCATGCTTGAGCCGCGCACGGATTTTCTTCAGCACTCTGCGCCGGTGCGCGCCGCACAAGAGCGTGGACAGGTGCAGCACATCCGGGTTGTCGCCGTTTGGGTCCAGCACGTCCAGCAGGGCTAGGGCCTGCCCGCGCGTGTTCACCACGCACAGGCATGACTTGCCGCCCGCGCGCATTTCGTCTGCCACCTGCTCCCAAGTCCAGGCGTCGGGTTCCACTCGGTAGCGCACTCGCCGCAGAGCCTGGAAGTGCGCCCGCGCTTCCGGTTCGGGGACAATCGGCGTTGGCGTTGTTAAACCTTGCAAGAACTCGCTTTGAACGGTCAGCGCGGGCTGGGTCGCTGTGCAAAGCACTATGGTGACGCCGAAGTTCTCTGTTAATGTCCGCAGGCCGGACAGCAGCGGATCAAGCAGGGTTGGCGGCAGTGTCTGCACTTCGTCCAGCACCAGCACGCTCCCCGCCATCCGGTGCAGCTTGCGGCACGCGCCGGGCTTGTTGGAGAACAAGCTCTCAAACAACTGCACCGTTGTCGTGACAACCAGGGGCGCATCCCAGTTTTGCGCCGCCAAGCGCCGCCATTGCTCGTCATCATCGCCGCCTTCATCGTCGTCTGCCCTGCCGCGCCTGCTGTCAATCGCCGAGTGATGCTCCAAAATCGTGCCGCCATCGCCCTTAAATATCTCGCGAAATGTTTGCGCCGTTTGGTCCACAATGCTGGTGTAGGGAATGGCGTAAACCACCCGACGCCGTGCGTGACAAACCGCGTGTTCCAGCGCAAACGCGAGCGACGACCGGGTTTTGCCCCCGCCTGTCGGCACCGTCAGCGCGAACACGCCCGGTTTATGCGCGATTGCCGCCCGAACGCAAGCCTCGTACACCTCCCGCCGCACGTCGTTGACAGTTCCGCTTTTGCCCTCAAAGTCCGAGGCTTGCTTCGCCCGCAGCAAGTCGCGCATCTCCGTGAGCGACAGGGTCGGCTTGCCGCGCCGGGCCGCGTTGGGCGGGTTATTGTGCGCCTCGGTATCCAGCGCATCTGCGTCGGTTAAGGCCGAAAACACAAAGCGCAGGTACATTTCCGCCGCGAGCACGCTTCCGCCGTGCGGGGCAGGAAACAGCGTTTGCACATCGGGAACAGCCGGAGCAAGACGCGCATCCACGGCCCGCGCCACTGTCAGCAAACCCTGTGCAACTTGCGAAGTCACCCCTTTGGCGTTGATGTTTTCCTGCGCGCCCGCCCGGTCTTTCATGCCTACATGATGGCCGTGAATGAGCGCGGCCACCAACGCGGCGACTTCCTCCCCTGCCTGCGGGGTCAAAGCATCCAGGGCCGCCCGCGCCCCGTGCTGCTTGTGCGGCGCAGAGCCAGGCCGGGGCGGCTTTGTTCCGCTCTGCTCGGCAGCATGGCATTTGTGCAGATACTCCTGAAACTTTGGCGTGAGCTTGCCCAAATCGTGCAGCAGGCCCACATAACGCGCCAGCGTCTCGCCCCCAAAGCCGGACGCAAACTCAGTTGCCATGTCGGTGACGGCAAGCGCATGCGCAGTCAATAAGTGCCAGTGCGGGTTGTCTTTGGACGGCGTGTGCGCGACATAAACAGGCGCATCTTCGGGCGGCGTGTGCGGCATGGGTAGGTTCCTTTCTGTCTGCGCGTGGAAGCCGTTTGGCCTGCCTGCTCCGTGCGCGCTTTCCCTGTCCGCATTATAGGCCGGATGTTGGGCCGGGCAGGCAGTTTTTCACGCTTGGTTGGAAAAGAATTGCAAAAATCTCACTTAGTGAGATTTTTGGCGGTTGCGCCGCGTGTGAAAGGCATGGCTGAGGCGTTTGAAGGACGTGGCTGAGGCATGTAGAAGAACGGAAGAGAAGGCCCCCCACCCAATGCTGGGGAGCCGGAGGGAACCTACCCCCGGCCCCTCCCGCCCTCCGGGTCCCTTCCAGGTCTGCCAGTGCAGAAGCGGGAAGGGAGTAGGAGAGATTTTCTCTGCTCCCTCTCCGTTGCGGGGAGGGCGGGGGAGGGGTTATCCGGCTCCCCATACTTGGGGCGGGGGGGCCTCTTTAGGGCTTCTCTTCAGCGTTGAACACTCGTTTCCAGCGCACACCAACGACGGAACGATTTGTTCCGTCGTTGGAATAGGCTGGAAACACTTACTCAGCGCCTGTGCAAGTCCTTTGGAACGGAGGCATCAGGGGCGAGGAAGCGGCGCAGCGCTGCTGGGGCCGGACGACGCTGAGGGCTTGGCTTGCAAGGACGCATTGCGAAAGACGTCCGCCATTGCCGTGTTTTCGTCCAGGTGTTCGGTGCGAAGCTGAGCGCATTTGCGGACCCACTCGGCTTCCGAGTCGCGGTATGGGTCGAGTGCCTCTAGAGGTTTGACGTTGGAATACAAGGCCCAAAGCGACTGGCCGCCCCCGGTCCAGCAGACTTTGTAAGTCCAGGAAGAATAGGAGAAATGCTTGCTTTGCAGCGTGTTCAGCAGGGCTGCCAAAGTGGCGGGGGTGCCGCCCGGCTCCAGGCCAAACTCGCCGACATAGTAGGGAATGTGGCGGCGGGCGCGCTCGGCTTCCAGGGCCGCCACATAGCCCGCGCTAGCCTGCGCCTGATCGGGCGCGCTTTTCGCCCCAAAGTCGTAGTAGTGCGTGCTGTAGGCCACATTCTGCCAGCCGCACGGGCCGGGAAACGGCATCCACTGCACGCCTGTATAGCCATCTTCCATGAAGATAATGTGCCGCGTGTCGGTGGCCCGGATGGCATTGTACAAACGGCCCTGCACCACATACAGCGTGTCCGAATTGGGGGTGCCGGTCGGCTCATTCAGCAGGTCGTAGCCTGCCACGGCAGGATTGGCTTGGCAGCGCCGGGCTAACCGCGCCCAAACAGCCATGCCTCGGGCGATATTGGCGGGGTTTGCAAAGAAGGCATTCACATTGGCCTGCCCCGTATGGCCCTGGTCGCTCTGGCCGCCGGGCGCGCCGTGCATGTCTAAAACAACGTACATGCCGCGCGCGCCGGCCCACGCAATGGCCTTGTCCAGCCACTGCACGCCGCCCGGCTCATCCAGCAGGCTCGCCAAAAACGGCAGCCGGACGCAGTTAAAGCCCAGGGCGTGCAGGCGGTCAAAGTCGCCTTCGGTCACCCAGGCCGTGCGAAAGGCCGTGCGCGCGCGCTGCATGCCCGCCGTTCCCAGGCGCTTTTGCAGTGTGCCCCACAGCGAAACATGGTCTTTGATAGGCGCAAAGCCTGAGCCTGCGGGCGGCGTAGCGGCAAAAGGCTGCATCCACGGCTCTTCCACCAGCCACCCACCCAAGTTGACGCCGCGCAGTGTTACGGTTCGCCCGCCCGCGTCTACAATTTGCATCCCCTGCGCGTGCAGCGGGGACGGCAGGGCGTGGGCGGCGCCCACAAAGGGGCAGGCAGAGGCAAGCATCAAGCAAAAGGAGACAAACAAGGGGAAAAAGACAAAGCCGGTTTTTGGTGGGCGAGCCACAAGCATCGGGACAAACAGAGGCGGGATAAACATAGGAGTGAAAAGAGTGTACCCGCCCCGCCGGGCGGTTGCCGTATTCGCCGCGCAGTGTTATAATTGGCGTACTCCCATGGATTTACAAACGCCCCTGCATAAATCACAGACTTTGCCGACAATAAGAACACGCAAGGAAATACGAAGAACACGCAAAGAAATACGCGCGGATTTGCGCGGCCCCCGCAGGAGCCGCGCATGAACCGCACCGCAGGAAAGATAATCCGCGCGGCGGGCCTGGCGTGCCTGGCATTGGCGGCAGTGGCTTTGGGGGTGCTGGTGCGGCGTCATCAGCAGCCGCGAATTGCGCCGCAGGCGGTAATCGCGTTTCTGGATGTCGGCAATGGCGACTGCACGCTGATCCGCACCGTGAATGGAACCACGATTTTGCTGGACGCCGGGCGGGCCGAGACAGCCCAAAGCGTGGTGCATGACCTGCACCGCCTGCATGTGCGCACCATTGATTTGCTGGTGCTGGCCTCGCCGGGCAGCGGCAGCGTGGGAGGGGTGCCCACCGTGCTGAATGCGTTTCCTGCGCGGGCCGTGTGGAGCAATGGGACGCAGGGCGGCGGGGCCGCCTGGCGCGCGGCTTTGGAGGCCATCGGGCAGCACCGGGTTCCGCTGCAAACCAAATATGCGGGCGACCATATTCAGATTGGCGCGGCAACGTTCTGGGCCGCTGTCTGGCCGCCCGCGCAGGGGCCGCGCGCGCACCGGGACAGCGTGGTGTATCAACTGGACTTTGGGACGACGCGGGTGCTGTTTGCCGGGGCCTCCCGGCCTGAGGAGGAAGCGTTTCTGACGGCCAGCCGGGGCGCAGGCCTGGGGTGCGACGACGGGTCATGCACCGACCTGGTTTTGCAGGCAGCGGCGGGCGGGGCGGAGGGCGGCACGAGCGCTGAGCTTTTGCGGCAGGCCGCGCCCAATATAGTGGTGGTATCCTGCGGGGCCGGCTCGCCGCCCGCCTCGGGCGTGCTGCACCGCTTGCAGGCGGCGGGCGCGGCCTTGTGGCGCACCGATACGCAGGGAACGGTTTTGGTGCTGACTGATGGGCGCTCGGCCCCCACGGTGACAGCCGCGCATTTATAACACAAGTATAACACACAGCAAGAACACACGACGCACTCAATAAGAACACACGACGCAAACGACAAGAACACACAACTATGCTTATTGGAACTTCACCCCGCATGGGGGACATCTTGGTGTCGCAGAACGTCATCAGCGACGAGCAATTGAAAGAAGCCCTGGATTTGCAGCGCGCTTCGGGGCAGCGTCTCGGCACCATTCTGATGAGCAACGAGTGGGCGACGGAAGAGCAGATTACCCGCGCGCGTGGCGTGCAGATGGATGTTCCGTATGTCAATGTCACCCACGAGGCTGTAGACCCGTTTGTCGTATCCATGGTGCCGTATGAGCTGGCGCACCAAGGCTCGCTGCTGCCGCTGTCGCTGGATATGCGCGAGGGCGAAGCCCTGGAGCGCCTGCGCGTCGCCATGATTGACCCGTGGGATGTGGAAGCCATCGACCGGGTGCAGCGCGCGACGCGCCGGCGCATTGAGCCGCTGCTTGCCAGCGAAGGCGGACTGCTTGCCGCCCTAGAGCGGGCATACCATGCGCAGAAGGACACGGACAGCAATGACGACATCAACGATACCATTGCCCAGGCGGCCATGTCTGGGCCGAGCGCTTCAGTGGAAGTGGAGGAGATGGATGTCAATGAGGCCATGCGCCAAGGCGACCAGGCCCCGGTCATTCGCCTGGTCAACACGCTGTTTAGCGAAGCCGTGCGCCGCCGCGCCTCAGACATTCACATTGAGCCGCGCAAGCACGACTTTCAGATACGCTATCGCATAGACGGCCACTTGCAGGTGATCAACACTGTCCCCCGGTCGCTGCTCGCCGCCATGACCTCGCGCATTAAGATTATGGGCGACATGGATATTTCGGAGAAGCGGCTGCCACTCGACGGGCGCATTTCGCTGCGCATTGAAGGCAAAGGGGTTGATTTCCGCGTTTCCACTCTGCCCACGCAGTACGGGGAACGGGTGGTTATGCGTATCTTGGACCGCAGCGCGGCGTGCCTCACCCTGCCGCAGCTTGGGTTCTCGCCTGGCAACCAGGGGACGTTTGACAAGCTGATCCATAAGCCGCATGGGATTATACTCGTGACCGGCCCGACCGGATCGGGCAAAACTACCACG
>JAABUJ010007602.1_pt1 | contig 10068 bp, 8 predicted proteins | sample 5559131 | NCBI WGS metagenome assembly JAABUJ01 (sample SAMN10711875, study PRJNA513366) | rock metagenome | isolation source: Antarctica rocks | place: Antarctica: Victoria Land, Mt New Zealand nord | collected 2016-01-07
CCTCCAGGTGCGGCTCGAGCGGGCCGGAATTGCCGATACACGTTGTGCAGCCGTAGCCGACTGTCTGGAAGCCCAGGGCGTCCAGGTACTCTGTCAACCCGGTCTTGTTCAGATACTCGGTCACGACGCGCGAGCCGGGCGCGAGGCTTGTTTTCACTGCGGCAGGCACATCCAGGCCGCGCTGGACAGCCTTCTTTGCCACCAGGCCCGCTGCCAGCATCAGGCTGGGGTTCGCCGTGTTGGTGCAGCTTGTGATGGCGGCAATTACCACGTCGCCATGATGCAGGTCCACGCGGGCGCGGGGGAAGTCTTCCGCGCTGACGTCTTCAATGCGGTCGGGCGTGGGACGGTTTTGCATCATCTCCACTTCGGTATCTGTACTGGTGTCTTTCGCGCTTTCGTGCGGAATGCCGGTGGCTTCAGGGGCTGTTTCCGGGTCTTGCTCGCCGCCGCCGCTGATCGGCTCCTGGTACATCTTGTCATTGCCCGCGCGGCCTGTCAGCACCACGAACTTCTTGTTGAGTTCGGCCAAAGTCTTGTTGTAGGCCGTGGGGCTTTGCAGCAGCTCTTCAAACTTCGGCTTGATCTCGCTGAGGTCAATGCGATCCTGCGGACGCTTCGGCCCGGCCACCGAGGGCGCGACACTCGCCAAATCCAGTTCTACCGTCTGCGTGTACTTGATCTCGCCCGCTTTGGGCATGCCAAACAAGCCCTGCGCCCTAAAGTACTGGCGGAACGCATCCACTTCCTCGTCGGTGCGCCCCGTGGCGGCCAGGTAGCGGCAGCTTTCTTCATCCACGGGGAAAAAGCCCATCGTCGCGCCGTATTCGGGAGCCATGTTCGCGATAGTCGCCCGGTCAGTCAGGCCCAAGGATGCCGCGCCTTTGCCGTGAAACTCCACAAACTTGCCCACGACTTTTGTCTTGCGGAGCAGTTCGGTGATGTTCAGCACCAGGTCAGTCGCGGTCACGCCCGGACGCAGCGCGCCCTTGAGGTGAACCCCAACCACATCCGGGGTGAGGAAATACACCGGCTGCCCCAGCATGCCCGCTTCGGCCTCAATGCCCCCGACGCCCCAGCCCACAATGCCCAGGCCGTTGATCATGGTTGTGTGCGAGTCTGTGCCGACCAGTGTGTCCGGGTAATAAACTTCGTCTTTGTGCAGCACGCCCTTCGCCAGATATTCCAGGTTAACCTGGTGGATAATCCCAATGCCGGGAGGCACGACGCTGAAGCCATTGAAGGCCTGCGTGCCCCACTTTAGAAACTGGTAGCGGGCACGGTTGCGCTTGAACTCCATCTCCATGTTGCGCTGCAAAGCGTCGCTGGTTTCGGCAAAGTCCACCTGGACGGAATGGTCTACCACCAAATCCACAGGCACGAGCGGCTCTATGATGTCGGCATCACGCCCCATGCGCTGAGCCGCCGACCGCATCGCCGCCAGGTCTACCAAAAGGGGCACTCCCGTAAAGTCTTGCAGGACAATCCGCGCCACCACAAACGGAATCTCTTCCGTGCGGTCGCTTTGGGGCTGCCAATTGGCGAGCTGCCGCACGTTTTCTTCCAGCACCCGCTTGCCATCGCAGTTGCGCAGGACGGACTCCAAAACAATGCGGATGGACACGGGCAGCTTGGAAACCGGGCCGACGCCGTCCGCTTCCAGTTGCGGCAGGGAATACATCGTGCCCGCTTTGCCGCCATCAAAACGAAACTCCTGCCGGACACTTTCAAAAGGATTCGCCATAGTGTGTTTTGTCTTTCTCGTCTTTCCAACCGCGCAAAATATAACGTTAGTATGGCGCGTGAGAGCGCTTTGCGTCAAGCAAAAGCGCGTTTGTGTGGCGATGCGCTCGAAAAGCCACAGTTTGCCCCGTGCGGCCCTTGACAGGCATTGGCGATTGGCCCCCGCGCTGTGCCTTTGTTGTCTGCTCCTAGCTTCCTCGTTGCCTGCGCGTGGCAAGCTCTCACCAACGACGGAACGCTTTATTCCGTCATTGGTATGGGCTTAATCGGCGTTGAGAACACGGGAAGCAAGGGCTTGGGAGTCCCTCCCCCGCCCTCGCAAAACTCAGGCTTCCCCTCCCCTGAAGGGGAGGGATGCCTGTGTCAGAAAGTTGATCTAGGTAACAGAACAGTCCACTCTGCCAAACCTTGAATGATAGACAGCCTACGTACCCTTGATCAACCTACTGCTATAGGCACCCCTCCCCTTTAGGGGAGGGGGAAGGGAGCCGTGCGACCGGGGGAGGGACTCTTAAACACCGTGCCCGGCCCGGCCCAGACAACGCCGAGCCAGGCGGCGATTGTGGCGGCAGCATCGGCAAAGGTGGCGCGGGTGCCGAGGCTGCCCTGCACGGCCCCGCTGGGCGCGAAGGCGAGCAAAGGCACAAACTCGCGGGAATGGTCGGTAGACAATGTGGTGGGGTCGTTGCCGTGGTCGGCGGTGATGAGGAGCAGATCATCGGGGCGCAGGGCGTCTAAGATGGCGGGCAGGGAAGCGTCAAACTCGCGCAGGCATTGGGCAAAGCCGGGCGCATCGTTGCGGTGGCCGTAAAGCATGTCAAAGTCTTCGCAGTTGGCAAAAACAAAGTCCTCCGTGCCAGATTGCACGGCCCGCAGAAGGGCATCCAAATGGGCGGGGTTGTTTTGCGTGCGCTCAGCCTGGGCAAACAGCGCGCGGGGGAACAGGTCGGCGACCACGCCGATAGCGTGCATAGTTTTCCCCGCTTGCTGCAAGACTTGGGGGAGACTGCCCGGCGGGGGCGCAAGCGGATAGTCTCTGCGCCCTTCCGTGCGCCGGAAGAGGGGCGCGTCGCCAAGGAAGGGGCGGGCAATCACGCGCTGCACATTGTTGGGAAATTGCAGCAAGCGGCGGGCGGTTTCGCAGATGGCGTAAAGCTCAGCGAGCGGAACAATGGCCTCGTGCGCGGCGACCTGGAACACGCTGTCCGCCGACGTGTAGACAATCGGCTTGCCCGTGCGCAGGTGCTCCGCGCCCAGCCGGGCCAGTATTTCGGTGCCCGACGACGCGCAGTTGCCCAAAGTGCCGCGCCCAATTTCGCGCTCAAAGCGAGCCATAAGTTCTGCGGGAAAGCCGTGCGGGTAGGTGGGAAACGCCTGCGCGGTGACACAGCCCATCATCTCCCAGTGCCCGGTGACGCTGTCCTTGCCCTGCGAGGCTTCCGCCATGCGTCCCCACCCGCCGCGCGCGTCTTGCGGGGTGACGCCGAGAATGGGGACGATATTGCCCAGTCCTAAACTTTGCAGGCAGGGCAGGTGCAGGCCGCTTACGGCGAGGGCGACATGGGGGAGGGTCGCGCTTTGGGGGTCGGCAGCGCCATAGTGGGCGGCGTCCGGCATGGCCCCTACCCCGCAGCCGTCCATGACGATCAGTATCACGCGCTTCATAAGGGGGCATTCAGGTCATAAAAGCGTTCAGGCGCGCGGGTGCGCCTGATCGTAGACGGCACGCAGGCGGGCGACATCCACGCGGGTATAACGCTGGGTTGTTTCCACGCTCTCGTGCCCCAGCATCTCCTGAATAGAGCGAATATCCGCGCCGCCCGCCAGCAGGTGCGTCGCGAACGAGTGGCGCAAAGTGTGCGGCGTCACGTTTTTGGCGATTTGCGCCTGCGCCGCGTAGGCTTTAATCAAGTTCCAAAACTGCGCCCGCGTCATCGCCGCGCCGCGCCGGGTCACAAACAAGAATGGCGAGTCAGACTTGCCCTGTATCAAAGCGGGCCGGGCAGACCCGAGATAAGCGCGCACCGCGAGAACAGACTCTTCGCTCAGTGGCACCTCGCGCTCCCTAGACCCCTTGCCGAACGGACGAACCAGCAACGCGCGCATGTCCAGCTCGCGCGTCTGCAATTGCACGAGTTCAGACACGCGCAGGCCGCTGCCGTACATGGTTTCCAGCATCGCGCGGTCACGCAGGCCATCGGGCGTATCGGGACGCGGAGTATCTAAAAGGCGCAGGATTTCGGGGAGGGAAAGAGTGGTCGGCAGACGCTGGCGGGTGCCGCGCTTGTGCTCCAGGCCGGCGGCGAAGTCGCTGGCGCAAAGCCCCTCGCGGCACAAAAACGCGGCCCACAAGCTCAAGGAAGACGCCTTGCGGGCAAGCGAGGCGGGAGCCAGGCCGCTTTGGTGCAGGCCAGCCAGGAAGGCACGCGCATGGTCAGGGTTGATATGGGCACACTGCCTCGTCTTGTGTTCGGCAAGCCACCCGGCAAATTGGGATAAGTCGCTTTGGTAGGCGCTCAGCGTGTGCGGGGACAGGCCGCGCTCCGCCTGCAAGTTGTCCACAAACATCTGGATTTCGCGCTGCATTGGCGTGTAATACTTCAGTCTACCAAAGCAGGCATATCTTCCATGTGCGGGGCGGGGTAGTCGGCGGCAGTCGGTTCGGCAGGCTCCGACGACGCAGGCCGGGCACGGGTCGCCGCCCACACGCGCAGGATGTCAATACGCTCTTTCATCGTCTGCGACAGGGGCACCGACTGTGCCGCCACCTCCAAAATGTCATCGGTGGTGACTTCCCGCTCCTGGTCAAACGCATCATAAAGCGCAGACACAACCGCCTGTTCAATCTCGGCCCCGCTGTACCCCGCTGTCTCATGCGCGAGTGTCACCAAATCGAACAAAGCGGGGTCGCGTTTGCGCTTGCGCAGGTGGATGGCGAATATCTCGGCACGCTCTAGAGCGCTGGGCAGGTCTACAAAGAATATCTCATCAAACCGCCCCTTGCGCAAAAGCTCGGGCGGCAGGGCGGACACATCATTGGCCGTGGCAACCACAAAGCATGGCGCGGTCTTGTCCTGGAGCCAGGTAATAAATGTGCCAAACACGCGCGCCGTGGTGCCCCCATCACTGATACCCGACGACTGCGTGCCCGCAAAGCCCTTTTCTAGTTCGTCAATCCAAACGACATTGGGGGCGGTGCTTTCCGCTACGCGTATGGCCTTGCGGATATTCTCCTCGCTCTGCCCTACGATGCCGCCGAATATCTTGCCCACATCCATGCGCAGCAGCGGGAGCTTCCACAGGGACGCAATAGCTTTGGCCGACAAGCTCTTGCCGCAGCCCTGCACACCCAGCATCAAAATGCCCTTGGGCGCGGGCAGGCCATAGTCGCGCGCCTTTTCGGTGAAGGCCACGGTGCGCTTCTCCATCCAGTCTTTGAGCAGGTCCAGCCCGCCCACCGTCGCGAAGTCTTCGGAGGCACGGTAGTACTCCAAGATGGCGGACTTGCGGATAATCTGCTCTTTCTCCGACAGCACGACATCTACGTCAAAGCGCCGCTTTTCCACCAAGGACTTGGCAAAGACATTCTCTGCCTCCGTTGCAGTCAGGCCCTGGGCGGCTTTGAGTATCTGCTCGCGCTCATCACTTGTCATTGATGTCTGCACCTGGGGATTGGACTTCACCGAGTCGGTGATGCTGTCCAGCAGGCTGCCCAAGTCTTCCAGCGATGGCAGGCCGTAGTCTACGACAGTGATCTCTTTTTCTAGCTCGGGGGGCAGCTTGAGCAGCGGCGACAGCATGACCAGGGTCTTGTAGCTTGTCTTCAGCGCATAGGTGAGGTCACGCAAACGCCGCACCAAAGCCACGTCATTCAGAAAGGGGTGGAAGTCCTTGAACAGGAACACGGCCTGGTCGCGCGAGTTTATCACGAAGTCCAGGGCAGCGAGTGGGTCGCGCGTGCCTTCATCGCGGCTGCGCGGATCGAGCACCATCCCCTGCGTGACTGTCCACTGGTACATCTTCTTGCCGCGCGCCTGGCTCAGAGCGCGCAGGGCATCTTCCACGCGCTTTTCTTCCCACGATACCACATAGATAATGGGGTAGCGTGCCCGGATCAGCGTTTCCAGTTCCGTATCGTCGGCGCTTTGTGCCATTTGTGTTCCTTGATGAAAGCCATGCCGTAGACTGCTAAACTGAGGTGGGGAAACGCGCCTGGCTCTCGGAAACTGCGCTCTGGGCAGGCGTGGCGTCTGATAATTCGTCTTCATGCATCAGCGCGTCAAAGTCGGCGCTGCCCAGAGAAGAGAACGTTACTTCGTAGGCGGGAGGCTGCGTATCGTACTGCGCCCAGACTGTGCCTGTGGCTCCTGCCGCCAAACCGAGCAGAGGATTGTCGCTTTTCAGGGCAACAGATGCCCCTTCGTGAAACTTGAACATAGCCTTAGTCCTTTGTTTGGCTTGTATCGTCTGCACTGGAATAGCTGGTTTCGGCAGCAAAGTCAAGCGCACGGCCCGCAATATGGCTGACTTCCCCACGCAGAAACTTGGCCCGCTCCAAGTTATACAAGCGTGCCAGTCTCGCTTGCGTGCCGACCATCTGCTGAGCCAGTTGTTCGTATCCTTGTGCTGCCTGTTCCCGTTGCTCCGAGGACATCTCCGCGAGGCGGCTGTTGTCCCGGAAGGCAGAGGTGGCTGAGTCTTTTAATCTCTTCGGCAGCATCTCGCTGCTATTATACACCAGAAGCCGCTGCTACGCTTTGGCCGTGCCCGCATGAGCCTGCGCTGCCCACGGCGGGCTTGCGAGCAAATCAGCCACGCCGGGCTGCCCTTGCGTGCCTTCTTTGCCTTGGTAGGCCCAGACCTGCCCGCTTTGGTTGTCGTGCACCAGCACGGTCGGCGTGCTTTGGATGCCTAAATCGGTGGTGAACTTCATCGAGTCGTCCACCTCTGCTTTGGCTGCGGGCGCGGCGTAGGCGGCCTTGAACTGCGATGCACTTATGCCGACGCTTTGCGCGTACTGCGGGTAAAACCCTGGCTCCAAATCATCCTGGTGCGAGTACAAGGTGTCGTACATCGGCCAGAACTTGCCCACACTCGCCGCCGCCTGCGATGCCTGCGCGGACGGCAAGGCCCATTTGTGCATCACGCTGCCGTCAGTATAGAAGGGAAAGGGACGATGCACGAAGATGAAGTTTGCCTTGTCCGCATTCTGCGTGAGGAACTGCTCCAGGCTGGGGCGGATGGCTCCGCACTGCGGGCATTGGAAGTCCCCAAACTCCGCGACCGTGTAGCGCGCCCGCGGATTGCCGCGTGGCGGCGCGGCGGCATGAGCGACAATCTCCGGCCACTGCGCGGCCATTTTCTTGGTATCCAAGGCAGGCAGGGACACGGCAGGGGCGGCCTGGCTGCCATTGTCGGTGCCGCCGCCGAAGTGGCTGATAGCAAGCGCAAGCCCGCCCAGCACGCACAGCCACACCATCAGCAGCAAAGGCTTTTTGTTCAACGGGCACTCTCTTTCTCAGGGATAGGCGCAGCCCCCTGTTCGCTCGTCCCTGCTCCCTGTTTGCTCGTCCCTGCTGAGGCTCGGCCCTGATGTCCGCCCAGGCTCCACGCGGCCACCCCGCACAGCAATGTTATGACGCAGGCTGACGAGAAGCACCACACGCAAAACGCGCCAATCTTGAAGTGGGCGACATATTGCAGGAACCACGAATAGCAGACGCCGGGAATTGCAACTACCAGCAAAGCGAGGCGCAGATTTTGTCGCGCGCGGGCCGTGTCTGTTCCCAGAATTGCCAGGCACAGGGTCAGCATCGCGAGATATGCCAGCAGGCCAAGCAAAGCGAGCGGGAAGCCCTGCACCGGCCCCACCGAGAGGTGCGCCCACCGGCTTGCCGCCACCAAATCGCACCCATGCCCATCGCCCGTACACGGCAAAGACAAGTTGCGGCGGTGCGCCCACCACAATATCCCGGCATCGGCGGCCCCGAGCGTGCTGAGCGCGGCGCACGTCCAGGCTCCGATGTTTTCGCGGCGCGTTGGCTGTTCCATAGAAACCTGTACGCTCTTCCTGCTGTTATTGTAACCGAAAAGCAAGCCGTTTGCTGCGAAGATTTTTGTGCCGTGCGGCTTAATGCACGCCGACAAATAGCTTAATGCACACCGACAATCCGCCAGCGCGTGTCGGAAACAGTGGCGAAGGGGCTGCCGTAATTCAGCACCTGCTGCCCTCCGGTGCCGCCCATTCGCCAGCGGAGCACATCCCCGGTCTGCGTGTTCTGCCATGTCAGGTCGGGGTGGCTGTCCCCGTCCAGGTCACCCGTACCCACAATGTGCCAGGCCGTGTTAGGCACAGTGGCGAACGCACTGCCGTAGCTCAGCACGCTTGTGCCCGTCGTGCCGCCCAGGTTCCACACCAGCACCTGCCCCGTCACACTGTTCTCCCAAAGCAGGTCGGGGTGGCCGTCCCCGTCAAAGTCTGCCACTCCTGCCACCTGCCAGTGCGTGTCGGTCACGGCGGCAAAAGGAGTGCCGTAGTTGAGAACACTTGTCCCGTTCATTGTCCAAACCAGAAGCTGGCCGGTCGCGTTGTTTTCCCATAGTATATCCGGGTGCCCGTCGCCGTTGAAGTCCGCGAGGCTGACAATGCGCCAGTTTGTGTCGGAAACCGTGGCAAACGGATTGCCATAGGAAAGCACCTGGGTGCCTCCCGTTCCGCCCATCAGCCAGAACAGCACCTGTCCGGTCTGCCGGTTCTGCCACAGCAGGTCGGGCAGGCCGTCTCCGCTCACATCGCCGACAGCGGCCACAGTCCAGGCGGTGTTGGCAACAGCCGCAAACGGGCTTCCCGCCGCGAGGATGGTTTGGTCTCTCATGTTCCAAACCAGCGTCTGCCCGGTGCTTGTGTTGTGCCACAAAAGATCGTTGAAGCCATCTTGGTCAAAGTCGTAGGCAGGGTTGTGCATGCGTGCGGGAACAATTGCCCCGGACGCACTCGCGTCACCCGCGCTGCCCCAAGCCTGGGCCTGCGCCCGCGTGCCCAAAGCCGCAGGCAGCAGGCCGCATAAACACGCAAAGACAAACGAAGCACGCGCAGTGCGAAGGATGAATGCCATAAGTGTTCCTTGCGCCATGAGGAGCCTGGACGCCGCAGGCTAAGCGTGACCAACGCAAAGCCGCAGGGCAGCCTGCGCGCTTTTTGCTTGATCGTGGGACGGGTGAGCGGCGGCGCACGAGTCTAGCGCAGCCGCAAGGCATTGTATCACAGAGATTTGCGCGGTGTCAAACAGCCCCTGCTTGGCAGCAGCATAACTCTTTCACTCGGCTTCATGTGGGCATTGCCCGCGCGTTTTGAACGTTTGTCACGCGCGTTCCAACGACGGAAGATTTTGTTCCGTCGCTGGAATGGGCTTGCACTGGGCCTGCAATGCCCAAACAACGCCGAGGCTGTGCGCTGGGAACAGGCGTGCGGCGGGTACACTCTAGGGGCGTTTGGCCGGAGCAGGCCGGGCGGCATGGAAAGGCACTTAGTTATGGCATTAGATCAGGCGGCAGGCAGCATCGCGCCCGAAAGCGTCGCCTCGGAAACACCGTCAGAGCATGTCGGCCTGGCGGTGGGCGGATTGGCTCCTCAAGCGGGCGCGGAAACAACTGAAACCCGGCGCGGGCTGCACCGGGTGGTGTGGATGCTGGCGTGGCCGACCGTGCTGACCATGCTGCTGCAAACCTTGAACTCGTTTGTGGACCGGTTTTTTGTCGGGCATCTGGGCAAGGATGCGCTGGCGGCGGCGGGCGTGGGCGGGCAGATGATGTTTTTGCTGTTCAGCGTGGGCATGAGCATTGGGGTCGGAACGACCGCTTTGGTGGCTCGCTTTATCGGCGCGCAGGAGATTGGCGAAGCCAAGATCGCCGCCAATCAGTCGGTGTGGATTGCGGGGCTGGCATCGCTTGTGTGCATTGCGATTGCATGGCCGACGCGCGGCTTGTTGCTGCGCGCGCTGGGGGTAGACCATCAGGCGGCGAGCCTCGCCGACCAGTACCTGGCGATTACAATCTTGGGCATTCCGTTCACGTTTGTCATGGTCGCCCTGTCCAGCGTCTTTCGCGGGCTGGGGGACACGGTGACGCCGCTGCTTGTCTCGGTGCTGGCGAATGTGGTTCACCTGGGCGGCGACTGGCTGCTGATTTTTGGGCATGGAGGCTTCCCCAAGATGGGGCTGCCGGGCGGCGCAGTCGCCATGACCGCTTCTACCATTGTGGCTTCGCTGGCCTATCTCGCGTTTCTGCCGCGAACCCGCGTGGCGGGCATGATGGGCGTGCGCCGCC
>JAABUJ010007603.1_pt1 | contig 10067 bp, 12 predicted proteins | sample 5559131 | NCBI WGS metagenome assembly JAABUJ01 (sample SAMN10711875, study PRJNA513366) | rock metagenome | isolation source: Antarctica rocks | place: Antarctica: Victoria Land, Mt New Zealand nord | collected 2016-01-07
CGGTAAAATGATCCTGCATGGTCGGCCTCCGGTGGTTTGGTGGGTGGTACTTCCATTCTACCAGAGGCTCGACTGTGCGCCCAAACCGCAAAAACCAGAAACGCAACTTAGGTTAGAAATACTGTGTCATGCCCTTGCGGTAATGCCTGTAATGTCTCGAATTGCCGCTGTAGATTTTTAGTGATCGGTCGCTTAAGTATGATTTCGTTGCGGAAGTTCTCGTAGCCGAAAACCTCGTCCATCATCACCTTGATATAGTGGCCCGCGTGATAATCGCAGTGGACACAAATACTGCCGGTCGGCGAGAGAAGCCGCTTGAGCAGTTCAAGCCGGTCACGCATCATGGACAGGTATGAGTCCAGCCCGTCCTTCCAAGTGTCCTTGTACGCGATCTCCTCAATCAGCGTCGGCAGCTTCTCATCACTCAGCCCGTTCTCGATCTCCACATTGATCTTAAAATCCGACTGCACCGCGAACGGCGGGTCAATGTAGATCAGGTCCACCTTGCCTTCCAGCGGCGCATGATTTCCGTCCCCGTGCAGCAGTGACGTGAGGGCCACGAGGTTGTCGTTCGTCCATATGAGGCGGCTTTCCGGCGCGACTTCATGGGCCATGTCCAGGCCGCCCTGCATCTTGTCGGCGTAGAAGGGGCGGATGATCTCGACGGTCTGGGTGGGGAGCGGCTCCGCAGCTTTGCGCTTGTCGCGGTCATTCCAGATCAGGCGTGGCTGCTTGGGCGTGGCGTAGTAGGGGGTCGGCACGGGCGGATTTCGGGGGGGATGAGATGGGTCAGGCATAAAGACAGTATACCAGATTCTACCGGGGCGGGGCCGGACGCCGGGGCCTCCGGGCGCGGGAGGGGCGTATGATGGGTGTATAAGAAAGCGGCTTTAATGCCTTAAAACGTCTACATATACACCTAAAAAAGCAAAATCACACCAAATATGGAGGCGCGATCCGCCACAAGGCGTATAACGGGGGTATGAAACCCGGACTGAAAGCGCGGACAGAGATCAGCCCCAAAAAGGAACATACCGCGCGTAGCGCGGCGAACGGTTCTCCGGGTCATAAGGCTTGATCAGGCCCTCTTTCAGCGTCGCCGAGATGATCTTCGTGACGGTCTTATAATCCTCCGCCTCGAACGCGAACCGCGTCCGCAAGGAAGCGTTCGTGGCCGGCTTGCTCAGGACGGACATCAGGCAGACGTGCTGATAGCAGGCCCGCACACGCTCCTTGCTGCTCATCTCGGAGAAGGACTTGTGAGCGTACAGGTAGACTCGCGTGTGGCGCTCCGTGACGGAGAACTCCGGCGGCGGGAGCTGATACACTTCCACGGCCTGAACCACTTTGTCGATGCCGCTCCCACGCTCTTCGCAGATGTTCACGCGCCGCAGGAACGCGGCCAGGGCTTCATTCCGGGACTGCGGCGGTTCATCAATAAAGCGCAGCGGGTCGATGAGCGGCCTGCCGGGATTGGTGATCTCAATCCGGTCCTGAAAGATTTCCACAAAGGGGCTGTCCCCGCCGACATCCAAATCTTGATGGATGAGCGCATTCGGTACGAGTTCACGGATGGCGATCTGCGGGTACATCTCGGTCTGAACTCGGAGCGCCTGCCCGATATACTCGTTATTAGGAAAACGGCTAAGGATGTAAGCGATTAGTGCCTCAAAGGCGGCGGCGTATCCCCCCTCCGCGACATACTCACGCCCGCCCCCTACGCGGTCATTCCTCTGGTAGTCAATGACGCGCACAGCCTTCCTCCCCAGCGGCCCAAAGCGGGAAAGATTTCTGGCAAACAGAATTGCGCCAAAGTTCGTGATGTCGTAGGAGTCGCCTTGGGACACGGCCAATCTGTCCTGGCAAAGTCGTTCTAGGATGCCCCGCTTGGTTTCGGGCAGTGGCTGCCCCGTGAGGCGGAAGTAGGCGTCATAATCTAGCAGAGACAGCGTCTCATCCGGCGGGACCGCCCGCATAGCGATGCGCTTTTCATAAGGGGTGTTCTCGAAGACTTTCCAGAGCGCACGTTCTTTCTCAGGATAGTCGTGGAGCTTTTTAGTCGTCTCCCCCACCCGAATGTAGGCTAAGTCCTTGAACCGCACGGGCTGGTATGCCGCTGCGGGAATCTCAAGAAAAACAAGCCGCGCACCGCTCTCTGTCGTCTCTTCCTGGAAGCGAAAATCGGGGCAGGGGGCGAGGTTATGCGCCAGCCAAGACTCAAGCGGCTCGTTCCCGCGCTTCTCGGCGTGCGGTCGGAGGCTTGTCCCCACCACCGCGAGAGAGCCGTCTTGGATGCCCCAGACAAAATAGGCATGACTCTGTTGCAGCAGCGCGGCGGAGTTTGCGAGGGCGGAAATGCGCTGCCCGATCATCTCAGGATCACTATTGTTTTCCTTGAACTCGATCCACTCCGTTTCCCGTGAGAAAGTGAGCAGTGGTTTGAGTAGCTGCCTGCCGTTCACCACGCCGCTTCCTCCTCAAATGACTGGTCTAAGTCGCTCATCGTCCTGCTCGTCTCCACCCTAAAGGGGCGGATGATCTCGACGGTCTGGGTGGGGAGCGGCTCCGCAGCTTTGCGCTTGTCGCGGTCATTCCAGATCAGGCGTGGTTGCTTAGGCGTAGCATAATATGGGGTCGGCGCGGGCGGATTTCGGGGGGAATGAGATGGGTCAGGCATAGAGACAGTATACCAGAGGGGGGCGCGGAGGGCAAAGAATTACTGTTTTGGCATCAAAGTTATAGTTATTCCACGACCTCTTAACAATTCAGTGGGGCTGTTATCGTTTTTCCACGCGAGTTATCGTTTTTCCACGGATTATGCTAAATTACAACAAATAGCAATGTTTTTACACGCGAATCATTTGAGTTACGATTCAGTTAGGGCTGTTTATGGAGCGCATTTTATCACAGTCACAGATGCCCATCGGGCAGATCGCCCTGCATCGGAAACTAAATCTGACTCATCCGCTGCCTTTTGTGCAAAGTTTTGTGCTCCCAGGCGGGAGGCGCACGCTCGAAAAAGCCGCAGGGACGGAAGAATACTATCCACTTGTCTATCGGACCGCCGACACTCTGATTGGGCATTTAAAGTTCGCACTGAAGCATGAGCCGCTGCAGCTTGGGATCGTGTTCGAGGCACTGAGGCAGATCGGCCCGCGCGGCCTGGAGGCGTGGGTGAGGCGGGAGCCGACCGGCAAATACAGCCGCCGCGCCTGGTTCCTGTACGAAACCCTTCTGGAAGAAACTTTGAGCCTACCGGACGCTCAAGGGGTAGGGTATGTAGATGCTTTGGATGAGAGGCGGCACTATGGGGCGACCGGGCGCAACTCAGCCCGCCACCGCGTCCGGGACAACCTGTTCGGCCCCGCTGGCTTCTGCCCGACGCTGCGGCGGACGCCCCGCTTGGAGGCGATGCGGGCCGCGAATTGGGACGCCCAAGCCCTTGCCCTGACACAGCAGTATGATCCCGAGACCCTGGCACGTGCCGTGAGCTACCTGTATACGAAAGAGACCCGCTCTTCGTTTGCTTTGGAGGGCGAAACCCCCAGCAAAGCGCGTGAGGAGCGGTTCTGGCAGACGCTCCATCAGGCCGCCGTCTTTCGCCCGGACAAGAGCCAGCTCGTCGGATTGCAGAACAGCATTGTTGACCCGCGCTACGCCGAAAATGATTGGCGGCGGATTCAAAACTTTGTCGGCGAAACGATGCACGGCTACGAGGAGCGTCTGCACTTCATCTGCCCTCGCCCTCAGGACGTTCCCGCGCTGATGCAGGGTTGGATGCTGATGACGGAGCGCATCCTCGAAAGTGACCTGGATGCGGTCCTGGCGGCGGCGGTCAGTTCATTCGGATTTGTCTTCATTCACCCCTTTGGTGACGGTAACGGACGCATCCACCGATTTCTGCTCCACTCCGCCCTCGCCCGCCGCCGGTATAGCCCCCCCGGCATCGTTCTGCCCGTGAGCGCGGCGATCCTGCGCCAGAAGCACCAATACGACCAGGCCCTGGAAGCGTTTTCAAAGCCCACCCTAGCCGGCATCCACTGGGAGCCGACCTCGGACGGTGGAATTAAAGTGATGAACGAGACGGCGGCCCTGTATCGCTACTTTGATGCGACCCCGCAGGCAGAGTTTCTGTACAACCAAGTCGCGGAGACGATCCAAGAAGACTTCAAGAAGGAACTGGATTTTCTTAGTATCTATGACGCCAGCCTCTCCGCCATCCGTACCGTTGTGGATATGCCGGATCGCCGCGCTTCGCTGCTGGTGAGGCTGTGTTTGCAGAATGGAGGCCGCCTGTCGCGGGCGAAGCGGCCCCAGTTCGCTGAACTCAGTGACGAAGAGATCGCCGAGATCGAATCCTCGATCCAAGGACTGCGCGAGCGGATCCCGAACGGGTCCACCGCCGGGGCCTCCTAAAGCCCCGGCTCTACTCAACCCTTCACACGACCTGCATGGGCATGAGGACGCAGAGGTAGTCGGCGTCGTCGGTGGGGCGGATGACGCCGGGGCGCAGCGGCTCGGTCAGCTCGATGTGCAGGCCCTCGGTGTCCAGGACGTTGAGCACATCGGCGAGATATTTGGCGTTGAAGGCGATCTCGACCGGGCTGGCGTCGCCCTCGCGGGCGACTTCGACTTCTTCGTAGGCGTTGCCGACGCTGCCGCTCTCGGCGGTGATGGTCAGCTTGTCGCCGTCCTCGGTCGTCCGCAGGACGACGCGGCTGGCGGAGTCGCGGGCGACGATGGAGGCGCGCTTGACGGCGGCGGCGAGCGGGGCGCGCTCGACGGTCAGGGTCTTGGTGGCCTGGGCGGGGATGACGCGCTCGTAGTTGGGGAACTGGCCGTCGATCAGGCGCGAGATCAGGGTCGTTTTGCTGCCCGAATCGCCCCGGTCGTCGCCCTTGCCTTCAGTTTTGCCGTTCTCGATCTGGAACTGGATCTGGTTGCCGGACAGCGTCACTACCACCTCGCCCTCGTCGTTGCCGATGATGCGGAGCAGCTCGTTCATGGCCCGCGACGGCACGATGGCGCTGGCGCTGCCGGAACCTTCCTTGACGGGGCAGTCGCGGACGGCCAGGCGGTGCGTATCGGTGGCGACCAGCTTGAGGCTGTCGCCCTGGAAGACGACCAGCACGCCGGTGAGTATCGCGCGGGTCTCGTCCGTGGACGTGGCGAAGATGGTCTGCTTGATGGCGTCGCGCAGGGTCTCGCGGTCCATCACGAAGCGCGAATCCTCTTTGACCTGGGGCAGCAGGGGGAACTCGTCGGCGGACAGGCCCAGCAGCTTGTAGTTGGCCTTCATGCAGCGCAGGTGCAGCGTGTTGGTCTCGTCCTCGACGGTCAGGGACACGTCGGCGTCAGGCAGGGCGGCCAAAAGCTCGGTGAAGTTGCGGGCGGGGGCGGTCGCGGACCCGTCCTCGGTGATGCCGATGCCGGGCAGGGTGTGCTCCATCCACATCTCTAAATCGGTCGCCATCATCGAGACCTTGCCGTCCTTGGCGGCGATGCGGACGTGGGTGAGGATGGGCAAGGAAGACCGGGTGGCGACGGCCTTGCCGACAGTCTGGATGCCCTCGAACAGTTCCTTGCGCGGACTGGATGCCCGGAGCAGGCCGGGGGTGATGGTTTTCGCTGCCATGAGTGTCTTGTCTCCTTGGTGACTGATCTGGGTGCTGGGGGCAGGAGGCGAGGGGTTGAAAACCGCTATGCCTCCGGCATTACTGCGTATCTGCTAGGAGAAGCACCCTCCGGGTGCAACAGGGACTTCCTGAACGTCCGCAGGACGCCTCGCCTAGCGGGCGGTTTTCAACCCCTCGCCCGAGCCTTCTTCCGATGCCGACTGGGTGTGCTCGCGCAGCAGGGCGTTCAGGGCGCGCTCGGCGAACCAGTCGTCGGGCCGGTCGGCGGGAGTCGCCTGGAGGCGGCGGATGGTCGCTTGCAATGCGAAGGCTTCCCGCAGCGCGTCGGGTCTCGCCTCGACCAGAGCCTTCAACGCTTCCGGCAGGGCGTCGTCTATGTAGAGGTCAATCAGCTCGTCGCGTTCGTCCTCGGTCATGGCTCCTCGTTTCTCTGTCGCTCCAAAGCGTCCCGCAGGGCGCGGCGGGCGCGTCCGTGCAGGGACTTGGCCGCCACGGTCGTCCGGCCCAGGACGTGGCCCGCTTCGCCCGCCGTCAGGCCTTGCAGGTCGCACAGCGTCAGGACCAATCTGTGGTCGTCGGACAGGGCAGACAGCGCCTCGTCCAGGTCAGAAGCGGGGTCCGGGGCGGGCGAAAACAAGACCCAGTCGCCCCGGTCCGTCTCGGCCAGGCCGGACAGCGACAGGGTGGGCAGGCGCGGCTGGCGCAGCCGCTCCAGGCAGACCAGGCGGGCGATGCCCAGGAGCCAGGTCTTGAAGCGGCTCTCCCCCCGGAAGCCACCCGCGCGCAGGGCGCGGCCCGCCCGCAGCCAGGCCTCGGACGCGGCCTCCTCGGCGTCCTCGCGCGTCGAAAGCATCCGCCGCGCGAAGGCGTAGGTCGCCCCCAGGTGGCGGCGGAACAGCGTTTCCAGCGCCCGCGTGTCCCCCTCGGCCCCGTACCGGGCCGCCAGGCGCTCGTCGTCGTCCCATTCGGCCATGCTTACCTTCTGTGTGTCGAGTCTGTGTGTCGTTCGGACGCCGAAAAGCGCCGCCTGCCCGGAAACTATTTTGGGGGAACTTTCGCCTGCGCCTGGACGCTTGGGAGGGCATCTTCCACGTGAAAGGGATACCCATGAACAAAATCGTTCGCTTTGTCGCCGCCCTCGCCCTCGCCGCCACGCTCTGCACCACGGCAGCCTTCGCCCAGATGGCACCCGCCAAGGCCCACGTCAAGGGCTACACGAAGACGCTCAAGAGCGGCAAGATGGTCAAAGTCAAAGGCTACAACCGCATGAAGATGCCTCAAATGGCGCACGTCAAGGGTTACACAAAAACGCTCAAGAGCGGCAAGACCGTTCAGGTCAAAGGCTACAGCCGGAAGATGGCCCCGAAGGGCATGATGAAGAAGAGAATGTAGCCCCGATGCTTGTGTAAAGAGCGTCACACAAAAACAGCCCGGCGATTATTCGCCGGGCCGTTTTGTCTGTGCCGCATCCCGAGGCCAAGGCTACTGGCCTGGGCCGCCGCCGTCCCCAGGTGCGGCCGGCGGGGGAGGCCCGTCGGATCCGCCCGGCCCGCCGCCGCTGGGGCCGCCGAAGCCGCCCGGCCCGCCGCCGCTGGGGCCGCCGAAGCCGCCCGGCCCGCCGCCGCTGGGGCCGCCGAAGCCGCCCGGCCCGCCGCCGCTGGGGCCGCCGAAGCCGCCGCCCCGCCGTCGCCCGTTGGGCCGTCCGCCGCCGAAGCCGCCGCCGCCGAAGCCGCCGCCGCCGAAGCCGCCGCCGCCGAAGCCGCCGCGCTGAGGAAGATTAACGCCCACGGCGCTTGCCGTCAGCGTGCCGTCGTCACCCGTTTGGCCAGTCGCGAGGATGCGGTCGCCGACCTTGAGGTCGGCGAGCTTGACCGCCGTGTACCGCGTGACCGTTGCCCCGTCGGCCATCTTCAGGAAGAGCTGGACATCCGGCCCCAGCGTGACCGTCAGGTGCGGGTCGCTCTTGGTAGGCAGCGCCTTGATCGTCCCGCTGGCCGCCGCGAAACCCTGTTGGGCCGCGCCTCCTCCGGCCCTATTGCCTCCATTGCCGCCCCCGCGTGGGCCGCCGAAGCCGCCCGCGCCGGGCAGGCCGGCAGGCGGCTCGCCGACGGTGACGGCCGAGGCGGTGATGCCGGTCGGGACCCCCTGCACTGCGATCTGGTCGCCGACTTTCAGGTCCGACACGGCGGCACTGGTTTGGGTGACGATCTGCGCGGCCCCGTCCAGTTTGATTGTCTGCGGCCCGTTGCCGCCGAACTGGGGAGTGATGGTGATCGTCCCCGCACCCGTGTCCACACTGCTCACCGTGCCGAAGGCAAACGGGGGGCGGTTCGGCCTTCCACCTTGGAAGCCCCCGCCTCCCCCGCCGTTGTCCGGCGGCCCCTGCGCCAGGGCGGGGGTCACGGCCAGGGCCGTGACGAGGCCCAGTCCTACGAGCCAGGCGCGGCCCTCCCAGAACTTGTCTGTGTTCATCGCTTTTCTCCTTGGTGTGTCCATCGGCATCTTGATAGTACCAAGATAACGCCCGGACATGAAAAACGCATGAAAGACGCGCAAAAACAGGCGAGGGCACGGGCCTATTGGATTTTGCGCTCTTTCTCCTCAATGACGTTGGTCAGCACCTCGTTGCCGATGCGTCCTTCGGGCCGCACCGTGCCCTTCAGCCCGACCTTGTCGCCCTCGCGCGGGGCACCGGCCCGGCTCAGGACCCAGGCCTGCCCGGTCCCGTCGCTGATGCGGTAGGCGGCCAGGTCCGCGATCCCGAGCGGCAGCTCGTAGACCTTGGTGACTTCGCCGGCCACGGTGACGTCTCTGTTGGTATAGGCCGACGGATTGCTCGTGATGCTGCTCAGTTTGTCCACACTGCGGTCGTTGCAGCCCGCCAGCACGGCGGCGGCAAGGGCCGAGGCCGCGAAGGCGACCAGGGCGGATTTACGTCGAACGTTCATGGGTGTTTTTCCTCTCGATCCTGTCCGCGTTAGGCGTCTGTGTGACGCGGCGGATTGGTATGAGGTTCCCTGGTATAAATACGCGCAAACTTTTTCCTACTTACGGATTCTCATGGAACTTTTGGCACAGCCACAACGCTTACATCAGATGAAAACACCCCAAGGAGGCTTCATCCCCATGAAGTTGATCAGCACCGTTGTCGCCGTCGCGGCCGCCGCCACCCTCGTCGTTCCTGCTTTCGCGCAGATGTCTACCATGCACAAAGGCATGATGAAGAAGCCGATGATGCACGGCAAAATGTCCAAGAAGCAGATGATGATGCACAAGAAAATGATGCACAAGGGCGGCATGATGCACAGTGGCACCATGAAGAGCGGCATGATGCACAAGGGCGGCATGATGCACAGCGGCACCATGAAGAAGACCATGTAGCCTCGCCCCGTGGCGAAAGACGGCCCCCGCAACTACGGGGGCCGTTTCTTTTTTTGTCCTGCGTCTCGCCGACCGCCGCTCAGAAGACCCAGACATCGTCGCGCTGCGCTTCCGGGTCGAGCGTATCAACCGTGTCCGCAACGTAATCACAGCGGACATGGTGCCGGTTCAGCACGACAACGCTCACATCGCGCATACATTCTTTGCTGGATAAAGGCTTCACCCAGAGCAGGCCCGGCATCAGCGTGACTTCCTGCTGAACGACGACCCCGCTATTGTCCCAGGCACCGACGATGTTTTTCCGCCGACATCGAATAAGCCTCCTCAAGCTTATCCATTCTACCAGATTACACTACTAGGCAGGAAAAGGTACGGAATAATGGCGACACAAGGAGCGCTCAGCAAAGGCTCGCGGAAGGACACACCACTCAAGGCTACACTCTGCTACGTCTTTTCCGTAGCATGTATTGTAGGGGGTGGCTTCATAATACATGCCGCCTTCAATGAGAATAAAAAGCAGGAAGCATACAGCAACAAATATTATGTGCCTGCCGTTCAGGATTACAAAGCCCATAACTATCAGGCGGCTGTAGTGAAACTGCAAGCAAACCTACGGGCGTTCCCTGATGACTACAAGGCGAACTTTGAAATGGGGATTGTGCTGCTGGGGCTGGGCAAAAAGCAGGAAGCACGCACTTACTTTGTGAACGCACAAAATTCCTTCTTATCGCACCACGGGCGGTTCAGCAGTTGGAAGCCATACGACCTGGCTCAGCATGAGATTGACAAAATTGACCAGCCGCAGAAGTGAACTATGAATGATAGGAGTTACGCACTTAAAGCCGAATTGAGGGTGATTTTGCCGCCTCGCTCACGCCGAGTTAAACTCCAACTGCGTAACTCCTACACTTGCCTAGAACAGTCTAAGTAATTGTTCTAAAATGTGTTAGACTATAAGCATCATGCCTAAAGTCACGATTGTTACACTCACTGCCGAGGAGCGATCCGCCCTGGAAAAAGCGTCCAAGTATGGCACCACGCCTAGTTTTC
>JAABUJ010007606.1_pt1 | contig 10066 bp, 6 predicted proteins | sample 5559131 | NCBI WGS metagenome assembly JAABUJ01 (sample SAMN10711875, study PRJNA513366) | rock metagenome | isolation source: Antarctica rocks | place: Antarctica: Victoria Land, Mt New Zealand nord | collected 2016-01-07
AGGGCGAAGGAGCCGCGCGCCTGGATCAGGCACTCGATCTCATCTCGGCGCTGACGACGGGCCCGGTCGTCCTGGCCATCGATCACATCGGACACATGCTCTCCAACATCCGCGATGCACCCGCACGAGAGATACTCGCGATCCTTCGAATGGCGCGCCAACGCGACGGTAGCCTCGACCTGGTTTTGGTTGACCAGCCGCAAGGGCCTATCAGCGGGGCGCTAAGCGACACTCAACATCCCATGTATCGAGCCGGAGAGCGCGTGCGCTTGCGGCGCCCGACTCCGAGCCGCGTGGTCGAAGACCTCGCGATCATCAAGCCCTCCGAGACGACGCCCATTGCTTTGTTGCGCACCGCGGCCGAGCTGGCGGCCGGCGTCCCCGTGCTCACATGGCAGGTTGTCGCGCTCGCGTCCTCCGACGGCGACCATGTCGCCAGGGCGGTGGCCGGGTGGGAGGAACTGCGACGGGCCAACGCGGCATCGGTGAGTCAGGAATGGGATCTGTTGCGCCGCGTGCATCCTGCCGCTCAGACGCTGGTAGCAGCGATCAGCCTCGACCTCAAGCCACATGGCATCCCGGCGGCGAGCAAGACCGTCGACGACGGACTCAACCGACTGCGGGATGTCGGTCTCGCCTGGCAGCCCGCGCAGCGCACTTGGGCGATTGCGGACCCGTTGCTCGCTGCCTTCGCCCGGGAGCACTCCCAGCCCAGGACCCTCCGTGGGCGCGCCTCCGCACGAATCAGAGCTTCGCGGAGTGCCGGGGGGTCCTTCACCGCGTAGGGCGGGTCTGGCCTCAGGTCGGGCTCCGATCAGAACCATCTTCGAGTCGGGCATAGGCTCCTACGTCAACGCGCCAGGGCAAGCGCTAGCCAATCGCCGAGGACGGGCGGCGCCCGGCCGCGGTCCCAATGCGTCGTGCGGCCTCTCGTCCAGGTCGATCAGGTTGCGCGAGCGCTGGTGGAGAGCTGCGGCGCGCCGCGCTGTGGATCGGCTCGGGCCCCGCGCCGCAGCGAGCACCGGCGCGGGTCGCGGTCCGGGCCGAGTCTGACCCCGCACCGGAGGTCGTCTCGTCGGCGCCGGCGACCGCGGCACCGGTCGAGACGGACGTCTTCGAGGCGGAGCCGATCATCTTTGAGGCGCAGAGCATTGAGCTGCCGGAGGTTTCGTTCCTAAGCCGCCAGCCGCAGGATCCGCCGCCGGCGTCGCCCTTGCCGGCGGGGCCGCCGGTGGGCCTGAGTGTTGCAGCTGGCCGGCGACGAGTTGCAGGTCGGGACCGATGATGGTCACTGGCGGGTGCGGGGGCTGGGGAAGGTCACGAGCTTTGAGGTCCTGCTCGCGAAACGTGCTGGTGGCTCCGTGACGTCGTTGCCAGGACCTCTGTAGGGGATGGATCCTGGCGCTATGTGACCGGCGGTCAGGCGCCGGCTGCGGTGCAATCGAGAAGGGCCGTGCTGGGCGGCTCGGACGGTCGTCTGATCGCCGGAGCGCTTGCGGTTGACGATCGATCGCCGTCGGCCCTCGCGGAAACCGGCCGCCTCGGTCGGAGAACGCCGTCCACGGCAAGCGTCGCGCGAACGTCATCGAACGCGCAGCGCGAGATCACCGCTTCCCTCTCCGCACGACCCGCAGCCCACATCCTTCGACCCGATCCCCTCCTCGCTGCCCGCCGGTCGACTTTCCCCGCCGCTTCGAAACCGACCGGCCGAATGTTCTCCTGCGGCCCCGCTCCGCTCGCCGCACACAGTTTCACCTCGACGATGCACGGTCTACAACATCCGGCGGAGAGCGGCCTCGAGACCGCGCAGGCCCCTTGCCTCTCCGACGCCCGAGCCGGCGCTAGCATTCCAGCGGCGATGAGCGAGCCGCTGCGATTGACGATCGTCTACGAGGACGCCGGTGATGGCGACGGCTGGGTGGTCGCCCGGATCCCGCAGGTCCGCGGCGCAATCAGCCAGGGCGCGACCCGTGCTCAGGCGCGCCAGAACGTGATCGACGCGCTCAGAGAGCTGCTCGCCGTGCGGTTTGGATCACCGCCCGAGCTGCCCGAGCCGGGCGACAGCGACTCGCTTGAGCTGACGATCGCGGCGTGAAGCGCCGCGAGCTGGAGCGTCATCTGCGCGCTCACGGTGGGGATATCGAGCTCCTTGCAGATGCCGCGCACGTCAAGGTGTCGCGCAGAGCGCGCGGCATGGCTTGGAGGTGGCCGACACCGTTGTCTGTCTCTCGATGGCGTCTTCTTACGTCAACGCCCTGCGAGATCGTGGGCGTCGACGCGGACCTCGCGCGGAAGGGTGATAGTGAAGTGCCCGTCGCGATCGAGTAGCCAGCGGGCGTTGATCACGGTGACGCCGAGGATCTGGCCGTCGGCGCCATAGCGTACGCCGTGCCCCCTCGGGGGTGAGCGCCGCGTCGGCGGCGGCGCCGGGATCGCCACGGGCGAGGTAGAGCACGTCGCCATCGGCGTCGTAGTTGGCGCGGTCGAACGTGAGTCCGTCGATCTTGATCTTCATGGCATCCATCCCGCTGGCGATCGTCCGCGTCGGTAGCCCAATGCCGTCACGATCCGGGCGGGCTCCAACTCAAAGGATACGACTGCCAGCAGCCAGCGACTAGGTCCGACGCCCTGCTTGTAAAAGCGCTCTCGTGCCTCACGCGGGTCTGGTTCGCGGTGGTCAGGCGTCGCCACTGTGGTCATTACCGAGTCGAGGTGAGACACCTGGCACGAACATGTCCTGGATCCGCGGACGGACACATCGAGCTTTGATCTCCCTCAGAGCACCACTGGGATTCCCTCGGGCGTCGCCGTCCTCGCGAGGACGATCCGATCGCTCACGCGAACGCCCGATCGACCGCGTCGGCCTCCTGCTCTGACGGTTGGTAATGCTCGTAGATCTGCGTGGTCTTTGAGTCCGCGTGACCCAGCCAATGCTGAAGCGTGCGCATTGGGGTCCCTGACGCGGCCATCCGAGTGCCAAAAGTGTGGCGAAGCTCATGAAAGGTGATCTGGTGGACGGCGGCGCGTTCGAGGGCCTCTTTGAAGCGCCGTACAAGCTTTGAGCGGTCAAGCGGCCTGCCGGATTCGGGGTGGCAAAAGACGAGATCGCGGTTCGTGCGATACGCCGACCGCTCGTGCAGGTCTCCGAGGGCCACAGCGACGCGCTCGGCCATCGGCACAGAGCGACCTGAACCAACTGACTTCGGATCTCCGAACTCGCCCCGGACAAAGGGGGAGACCACGCGAATCCTGCGGGCTTCGAGGTCCACGTCTCGCCAGCGCAGTCCAAGCAGCTCACCTTGGCGCAGCCCAGTCATCGCCGCGGTCAGGTAGAGGATCGGCTCGACGTGGCCGAACGCATCGTCCGGATAGGGCGCTGCGAGTAGCGCTTCGACTTCGGGCTGCTCGAGGAACTGGATTCGCGTCTCGGTCTTCTTGATCACCGGTCGATCGGCCAGCTTGACCGGGTTGCTCTCGCACCAGCCCTTGCGCAAGCCGACCTCAAAGACCGAGTGCATCGTGCCCGTGTGGTTACGGATCGTCTTGATCGCAAGCGTCCCGCGCTTGGCGGCGACGTAACGCTCGATGTCTTCGGGCGTTATGCGGCCGAGTGCCATGGACCCAAAAAAGGGGACGATGTGGTTGCGCAGGTCAGACGCGACGGTCAGGCGGTGAGACTTACGCCGGCCTTTCAGCTCCAATCGCCGGGAGAGCTCCTCGCCTGCCTCTTGCATCGTCACCTTCCCGAGTCTCGGAGTGGAGCTTGGGTTCTCGATCTCGCGCAGGCGCCTGAGCTCGCGTTCGGCCTGTGTCCGGGTGAGCCCGTCGGCACGGCCCTCGGTGCGCACAGCGCCCAGCTTGCGCTGGATGCGCCTTCCGTCCGGGCCGTACCACGATGCCAGCCAGGATTCGCCTACGACCCGCAAGGAACCCGTCCCATACCCGCGTCGGCTCACGGGGCGGCCCCAATCACGGCAACGCGCCCATGTACCGTTTGGCGAATGTGGTCGCCCAGAAACCCTTACCGCCCGGCCTCGGGACCGTGAAAATGAGATCCATGTACTGTTCATGTACCATTCTGAGCGAATCTTAGCAAATCTGAGCTAACGTGAAAGCACCTCTGAGCAGGAAAAACGTGTTGAGCGCACCTTGGTGAATCCGGCTGGGGGCCGGGCGGTCGCAGGTTCAAATCCTGTCTCCCCGATCGAAGGAAAGCCCTGCTTTAGGTGGTTTTTTGCCTTTGACAGCCTGGGGTTGGAAGTCAGGTCATCTACGGTTCATCACTGTTTGATTTGAGACCCGCCGATGCCGTCGAGGCGCCTCGTCGTCTCGGAAGTGCCCTCGGGTCCCCGGTATGCCCGCGGTCCTCGGACGGGTGGCTCCGCTGTTGGCTACGAGGTGTAGATTGGCGGTACGGCCGTCAGCCGGGGGGCCGGATACTCGGAGTTCGTGCCGCTGAGAATGGGCGAAGGTAAGGCAACCGGGGGATGCGTGCCGTCGCGTACTACGGCAAGGAGGATGTCGAAGTTGGAGGGTAAGCCTGTGTCTTTGAGTCGGTCGAGCAGTCTCTGGAGCGTAGTCCTCGCGATGGCTGCGGCTTTGCTTCTTGTCGGGTTCGCGCCGGCCGCGGTCAGAGCAGACGTCTCGACATACGGGAATGCGTCAGATAACACACCCGCACCCTGCCCGATCGGCACGGTGGCCTGTCCTTCGTCAGATCCCTTCTATGCCGCCCCCGCGAACCTCGGATCGCTTGCGAACGGGACGCTGGTCGGTGTGCGCCCGGCCACGATCTCCGAGCCTGGGCTGAGCCCGAAGGCCGCCTCCACGATCAGCTACCGCTCCTCGGACAGCTTCGGCGCTCCTGTTCTGGATACGGCCACCGTGCTCCTGCCGAGCGCGGCCTACTCCGGGCCGGGGGCGCGGCCGCTGGTGAGCTACCAGTTCCCCATCGACAGCCTCGGCGCGCAATGCGCCCCGTCTTACGCAATTGCGCACCCGAACACCAACGGCAACGTCGATGGCGGCTCGAACGAGATCTCTTCGCTGCTGTCCCAAGGCTACGTGGTCGTCGCCCCCGACTTCGACGGTCCGGCGCAGCAGTTCATCGCGGGCCAGCAGGAGGGCCACGCGGTGCTCGATGGCATCCGCGCAGCCAAGACCCTGCCGGGCGCGGGACTCTCGCATGCCACCCCCGCAGCGATGGAGGGCTACTCCGGCGGAGGCCATGGCACCTCGTGGGCGGCGGAGCTGGCCGGAAGCTACGCGCCCGACCTCCACATCGTCGGTGCGGCAGAGGGCGGCACACCCGCGGACATCTTGGTTAACGCCAAGTACGCCAACGGCACCGCGTTCTTCGGCTTGGTGCTTCTGGCCTCCGAGGGACTTACACGTGCGTTCCCCGGGGCGGGCTTTGCCGGGGATCTCAACGCGATGGGCACGGCAACCTTCAAATCGCTGAGCCCGCAGTGCGTAGGGACGGCCGTATCGTCCTACCCATTCGGCAACCTCGACCAGTACACCAAGCAACCCGACCTGGTCGACTCGCCGAGCCTCCAGGCTCTGTTCGCGCACGAAAAGCTGGGCCAGGCGGCACCGTCCTTCCCGCTGTTCAGATATCACGTCTACAACGACGAGCTCGTCCCGTTCACGCCGGACCTGGCGCTGTCGGCGTTCTACTGCTCCAAATCCACGCCTGTTCAATTCGTGCCGCTGGCCGGCGACCACATCAGCGGAGACCCCGAGGGCTTTCCGCTTGTCCTCTCCTTCCTGCAGGGTCGGTTCAGCGGCGCCACCTTCGCTGACAATTGCTCGACGGTCGCCAGCTTGTCGGGCTTGCCGCAGGTTCCACCAGTAGCTCTGAGCGGCTCCGGCCAGAGCGGCTCCTCGACCCCGGGCACGGGCTCCTCGTCCACCGGTTCCTCGTCCTCCGCTGCCGCGAACACCGCATCCAAGACCGCGGCGGCAAGAGCGCGCTCCTTGCGCCTGATCCGGCGCTGCGTGGGAGCGGGGAAGCTGCGGGTGTCGGTGACGGGACGCGGCGTCCGGGTGCGCAGCGTGGCGTGGTCGCTCGGCCTCCACGTGGCGGCACGTGCAAAGCGTGCGCCTTTCCGGCGGATCGTGGCTCGGGGGCCGCTGGCGCGCACGCGATCGTCGCGGCTGCGCGCCGTGGTCATGTTGGTCGGCGGTCGAAAGATCGTGCTCGTTCGGAGCCTGCCGCGGTGCGGGATACCGGCGCGGAAGCACTAAGCCTCAATCCCCGGTTGTTAGTTTGACCCGGCCGCCGGGGGGAAGAGTCGATGCACCCATTCCTAGGCGGTCTGGTCGGCCTGATCAAGCGATAGTCGGCGAGCTCGACGCGGCCGCATCCTCCTCGATACCTACTCCAACCTCCCCGACTCAAGCGGGTTCGAGGTTCGCGAGGACTGCCAGACGACAATTCACGTGGTGCGCCTAGTGCTCCGGTGGCTGGGAAGCCGGCGTCCGCTTCCCGCCGGGGCGGGTATGGCCCGTGGCGTGCTTTTAAGTACCCCGTTCCTGCCCGTCGCTCGCAGCGGGCGCTCCACTCTGGTGACCGTGGCCCACTACTCTCGCCATCGCATGCTGTTCGTGGCCGGAGCACACAGGCGCCGCGGTGAGCGCTCCGGAGACCGTACGGTCGGTCGGCGCACGCGTGCCGCGCTCTACGCTTTCTCGCGCACTATGGCTGCGACCCGCTGCCTTTTACGTCATCGCTGACCGCGTGAGCTGCCCGGTGCTATTGGTGCACGGAAGCGAGGACCACTGCGTCCCGCCCGCCTTCGCTCTCGCCGCCGCCGATCACCAGTCCGACTGGCAGCTCGCCCTGATCCCGGGAGCGGGGCAATTCCCACACCGAGAGAGCCAAACCGCCTCAACTCGCCTCGGTGGATCCTTGCTTCAAGGCCTTCGGCTGCCATAGGCCACGAGCTCCTCGACCTGTGCCTTGGAGTTTCAGAGCGCGGCCTAACTGTCCTCGGCGGGTTTGAGCCCGATGAGCAAGGCCATCTCAAGCCACTTCCAGTAGCAGTCGACGTCCTCGAAACCCAGCTCGCGCAGCCAGGTGAGCTGGGGCTCGACGGCGAGCAGCCGGTCAGACGGATCTTCGCCTGCGAGCGGCTCACCGATGGCCGCGAAGAAGGCCAGGTGCAGGCGATGAGTCGGCGATGCCACGTGCTCAAAGTTGGCGAACACGCCGCCGGGTTCGAGCAGCTCGAAGACCTCGCCACAGAGTGTGCGTTTGCGTTCGTGCCCCAGGTGGTGAATGGCCATTGACGAGACGACGGCGTCGAAACGCCCGAGGGCCGGGAGCTGGTGGGCGAGGTCGTGGCTCACGAGATCCATACGGTCGTCGTCAGAAAAGCGCTGGCGTGCCGCTTGGAGCATGAGCTCGGAGAAGTCGACGCCGACACCGAGCATCTCGGGTCGATCAATCTGGAGAAGGGCGAGCAAACGCCCGTCGCCCGTCCCGAGGTCGAGGATGCGGCGAGCGTCTCCAGGCACGTGCTCGAGCAGGACGCTCTCTCCCTCTGCGCGGCGCGGATAGCCGTCCGCCCGGCCGAGATAGCGCCGAACGTGCTCGGCGGTCGTCCATTCCCCGGCGGGCATGCCTTCCATTATCACGCCATCCCGACGGCCGGGCCGCATCGGTGCAGCGCGGCCTGCGGGCCTCCCGGTTGCCCCATCCGGCCCGAGAATCCGAGAACTAGGGGTGGCGCTTGAGGTGCCGGGCCCGGCTGTGGCGGCCTCGGGTGTGCGGGCGCGACTTGACGCAACTGGTGATTGACCGCGTGCTGGTGCGGTTGAGCCCCTTGCGATCGTAGGTGAGGATGCGGATCGTCCGGGCTTGGCCGCCGGTGAGCCGCACGGTGACGCTCCTGAGGTCGCGACCGTGGTGGACGAGAGCGAGTCGCCCGCTCACGAACACGCGGACCTTGGTGATCGGCCCGGAGCCCGTCCTGTGCAGTCGGAAACTCAGCTGTCTGAGGCTGCAGGAGCCCGCCGGCGAAATCGGGCTTCCAACTTCGGTGGCGGCGCTGCTGCTGCTCGCCGGCCACGCGCTCGGAGCGACCCGCAGCACATAGAAGCCGCTACCGCCGTCGGTGTACCAGACCTCGTGACGCTCGGGGACGATCACGGGCTGGGACATCGCGTAGTCGGAGCCGTTGTAGCCGTTCTCGGTGTCGGCCGTCGTCGGTGAGACGAAGTAGCCGATCTCCTTGGGAGCGGTCAGCTTTGAGATGTCGAACAGCCGCAGGCCGGAGGCGATGAACGAGCAGGCCACGATCTTGGGATCGATGCGGCTGGGGATGTTGCAGTAGTGAGCGGCGTAGCCCTGGACGGGGCTGAGCGTGCCCGGATCGTTGGCGGCGACCGCACTGTGGTGATCGGCCGGCTGGTCGACCTGCAGGCGCATATTGGCGATCACTCGAGGCTTGGTTTCGTCGGCCATGTCGATGATCCGTGCGGCACCGACCTCGTCGGCGCTGGTGGTACCGGGCTGGCCGATGCCGGCGGTGTACTCGTCGAACTCGAGTATGTAGGGATGGCCGTTTTCGGTGAAGGGAATCGCGTTCTGCGGGATCGACACCGATTTCCACGTTAGTCGGCTCACCTCCCGGACGACCGGGCTCGGCAACCGCGCCTGTATCTGGCTGGTGTCCAGGACCATCATCTGTCCGCTGTGGGAGTCGGCGATGTAGCCGCGATTGCCGTCGTCTGAGAGCGACATCCCGTGGGAGTAGATCGCGCCTTGCCAGATCGCGACGGGGTTCTTCGGGTCCGTCACGTCGATCGCGGTGATCGCCGTTTGGGCGGTGGACGTGGCGTAGAAGGTCTTGCCGTCCGGCGAGAACCCGCTCTCATGGCCCAGACGTGCCACCGGTGAACTCGAATCCAGCACCGGGTGCCGGCAGTCGCTGTGGACGTCATAGATCGAGACGAAACCCGGATACGTCGGACGGGTTGCCGCTGACTGCGGCCAGCAGCCCGCGCTTCACATTGAGATTGAGCGACTCGTGGGGCGTCAGCACCGGTGGAGTGAGCAGGGAGTCTGTCTGCACCGGATGCGCTGGGTCTGACATATCGAGCACGGTTACGCCGAGGGACGTGCCGGCCGCGTTGATCGCGTTGGTCGGAAACAGCAGGGCCGTGTCATAGAAGGCGCACTCGTGACCCTGCTGATCGACGTACCGAAAGGTCTTGAAGCCACCCGAGGTGCCCTGGTGGGCGACCTGCGTCAGATTGCACGACAGACCGTTGGTGCCTGTGCCGGCGGGTACGCGCCCGTCGACTCCCGGTTGGGGATGTGAGCCCGGATCACACGGAGCCACTGGCGTGGCCGCCAACGGTGGCTCGGGGTTGCTCTGCACCGGGGCGAGCGCGGGGCGGTCACCCGAGCCCAGGCTGAGCGCGAACAGGTCGTTGTACCCACCGCCCAGGCCAGGACCCCCCCCCGGGTGCCTGGGCTATGCCGTCCGGTGGCCACACCAGGAGGACGCCAGAGACGAACAACATCGCGATCGCAAACACGAGCGACAGCTTCATGCTTCTCCAGCTAAACGAAGCCAAACCCCCGCCCTCCCTGAGCCTGCGTGGAGCCCATTCTACCGCACCCCCCGCGCCGCGCCGCCCCTCGCAACGATGGCTGTGGCACCGACGGCTGGGTACTTGAGATACCGCTCGGTGGTCGGGTGTGCGCTCCGGAGACGTGTCGGCTTGGCGGGGCGTTGCGAAGGCGGCGAGAGCCCACTCAGGCAGTCGCGCGGGCGGCGCACTCGCGTACCACGCGGTTGAGGCGAAACAGGGTGAGGTCGCCGAGGGGCGTACTCACCGATCCGATGCGGTTGGTGACGAATCCCAGGGAGAGGCCGAGGGTCGGGTCGGCCCAGCCCCCGGAGCCGCCGTAGCCGTAATGACCAAATGCCTGAGGGGAGGAGGGGCCCGCCCCGAACGCCTGGTGATAGCCCAGGCGCCAGCGCATCCGCAGTCCCAGGACGGCGTCGGCGTTGCGCAGCTGCACGCGGCCGAGCGCGTGCGTGGTCTCGGG
>JAABUJ010007607.1_pt1 | contig 10065 bp, 7 predicted proteins | sample 5559131 | NCBI WGS metagenome assembly JAABUJ01 (sample SAMN10711875, study PRJNA513366) | rock metagenome | isolation source: Antarctica rocks | place: Antarctica: Victoria Land, Mt New Zealand nord | collected 2016-01-07
TTCTAATTGTTGTTTAATTGTTTATGCATATAATTACGTAAATCTTATCGTATCGAGATATATGTGCTAGTATTAAGACCAAAATGATCTTATATAGTTTCGTCAAATATACGATGAACGTCGTGTTTAATCTTAGATAAATTCTAATCGTTTTATGTAACAAAACGATCGTCGCTTTTATCTTCTTATTAATTTCGCTTTCGTCAATATATATTATTAGAGCATTTGTTTTTTTTAGTAGCTTCTTGTGCGTTTCTTTTGTTGTCTTCTTGTTTAAACTAATAACGATAATCGATAAAATTTATTATGACAACGCTACGAATAATGTGATAATTTTTAGATTGTCGATGCTAATGTTTTTTTTTTGTCTCTTTGTTAGCTTCTTTAGCGAGCTTATAATTCGACTCTTCTTCTTAGATTTGTTTCTCATTATAATATTGTATGTTAAATTGATAGTTATTTTAAACGTCGTTAAACTCGTCATTCGATTTAGATATATGTGCGTTAATGAAAAGTGTGTCTCGATTTGTAAAATTAAACGTAAAATAACTTTATAGACTTTGATGATAACTCTTTGTGCTTTGTATTAAACGTTTAATAGATCGTTAACAACGCTCTTTAAGTGATTTTTTTTCTCGTAGAATGTGTATTATATCGAGCAATCGTAAATTAATTGAAGCAAAAATATCGCATACATCATTTATTTTATTTTAATTAGTTTAATCTCTTATGTTGATCTCGCAAAACTTGTTAGAATTTTTATGATTTTAAGTGTCTTTGTTTTGTTGTCGTTGATTTAAGCTTTTTAATTAAGTTTGCTATCTAACATAATCTCTAAATATTTAACTGCTTTCTTTGATGTTATTATCGTGTTTTTATTGATAATTATTGCATCACTAATGTCTTGTTTCTTTCTTATGACGTGACATAGCTAGTATTTGCTAAAGAAAAACTTGATCTCGTGCGTGCAAGCCCACTTCTTGCACACGTTCTCATGTATTTTGATCAATTGTTCGCAATTAACTTTAACATTGTTTTCTTTAACTAGCAAGGTCACGTCGTCTACGAAGTTGCAAATCACAACATTCTTGCTATGTAACTTCTCTAGCAACGAAGTATTATAAAAGAGAGAAAAAATTAACGACAATAATAATTCTTGCGATATACTTATCGTAATATCGACTTTGTTCGTTTCGTGTTTCTTAATTCTAAAAATAGTAATTTAATTGCTCAAAAAGCTTTCGATTTATCGCACTATATATTTATTTATTCGTTTACTTCGCAAATTGTGCAATAGTTTTAAGCGTAATACGTTGTCGAATGTCTTTAATACGTTTAGCAATAAAGTCGTAATTATCTTATTCTTGTTTTATATTACATGTATTCTTTTCACTAAATAATGTAATGCGTATTTCGTCAAAATAAATCGTTTTGCTTTCATGTAAATATGCGACAATAACTTGTGCGTTTTCGCCAAGTAATTAATTCTTTTAATTAGCATAAATTCGAATATCTTGCTTAAAATGTTAAGAAATGTTATAGAGCAATAAGACGTAATTGTAAAGTAGTTGCTTTTGTCTAATTTACGTAAGACTATAATAATCGCATTGCGAAAATGCTTTAAATAGTAATTTTTTTTTAAGTAAACGTTGTATATGCGATGTAGATATAATACTATAATGATATCGATTTGCTTTAGTATTTTATTAGTGATTTCGTCGTTGTTCGAAATCTTGTTCAAGATTGTTGACGCTATAACTCTTACTATTTCGTATTGTGTAATTTCACTTGTTGTTAAATCTTAATTATATTAATTATCTACTATATTTGTCAAGTTCATTTGTAAGAATAACGAAAAGAATGCTTTTAAAAGAATGTTTGCTTTTTCACTAAAATCGATTGTTAATAATAGTAATAAATAATTATATAATAATGAAATGCAAACTTCTTGCGATGTTTTTGAACGTATTTATTTGCATTTACTTCACATTCTAAAGACTAATTCGCAACTCTTTTTCGATTTTTTTTTAAATTAAGTTTTTATAGTCTTTTGCATTATTTTTTTAAGACGATTTTTAATCATAATGTATTCTTTCTAGTTTTCGTTGCTTTCGTTGCGCTATTATGTGCGACAATGTTTTTTAACTTTACAAGAAGTCTCTTTGCATTCTTTCGTAAAGTCTACTTTAAATTTAAAATAAATTTTAACGAACGATATAAACTTCTTAATGATTGCTTTAATCGTTCTCGCTAAATTGTTTACTTGTGCATCTAATTCGTTTTTAGAGTTGTCGAAGACGTTATTAAGTAATGTGAGTACTAACTTCTTAATAATTTTTTCGTTTAGAATCTTTTATAAAGTTTCTATATTTGTTTTGTTTTAATTTCTTCTCTCTATGAGCTTTGCGATCATTGTGTGTAGATTAAATATTATATGTATAAAATAGTGATTTAAGTGATTGTTTATATTCTTTGCGACGTCGCATTTAATAAAGCTTTTACGTAAAAGTTAAGTAATAAAGATAAGATCAATAGTGCTTTGTTTGCTTTCTTGTCTTTAAGTAATTGTATTTTTTAATAATGTTCTCTTTAGTTTAAACTCTTTTATTATAATTATTAGCTTATAAGCGTTTGCATCAACTCTTACTTTGTCGTCGTCTCATTTAAGATAATAAAGATTAAAGTTTCTTGTTACAATATATTTGTTATCGACTTTCTTCGCTAACGTCGCACGTAAAAGTGATAAATTGTTTTCGTTTTTATTGTTTTTGCACAAATTGTAGATGTTATATACGTTAATCGTTCTTCTTTTCGCTAATCTTAAAGTAAAAAAGTAAAGATTTTTAAATTTGTGCGTTATTGTATACGAAGCGAACGCTATGCGTTTATTGACAAAAAAGCATACTTTAGTGTTCTCATTATTTATGTAATGTAATTTGAAGTGTTAATTTAACTTGTTGTTCGTAATGAATTAATAAAGATTTTTTCATAATTTTTGAATGATCAATATATCAAAATTCGTGATGCTTTTACTCTTGAATAATGATATTATAATCTTTAATTTAAACTTGTTAACGTTGTATTGTAGTATCGATAAAATACAATTTTCTAACATAATTGCTAGTTAAAGCGAGTCATTGTATTAATATTTCTTGATGCTAGCAATATTTTATTGATTTCTAGATAAAAGCTTTCTTTGTTCGATTTTTCATGTAGAATTTTTTCTCTTTCTTTACTTGATTTCGCAAGTAATATAAATCAAGAATTTCGTTTTTGACTCACTAATGTTTGCGATAAATTTGATGTCATTATTCTTTTAAAGATAACTTCTTTTTTTGATCTTTTGTCGCTTTATTCTTTTGTACATTCTTTATTCGTAATTTTTGATTTATTTAGAGTTATTAATTATAATTTTGAATAACTAAAGTTCTTTTTTTCGCTAAAGTAGAATTTATTTTTAATTATTGTCGTCTTTTTGATTAGAAATCGATGCGATGTGTTTTTCTTTTCGATAATTACTTGTTGTATTTTTTTTCGTTTTTTTAAACAATTCTTTTGTTATAACTTATAATTTTCTTCACATAAACAACATTTAGATTTAAAGCTTATCAAGCAAATCTTAAAGTTAATAACGTAAAATTTAACGCAATAATTGCATCTTTTCTCTTTTGTACATTAAATTGTAATGTGCTTATAATAATAACATTTAAAACATTATATAGTTTTGCATACTTTGTTGTATATCGATATCGATTTAATTTGTTTACTTATTATTAAACTAAAATCAAAAATAATGTTAGTCATTTTTGATGTCAAGATTTTCACAATTATGAATGCGTATTTTTGATTTTAAGCAAGTTGTTATTGTCTTTAATCGATTTATATTATCTTTATGTCTCTAAGCTTCTTTACGTTTATATTTTGATTTTGTATTTTTTAAATAATCGTTGCGCGCAATTTTGCGCTCTTAAGATTTCATTCTTTAATCTTTACTTCGTTGATCATTATTGCGTATATCAAAATAATCGCTTTTGCTTTTCTTTTTAGTATAGTAATCTAAACATTGTTAATTCTTAATTTAATAACTTTCTCTTCATTAATCGTATAAATTACGATGTCTTCATTAGAAAGCTTCTTTATTGCTCTAATGTCTTTGATTGTTGTCTCGAATTGCATAATACGCGCGTTGATGTTCTCGATTATATTTTGAAAAAATGTCTTTTGCAATATTTGTTTTTATTCGTTGTCGTTTAAGCGTACAATGATCTTTGCGTTCTTGTTAATAATTAATTTCGATTTAATAATCGTGAACGCCTTCGAGACGCTCTTAAAAAAGACTATAGATAATTAGCTCTATAAGCTATTTTTGAAGTATATAAAGAAGAGCGAGAAGGCAAGTAGAGAGAAATTCGTTATGATTTTGCGTATAATTGTGTTGTCTTTCTTTAACTTTTTATGATTGCGATTGACTTTGACGATCAATTTGTCAATGACGTTCATTACGTTCGTTTGCGTGAATTGATTTCTTAATAGCTCTAAATAGCGAGCTATTTCGTCGAGCAATTGTTTCACGATAAACATAGACATAATTTTCTTCTTCTAAACACGAACAAGTAGATTTTTAACATTGGCATGTAGAATGATGTCGTGCTCGTAGATGTTTTTGAGGGAGTGTTGACCCATTGAAGGCCAATTATCTCTTCTTATTATGATTATTGGGCATTGATCGATGCGCAGCAATTAGGCGATTCGAATGACCCGTCAATTGACACAATTGCACGTTGCGTTGATGAGTGATTTTCAAAAATCGGATTTGAGCGTGTTCGAAAGTTTTTCGGATCGTTGGAGAAGACTTGGGAAGACGTGACGCACATAAGTAGGACTGCCAACCCTGAGGAAGCCCTGTTCGTTAGCCTTTTAACATCTGCCTCCCTACCGCCCTTAAAATAGTCCCTTCATGCATTGAGAACCTGCCATGTGCTACGCTGCATACAGCAACGCCATGCGGTGCCCTGGTTTGGTGCAGTTCCCATGATTCAGCTACCTTTTGCAGACCCTCCTGTTGAGTATCATCCACCACTACAAATGCTCTGACTAGATACCTTTCCAGCCAACTGTCTCCAGTGATTAACCGCTGTGTTCATGTGGAGTAGAGAAACACCTTTCCCTAAAGGGTGAGAAAACATGTTGCATCTATTCTTAACACTCCAGGAAATGGAGGCGTGATTGGTAATGCATTAACGTAACCAGTTCAACGCCATCATGAGACAATGTCCTGTCAATGTGCCTCAGACCGCTCCCGGTAAGTTTTGAATATCCCTTCTTTCTTGTCTGATGTATCTCTTCGGAGATACTGCGAGTTCTATCCGAGTATCCGTGGAACGCTTGGTTTTGACGTAATATCGAGACTGTCATTCGAGACTTGCACATCATGGGGAGCATGTATATCGGGGTCGTCCGTTTCCTAAAGCCGTGTTGCACATCATTGGGGAGCATGTATATCGGGGTCGTCCGTTTCCTAAAGCCGTGTTGCACATCATTGGGGAGCATTGATATCCCGGTCGTCGGTATCCTAAGGCTGTTTTGCACATCAATGGGAAGCATTAATAAAGTATCGGGGTCGTCTCTTTCCTAAGGCCGTCCATGCAGGGACGACGCAATCGGGGTCGGTGGAATATCAAGGCCGGCTCGTCCATCGAGACGGTACTTAAGCAGCTTGAATCATCTGCCTAGATCCGATATAACTTTCTCCCGCATCGAGACACTGCGCCTCTTAGGCTAGATCACGGCGCCAACGTCCAATCTGAGCGAGGAGGCCATGGCTGGCGCAGACATAATCGGACTCTCTTGCATAAAGGCCTAGATCAAGAGCAACAACTCCCCGGATTTCCCCTTAATCCCTTCAACTATCGATTGCTTGACGGAAACCCTCCGTCCGTACCAACGCAGAACCATTGACCTCCACATCCACTTCAACCCAAATGTCGCTCTAAACCACCAAATACACATCCAAGCTCCACTCCGCCCGCGTCCTGATCCTCGGCGGCACCTCCGGCATCGGATTTTGCGTAGCAGAAGCCTCCCTCGAGCACGGCGCCCACGTCTGCATCTCCGGATCGAAGCCCTCCAAACTATCCGGCGCCATCTCGCGTCTGCAGTCCTCCTACCCCAACCTCGCCTCTCACGTCTCCGGCCACGTCTGCGATCTATCCCAGCTTCCATCTCTAGAAGCCAACCTTGACGCACTGTTGAAGTTCGCAGTCGGAGATGGCAAGATCGATCATGTTGTCTTCACTGCCGGTGATGCCTTGAAGATCGTCCCTCTCGCCGAAGCGACTGTGGAGTCAATCCAGCAAAGCGGTACTGTGAGGTTCATGGGGTCACTGATGCTGGCGAAGCTGGCTCCGACGTACATGTCCCCGGGGCCAAGATCCTCCGTTACGCTTACCGGCGGGAGCAATTCTCACCGACCGATCAAGGGCTGGAGTGCTGTTGCTGCGTGGGGCTCGGGCCTCGAGGGCATGGCACGGGGCCTTGCAGTGGATCTGGCGCCTCTGAGGGTCAACTTGATCAGCCCTGGTGCGGCGTATACGGAGCTGTTCGGTGATATCCCGAAGGAGAGGCTCGAGGGCGTCTTGCAGCGATTCAAGGATGGGAGTTTGGTCGGGCAGGTGGGCACGCCAGAGAATGTGGCCGAGGCGTATCTGTATACTATGAAGGACCAAAATTTGACTGGAACCGTTATCCAAAGTGACGGCGGAAGGCTGTTGAAGTGAGGAAGCAACGTATCTATTACTAAGGTAATAATTCACAATGGAGGCTAGGGCCTTGGAACTGCTCGTTCTGATGTGAAGATACGTCGCAGCCATTGTGCATGCACTTTCGTGGGGCCCATCCCTGGGCTCTGTTGAGTAAGTTCTAGATCACACCGCATGCGCTGGCAGAGTCAAGGTTCGAGAAGTCTGCGAATACAATAAGAGGACTCTGGGGAGCCAGAGGAGGATGCCGTAAGGATCGCTAAGAGATAAAGCACCTACTGATGCCAGCGCATGCGATAGTACATCTTGCGGTGGCTGGGCGAGAAACGAGCATTTCAGTCTCACAATCTGCGTTTGGCAACCTCGGAGGTCTTTGTTACTATACACGCTGATTGTCTGCGGGAGACAAGGCTCGAGAAACAGCTAAACTGATATCGAATGAGCTTCTGTGAAGCAATGTAGACCATAGCTGCCGGGTAGTGGAAGTATACAAGCGCTCTGTAAGCTAGTTTTCGTAGAGCCGACATCCTGTCTGGCCCACCCTCTGCGGACACGGTAGAGTAGAAAATACCCATGTGGACCCCATGCACCAGTTGTAGTGTATAACCTCACTCCAGGCCTGCCCTTAGCTCTCAGTGGAAACTACCCCTCGACCTCCTCTCACCGAACCACCTCTGCCGGTATAGCCTCTACCTGCATACCCCCGTCCTCGCCCGCCATATCCGCGCCCATGTCCGCGTCCTCTGAGCCCGCCGCGGTAGCTATTGTCAACGCTACCCTGGCCGAAGGTCTCAAGGTTCTTTCTCTGTTCCTCGGAACGGAACTCACGTCCACCGAGTCTCTTTGCCCCACTAGCGTCATCCGCTCGCTCCTTTGCCTCACTCGAGATGTTATCGAAGAATGAGGACTTCTTGTTGTACCCTGGTGCTGGAGGGATGACCACAGGCTCGCTGTTATGGTGGCTAGCGCCATCGATTGCAGATTCATCGGTCAAGTCTTCGGCGATTTGTCCGTCTTCTAGGGGCGAGCCTGTCGCGATGGCCTCCTTGACAAGATCCTGCTTGTTGAACTTCGCGTTCGCGGTAGCGAAATCGTAGTCCGTCTTGGGGACCTCGATTTTTCTCGTCTGCTGCTCGCCGTGGGCTCTGCCTCCACGGCCTCCTCGCCCGCCACGGTTACCGGCTGCATAACCACCAGTTCCTGGCTGCTTGGACGAGCGGATATTGTCATTCGCGCGCATTTCATTGACTTTGTTAGTAAGGTTCTCCATCGCCTTGTCGCCGGTCGTCGCTCTCTTCGGCGGAATCTTTGCCATCGCAGATTGAACGGCGGCGACAGCATCTTGATGTGCCATCTCGACCGTTTTAGACGCCACCGGCCCTGGTTTGGGCGCTAAAGGCTGCACAAGGGGCTGAATTGCAGGAGCACCATTCGATTGCTGCTGTGTGATTCCATTAACGGGCACAACTGGCTTGACAGCAGGGCTAACACGCGGTACGGCTGGAATGATACGACCGCTTCGAGGCGCAACAGCAGCTTGCGGAGTCAGAGATGGAGGTTGCTGAAAGACCTGAGTTGCAGGCGGGGCCAGAGCAGCCGCAACGTCAGGCTTCGACTCCGTTGGCGGTGGCGGACCGTTCGCTGCCGTTGCGGACGGCCCAGGTGTAGTCGTGGCGCTGGGCAGATTGACAGTGGCAGCAGGTTTGTTTGAAGGCTCCTGAAAAACGCGGGTCGGCATTTGCTGGTTTGCTGCCGTTCCTACAGGAGGGGTTTGCTGGGGCGGCGGACCCTGTTGTTGAGATTGACCGCTTGGGCCAATTGGCATCTGCTGGTTAAAGAATGGTCGAGGTGGCGGCTGTTGGTAGCCTTGTCCTGGCGGAGGATAGCCCCAAGGTGGTGGGGCACCGTAGGGCATTCCAGGAAAGCCAGGACCTGGTGGGAATCCATATGGGCCAAAGCGCTGGTTGGGCGGCGGGCCGTAAGGGTAACCGAAGGGCGGCTGATGGGGGAAATTTGGGGGTGCTTGCTGCCGTTGCTGTTGCTGAATAGGTCCTTGATCTTGTGCGTGCTGTTGCGGTTGGGGCTGGAATGTTGGCGGAGTTCGCTGGGGTGTTGCCTGCTTTTCCGATGTAGCCGGTACAGAACCTTGACGCGCTGATATTGACTCGGGTCGCCGGGCACTCTAGATCCAGTGTTATATTAGCGAATGAAGAGAGCCCAATGGAGAGCAAATTTACGGTGCACATGTCAAGATCAGAAGGAAGGCAACGGAGATATCCACAGGGTTTTGCGCTTTCGGTGGTACTTATGTATTTACATCCGGAATTCTTCATCACATCGTATGTGCCTCTCAAAAGGAAGGGAGGCAACTAAAGCGGGTATACGAGAAGTCTTGGAAAACTCACCCCCAATATAGCAGGATCGTCCGGTACCTGCGGCGGCTTATTGTCCTTGGGCGGGGCTGGCTCTTCAATCCTCAGGTCCTTCACATCGCTGCCACGGAAGACGATATATTCGTAGACATTGTCAGACGCTGGTACTTCTTCACCGGGCCGACGTCCTTCGGTGCCAAAAGAGACAACTTGCTCGAGCGCGACCGTGGAGTTCTCGGAATTGATTTCGTGGAGGGTGCCGACATAGCTACAGGCGCGTCAGCTTAGGCATTAAATGAAAAGTATGACGAGCTTATAGACCTACCGAATGTCCCTTTTTGATACCAGTGATATCCGGGAGCTGGCATTCAATTATCAGTGGAAGCTTCGTTGGTGCAGAAAGGAAAGTCTTGCCCAATGAACTCGCCCATGATGAGCGATGGCGCGCAAACGAAGTAAGCTGATGCTGTGGAGTTATGGATATGCAATTTGAGAAGGTGGAGATGCTGTGGATATCAAGGTCGAGGACATGAAGATCGGGTCGTTCATAGCAGATTTCAACAAAGAACAGTGTGAGCGCGCAAAGTGATGGAGTGAGTGAGGATGGTGTGCATAAAATCTCAGCCTTGGCGAATCGATTTGTGCACGCTATGCAGCAGAGTTATGCGTTCACCAGCAGCCACGTCCTTCAAAGCACTCGGCCCTTAGGCATGGCAACGGACAGCAACGACGAAGCAAACCTTTTCCAACAGCTGGACACCTATCCTTGGGAAGCAGACCTAGAGTTTCAGAGTGGACTTGTAGCCATCCTGGGCTCAGATCCGTCTTCCGAACATGCAGATTTACTGACTCTCAGAGCTCAATGTTTCTACTATGCTAGGTAATCCATCTTCCCCATTCATCGCCTGACCGAAGCATCTGAGTGGTTTCTTGGG
>JAABUJ010007608.1_pt1 | contig 10064 bp, 15 predicted proteins | sample 5559131 | NCBI WGS metagenome assembly JAABUJ01 (sample SAMN10711875, study PRJNA513366) | rock metagenome | isolation source: Antarctica rocks | place: Antarctica: Victoria Land, Mt New Zealand nord | collected 2016-01-07
GGGCGGGGCCACCTCCGCGACGCGCGGGATCGGGTCAGTTCGCGGGGCAGTTGTGGTACGCCGCGATGAACCACGTCCCATCCTGCTTAACGAGTACCCAGGTCGCCCGCACGAGCCGCTCGGCGGGACATGCGGTCTCGCCCGCCATGAGGATGCCGCCCTCGCTGATGACCACGGCCACGTCGTTACCGAGGAACCGGACGTTCCGCAGATCATCGATGGCCCTTGAGCCCTTCATCGGGCCGGCGAAGACCGCCGCCATGGAGGTTCGAACGTCGTCCCGGATCTTCTTGTACACCCCTGGTTGCACCACGGTCGCGTCCTCGACGTACAGTGCGGCGAAAGCGTCCGCATCGTTATCCGCCCAGGCGACGTAGACGGCTTGGAGCACCGCACGCACGGCGCTATCATCTTTGGCCGGAATGGACGTGGGGGTAGTGGTGGTCATGGTCTCCCTCTCATTTCCATCGTGTGATTGCCTGTCCATCGTGTGATTGCCTGCGCACCGAGAACTCTCGGAGCGCTCGTGGGTCGTGCGTGCCCGCACGCGCCGGCCCGTGTGGAGCTGCGGCGCGGCGGGTGTCAACGGGTACCTGAGATGCTCACCTCCTCCCGCACGGTGCGTTGTGTCGCGCGCCGCACGGCGCGGGACAACGCTAGCGCCGCTACCACGCCAACCACGGCCAGCAGCGCGAGCCCGTAGCTCGTCGTGGACAGGGCCGCCGCGGAGACGTGCGCCTGCGCCAACGGATGCGGAGCGGACCGCTGCTCCAGGGAAAGGAACACGGCGCCGAACACGGCGACGCCCACGACCTGCCCCAGTTGCATCGTAGTGGTAAGCACGCCGCTCGCGTCGGCGGCCTGGGACAGCGGCACATGAACGAGCGACTGGGTGAGCAACGGGCTGACCGCGAGGCCCATGCCGACGCCGTCCACCACCAGCGCCACCCACAGCAGCGGGCCGCCCGGCGTGCCGCCGTGCACGGCTGTCGCGATACCCAGATAGGCCAGGGCACACAGCGCGAGCCCGATGGGCGTCAGTGTGTGGTGCATCCTGGCGGGCAGCGTGCGCCAGTAGAACCCGACGAGTCCGAACGCCGCCCCCATCGGAACGTAGGTGAGGCCGGCGCGCAGCGCGCTCTCGCCCAGACCGGCCTGCAGGTGCAACGTGAAGATGAACAGGAACCGGCCGTAGGTCGCCTGCATGCAGGACAGCGTGGTGAGTCCGGATGCGATACCCGGCGCGCGCAGCACGTCCAGATTCAGCAACGGGTCCCGCCGCGCGCCGCGATGCGCCGTTCGACCGCGACAAAAATCCTGGCGAGGACCACGCCGGCGGCGATACAGACGACGGTCCACACGGGCCAGCCCAACTCGTGCCCGAGGACCACGGGCAGCACGACCAGGCAGACCGCCGACAGCGCGATCGCGAGACCGCCGACGTCGAGGCGGCGGGTGGCGCGCGTCGCGTCGGGCGGCACGAGCCGTGGCGCCAACACCGCGATAAAGAGTCCGAGCGGGACGTTGACGAGGAAGACCGGCCGCCAGGTCGCGCCGAGCAGGTTCGCACTCACGAGGACACCGCCGACGACCAGACCGGCGACGGCACCGGTCGACAACACCACCCCGTAGGCGGACAGCGCCGTCGCGCGCGCCGTCCCGCTGAACCTCATCTGGATAATGCTCATGATCTGCGGTACCATCACCGCCGCGCCGGCGCCCTGCACGCACCGGAAAATAACCAGAGCCAGGCTGCTGGGCGCGAACCCGCACGCCAGCGAGGCGCCGGTGAAGACGATCACGCCCAGTAGGTACATCCGCCGCCGGCCGTACAGGTCTCCAAGTCGCGCCCCGGTGATCAACAACATCGCATACGCGACCGTGTAGCCCCCGACGACGAGTTGCAGCGACGCGCCGGACGCGTGCAAGTCGACACCGATCGTGGGCAGCGCCACATTGACGACGAAGACGTCCACCAGGCCCATGAACTGGCCGAGTAGCAGCACGGCCAACATCGCCCAGCGCGACGTGTCCTGAGCGGCGGCCCGGACCGCTCGTTGTGTCGTGAGATCCGATCTGATCATATATCTCTCCTTTCCGTTCCGATCATATGCGGCGCCTTTCGGTGTGGTCGTTTCGCCCATCAACGGTGGTCGGCGCCGCGACACGGGCACGTTCACACGCCCACCAATACATACCGCGCCACCACCGAAAACTCATCGTTGCGCGGCGCCACACTCCAACCGCCTCACACGCCACGCGCATTGAGACGTCCCGTCGCGCCGGCGCTGGCGTGCGCGCACGCACGATCAGGCGCCATTGGCCGCGCAGCGGCGACAGGCCGCTGACCGATGAGTTTTCCCTTGTTGTCGGGTATATACCCATGGACAGGGGACGACAGACGCGCGACAGGTCGTCGTGCGACAACCAGCGGGAGGAACCATGTCACTGATGGCGCGGGTGGGCCCGATCGGCCGGGCGTTGGGCCGCGATGATTCGGTCGTTCCGGTCGCGGACGGTCGGGTCGATGGTCGCGGGGTCGCGGCCGGGGTGGCGCGCGGTGTCCACGGGCGGGTGCGGCGCGGCTGGGCCGCGAACGCGCCGAGAGGCGAGAGGTCGTGGCGATGACGATCAGCGAGGACTTCGAACGCCGGACCGAGCCGTTCCGGCGCGAACTGTTGGCCCACTGCTACCACATGCTTGGTTCGGTCCACGATGCCGAGGACCTGGTCCAGGAGACCATGCTGCGGGCCTGGCGCGCCTACGGCCAGTTCGACGATCGACGCGCATCGCTGCGCACCTGGCTGTACCGGATCGCGACGAACGCCTGCCTGACCGCTCTCCAGAGTCGCGGCCGCAGGGTACTGCCGTCCGGACTCGGCGGTCCGAGCGACGACCCCGAGGGGCTGCTGGTCCCCGCACTGGAGACGCCGTGGGTGCAGCCGTTCCCGGACGCGCTACTCGGCGTCGATCGGACTGATCCGGCCACCGTCCTCGCCTCCCGAGGGAGCCTGCGGCTGGCGTTCGTCGCGGCCATGCAGCTCCTACCAGCACGGCAACGTGCGATAGTGATCCTGCGTGACGTCCTCGACTTCTCGGCGGCCGAGGTGGCGGACGCGCTGGACACGACGTCGGTCGCGGTGAACAGCGCCCTGCAGCGCGCCCGGGCGCGGCTCGCCGAGGTCGCGGTCCGCGAGGACCAGATCGACGAGCCCGCCGATCCGCGTCGCCGCGCGCTGGTCGACCGGTATGTCATGGCATTCGAGAACGCCGACATCGTGGCGCTTACACGGCTGTTGACCGACGACGTTGTCCTGGAGATGCCGCCGGTCCCGCACTGGTTCGTCGGTCGCGCGGCCTACGGCCGCTTCATCGCCCACATCTTCGCCATGCGGGGCTCTGAGTGGCGCATGCTCCCGACCGCGGCCAATGGCCAGCCGGCGGTCGCGGCCTACGTGCGTGGCCAAGACGGCGCCTACCACATGCACACCCTCCAGGTGTTCACCGTCACCGGCGCGGGCATCAGCCGCAACGTGGTGTTCCAAGATCCGCGCCTGTTCGCGCTGTTCGGCTTGCCCCCCACCCTGCCTAACGACTAGGTGGATGTCTCAGGCAATGAAAGCGTAGCGTACGAGACGGGTCCAATGATAGCCGCACCCCAATCTCGCGCCGCGCCCATCCTGTGCCGGCGCCGCGCCCCGACGTGGCGGGCCGGCGTGTCAGCGATAGTCCGCGTCGGACACATGATCGCCCCAGCTCGCCTCCCCGCCGTCATCGGCGGCTTCTTGTACGGCGAGGTGCGCCATCGTGTGGTCGGGCGTCGCCCCGTGCCAGTGGCGTTCGCCGGGTTCCACGTAGACGGTGTCGCCCGCCCGGATCTCCTGAACGGGCTCCCCGTCGCGTTGCACGCGGCCGACGCCGTGCGCGACGTGCAAGATCTGGCCGAGCGGGTGCGTGTGCCATGCGGTGCGCGCACCTGGTGTGAACGTCACCAGGTGGACGCGCAGGCGCGAAGGCGGCGCCGTCACGCCGAGCTCGTCGAGCCAAACATCCCCGGTGAACTGCGCGGCGGGGCCTTTCTCCGTCGGTCGCGCCGTCGTATGCACGATCCTCATCACGAGCCTCCTCTCTACTATTCTACTGTGTGGGACGACGACGCGCCCCGCCGGCGCCCAGCCTGAATTATGCGCCACGGAGGCACGGAGGGGGAGAAAAGAAGCGCATGCCCCCGCGACGCCGCGCGCGGCGAGACCATACATCGTCAACGCGCAGAACATCTACCGTGGCTCCTTCGGCTTGCCGTGGTCGATTGGCCCTCTCGCGCGGCGCGTCAGGTTCAATCAGGCCAGAGGATATCCTCCTCGGCTATCGCATGTAGACGCCAGACGTGGAGCCCATTGGGACCCACTCGTGCCACTATGCCACGACGCCGGGCGTAGGTTGCGAACCGCGGATGTCGGAGAAACCGGCGGACAAAACTGGCAACTTCGTACTGACCCACCGCCAGATAGACCACGCAGTAGTCTGGGTGACAGAGAGCCTGCTGATGAAAGTCATCATCGCGTGTAAAAAACGTGGGCCGTGACAGTTGATGGAGCAACACGATGATAGCATCATCGGAGAGCCCCTTGTGTCCCACATCGTGGCCGATTTGACGCATCGGGATTCGCCAACCGCGCAGGAGTTGCCGCTGATGCTCGGGGATATTCTCGTCGAGGAGATTCATCCCGCGACGAGCGTGGGCTCGTGAGTCAACCAGGCTTCGCGGGCCAAGCGTACGGCTTCGGCGATGGCCTCTTTACTGACGGCGCCGCGCCAATCGTCGACGATAACCTCCCAGGCCGTGCCGTTAGCGACCTGTTCCAGGACATCGGCGACGAGAATGCGCGTTCCTACAAAGGTGGGCTTTCCGTGACAGATCGCCGTGTCGGCGACGATGTATCGTCCAAGTGCTTTCGTCATCTCATGACCTCACTGGCGTGTTTCCCTCCATTGTAGCCGTTGTAGCGCAATCGGTAGCCACACCAGCCAAGTCAGGGTGCGCGCCACTTTTTCGCGCCGGGTATCTACTGGGACCGCCGCCGTCCCGGCGGCCTTGCCGCTGCAGGCGACCATGTTGCTTCTGGCCGACGCTGTGGGCGCGACCGTGTGCCGCCGGGACGGCGGCGGTCCCAGTAGATACGGCCAGCAAGCCAGCCACCGCGAAAATGTGGCGCGCACCCGCCAAGTCACCGCCAACATCGCTACGGGCGACTCGACGAACGGCTGCCGCGGCGCTTTCGATGAGTTGGCGCGCGACCCGCGTGAACGCATCGACGCGTAGCCTATCATGCAGCCACGGCTACACTAAAGGGCGGCGCACGCTGGACCGCGCCGCACGCGACAGGGTTTACGGGCCATGGCCGAAGGAGGGGAACATGAGCGCGACGCCGCCGCCGGCGCCGGACGAGGCCGCGCGGGTCTCCACGCTTGAGCTCTTCTTCGACCTCGTGTTCGTCTTCACGATCACGCAGCTCACGACGGTCCTGTTCGCGGACCCGACGGGGCGGGGACTGCTCCGCGTGGCGCTCATGCTCGGCGTCATCTGGTACATGTATGGCGGCTACGCCTGGCTCACCAACGCGGTCGCCCCCGATCGGGCGGGCCGCCGGCTGCTCCTGCTCGGCGGCATGGCCGCCTTCCTGGTCCTCGCGCTCGCGATCCCGCAGGCGTTCGCGGGCGGCGGCGCGGTCTTCGGGCTGGCCTACCTCGCGGTGGTCGCCGTGCACGCGGCCCTGTTCACCCGCGCCGCGTCGGGGGGCGTCGTGCGGGCCATCCTGCGCCTCGCGCCGTTCAATCTGACCTCCGCCCTGCTGGTCCTGCTGGCCGGAACCCTGGGCGGCGCGGCGGAATACGTGGTCTGGGTGCTGGCCCTCGCGCTCATGTGGCTGGCCGGGCGCGTGGCCAGCACCGGCAGCTTCGGCGGCTTCGAGATAGCCCCGGCGCACTTCGTCGAGCGCCATGGCCTGGTCGTGCTCATCGCCCTCGGCGAGTCGGTGGTCGCCGTCGGCACGGGCGCGCTCCGGCGGCCCGTCGATGCGCCGCTGGCCGGGGTCACGGTGCTCGGCCTGCTGCTCAATGCCTGCCTGTGGTGGGCGTACTTCGGCGGCGACGACGGGCGAGCCGAGCGCGCGCTAGACGAGGCCGCGCGCGCCCGGTGCCCCGCCCTCGCGCTTATGGCGTTCGGCTATTGGCACCTACCCCTGCTGCTCGGCGTTATTGCCGTCGCGTCGGCGCTGCGGGAGGCCACCGGCCACGCCTTCGGACCTCGACGTGGCGCGGGCGTTCGCGTTGGCTGGTGGAGTCTCTCTTTTCCTGTTCGGGGAGGCGCTCTTCCGTCGCTCACTGGGGATCGGGCTGGGGTGGTGGCGCGCCGTGATGGGCGTGCTGGCCCTCGCGACGATCCCGCTGGGGATCGCCGTCGCGGCCGTGGCGCAAATCGCCGCGCTAGTCGCGCTGCTGGTTGTGGGCTTCGCGGCCGAGTACGCGGCAACCACAAAGGAGCCTGACCCTCGATGAGTTGGCGCGCGACCGGTGCGAGCGCATCGACGCGTGGTCCATCGTGCCACCACGGACGTAGGCACCGCCCGACAGGGCGGACGTGAGCCACCCTGAGCCTCGGCGACGCCCAGGGCGGCTCAGCAATCCCCTCGTGCTGCCAGCCAGCGCGCTATCCCTCCTTGTGCGTCGCCATATACCAGAGGTTACCAAACGGATCTTTCACACCGGCAAGGCGATCCCCATACGGCTGATCCGCAGGCTCCATAACGGAGGCCGCCCCGGCCCGCAGGGCACGCTGGTAGACGGCATCGACATTAGGCAGATACAGGTAGAGCGCGGCCGACCATGCCTCTCCTGCCCCGGCCCCGCCGATCATCACCATCGCGTCGCCGATCCTGACCTCGGCGTGGATACCGCCGGCCGATCCGGTCGTCCGCAGCGTTTCAGTGGCCGCGAATGCCTGTGTCACGAAAGCGATCAGCGCGTCGGCCTCCCTCACCATAAGATAGGGGGTCACCGTATGAAATCCGTCACGGCGAGATGTGTCCGTCATTGTTTCGTCCTCCGTCATGATATGAGTGCTGGCCACGGACAACCAGCACAGAGCGCTTATGCCCCTGTCCCTCACTCTATCGGACGGACGGCCAGGCGTCTTGTAAAAAATTGAACTTTACCGCGGGAGCGCGATGTGGTTGCGCTGCGGACCGCGTACGGTAAGATACGCGCTTGGCGTCAGCCCCGTAAAGGCCCGGAACTCATGGATGAAATGGGCCTGGTCGCAATAGCCGCAGGCTAGCGCGAGATCGACCCACCGGACTGGACCGCCGCTGTCTAGCAGGCGTAGGACTTGCTGAAAGCGCTGGATGCGGCAAAACTGTTTCGGGGTGAGTCCTACGGTGTCACGGAACACCTGGATGAACCGAGTTTGGCTGAGCCTGATCTGCTCGACGACGGCCGCGATCGGCGCGCGACGCGAGACATCGTGGAAAGCGGTGAGCGCAAAGGCGACCGCCGGATACGCGGCCGGGGTTGGCGCGAGACGCGCGAGCAAGAACTGTTCGAGGATGTGAAACTTATTCTCGACCGTCTTGGCATCGAGCACTTGCTCACGCAGGTCCGTGGCAGCCGCTCCCCATAGGACATCCAGGGGGATGACCGCATCGTGCAACTCTCCGGCGGGCGTCGGGAGAAAGGGCGCGGCGCCGCCCGGTTTGAAGTGAACACCCACCGCTCCCGCGTGGACGGTCGTATCGATCAGTGTAAACTCCGCCTGGGCGCCGCTGATGACACCGCCGTGATACCTGTAGACCCGGTCGGGCCGGTGCCGATCATAGATCCGGATGAGGTCATCGCACAGGGTGATGACGATCTCCATCGAACCATCGGGCAGACGGCGCTCCGTCGGTTGTGTGGGCGTGCCCCCTTCGCACGACCACAAGATCTCCACGAAAGCGGACAGCGGCGGGCGCGGAACATAGTAGTGATAGGCGGTCACGAACTCTATCTCATCACCTGAATGGCCGTATTGCTTTGGTTGACAGCGTATCCAATGTCCAGGCCGGAAGCAAGCCAATAAAGTATCGACTAGTGGTTCGACTGGTTTGGCTTGTCCGACATACTGATGAGCGCCTGGTCGCCGGCCAGCGGGTAGAACGCGATGAACGTCGCCGGCGCGATGTCGGAGGCGTTGTCGAACCGCGCGATCGTGGCGCCGGGCGGCTCGTAGAAGGCGTCCCCGCGACGCAACGTCGTCGCGGGCCGCCCTTCGATTTCGAACGTGATGTCTCCGTCCACGACGTAGCCGACGCCGCCGCCCGGATGGGCGTGGCGGCCCGTCTGTTGGGCCGGGCGCAGGGCGATGCGATGGGCTTCGATGCGGTCGATCCGCGCGTCGAACGCGCCGGTCAGCAGATGCTCGCGGACGATGGAGCCCGTGCTGTCCTGGCTGTCTTTTGTCACGAAACACCTCTCCTGTCGTTGTGTGTCAATAATCCGGCACGATCGGGACGCTACGACCCGCGTACGGCGCGCTGGTAGCGGGCCAGTCGTTCCGGGTCGTCGATGGACCCGTGGTGGTGGATCTGGCGCCACCCCTGACCATCGACGTAGCGGAAGATGCGCGTCGTCCGGATGTCGAGGGGCTCGGAGACGCCGTCGCGCTCGTAGACGCCGCGCTCGCGCCCGGCGAACACCACCAGCGCCGGCGAGGCATAGCGTACGATGTCCCACAGCTCGACGCGCACGCGCGCTGGCCCCGCGACGATGCGGGCATAGAGCGCCGCGATTTCCTCCGTCCCCCGCGCGATCCCGCCCACGGGGTTGTCGAGCTGGATGAGGGGATCGTCGGCCCATATCCGGCGCAAGAGGTCGAGCGCGCGCGCGTTGAAGGCGTGGTAGAAGGTTTCGAGGGCCGCATGCGCCCCGTCCATGCCGGGCCGCGCGGCCTCGTCCAGCCGGTCGCGCGCGCCGCGCTCGACCGTGTCGCCCAGGAATGTCGCCATCATGTTCTCGTCTGTCGCCATCGTGTATCCCCTTTCTCCCCTGTGCCGCCGGCCTCGGGGTGTGCTAGCGCCACTGCTCCCGCGGGCGCACGACGTAGGACGCCTCGCCGTTGCCGAATGACCAGTCCTCGCGCGTGTTCTCGACCAGGACGACGGCCAGGTCCTCGGGGCGCACCCCCGGGTCCTCCCGCAGCAGGGCGGCGAGGCGGGCGTAGAACGCTTGCTTTTGCGCCGTGCCGCGGCCCGCGCTCAGCGTGACCTGCACGAGCACGATGTCGTCGGTCCGCTCGATATCCAGATAGCCCGGATCGTAGATGAAGTGGTTGGGCGCGTGCGCGGCGATGACCTGAAAGTGGTCCCGCGCCGGCACGTCGAGGCAGTCCACCAGCGCCCGCTGCACCGCGTCCCCGATCGCGCGGGCATAGGCCGCCGGTTTGCCTTCTCGTAGGTCGATACGGACGAGTGGCATCTGTCTATCCTCCTTGTCTTGTCGTCGTGGCCCGTGACGAGCCCACGGTGCGCGCATGCGTGGGCCTACGGGCCTATCAGAGACGAATCAGGGCCTGGCCCGTCTCCGGATCATGCGCGCGCCGGAGCTGGTGCGGCGCCGCCACGACCATCGCCTCCAACGTCGGCCAGGCGTGCGCCTCCAGGAGGTGGCCGCCGTGTGCCGTCCCATCGGACCGTCCGACCGTCACATGGGCATGCACCTCCGGCGCCCCGTCGGCGCGCGAGATGTTGCCGACGAGCGCGAGCACCTCGACCTGCTCGTCGAGCGCCATCCTCTTGTACGCCCCCGTGGCGCGCTCGAGATAGCCGAACGTCACGTCGCTGAACACGCCGATGGCCGTGAACTGGGCGGCGCCCAGGTCGTGCCGCGTGGCGAAGTCGAGCAGCCCCTGTGCCGGCTACTTCGGACATCCGACCTACAGTAGCCCTTCTCAGGGCAGCATCTGTGAACACGGTATGCTACAGGAGAGTCAACCACAGCACGGCGACGTAGACGAGGATAGAAAAGAGGGG
>JAABUJ010007609.1_pt1 | contig 10064 bp, 10 predicted proteins | sample 5559131 | NCBI WGS metagenome assembly JAABUJ01 (sample SAMN10711875, study PRJNA513366) | rock metagenome | isolation source: Antarctica rocks | place: Antarctica: Victoria Land, Mt New Zealand nord | collected 2016-01-07
CGAATGATGGGGGTGCCGGCTTTGGAGACTCCATGATGAAGCGGTACTGCCGGGCTCGCACTGTCGGCAAACCGATTGTGGCACTCGTGAGTGAGCGTGATGTATCGCACGCCAAGGCCATGATACATTCTTAGAACGCTAGCACTGTTGCCGATCTGATGCAGGCCCTCGGCTCCTAACATACTGGAGATGGTATTTGAGGATTCAAAGTTCTTCCAAACCTCTTGCGCGTCCGCCGTCAATCGAAGATCTGTTGGAAAAGCTGCGATCAAGGAATGTACGACATCAATCTGTTGCAGAGTGTCATGGACTACCCCGTGATAGGCTTCGTCGGTGTAATCGTGCTCAATTTTCGGACTGCAAGTGCGATATTATTAATATGGAATGGGCTGCTGGAGGCAGGAACCTACCATGGCATGTAAACACTCCATACCTGGCCCCGAAGTCGACCTTGGCGTAGTCTTGGGAAGTCCACTTGGCCATCGGTTGAAGAGGAGTTCGTAATATTGCAGATGTGGTTCTGGTGGAAGGCCCGGAGCCAGATTGCCCAGTCATTGTGGCCATCTGCTGAAGTAAGAGGATTTCATCTAAGCCCAGAAAGTCTGACAGTACCTATCAGAGGCGCCGATGCTAGAACATGATCGACTGAGTCAAGCGGATCGACCAGCACCCCAAGCGTCCGACCCGGCCAGCAATGTCGCAACGTCAAAATCAACAGTGAGACCAAAAGCATGGTTGCTAGCCTAGCAATATACTCAAGTCTGATAATGGAAGAGTAATTGTTTCCGTTTGGCGCCGTTGTGGGAGTTGTACGCCACGGCTGAGAGACAATTAGGACCTTCGAGCTTGGTCTCCAGCCCAGCAGGCTGGATTTGTCAGTCATCTTGATTGCACGCAACCCGCGAGGGTTGGAAATAGAAGTAAGAATACTGCTTTCTTAGGATGCGAATAGCTACTTAAATTGATCAAGATGACGCTAAGAACGGTCCCTCGGCCACCGGAGGAAGTTTCTAGGAGCAAACAGAGAAGCTTACTCGTGATTTCTCACTGACTATACTAAGAATTAATGTCACCTTTTTTCCTAAGCGAGATCTTTTGCTCCACATTTGGCGCGAATTGTCCGTTCATCGAAAGGTTCGGTGGCCTTTCGGTCACACAGCTGCCCCATTTGATATCATACTCCAATATCAGCTTGCTAAATATGAGCTTCGCTTTTCGAACAGCGTAGAACCGGCCAGGACATGCATGCTTGCCGTAACCAAATCTATGGATCTAGATCAGCCTCCCGCTTGTGAATCATACAGACATGCTTTCGTTGTTCGCTTACGCCAAATAGGTTGCCGAGACATTTGTTGCACCGTGTTGATGTTCGTGGCTGTCCGTCGGGTGGAGCCGTGCAGAACGAAAACCATCGAAGACCAAAGGATCCTTAAAATTCCCAGCGTCTTGTTGTATCGCCAAGGCAGGGATTGCTATGCGGCTTCCGACCGGTAATTCTAAGCCGTCATAAAAGCGAAACGGCTTTTCCACTACAGTCCGAGCACAAGTGGCTATCAGCAAATCAGCAACGAGGCTCCCAGAGAAAGCTTTGAGATACCAACCTGATCCAGTCGGATAGATCCGATTTATTTCTCGAATGAAGCTATCTTGGAGTGGCATATCGCTGAGTGCTTTGTCGGTCCACCGGTGTCTGGAAAGCGCCTTTCTAGCCTCTGTACGAAGAGGCTCCAGATATTTAGGCTCCAATAGCATCTGATATACCATTTGAGTCACCAAGCCACCGGGAGCTGCACTTCCTGCCCATAGGTTGTGTAGAAGGTAGAGCGCTATACGGCGGGCATCTTTTCCGCTTGGCGTACCTTCTAATAAATCTATTGTCCATTCTATAGCGTCCAGGGAAGGCCTGCTTGACGGATTTTGGGACCTCGTTGCTAGCCGTTGATGAACGATCGGAAGGACCACTTTCAGTACACTTTCGAGTCTTCGGCGATGTCGCCAAGAGCCAATCCACGAGCCTACTTTCCTAAACGGTCCCATTGGAATCATTGCAAGAGTAAGCCCGTTGACGAAAATGGATTCAGAAAATTGCAAGGAGAGATCGATGTAGTCTTTATTCCGGCAAAGTTCTGGACCCATGAGAATTCGGCTGGTAACACGGTGCATAATGTTACCGAACTTCCTTGCAGCATGTATATCCCTCCACTCTGGAGGTTGTGAGCCAAAGTGGACCAGAGCCCATGGCTAGCAGGCAGGAGACTCACCGCAACTAGCTTGTAGCTCGGTCTCAAAGGCCCATACACATTCGTCCACAAGTAAGGGCGTTAGTAGCGCTGAAACCCAAGTAAGCACTGTCTTTTAATATTGTGTGCCTGCCAGCAATGAACGACGGGAGCATACGTAGTTGTGGGTTCAGACGCTTGGTCAATACATCGGCCATCAAGTCGGAGTGGTAGAGATCACCCACTGAACTTTCAAGGCTGAACGCCTGCTCCAGACCAGCTTAGTAATGCTGCCATCTGTGCTCGTGATGGTGATATACATCACTGAGATTTTTGAGAAAGCTGAGACTGTGGCTGTCGGCCCGTTTGATATCAGGTAGATATTTGGGGGGCAGAAAAATATAGTCTTTCGCCCACCACTCCATCTTGAACGGGCGGTCCAGCAATTTGTGGACCTACAGAGACCTTTTTAGTTGATTAACATGCTTGAACCGAGCACAACAATACATACCTTCCGATAACCTTCTTCGATATACTTCTCCACCTCCCATATCATAGATCTTTGACCTGGGCATAACTGCACGAGCCAGGGTTTACCTATTCGTACATAATTGCAGGCATCTTGGTTTGCGGTTGTCGTAGCCCAGCAAATCACACCGAGGAAGAGAACAAGCAGCGCTGCATAGTAAGTGGCATCAAAGCTTATGGAGCTGACACCGAGGAACGTGCTCAAAGTCATATTGCAGTTTCACCATCCAGATCAGTGAAGAATTGCTGGCAACATGAGAGCGATTTGCCATTTATATAGGTTGCTAGCTATCCAGACAAGGCACAGCTCAACGGACAATACCTGGGTCGGCCACCGCGATAACGTAGGTGTTAGAAGCCCGTGAAAGACCGATAGCTTCCGACCAATCGCTGCTCCTGACGAGCAGTGGGCGTTCCCAGCAGTACGTCGAAAACAACTCAACTCTGGACGATCGTTCCTAGAATGCTTCCAAATGCCTGCTTGTCATCTTGCCAAAGCTGGAGTACCCGCCTTCGTCTCATGGTAGATATCTTAGCTCTACGATAAATATTCTGTCACGAGTCACGTACACCTACCTTAGATCCTTCGTCCTGTTCAACCAGCGCGCCTCATACCTATACAATTCTCTCTCCCGGCGGCTTCTGTCCCCAAACAGCATAGATACGATGCACGCCCCCGGAAAGCATCAACTCCTCCTCAACATGTGCTGCCAAGCCATTAAGCTCTTCGTTGGAGAAAGACGTAGGCACCGCTATCCAATTGTCAGCGCCAGCGCTCAAATCCCACGGAAGCAGACGCCAAAGACATCTGGACGTGGATGGTGGATATTGAAGACTTACACCGGGCATAGTCGACCAAGCCTGCAGTTGCCATGCCGACACTTTTGGCGCCCTTTTGGCCCAGCTCCGTGTTTTCATTACTCTTGCCCAATGGCACATCCAGCACCAATTCCTCCACCTTTTCCAGGCCCATCTCCAACAACCACCCTTTTAACCTGCGCGCGTACTCACAGTCAACACCCGCTTTCCCAAATAGCTCTTTGATCAGTCTGAACGTGTCCTTTAAAGCCGGGCTTTGGCTGCCAGGTCCGTCATGATCTGCCTCGAGCAGCTGGATCCATCCACCGGGTTTGACCAGTGTGACAAGTGAGGCAACAGCAGAACGTAGCGGATAAGTGCCGCACCCAGGGAGTGCAAGTCTTTGGTGGACGAGATCGAAGTAACCGATCATGGACTCCGGATATTCAGCTGTGATGTTATGGACCATCAGGGTAGTAGATGGAGGAACTTGATTGGGAAAATACGAGGGGACGATGTCAGTGCCGGTATAGGTATTTTGGTTGGTGCCAGGATTAGGCAGGCATGATTGGAGATCGCGGAGCCACAGACCTAGAGAACGCTGAGTGACGTTGGGGTCTTGGAAGAGGGCCACACAACTAACCATCTGCGGTGGCGCTGTCGAAGATCCGGAGACCTCGTTGCGCCAGATCCATTGGCGCAAGAACGAGGCGCCCGCCCATGTGGTCTTTGATCACTTCATGCTGGTATCCGAGACGTTCGACCTCTGTGGGATTTTGTGACAGTAAATAAACCTCCTCATTGCACGTCGGCTTCTCAATATGTCCTGCACCGGCTTGGTGCAGCTCGGACAAGTCCGCAGTCGGCAATTTAGGTCCGACCTCTTGTCGAGGTATCGTCGCTGCTGAGGCTGCCATGAGACCCTGGTCTGCTTGCTTCGCCCTTATGGTGGATCACGATAAGGTAAGTAACTTCAAGGTGGCATTGAATAAAGAATCAAAATTACTCAATCCTAATTGAAGAAGTGCTCATACGTTTGGACTTGAGCGCTCAGCGTAGGGCGTGCCGGTGGAGATCGAGGTGAAGTAGGCTACCTTATGGGTAGCATCCAGTTTCCTTGAGCGGGGACTGATAAGACTCGGGCCCCATACTGTGTGGGTACGCGAAATCCGACCTTTAGATGCCGGGACTAGCTGGCTTGATATTCGGGCACCGTTCCCTGAACTCAGTCGCGCTTCCGAGCTAATTGGAGGCAGCGTCGTCCCGAAAATACTACAATTCGTGGATTCCTGCGTCTGGTGTTGACAAGTAGGGTGAGTGAGTTGTTGGGCCCCTAATCGAAACAATGCCATCACCGCTCTTTCTGAGCAACTATGGCCTCAAAGCTTCCCGTACATCGAATTGACCTTATACCTTGTTACATTGCTTCCGCCGTTTTCCCCTGCATGTGTTCCAGGCCATACATCTTTAAAGGAAGGATATGCAAGTTAGCCTTCACCCACAGAGCGAGCGCCACAAACGCTATATGGTGGTGAACCGTGGCCCTTCGAACTGACATGAACAGCATGGGTTGAGCTACCGCTCGTGATTTAGCGCAACTGTCACTACCAAGAACGTAATAGTAAGAACATAGCGTCGTAATTGCCAAGGTCTTCTAGAGCACCCAGTCCAAGCGCACGCGGACGACATCCAAAATAGGCTGACAATGCAAAGCACCGCTGGAATTGAAACCGAGCTAATAGCCAATCTCAGCACCACCTCCAAGTTCTGTCAGATTTGTAACCTTCGATAAAGCTTCCATGTCGGGTCCGCCGGGAGCAAGGACAAGCGGGCATGCATAGTCATACGTTACTGGCGCAACAAATGAAGCAGACGTCTGGTTGTCATACGCTAGGCGGATAAGGGAATTACCTGCGTCATTTGTAAGTCGATAAAACTCTCGTCGTGTGTTGGATTGGACAGGAATACTTTGCGGGCTGTACAATGGCCAAGAATATGGCGGTCGCGAAAGAGCCGTGGTAGGATCTTTTGCAAAAGATGCCCACGCACCCATGATGTATCTTGATATAGCTGCCTCTGCCTGAGTATTAGGCAGGCCAGCTTGTTCGGCAGTACCGAACACAGTGGCTATTTCGGATCCATGCCAAGCACCACTGCTGGGGTGGTCCGTCAGCCTAAGATTCGGAAATTCTCCAAAGTAGCGGTAGCGCCAGACGGGGACCCCATTCGATGCCCGATACTGAGCTGCACTTCCGACAGGGCAAGTGAAGATTTTGAGGTTGAGTACGGCCCATTGGAGGAGGGATTGAGTCCTTCCCATAGCTTCAAAAAGGACTTTGATGATTCCAGCTTCGTAGTCATTGTTGCCCAGCAGCATAGGCTTCTTAATGAATCTCCCCGACATTCCTCGAGAAACATAATCCGGAAACACAGTTCTGCCGTCTGCGGTCGGGCCGAAGGGTGCTGTAGCTGCTGACGCCGACAGGATATCTGACATCGACTTGCTCCGCATACAGTGTAGCGTAACGAGTACCCCAGTAGAAGCATCGCCGCATCCGAGGGCCTGGGTGAGAGTGTACCAAGCCTGGGTGTTATCTGGGGGAGCAGGATTTAAGAAGCTTGTGGCTACCCCTGATTGCGCAATGAAACCATTGACTATAGGGTCCGATTGCCAAGCATAACTGTAGTAATCAATCGATGTACCTCCGGCAGAATTACCAAACAATGTGATACGGTTCGGGTCTCCACCGAAAGCTGCAATGTTGGTTCTGATCCATTCAATCGCCAGACGTTGGTCCAGAAGCCCAATATTTTGATCTGTACCCGGGAGTCCTGGGAAGCCAAATACTGAGACTCGGTAACTGCGCATGGGTCAGTATCATACGAACAGGTTGTCGAAAACATGTTTAGGAGACACAAATCTACTTAGCGGAAACGACGATGACGTCTTGGGTATCAGCCAGATACTCTCCATCGTACAAAAACGTGTTCGTGGTGCCCTTGGTGAATCCTATTCAGTCAGGCGGTTGTTCAACAGTGTCTGAGAGACTGGCTTCCAGACCTCCTCCGTAAAGCCACAGCAAAACGGCCTTGGCTTTTTGCCCACCACCACCGAGCTTGGTCCAGATATTCAGTGTCAAGCAATCTTCTCCAACTCTGGCTCCAAGCTGTTGAGTGGCGTCAACGAGCTCGGCAGCAGTCGCTCCGAGTACGGAGACTTTGCTGCTGATGGAGGATGTTGCGACATTAGCGGGGCAGTCGCTTTGACCATATCATTAGTATCTAGGTTGACAGCGGCACTTCTGATTTATTTAAGCGCCACTCACACAGACTTATGGGTGAACCGTTAGCTCAGTGAGTGAAATCCTTTGGTGGGATAACGTACAAAAGCGGAAGCCTTGTAGCGACCAGTTGCGCGATAAGGTTGCGGGGCCGCAAAGCGGAGGCTACCGATGGGTGGCTTGGCAAAGGGCACGCCCAGGAACTCGGTCACGGAGGGCCTCTTAGGGGCGCCGTGACCCTCCATCAGACCACTCGTAGTCCGTACTTCCATGCCATTCGTTCCGCCAACTGGAAATGCATACGAGATCGCAAGTAATAAGAATAAGCCTGCAGAGCGCAACAACGCCATGATGCCCTTGATGGAAACAAAGAGTTTGATATAAGTTCAGGAAGTACCAGATTCTAGATATTGAGTGCAGCTGGCGAGGACTTTATGTACTTGGAAGCAGAGACACAAGAGGAAGGATCAACGGCTAGCAACAGGCAGTGTTTCGGGGGGTCGAACTTTTATAGCCGAGGGGTAGCCCTCACGAGACCAAGTGATATCATAATGCGGTAGCCGGCCGTAATTATCCCTACCATGGGGTTTCCAGCGCAAGTAGTCCTCTATCATACTACAGCCGTCTCGATCATCTAATTGTGGTATCTTGAGGTACCCCTATAGTCCTCGAGAGGACAAGTAGATTGATGCGCTATCTTACCATAGAGCCGTGCGCTGCATGTCTCAGCTCCTGTAAATTTGGAGCAAGTCAGAGCTCATGCAAAGGGCGGGCTTACGGCTATGTTTCACGAGCCTGCATGTACCCTTGTCAAGCGCACCTGCTGCTTAGACCCACTTACCTGATTGCACGTATATGTAGGCGCTACAGAAATCAAGGCGCCATGGTCGATGCTTATCGATCGGAATTCTGTGTCCCCACTGGCACCTGCATCTTTCCGGAGCCGGCTAAATTGGGCTCGACATCGTTTCTCACACCCTAGAAACTCAGTGGCGGCGGCTTGCGCGCTTGGACAAAGGAACTACGTACTGTACATAGGATACATCCACCACGCCGTTTTATTGGCCCAGGTGGTGTACAAAGTTAAAGATGGACGTCTAAACTAACATGTCCAAGTACCACACATGTTTTTACAGCCTGAAGGTCGAGGACCGTAAGGAATCCAGTACAAAAACCTACTTTCATACGTGGATGTGTTCAGGGGCCCTCACCAATGAGTCCGGGGAATCTTCTACATACTGAGACTGAGACACTGAGCTTGCACTTTCCTTTCCCGTTGTTTCGGAGGTATTCCCGTCCCTGATCAACTTTAGTTTGTGGCTGCTGCTTGTGGCCCCTGTTCTTGAGGGCTCTCTAAGGTTAAGATATCGTCTGTCCGCCTGTTTCCGATGATGCGTCGATAGGAAAAGCCGGTAATGCGTAACGCTGCTTACGATCAACGCAACACCGTTCTCCACAACGTCGTATATCGCAACCTCCGAGAAAGTAGTTTGCTCCAAAGATTTAATGGTGCGCAGTATCTCGAAGACTACAATGATGACCCCAAGCGAGAAAATGGCCGCCAGTCCAGCTTTTTGAGGCATCCGTATTTGGAGATCCTTCAACATCCATATAGGGAGCGCCATGACTACATGTTCGACGTTAGCGTAGCCCCACAAAAGTGCATGATGCGTTTGCAAGGCAAGCGGTCACAAGTTGAGACTGGGCTCTTAGAATTGATGGACGAACCTGCAACATCAGTCGCAACACTGACTGCACACGTATACTTCAACAGCTGTTTCCCATACCGGAGGCTCCCCGGGGTGGTACATTGCACTTCGGGACGTTAGTGTGCTGTCCTGGGCTCTGTAGGCTCACTTACCAAGACTGAAGGAATTCTTCGCAGGGCCACATTGCGTTAAGACGGCAGCAACCGTGACCCAATATGTAATAAAAACAAAGATAGTAACCGCCCACCAAGCCTTCCGAAAGTTCTTGCTGATTTTGAAAATGCTGCGGTAGTAAAGTAGAAAGGTCAACTTCACAAGCCAGGTACTCGTGAAGAACAGCAATGCTATTGCATCAGACCTGCGCCGAAAGCGAATATAAAGTTCGACGAAGGCCGCTCTGTCTGGGTTCGGAACTAGCTGTCTATCAATGGCCGTGATATAGTAGCCGTCGCGGAACAAAGTCTGTAAGAGCGCAACCATGGTCACCATGGCTAGAAGAGCAAGCAGATGCGTAAGGTTATCCCATTGGAGACTTTTCTTTTCCGCCACGCTAATCGCGTACCTGGCTGCGGATAGGAGAACTGTGATAGCCGTCATTGTCCAGACGAAAGCCTGGAAGGTATTAGCGATTGATTGAGTCCCTTGATGGTACATGAAAAGGTTTACCTCGAGGTTTGCCAATCCAATATGGCCATCTTGGGTGTACCCAGCCATCGCTTGGACGATCAAAATGCGCGATTCTGGTAAGGGGATCTTTCGTAAGCCAACAACACGGATGAGGGGTAGAAAAGTTGGTGAGTCCAACAGAACCATACATGTACGCAGCTTTGCAACTTGGCGCCTGATCAAGGAACAATGCGTCGAAAACACCGCGACCGTGGTGCACACAAAGTCTCGGCAGCCGGTCATGGCTACAGGCGATCTGTCGACGATGCTTTCTCATGAGCATCAAACACTTGTGGCGTAGTCGACCGGGCGCCGGAGCCCTCCCGGGCCCCGAGGGATTTGTGTCGGACCGGACTTTACTGATCTAAATCGAAGCACACTCGTTGCTTGGTCAAACAGCCATGAGTGCAAAGGGACAATCAAAGTTTCTGGCTGTGCTGTTGCACTAGCGTTATCGGCACTGAAGCCTGGGAGGCTGGGACTTTGGAAAGAATGTAGAGATCATTAGCGCCGCAGTAATCTGTTCTGATATGGGCCTCCATGATGGAGGAGCTACATACTCGGTGTAGTAGTGCGCTATGTTAAAAGTGTCGGCGCATACTCCCCACTACACATTTCCATCGCCCACCGCACGGCGCGGGACTCCTTGGCAGGGCGGATAGGCAAAGGTGCGCCCTGAAGTACCTACGATGCACGTCAACAGCCCAGTTGCAACGGAACAGTACAGCGAGAGCAAGATTCTATAAAAGTGCAAGGAACCACGCCGATCAACCCTAATATCTAGCCCTAATCGCTTACCCCTGACCATGCCTCCGGCGGGCCTTCGGGGGACAACTGGGTCGAACCCACCCCGACTTAACCCG
>JAABUJ010007612.1_pt1 | contig 10062 bp, 10 predicted proteins | sample 5559131 | NCBI WGS metagenome assembly JAABUJ01 (sample SAMN10711875, study PRJNA513366) | rock metagenome | isolation source: Antarctica rocks | place: Antarctica: Victoria Land, Mt New Zealand nord | collected 2016-01-07
GACCGCCCGCAAGAACGGGATCGGCGCACTCCACGCCCTCGACGCGCTCACCGCCGGAACACCCTGGCTACCCGCCAGCGCATCACCCTGAGACCAAACCGCGTCCGCCGAGACGTGAACAGTTACGGGAAAACGAGAAAACCGCCGCTCTCAACGGAGCTGCGGCATGTCGGGGGCGCTCAGATGCGCTCAGAGCTCCTCGCAATCGCCGAGTTGGGAACACGCGTGGAACACGACGGTATGCGCCAGCCCAGATGCTGGCCTCGGTCGAACCCTTCCCTTCGCACGAAACGGATGGGCTCCGAGCCCCGGTAGCGATGGCGGATGGGAGATGAGGAGTGCGGTCCCGCTCTTGGCGGTGGCTGTCGGGCAAAGATGTGACGTCCGGCGGGTTTAAGACCATCCCGTCATGCCACAGAACTTCATCGCTTGCGACCGAGGGCAGACGATGTTGTTGCCGCCGGATCTGACGGATCGGGTGCCGGACGATCACGTTGTGTGGTCGACCCTCGGAGCGGTCGAGCAGATTGACCTGAGCGCGTTCCATGGGGCGTATCGAGTGAACGGTCAGGGGCGGGCGGCGTATGAGCCGTCGATGATGGTCGCGCTGCTGCTCTACGCGTATGCGCGTGGGAACCGGTCGTCGCGGGGGATCGAGCGCGCGTGCCGCGAGGACGTCACGTACAAGCTGATCACCGCGATGCGGGTGCCGGATCACTCGACGATCGCGGAGTTCCGCCGCCGGCACGAGCGGGCCTTGGCTGAGCTGTTCACGTCGGTGCTGGCGCTGTCCACGAGGCGGGTCTGGTCGAGGTTGGGGTGTCTCGATCGATGGCACGAAGATCAGGGCGAACGCGTCGCGCGGCGCGAACCGCAGCTACGAGAAGCTGGTCGCCGACATCCTGAAGGAGGCTGAGGAGACCGACCGCTGGGAGGACGGGCTGTTCGGCTCTGACCGTGGTGATGAGCTGCCCGAGCATCTGCGCACCGAGGATGGGCGCCGCGCCGCATTCAAGGCGGCAAAGGAGCGTCTGGAGAAGAAGGCCGGCCGCAGCGAGGAGCCGGAGGTGGCGCGGATCGAGGTAGGTGCGGAGGATCTCTCTGCGCCGAACCGGGGACGGCGGGAGTGGCACCGCGTCGCTCACAAGGAGCTGTTGCGCCGCCGTGAGCCGGAGGCGCACCCGATCGCCCGGGACCGTGCTGCACGGCTGCTGGAGGCGCTGCGCCGGCTGGAGGAGAACAGCAGGTCGAGGTCCAGGCCAGCGACGGGCATGCGGCGTGGCGGGCGGGCAGGTTGGCTTCGGGCGAGCGGAAGGTCGGGATGGCGCCCAAGCCGTACACCCCGCCGCCGGTGCCCGAAGGTCTGATGAACAAGACCGATCACGACTCGCGGATGATGCGCACCCAGGGACAACCGACGGTGCAGGGCTACAACGCGCAGGCAGCCGTCACCCGCGGGCAGATCATCGTCGCGGCAGAGATCGCGGTCGAGAGCCCCGACTTCGGTCATCTCGAGCCGGCCATGCGCGCCGCGCTGCGCGAACTCGACGATGCCGGCGTGACACAGCGTCCTGAGACAGTGCTCGCTGACGCGGGTTACTGGCACAACCAGCAAATGGAGAGCATCGTCAGCGACAGCATCCAGGTGCTGGTCCCGCCCGACGCCGGGCTACGAGAGGGAGCCAGGCCCGGGTGGGAGAAAGGTATGTACGCGTTCATGCGGCGGGTGCTCGCCAGCGAGGCCGGACACGAACTCTACAAGCACCGAAAAACAACGGTCGAGCCGGTCTTCGCCCAGAACAAGTTCAACCGCAGCTTCCGCCGATTCCAGCGACGAGGCAGAGCCGCGGCGCGCTCGGAGTGGCGGCTCCAGGCAGCGACCCACAACTGCTCAAGCTCCACAGCCACTGGATACGCCCAGCGATCGCCTGAGCGGCCGGGGAACGCCGGTTCCCGCCCATGACTTGAGCGCAAGTCACAGTCAAGGCGCCGCGCCCGCCGGACTTTGTCCGACAGCCACCGCCAGTAGCCGGTTTCGCGATCGCCTGTCGCCGAAGCGCCTGGAGAACCTCGAGGCGGCGCGCGACCTAGTCGCGGGCGGTCGCAAACCTCCCCTAGCCGGACTTGGCCCGTTTGCGCTGTCGCCGTTGCCCTCCGCGCAGCTGTTTGTCGCGGCTGGGCTCGTGGCGGCTCCGATCGTGCCTCTGACCGCCGCGTTCTTCGCCGGGCGGCTCGTCAGCTACTCCATCTATGTCACAGCCGCATCAGCGACCAAGCACAGCCTCGGTTCGATCATCCAGAAGTCGTTCACCTCGCCGGCTGGGATCGCGCTCCAGGTAGCGATGCTCGCCGGGCTCGTCGGGCTGCTCCGCATTAGGTGGGCCCCTCGGCGACATGTGGGGGCCCGACCGACCGGGTTCATGTCGAGGCATGCCGGCGTGGCTGCGGCCGGTGTGGGTTGATCGCTTGGGACGCCGCGGCCGGTTCCAGGATCGCGTCAAGATCTGCCAGTTGTCGCCGAACGCCGCCGCAGACCTGGTCGCAGAGCTCGAATACGGCCGGGTCGTCGATCGCGTAGACGACGCTGTTGCCCCGCTTCGTGCGTCTGACCATGCCGGCGCTGTGGAGGATGCCGAGGTGTTTGGAGACGTTCTGTTGCGTCGCGCCGAGCGCCTGCTGTAGCTCGCCGACGGTGGCGTCCCTCTCGCGGAGCTCGTCGAGCAGCTTGATGCGCATCGGTTCGCCGAGCACCCGGAAGCGTTGCGCGACGAGCTCGATCAGGGGCTCCGGGAGGGGATGCGGGACGGGCGGGAAACCAGCCATGCTCTTACCGTATCACAAGCGCACAGTTGTGCAGTTGACAACGCCACGGGACGATGATAACCTGGTCCCACTGCCTCACCACTATATCATTGTGCAGTCGTACATTGTGCGATTGCCCGGCAAGAGGAGTGCCGAGATGGACACGACAATCCAACACCTGACAGACGAGACCTACGCCGAGGCTGCCGCTCAGCCCGGGCTCCTGGTGATCGACTTCTGGGCTGGCTGGTGCGGCCCGTGCCGCGCGATGGCGCCGCAGTTCGAGAAGGCCGCGAGCCTGCGCCCGCAGTACCGGTTCGCGAAGGTCGACGTCGATGCTGAGCCGGTGATCGCCGGGCGCTATGCGGTTCGTTCGATCCCGACCGTGATGGTGCTCCGTGACGGTGAGCCGGTCGCCGCCCAGGCGGGTGTGATCGGAGCTGAGCAGCTCGTTGAGACGCTTGACCGGATCGCCGCCGCCCCCGTCGGCGCCGCCGCGGACCGGAAGGCGGCGTGATGAGCGATAGGGCACGCTGGCCGCTGGAGCGCGTCCTGTTCGCGCTCGCGGGGACGGTGACCCTGCTCCCAGCCGTCCTCACGTTGACGGTCTCTGTCTCTGAATGGTTTGTGCTGCTGGCGGCGTTCGTCGCCGTCAACCAGTGGCTGTTCGTCCTCGTTGGGGCGTGCCCGGCGTCGATCCTCCTGCGCCGCGCCTGTCACCTGCGCTCGGCGATCTACGAGCAACCTGAGCGCGCGACGGCGCGGCGGAAGGAGGTGACGGTCTGATGGCGATCGTCGAAGCACAGCAACGCCTGGGCCAGAACGGACCCGATGATTACCCACCCGCGGTCAGCGTCGGTCCGATCGGCCGGCTCGGCCGCTATACCGCGACCCACTTCCGGGTCGTGCTTGTCGGCTGGATCGTGACCGCGGTTGTGCTCGGGTTCTTCGCCCCGAAGGTCGAGACCGCGCTGTCGGGCGCCGGCTGGGAGACGACTGGGTCGCAGTCCGTGCAGGCGCGGAACCTGAACAACAAGAACTTCCAAGGTCTGTCCAGCTACGCGCTGATGACCGTCGTCTACTCGCCGAGCAGGACCGTGTCCGATCCTGCGTTCCAGCGCGTGATCACGAACGTGGACGCCACGCTCAAGCACAACGGCGCGGTCAAGAGCGTCGTGCCGCCTTCACCGGGGATCTCGATCTCCCGGGACGGGCACACCGCGATCGTGCAGGCCGGCGCGGCCCGGAGTTCGAACGCGATGGTCAAAGCCGCGGAGAGCCTCAAGGGCACGCTCCACAGCCTCTCGGCCAACGACGTTCAGGTCCATCTCACCGGCGCCTCGGGCATGTGGTCTGACTTCAACACCGCAAACCGCAGCGCGATGCTCAAGAGCGAGGTGATCTCGTGGCCGGTCACGCTCGGGATCCTGCTGCTCGCGTTCGGGTCGCTCGTCGCCGCTGGGTTGCCGCTGATGCTGACGATGGTCGGCCTGGCGTCGGCGGCCGGGGTGCTGTACCTCGGGACGCTGGTGATGCCGATCTCGATCTGGGCGATGAACTTCGCGCTGATGTTTGCGCTCGCGTTGGGTATCGACTACGCCCTGTTCGTCGTGCACCGTTTCCGTGGAGCCCTGTTCGGCGACAAGCTGTCCCCAATAGAGGCGACCGCGGTGACGATGGACACCGCCGGGAAGGCCGTGCTGTTCTCCGGGATCACCGTGCTGATCTCGCTGAGCGCGGTGATGCTCGTCCCCAGCCCGGCGTTCCGATCGATGAGCCTCGGAATCATGTTCGCCGTCCTGTTCGTGCTCGCGGCCAGCTTGACGCTGCTGCCCGCTGTGCTGGCCCGGATCGGGCCGAAGGTCGACAACGTCTCGCTGCCGTGGGCGCACTCCGGCGAGCACCGCTCCGCGCGGTTCGCCGCGTGGGGTGAGCGGCTCTGGCGCCAGCCCGTGCGCTGGGGTGTGGTCGCGCTGGCGATCCTCCTCGGCCTGGCGCTCCCGGTCACCCAACTGAAGACTGCGATGCCGTCGATCAAGGTCGTCCCGACCTCGGATTCGTCCTACATCGGCTACCAGCAGGTCCAGGCCGCGTTCGGGCCCGGCTCGACCGGCCCGCTGCAGATCGTCACGCCCGCCGCGTCAGCAACCGCGGCCGCGCGCGTCGCTCAGACCGACCAGGGAATCGCGGCCCTGATGCCCACACAGACCGCCAACGGATATGCGCTGATCACCGCGATCCCCAAGCAGGACCCGTCCGACCCCGCCGCCGGGACGACGATCAACCGCCTGCGCGGCGAGCTGTCGCGTGGCTGGATGATCGGCGGCGCGGTGGCCGAGAACCACGACCTCCAAGCCGCACTGTCGGCCAAGACGCCGCTCGTCATCGCGGTCGTCCTCGGGCTCGGGTTCCTGCTGCTACTGATCGCTCTGCAGGCGCCGCTGCTCGCCGCGGTCGGCGTGCTCACCAACCTGCTCGCCACCGCCGCCGCGTTCGGCGTCGCGAAATGGATCTTCCAGGACGGCGCCGCGCACTCGCTGCTCGGGTTCTCGCCGCAGGGGTTTCTCGACGCGTGGGGGCCAGTGTTCTTCTTCGCGATGATCTTCGCGATCTCGATGGACTACACCGTGTTCCTGCTCTCCAGCGCCAAAGAGCACTGGGACCACACCCACGACGCCAAGGAGGCGATGGTCGGTGGACTCGCTCACTCCGGCCGGGTGGTCTTCGCCGCCGGAGCGGTCATGGTCGCGGTGTTCTTCACCTTCGCCCTCTCCGGCCCGCTACCCCCCAAGGAGATGGGAATCATCCTCGGCGTCGCCGTCCTGCTCGACGCCGCCCTGATCCGGCTGCTGCTCCTACCAGTGCTGCTCCGCCTGATGGGCAAATCGGCCTGGTACCTGCCGCGCTGGGCCCGGCGGATCCTGCCCAGCGTCACCTTCGGCCACTCATGACACAACGCAGACGCCGCTACGTCTCCCGCGCTCGAGCTCTGGCAGACCGATGGGCCCCCACATCACACCGAGTGCGCCAGCGGCTGACCGAACTCGGCCTGTCGTTCGTCGCCCATCAGGTGCAAGTCGAGCCCGAGGGACGCCAGGAACTCGAGCGGGCCACCGACACACCACGATTTTCGTCCTGGTCGCCGGCGGCGAGATCGTCGCCGGCGAGCAAGCGATCGTCACTTGACCTCAACCGCCACTTCGCCGAACCGCTCGACGCAGAGCAACGGTGCGCCAAAGCGGCCCAAGCCAAACGCAAGGAATGGAGCAAGCATGCCTCAAATTGACAGCCACAGCTACACGCTGAGTACCACCACCGAACTCGCCTTCGACGACGCCGTCTCCCGGGTCCGCGAGGAGCTCGCGCACGAAGGGTTCGGTGTGCTGTGCGAGATTGACGTCCAAGCAACACTCCAGGCAAAGCTCGGCGTTGAGCGCGAGCCGTACCTGATCCTCGGCGCCTGCAATCCCCCGCTCGCGCATGCGGCACTCGAAGCCGAGCCAGAGCTCGGCGTCCTGCTGCCGTGCAATGTCGTCGTCTACCAGCAGCAGGGCCAAACGCACATCGCGGCGATCGACGCCGAACGGATGCTCTCGATCGTCGACAACGAGGCGCTCGCCGAAACCGCCAGCACGATCCGGACGCGCCTGGAGACGATCGTCGATCGTGCCAGGCGATGACGACCCAAAAGCTGGATCGCCCGACCAAGAACCGTCACCAGACCGGAGAGCAGCTGCGAAGTTCTTTTCATTGAAACCATCGATCACCCCAGCGGAGGCCGCAGCGGGCCTGGGCGCCCGCGAGCTTGTCCTCGTCGATGTCCGAGAGCCGATGAACTGGCGGCCGGTCGCGTGCGCGGCGCCGTCAACATCCCGCTCGGGCAGCTCGGATCTCCCCTGCCCGAGCTCGACGGCGAGCACCGGGTCGCGTTTCTGTGCCATTCGGGGGCTCGCAGGACGCGCGCGACGGGGATGGCACGCAAGGCCGGCTACGACGCTGTCAACGTGCGCGGGGGCGTGATCGCCTGGACCCGGGCGGGAATGCCCCTCTCCCGATAGGCATCGCGATGATCTTCCGACAAATCACCCACGACGACCTCGGCTGCGCCTCCTACCTGATCGGCGACACCAACGCCGGGATCGCGGCCGTTGTTGATCCCAAGCTCGATATCGAGGAGTACCTCGCGCTCGCCCGGTACATGGGCGTGCGGATCGAGCACATCCTCGAGACCCACAACCATGCCGACCATGTCTCCGGGCACGGGCGCCTTGCCGCAGCGACCGGCGCGACGATCCACATGCACCGCGATGCCGCCCCGGATTACGAGCACGAGCCATTTGACGACGGCTGGGAGCTCGAGCTCGGCGCCGTCCGCGTGCGGGCGCTGCACACGCCCGGCCATCGCCCCGAGCACACTGCGTTCGCGCTGATCGACACCGCCCGCGGCCCCGAGCCGTGCGCGGTGCTGAGCGGCGACACGCTGTTCGTCGGCGACATCGCCCGCCCTGACCTCGCAGTCGACAAGGAGGAGGGCGCCCACGGCATGTTCGCCTCGCTGCACGGCAAGCTCCTCACGCTTCCCGGCGAATGCGAGGTTTGGCCCGGACACCTCGGCGGCTCATTGTGCGGCGGTCCAGGGATGGACATGAAGGTCTCCTCGACGATCGCCTACGAGCTCGCCCACAACGAGCTCCTGCGTGAGCCCGACGAGGGGGTGTTCGTGGCCCGCGCGATCGGATCGCTGGCCCCGCAGCCACCGAACTTCCAGGCGATCGTCGCGCTCAACCGCGGCTCATTGCAGACCGGCCACATCGCTCTTGAGCCGCTCACCCCGCGCCAGGTCGAGCGCAAACAGGCCGAGGGCGCCCTGATCGTCGACGTGCGGACCGACCGGCAGTTCGACGACGCGCACATCCAAGACGCCGTCTGCAACCCGGCGATCCGCGCCGGCTTCGGCACCAAGCTCGCCTGGGTTGCGGACCGCGACCACGAGGTGATCCTCGTCGGCCGCGACAACGAGGACGCGATCCACGCCGCCCAACTCGCCGCCGCCGTCGGGATCACCAACATCGGCGGCTACCTCGCCGGAGGGATGACCAGCTGGCGCGAGGAGAAGCGGCCCACCGAGACCACCGAGCGGCTCGATGTCACCGCCCTGCACGAGCGAATCGATGAAGTGCAGGTCCTCGACGTCCGCGCCCAGGACGAGTGGGATGACGGGCACATCAGAGGTGCCGTCCACGTGCCCTACCACGACCTCGACGGGATCCCCGACGGGATCGACGCATCCCGCCCCGTCGCGGTCATCTGCTCCTCCGGGCAGCGGAGCGCGCTCGCCGCGTCGCTGCTCGCCCGCGCGGGCGCGGTCCATCCGATCCACGTCGCTGACGGCGGCGTCGGCACCTGGCGCGAACACGGCTGTCCAACAGAACAGCCCGACCCGCACGCGACCGCTCGCTAGCCGGCATGATCCTGGCCGCCATACCGTTCGGCCTCGGCATCGGCCTGAGCCTCGGCATGCTCGGCGGCGGCGGCTCCGTGCTCGCCGTGCCGATCCTCGTCTACATCCTCGGACAAAGCGTCCACCAGGCGACCACCGCATCCCTCGTCATCGTCACTGCCGGGGCGGTCGTCGGCGGCCTCAGCCACGCCCGTGAAGGGCGCGTGTGCTGGCGCCACGCCACCGTGTTCACCGCCGCCGCTCTGCCCGGCGTGGTCGCCGGCACCGCGCTCGGGCAAACCGTCAGCGGCAACGCCCTGATCGCCGCCTTCGCGGTGATCATGCTCGTTGCGGCCACCGCGACATGGCGCAAAGCCACCCGCGACGCCGGCTCCTCTGCAAGCGAGGTACGGGGGTCGAGCTGTCCGCCGCTGCGGCTCACCCGCGACCTCGTCGCCGGCCTCCTGATCGGCGCGATGACCGGCTTCTTCGGCGTCGGCGGCGGCTTCCTCATCGTGCCCACCCTCACCATCGTCCTCGCCCTCTCCATGCGCCTCGCCGTCGGCACCTCACTCGTGATCATCACCGCCACCTCGCTCATGGCACTCCTCGCCCACCTCGCCGCCGGCAGGACACTCGACGTTGGCGTGACCCTGTCAATGACTGGAGCATGCATCGCCGGAGCCCTGGCCGGCGTGGGCCTGGCCGGCCGCGTTGCGCAACGCACGCTCGGCAAAGGCTTCGCAGCCCTCGTCGTTGTGATCGCCGCGTACCTGCTCATCTCCGCCGCTCTCCTCGGCGGCCCCCCCGGGACGTCCTGACGCGACCAAGGCGAGCGTCAGACAGGCTCGAAGCCAGGATCGCGCAAGGCCACGGTCGACTCATACGCCGGCATTCCGTCCGGTCGATCAGGGGCGCGCCGCAGAGACGCCTTCCGCGTGATTTCGCTCGCGAGCGTCCCTGCCGCCTCGCTCGTGGCCGCCGGCGGGCCTGACAGCACCCAGCCGCTCAGACCGGCGAACGGGGCCTGAGGGCGCAGCCCCCAGTACCAGCGCGACCCATCAGGGTCGCGCCCTGCCGACGGTCGACTTGCCAGCCACGGCGATGGGCCAGACCCCCTGCCTGCTGCCGCACCGCCGGCCAGCACACAAGCCAAGCGGACGACGGGTCTCGAACCCGCGACCTTCGGCTTGGGAAAACGAGAAAACCGCCGCCCTCAACGCTCGTGCGGCAGATCAGGTGCTCTCAGATGCCCTCAAATCTCCTCGCAATCGCCGAGTTGGGAGCAGGCGTGGAACACGGGACCCGCACGGTATCCGGCACTCGTCCGTGACGGCCGTACCCCGCGTACCAGGCAGGCCGCACGCGCGTCCCGCTTACGCGACCCTCCCACGCGTGGGGTGGTTGGTAGTTGCACTCCTCGAGCCAGCCGTTGAGCGCTGCGGTGCGTTGGCTGCAGTCGTGGTAGATCGCGCCGTGGGCCCAGCCGCCAAGCATCGTGCCGATGAAGCGCTCGGCGTTCGTGCGCGGCCGGTAGCCTCGTCCGCAGGTGCTTCAGTCCGAGCGTCCGCCGACGCCTTGGGAATTGCCCGCTTTTCAATGATCACCTTCTCTGCGAAACCCAGGACGGGCTGACTTGCTGACATAATGATCGCTTGGTTGATCCCGAGCCCTCCTTGGGTCGTAGTTTCTTCGTAACTATTCACGTGTTCGGGGGCGGGTTGGGCGCGCGGTGTGCGCTCGTCAGCCTGGGGCGGCTGGCGCTGCGGGGACCCACGGGGTTCCGGCTGTCAGCTCGGTGAGCGTGCGCAGGGGCGAGT